>Ga0070741_10003063_pt1 | contig 42595 bp, 36 predicted proteins | sample Coa_R1_4_FD_66440 | JGI IMG/M metagenome (GOLD analysis project Ga0070741, IMG submission 66440) | Surface soil microbial communities from Centralia Pennsylvania, which are recovering from an underground coalmine fire - Coalmine... | ecosystem: Environmental > Terrestrial > Soil > Unclassified ... | reverse complement strand
TACACGGCGATTGTGATGGATATAAGAAAAAACGCCACCATCTCTTGTATCACGTCCGGTACTTTTTATTTGCGCCACATCACCATGCAATCTGGCAGAGAGCATTTGTAACGCTTCCCCCCAGGTCTGTGCATTCATGAGAGCATTCTTGCAATCGAGTACTTTTGCTCCCGTTTCCTGACGCAACAATTTAACATCCTGTGTCGTGTAGTTCATCATGTCACCTCTCTCAATCTTGCGGTATCAACTTAGACTCCCGATGCTCGTATTCTGTTTCTCTACGACCCTTTTCATTATATATGGCGGCTATAATCTCCTCCATTGGGGGGTCCGAGATGGTCATATCGATGATATGACAACGCTGCATGATAGCTGCAATGATCGGCTCCAGTGGACAGAGAGCAGTATCGATCTCCAGTTTCAGCCCGCGTCCCTTTGCCTTGAGGATGTGTACACCTGTGGTGTCCAACAATTCCTCGTGAATAGAGGTAGACGATTGGATGCTCAGACGTTGCTGGCCGCTCGCCTGGTCTGTTTTTAGCAATTCCTCAGCTGGCTCATCCAACAGCAGGTCTACCGTTTTGGCCTTCAAGTAGTCGCGCTTCAGTTGCGAGACAGGTGCATCGAGGATGATTTCACCATGATTGATGACGATAGCTCTACGGCACACCTGCTCGATATCACCCGCGTCGTGACTGGTGAGGAAGACGGTGAGGCCCTCTTCAGCGTTTAATTGCCCGATCAGGTCGCGGATACGCTGCTTGGCGATGACATCGAGGCCGATGGTTGGTTCGTCGAGAAAGACGACTTGCGGCTTATGCAACAGGGCTGCCGCTAATTCACAGCGCATCCGCTCCCCCAGGCTTAGCTTGCGAGCAGGCGTGCGCATGTGCTCTGCGATATCGAAGACATCTACCAGGAAGGCACGGCGCTTGCGGTAGGCATCCATATCCAGTTCGTAGATGTGCGCCAGCAGGTCAAAGGTGTCCTGCGGCGGCAAGTGATACCAGAGCTGCGATTTCTGACCGAAGACGCTGGAGATGGCGTAGGCCAGCTTGCGGCGCTGTTGCCAGGGCGTCAACCCCAAAACCTGAGCATGCCCGGAGGAGGGAAAGAGAATGCCGGTCAACATCTTGATGGTTGTGCTTTTGCCAGCTCCGTTAGGACCGATGAAGGCGAGCACTTCGCTCGCTTCGAGCGAGAAGCTAATGTGCTTGACGGCTGCTCTCTCACGATAGTGCGGTGCTACGAAGGAACTTAGGCTGCTCGCTAGACCGGCTGCACGTTCACGCGTCCTGAATGTTTTGGCTAAGCCATCGATTTCGATGATCGGCATCTGTCTTCCCTCCTGTGATTAAGAGATGTGTGTATTTCGGGTTTGATCAAACCCTATTGGGCCAGTTTGTCCGCGTCGATGCGCGGGAATAATAATGGTCCGGGTGATATTTGCCTGAGCGGATTACTGCCCCATTCCCCCTCAGACAGCCATGCGCCGTTGCTGATGGGGTCCAGGCCCAGTTGCTCACGAATACGATTACACGATGTTGGTATGTATGGGTACAGCAGGATTGAGAGCAAACGTGTTGCCTCTGCTGCTGAATAGAGTACGGTATTGAGTTGCTGGGTTTTATCGGCTTGCTTCGCCAGCTTCCAGGGCTCGCTTTGCTCGATATACTGGTTGACACGCCGAACAAGATTCCAGGTGATGCCGAGCGCTTTACCAATCTCCCAGGCTTCCAACGCGGCGGCAGCTTGCTCAAACGTCTCTCTGGCGACGCGTTGCAGGTCTTCCTCTAATGGGCCAGTCGAGCCGGGCTCAGGCACGGTACCACTTCTGTAGCGCACAAGCATTGTGACAACACGGTTGAGCAAATTGCCTAGATCGTTGCCCAATTCATTATTATAGTGCCGCACCAGGCCAGCACGCGAGAAGTCGCCATCAGAGGCAAACGACAGGTTGCACAGCAGGTAGTAACGCACGGCATCGGCACCGACCTTGTTCACCAGATCAACAGGATCAACGATATTACCGAGCGTCTTTGAGATGCGCTGCCCCTCGATGGTGATAAAGCCATGCACCGGGATCTGCTTCGGCAGCGGCAGACCCGCAGACATGAGCATCGCAGGCCAGTACAGACAATGGAAACGCGTGATATCCTTTCCGATCACATGATCATCAGCAGGCCAGTAGTGATCGAACTTCTCGCGATCATTGGGGAAGCCAACCACTGTCAGGTAATTTGTCAGGGCATCGAACCATACATAGATCACATGCTGCGGATCATCGGGTACAGGCACGCCCCAACCCTCCATGCCGGGACGGACTTGACGCGAAACCGAGAAGTCGCGCAAACCCTGACGAATCAATCCCAATACCTCGGCACGCCGCGAAGACGGAATGATGAACTCCGGGTGTGACTCAATATGCTCAAGGAGGCGGTCACTGTACTTAGAGAGAGCGAAGAAGTAATTTTCTTCGTTCAACCACTCGGGCGACAACGTGGGGTGGTTCGGACAGCGCCCTCCAACAAGCTCTTCGGTTGTATAGAAGGTATTACAGTTGGGACAATACCAGCCGGAGTAGACAGACTTGTAGATGTCGCCATTCTCCTGCGCACGACGGAACATCTCTTGAGAGGCTCGCACATGGCACTCTTCGGTCGTGCGAATCCAGTAATCGTAGGAAATGTCGAGCTTCTGCCAGGCCAGGAGAAAGGCAGCGTTCAGCCTATCGATCCAGGCATGCGGATCAACGTTGTTGGCGTTGGCAGCAGTCAGCACATGGAGACTATTTTCATCCACGCCCATGCTGAACAACGTATCGTGCCCAAGCAAACGATGATAGCGAGCAATTACATCAGCTGCGACCTTCTCTAAAGCATGACCGACGTGTGGTGCCGCATTAGGATAATCAATCGCAGTCGTAACATAGTAACACTGCTGGTCAGCTTGATTACTCTGTTCCGTCGTCATATTCCACCTCTTTTTCTGGTAAGTTAGCGTTCTTTGCCGATAAATCGGCCCCTACGCTCCCTTCGGGAGCGTGATGATAGCGATTCAGCGCGATATAAAAAGGGGGGCGCAGGCTTGTGTCGCCTGCGCCCCCGAAACATCTGCTTTGCCGGTATGCTCACTGTTTGGTAAGCATTGCTTTTCTATGTGTAGAGGACAGCGACACGCTTCCAGGTGCCATCATCACATAACGAGGCATCCAGAACTGAGAGGTAAGCATAATAGACTTGGTATGATGTTGCTTACACTGCACTGCTGTCACTATCCTTCTTGTTAGCAGATTTCCAGACAAAGAAAGGAGGCCGCTGATGGGACTCCCACTGTTAAGACTATACTCGTATATAACATACGCTTATTGACTATTATTCCCAATAATTGCGCAGTTGTCAATAGGCTATGCTATCTGGTTTAACTATAACAAGGGGAGTTTTGTCTCTTGGTAAGAACGGAATGTGACAACATGGGTAGCCTTTATGATGGATAATTGTGGTATTGTGACAATTGTCACAATGGTAGCAACGATAGGATGGAAGATGGTTAAAACTTCTCTGGAGAGAGATGATAGTAAACCGCTCTTTTTTATTATACACGAGATTACGCGAGATTACAAGTGTACGATCGTACTGCTGGGAGACAGCAATCCTGGCTTAGCAAACGAAATATTGCATTCATCCAAAATGTGTAACATTTGTACATGCGATTTGGCCCGGGGCCGTCTGCATGATATGGTACAATGGATGCAAGCTGATCGTTGTTATACTCAATGAGTAACAACGGTATACATTAGCATGCATGCATTAAGTTAAGTTGAGTTAAGCACTATATCTTGCGAAAGGCTGATCCGTTGATGGATACCTCAGTTTATGCTGACCGTGTACTCGATTATGGTGATAAGGCTTGCAGTGATATTGTGACGGCGATTGAAGATGCTCTGCGTGAAATGAAAGCGGGGCAGAAGTTGCTTGTGATTGCGAGCGATCCGTCCGTATCGTTAGATATTATCGTGTGGTGTCGTACAACCGGCAATCCTTTACTACGCCGCCCCTCTAGTCCCTCTGAGCGGGAGTTTCTTATTCAGAAAGGGGCATAAGAAAAACAAAAGAGTGAGGCCATCACCCACAAGGGGCGGAGCTCTTTGTGGGTGATGGCCTCACTCTTTTGTTTTTTAGTCAAGGGAGGCGAGGATGCCATCACCGACGAGGGTAACGATGAGAAAGATGACTCCGGCTGCCCAGGAAATATGCCAGAGCATAGCGGTGATGGCGATAAAACAACAGATGGTTCCAGTAACACCAAGCACGATAGAGCTTTTTGCCATGCGGCCATAGATGAGTGTGGAGGTGATGGCAAGGGCAAGCGACGGGATAGCAGCCGCAAGAGTCAAGGTGCTGATGAAGAGAGGAGCGTCTGTTGCTCCTAAGAGAATGACGAAGGGGAGGAGAAAGAAGCTGACAAAGAGGGCAACTTTGAAGTAGATATCGGCAAGCCGGATGAGTTGTGCCCCCTTTGGAAGCGGATGGCCCTTTTCTCTTGATTCAAAACGCTGTCCATCTGTGGTCATAAATTACCTCGTAAAGCCTGGCAGGCAGTATCAAAACTAGTAACTGAGATATAGCGTTTTATTGCTTTTTGTCGCATTTTATACTACCGTTCCCAAAGAATCGTGCGCGCTTTTTCAAGGAGCTGACAGTCTTGTGGGCGAGCCTGGTTCGGCTCCCCTTTGACTCGCTTAAACGCCACATATCCATTGGAGTAGATGGAGTTAATTTGTTTGATGTACCTTCCCTTGACGCGCACGACATCTCCTTTCTTCAAGCCCTCCAGCTCCTCATTGACTTGATACTTGACACGTCCCAGTCCTTTGCGTGGGAGGGTGTGGTAGTGCCGCCGGGTTCGGCGAGGGCGAAACGAGACGATGTAGAAGTGCTCTCGGTCATAAGGCACTAGCTCGCCTGTCTCGTAGGTCGCCAGACAAAGGGCATCGACATCATGTGCTTTGGGTAGATCCCTGGAGTTGCGTAGGGTGGCTGTCTGGTAGCCAAAGAGCGTGGACAGAGGCGTGGATGCTCCAAGGGTGGTATACAGATAGCTCTTCCCTTGCATGGTACGTTGTGCGATTTGATCGAGATGCCCACTGACTCCCGTGACCGTGAGGTGGATCTTGCCTTGATGCAGCTTTTTATGACACGCCTCGCACAGCGTCAGCAAATTCGTCAACGTATCTTTGCCGCCCTGCTCTTTAAAGATGAGGTGATGTGCTTGGAGGCGAACCTTTTGTTTGCCGCAGTATTGGCAGGCATAGCTATCGCGCATCAGGCAGGCGATGCGCAGATTTTCATCAAGCCGTGTGGGGTCCTGATACCGACTTGCTGCAAGTGTGGGATCGTTCAAGCGAGCAATATCGACCTGAACGTCTTCGATCACGATTTTGGTGATGGGAAGCGGGATCTGTCTGACGACACGAAGCACTTCCTCGACATTCGTTTGAATGGAAGCGGGCAACCGTCCACTGCGCTTACTCGATGCTCTATTCAAGAAGCGAGCAGGGCGGTACCACTTGCGGCTGCGCCGATTGCGCCGGTTGGTACGGCGCTCATCCATCTGGGCTTTGACATCCTTGCGATGGTGGATCTCGCCTGATAAAAGGATATGTCCTTTGCCCACGCAGCTGAAACCTGTAACAGAACTGCCCTTATCAAGACCAAGCACGACCTCCTGGGTGTGTTCTTCACAGTCCCAGAGCAGTTGGATGGTGAAAGGACTGCGCCGGGCAACACTGGCCCTGCCTGCCTGCAAGAGCTTGCGTGCTTTCGCAGGTCGGCAGGGCATCAAGGAATGCCCGTTTTGATTGATGACATAAACCAGTGTTGACATTGTGGCGTTAAACCCTCCTTGTAGGAGTATGGTGCCCCTCGCGACTGTTGAGGATGGCTTTTTCCAGTATCCACACCTTCGCGTTTCCGCTACCCTTAATGGATGCCGACAGTTGCACTAGACTGGAGCAACATCTGTGGTGTCATGACCATCTCAACTGCTGCTATGCCCGCTGTTAGTCCCATGAACCCAGCGCTAGAAAACGCTAGCTTTTTAGGCACTATTGATGAAACTACTCTGGATGTTTGAAGACCAGTATGCGCGTCCCAAGCGAAGCTGTCAAGAGGGTAACCAGGGGCATAAAAATCAGGTACAGCACGTGCATCCTCACCTGTTGTACCTGATTTTTGTTCCCTGGTGAGTGCAGCAGGAACGGGATATGGCTTAGCGCTATTTGAGTTGGGTCAGGAGTGTATCTTCGGCAGCGTAATCGAATTGTTTGGGGTCGATGTCATGGGGAGGATGGGCACGCTCCCAGGCAATGGTACGCTTGAGCGCTTCGTCAGAAGGGATGGCTTCGCTGTATCCGAGTTCTTGACGAATACGCGTGGTGTCCACTTGCCAGTCCTGGCTTGTATCCAGGCCCATGACCATGTGAGTTGGGAGACGATCTTGCGGAACGGCGATGATTTCTCCATGCCAGCCTGCCGCATTGCCAATAGCTCTGACCCATTCGGCGATGGAAAGAGCATGGGGCTCACCAACGTTGTAGATACGATGAGCGGCATGATCCTGGGTGACCGCCAGCACGATAGCCTGCGCAACATCTTCGACATAGCCACGCGTCCAACGCCAGTTTGCAATCGTTTCATCCAATAGGATCGCAGGGCGCTGATCATCCATACGCTTCAGATACTCGAACAGGCGGTGCTGGTAGTCACGCGGGCCGTAGACCATCGGGAGGCGCAGGATAGTGCCAGGCAAAGCAGGATCGCTCATGACAACACGCTCAGCGAGGATCTTGTCGTATTCGTCCTGCCATTTCGAGGGATCATCGAGGCTGCGTAAGGGGTTGCTGCGGTAGGGATAGTATTTCTCACGCAGCGGCGAATCCTCGGTGAGTGGTGTGGGATCAGGTGGACCAGGATCGCTGCGGCGCAGGCGATCATAGGCACGGTAGACATCTTCACTGCTGAGGGCGACCACACGGCGCGCGATACCTCTAAAGGTATTCATTACTACCCGGGCGTCCTGCTCACCGATTGGTACCATATCGAGCACAACATCGGGCGCGAAGGACGAAAATTCAGATACAAAGTCTGGCAAGCCCTGGATCTTCCAGCCCAGATGAGCTGGTGGGACATCATTACAGTGGATATGTTTTACCTCCGGCGCAAAGTCGGCTTCGGTCTGGCCACGATGGAATAGAGTCACGTCGTTGTCGTGGCCGCTCTCGATGAGAGAATGGACGACAGCAGGGCCAATGAAGCCTGTGCCGCCAATAACGAGAATACGCATCGTTCGGAGTCCTTTCATTTCATCAAACAGGTACACTTTGAACGATACATGCTTTTATTCTAGCGATCAATGGCGAGAGTATGCGCTGAGCATAGGTACTTTTCGCGGATATGCTTTGAGCATATCTAACGATAACTCGTGCTCAGTCCGAAGCCGATAGAGTTTGCAGAGCGGCTTGCAGGTAGTGTTGGTCACTGGCAGCTAGCTGGAAAGATTGGAGGTTGGTGACGGGATGGAAGGAGGAGTCGAGGACGTAGATGTCTTCCTGCATTGCTTCAGGGATGTATTGGTCGGCCTGTGCTGCGTGAATGAGCTGGAAGAAGTCGGGATAGGCATAGGGATGATTGGGGGGCTTTGGGCCGAGGTGATGAAAGTGCAGAAAGCCTAAGAGGGTGATGTTGGTGAGGGTCCAGCCAACTTCTTCCAGGATTTCGCGCTGGAGCGTCTGGAGCAGGGTTTCGTTGGCTTCACGACGGCCACCGGGTAAGATGTAGAACTCGTCTTCGGGGCCGCGCACAACCAGCACGTCGCCGTCTCGCAGGACTATGCTGCGAACTGAGGTGATAAGGTTAGTTGGTGGGAGTTCCTGGCTCAGGTAGCTGGTGACGCGCAATGGTATTGTTTCTCCCCAGATGGTGGTTCCTTCGGTAAGAGGGGTGTGTCTCTGTAGGAAAGTTGCAAGATCTTCGCTCATTACTGCTTTCTTTCTCTATAAGGTCAACCGTCATATAAGTAATTGTAACGGGTACTATCGGATAAGAGCAATGGTTCATTTCCTCTGATTTTTATGTGTTGTCTCGATTTTCACCCATCTGTTCAATCATGCTGAATCCCCGCTTGCGGCGGGGGTCACGGAAAAATCTCTTCTTGCAAAACCTGCCTGCGGCAGGTTTTGCAAGAAGAGATTTTTCCGTGAGGGGATGGGGTTCAAACCTTTGGCAGGTCAGGGCGTCACTGGTCAATCGGGCGGAGAAGAGATTTTTCCGTGAGAGGAGGGGATTCAAACGCTCTCAAAATTTTGTTGACAGAAGTGAAGCATTAGCATACACTGAAGAGGCACAGCAGTAGCAAGAGGATGCTTCAACTACAAACAAAAGGGAATGAGATAAGAGAGATTCTATGCCGCGTTGTCCTAATCCTCGATGCCAAGCCGATTATCCGGCGGGAACATTTCAGTGTACTAATCCATTTTGCCAGTGCCTTCTGCCAGAAGCGGTGGTGGGAGGACGCTATCGTATCGAGACATTGATCGGTATCGGCGGGATGGGGGCGGTATATCGGGCTAGCGATACGTTTGAGATGCAACAGGTGGCGCTGAAGGTGTTGTCCCTTGTGCACAATACGATGGATATGAATACGGCGGTAGAACGCTTCCGGCGCGAGGCACGCTATGCCCATCAGTTACAACATAAGAATATTGTGCCGGTGTTGAACTTTGGACAGGATGGGGAGTTGCTTTACCTGGCAATGCCGCTGGTGACAGGGGGTACGCTCAAGAGTTTGCTTAAGGCAGAACGCCCACTGCCAGTACAGCAGGCACAGGCCTATCTCAATGATCTGGCCGATGCTCTCGATGAGATTCATAAGCATCCTCAGCAGATTATTCATCGCGATATCAAGCCATCAAATTTGCTCATTCACCAGGATGATGGACGATTGGTGGTAACGGATTTCGGGATCGCACGCGCGATGCAGCAGGAAAAGCCTTTGACACAACGCGGCTGGTCACTAGGCACAGAACATTATATTGCTCCAGAGCAGGAGCAGGGGAAGTCGCAACCGGCCAGCGATATCTATGCAATGGGCGTGGTGGCTTACCAGATGTTTACAGGTCTGCTGCCCTTCCAGGCGGTCGTGAAAAGTCACGCTGCGGAATTACCGACGCCAAGCAAGCTGAATACGATGCTGCCAGCGGCTGTTGACCCGGTGATCATGCGCGCTATAGAGATTGATCCGGCCAAACGCTACGCCACGGCCCGTGCGTTTGCTGACGCGCTCAATGATGCGCTCTCGGCGGCAGATTTCTGGTCGGCACCTACGATTACAGCGACGGCTATGGCGACGAGCAATGCGAATGTGATTGTACGCACGATTATTCCCGAAAATCCATGCGGGAAATGTGGGAGGGAAAACCGTTCCAGTTCGCGCTTCTGCCGCCATTGCGGACATAGCCTGGATGATACATCACCACTGGTGACCGATGTTTACCAGATCGGCTATGTTAGCGATATCGGACGACGGGCACAGGAAAATGAGGATATGCTGCTCATAGTGCAAGGACTATGCGTCAATCTAGCACCCCCACCACGCCCATTTAGCCTGTTTGCGGTTGCTGATGGTCTGCGAGGGCCACAAGGGAAAACAGCCGGAGGGCACGAAGCAAGTCGCCTGGCAATTGAAACCGTCGCTGATATACTCTTGCCTCTGCTCTATACCTCATCACGCACTTCTACACAAAATACAAATGGCAACCGACAGCCAAGCCGTACTTTGCAGGGCTTACAAATAAAGCCCCCATCAGAAGCAACGCTGGAACAATGGATGCGAAACGCGGTACGGCAGGCAAACCAGGTTATTTATCACTGTAATGCCGATTACGATACTGAGATGGCAAGCACGCTGACAGTGGCGCTGTTGTATAAACATCGCCTGTACGTGGCGAGCGTGGGCGATAGTCGGGCCTATCACTATAACACGAAGCTGGGGTTGCAGCGCGTCACCAACGATCATACGCTCGCCGCCAAGCTGGTTGAGGCCGATCTCTTGCAACCTGAAGAGGTGTATGCAAGCCCGAAACGCAATCAGCACTATCGCTATCTGGGGCGCGATTACCAGGTGTCGGTAGATCTTTTCCAGTGTCAGGTTGAGCAGGATGATCTGGTACTGATTTGCACAGATGGCCTCTGGCATATGCTGCGCGATGAACGCATTGCAGAGTTGCTGGCTCAGAGCGGCGATCCGCAGAAACTAGCACATATACTGGTGGAAGCAGCAAATAGTGCTGGCGGCGAAGGGAATATCAGCGCGATCATCGCGCATGTACAATGACTCATTGCATGAGTCATTGTACATGCGCGATGATCGCGCTAAAAGAGTCATAATCAGGGTTTGTCTTTTGTATTATCGGCGAGGGGGAGTTGGACGACGAAGGATGAGCCGCGGCCGGGCTGGCTTTTGACGGTTACTTTGCCGTTGTGTGCTCGCACGACCCAGTCAACTATGGCCAGGCCGAGGCCGGTTCCCCCAACTGCTTTTGAGCGGGCAGGATCAGCACGATAGAAGCGTTCAAAGATGTGCTCAATGTCCTTTTGAGCAATGCCGATGCCGGTATCACTGACGGTAAGATAGGCAAACGAGTTGCGGACCTCGACGGAAAGAGTGACGCTGCCACCGGGATTGGTATAGGTCAGCGCGTTGTCAACAAGGCTCATGATTACCTGTATCAGGCGCGCGGTATCGCCGAGGACTGTTGCAGGAGCAAGCCTGGCAACACGCAGCGAGATTTTCCGTTCTGCTGCCAGCGACTCAAGGCTATCAACCACATCAGCGGAAAGTAGATCGAGGCGCACAGGCTCACGGTCGAGTTGCACCTGTTGCTCATCGGCACGCGCTAGAGTCAGCATATCACTAATGAGTCTCCCCAGGCGCTCGGACTCGGCATGGACCTCACGGAGCACAGCAAGATAATCCTCGGCAGTCGATGGTTGCGAAAGGGCAATTTCGGTCATATTACGAATGACAGAGACAGGAGTACGCAGTTCGTGCGAGGCGTCGGCGACGAAACGACGCTGTTGAGTGAAGGAGCGCTCCAGGCGGGCTATCATTTGATTGAAGATAATCGAAAGGTCCTGCACTTCGTCTCGTGGCAACGGGACAGGAACACGCTGATGCAGATCCGTCGCGCTAATCTCACGGGCGGTACGTGTAAGACGGTGAATGGACTTGAAGGCCCGCCCAGCCAACCAGTAACTGACGCAGGCACTGAGAGCCAGGATAAAAGGGGTAATAATCAATAGGGCAAGCAAAATATTTTGTGAGGTCTGGTGCAAATAATCAAGCGATTGTCCGACCTGAACCACACCGACGATAGAAGATTTATTCACCAGCATCGTGCTATAGAGGCGTATGACTTGATCACCAGGTCCATCCACGGTACCGTACCAGGGCACGCCTTGGAGCGGCTGAGAAATGCTGTCAGGGGACACAGTAAGCGTGTCAAAGATAGGAGTAGAGTAGACGAGGCGTCCTTGTTTATCGAAGACACGGACATACATCGTTTTAGCATCAGTGGTTTGTCCGCCTGCCAGTTCACCATTACTTTGCTGAGAGGCAGCCCCAGAACTACCATCATTGCCAATCAGAGCGGCGGTCGCGTCAAGTTCCGGTAGTTGATCGACAATACCATTGACGACCAATTCGCCATTACGTACGAAAATACCTTCGGCAACTTGTTGAGAGCGCTGTTGTAAGGTTGAGTCAAAACTTTTGGCGAGCCATTGTTGTAGCAAGGTATAGAAGGCAAGGCCAAAGACAAGCATCACGCCTACAGAGACAATCGTATACCAGATAGCTAATTGCAAGCGAATACCGGGCGGTGTGATACGCCAACGCCGCCTGGAAATCCTCGGGAGGGTGTCTGATGGTGAGAATTGCTGCTCCGCTGTGTCGGGAATTTCACGCGACGGAGAAATTTGTTGCTGCTTCATCATGAGGATGGTTCCTTGAGTTGATAACCCGCTCCACGTACCGTACAAATCACATCAGGTTCGTTTTGATCACAGAGTTTGCGCCGCAGATAACGAATATAGACATCGATGACGTTGGAAAGATGCTCCGTGTCACCATCCCAGACATGCTCAGCAATCATGGTACGACTCAAGACCTGGTGGGGATGGCGCATGAAAAATTCTAGAAGGGAATACTCTTTACTGCCCAGGGTGATGAGACGCTCGCCACGACGGACCTCGTGGGTAAGGGTATCGAGGGTAACATCCATAAATTGCAGCGTTGAATTGACGACCTGATGACCGCGACGCAATAAAGCTCGTATGCGGGCCTCCAATTCGTTAAAGGCAAAGGGTTTTACAAGATAGTCATCGGCTCCCAGATCCAGACCCTTGACGCGATGATCGACCTCGCCGAGGGCAGTAAGTAGTAAGATGGGCATCGTCTTGCCACGGGAACGCAGTTGCTCGCACACCTCAAAGCCATTGAGGCCAGGCAACAAGATGTCTAGAACGATCAGGTCGTAGGAAGTGGCTAATGCCATCAGTACCGCATCGTCACCATCAGCAACCAGGTCAACAGCATAATGACTACCTTCGAGGCCCTTTTTCAGACTGGGACCCAGGCGTGGATCATCTTCTACTACGAGGAGCCGCATGGATGTTTTATCCTCACTTTTCCTTAGAGAAAGGGGAGATCGTGTTGGAGCTGGCTCACCACGACTCTTTCAGTACCAGATGCTGCCAACACGACCTTCCTAGTGTAAAGCCTTTGCATTAGAAACAGATGAATCTAGATTACCAATTTTTTCTTTTGTTTTCAACTATGGGTTATTCTCAATTTTTGATCGTCTGTTTGGCCTGCTGAATCTTCGCCTGCGACGGGGACGCCCGGGAAATAGCTTTACACAGCAACCACTGCCTGCGGCAGCGGTTGCTGTGTAAAGCTATTTCCCGGGAATTATTTTCAAAACCAGCTGCGTCCGATTTGGGAAAAGATCCCTCGGGGAGAGATGCTAGCCGGTGGCTAGTAGCCAGCAGCGCAAGAGTTCGGCGACGCTCCAGGCCTGGGCGAAGCAGCCAGCAGGGGTGAAGGGTGGTTCGGGCTCGGCAATTTCGCTGATGGTGCCAAGGCAGGCAGTCCAGAGGTGTTGCACTAAGGGCTGGAGCAGCGGTTGGAGTGCAGCACGATCGTTGTGGATACGCAGGTGGACATCGATATAGGGACCGATGAGCCATTGCCAGACTGTTCCCTGGTGATAGGCGCTGTCACGATGCCAACGGTCTCCGTTGAAGTGCTTGCAATAGGCCGGATCGGTGGGACTGAGGGAACGCAAACCAACAGGGGTGAGCAGGTGATCGGTTACTTGCTGGAATATGCTGGCGATTTGCTCTTCGGAGAGCAGGTCATGGGTAAGCGATGCAGCAAAGAGCTGGTTGGGACGCAGCGAGGCGTCGTTGTGCCCGGCTACCCCGTCAACATCGACGACATCATAGAGGTAGCCGCCCTGTTCGTACCAGAAGCGCGCGGCGAAATGCTGACGGACCTGGGTACGCAACTGGCTGTATTGCGTGGCATCGGTCGAGAGGCGCACGGCCCAGTTCTCCATCGCAGTCAGTGCATAGTACCAGAGCGCGTTCACTTCTACAGGTTTGCCACGACGCGGCGTGACGACCCAATCATCAACTTTTGCATCCATCCAGGTCAGCTGCACGCCAGGGGCTCCTGCATGCAGCAAACCATCCTGTACATCCACACCGACACCGTAATCAGTACCGCGCACATGCCACTCAATGATATCGGTAAGAACAGGAAAAAGTTCTTTGAGCAAAGTCCAGTCGCCAGTTGCGGAAAGATAACGATCCAGGGCGTGGAACATCCAGAGCGTTGCATCAGCGGTATTGTATTCGGGCGCATCACGATTATCAGGGAAACGATTGGGGATGAGTCCATTGCGCACAAAGGCGGTGAAGGCTTTGAATAAGCCACGCGCTTCGCTGTAGCGTCCGGTGGAGAGCAAGAGACCCGGGAGCGAGATCATGCTATCACGGCCCCAATCGGTAAACCAGGGATAGCCGGCAATTACCGTTTTGCGGTCGGGTGCCAGGCGCAGGGGACGTGCACTGAGCGATGGTTCATTCTTCGTCGTTTTGCTGTAATCAGGACGAGCTACGATAAACTGATCGGCGGCCACTACGAGGCGTGCATAAACAGGATCGCTTGTCTGGAGAGAATCGGTAGAGCGATCAGCAACGGCGAGCAATTGCTTCACACGGCGCTGATGACGTGTGTAAGCCAGGGCCACAGCCTGCTCGTGTTGCAGACTCCCGAATGTTGCGGGGATGCGGGGTTCCGCGCTCAGCACGAGCGTTTTGTGCATGCCAGGAGCAATGTTCATGCGAAAGACGCCTGGCAGATAGACATCTTCATAATCAGGTAAGCCACGTTCGCTATCGCGACGATGCCAGACGCGCCAATACCAGAAACCACGCGGCGAGAAGGAGACGGAGGGATCAGCAACCAGTTGATAGGATGGAGCACCCTCGTAGGCGCGGATAGTGCAACGATGCCTCTGATCCTCGACGAGGAAATGCCAGTTGGGCGAGCCCTGCGTCGTACCATGGTAGTCGCGGGAGAGGCAGAAGGGCGAGAGAGTCAACGTCAGGGAAGTCGCAGAACCGTCATCGACGGAGCCTTCACGGTCGAGCGTGCCGTGAAGGGCATATTGCACATAGGTTGTGTTCTGACTATATTCCATCCAGATACGCTTCTCAAGCGTCAGAGTGTCGCTGAGACGATAGACAAAGCAAGGAATATCGCCCTCTTCCAGAGACACAGAAACAAGATAGTTATAGCCCTGAGGGTCAATCGTGCCCCCCAGATACTCATTCGTACCGAGCTTGAGCGTCTGCCCGGCAGGAAGGGTCACCTCTTCATCAAGTTTGGTAACCAGAACGACACGTTCAACGGGAGGATGAAGGGCAGCAACCAGTAAGCCATGATAGCAACGGGTCGTGGCACCAGAAATCGCGCCAGCGGCGTATCCCCCCAGGCCATTCGTCACCAGCCACTCGGTATCGAGAGCAGCCTGAACATCAGAGCAGATATCGCGGCCCACCTGAAGATGCCAGGCATTCGCCGGAGCTTGATGTTGTGTATTCACTACATTTTTATCTTTTTCCAAAACCATACTTTAGTCTCTGTCGGTTTTCAATTCGTAATGATTTATCATCATATTATAGACGATATGACTATAGATGTGTGATTGCAAGCGCAACAAAAAGGGAGGCAATTCGTTTTGTGGTGGGCATGGGGCTTATGCAACCCCCAAAGGGGGCACGGTCGCGCCCCTGCGCTGTATCGCGCGCGTGCCCCCAACCAACGAGTGAATTGCACCCACAAAAAAAGCGATTTTTCCATCAACAAGCAGTGCTTGTTGATGGAAAAATCGCTTTTTTTACTTTTTTGAACACACACGGTCATATTACTCACGGATGCCACGAGCAGGCAAGGGACGGACCAGAGGACTCATGACAGGGAGGTCCTTCTTGCCGCGTGGGAGGCGCTGGCGCACGAGGTAGTTGGGGGCGTTCGCCAGGTCCTGTTTTTCTAAGGTGACATCTTCACCAAAGCGGTTGAAGAAAGAGAGTTCAAAGTTCGGCGTTTCACCCAGAGCACCGTGCGGGCAGACTTCGACACAGTCGCCACAGAAGATGCAGCGGTCCAGCGCGAAGGCGTAACGCGAGAGGTAGCGCTCGGCCATCATGAGCGAGCCGGTGGGACAGACCTGCACACAGGCCCCGCAGGAGACACAATCGGTGTCGTGCAGACTGACGTTGAAGGGCGTTGAAACGATGGTATCGAAGCCCTTGCCGAACATGCCGTAGCAGTCGGGACCGATGACATCGTGACAGACACGCACACATTGTGTGCAATTAATACACTTGTTGGGGTCACGCAAGATAAAGCTGTGAGAAAGATCTACGTCGTAGTCGTGATAGTCGCCAGGTTCGCCATCGTGGAAGCGGTTGTCGGCCAGACCGTGCTCGATACTGTAGCGTTGCAGGTCGCATTGTCCAGCAGCCGGACAGGCACATTGCAGGCAGCGAGCAGCTTCGCGCTGCGCCTGATCTTTTAAGTAACCCGTCTCGATCAAACGGAAGTTGCGCTTACGATCTTCGTAAGGCAACATGGGCATCTTGACTTTGGGTTCGACGGGCTTGTAGGGCACAATATCGAAGAGATCGGGCTTGCGCTCCTCCAGTTCAAGGCGACGGGCGACCTCGTTCATATCTTCGCCATTGAGGAAGGCATGGACCGCACGCGCACCCAGTTTGCCCTGTCCCACACCTTCGATAATGGTGGCGGCACCTAATTGCACATCACCACCGGCAAAGACACCGGGGCGATCCGTCATGAAGTTATGCGGGTTGGTCTGGATGGTCTTCCATTTTGTCCACTTTACACCCGATTTCTCATCGAGAACAGTGACATCGGGTTCCTGACTAAAGGCCGGGATCACGGCATCGCAGTGGACGATAAATTCAGAGCCAGGGATAGGCACGGGACGACGACGACCGCTGGCGTCAGGCTCTCCAAGCTTACTTCTCTGGAATTCGACGCCTGTAACATGACCATTTTCAGAGATGATACGCGTCTGGTTGGCAAAGAACTGCATATCCGTGCCCTCGGCATCAGCATCCTCGCGCTCCTCCAGTGTAGCAGTAATTTCATTAGGACCACGACGATACATGGTGTGAACCTTCGCTCCCAGGCGTAGAGACGTGCGAGTGCAGTCAAAAGCGGTGAAACCTCCACCCAGCACAATTACTTCTTTGTGCTCATCAACGGGCACCGGCTTGCCTTCTACTTTATTACCGAGGAAGCGGATGGCATTGACGAAGCCCTCGGCGTCATCACCAGGGATAGGCACCTGCTTGGGCATCCAACAACCAATTGCCAGGTACACGGCGTCGAAGCCCTGAGCGAATAGATCGTCAATGGTGAAATCAACGCCGAGCTTGACGTTGCATTGCAGGTCAACACCAAGTTGCCAGACATGATCAAGTTCACGATCCATCATGTCTTTCTGTAAACGATATTCGGGAATGCCGTAGCGCAGCATGCCGCCGGGTTGAGGCTGCATGTCAAAGACTTTGCAGTAGTGACCTTTGAGCGCGAGATAATAGGCACAGGTCAGGCCAGCCGGGCCAGCACCAACGATGGCAACACGCTTGCCCGTGGGAGGGTCCTGCACGTAGGGGACAGGCGCATCGAACAGGCAGGTCTCAGCGGCGTGGCCGTGCATGCGACAAATAGCGATTTCTTCCTCGACCAGCGCACGACGGCAGGCTTTCTGGCACGGCGCGGGACAGGTCAGACCCAGAATGTAGGGGAAAGGCAGAACTTCTTTGACCAGACGAGCGGCCTCTTTCATCGATCCTTTGGCGATCAGTTCAAGGTAGCCGGGGATATCGATGTGGGTCGGGCAATCGATCTGGCAAGGCGGTTGACAATAGGCGTTGTGGTCGGAGAGCATCATCTCCAGGTTGGTACGACGAATATGGAAGAGTTCGTCCGAGTTCGTCGTGACAACCATGCTGGGAAGCGCGGGTGTGTTGCACGAGGGGAGGGGACGCGGCTCACCCTGGATGTGTACGAGGCACATACGACAGGCGGAGGTCGGCTCCAATTTCTCATCATTGCAGAGATTGGGGATGTCAGTGATTCCGTTGTCAATAGCGACACTGAGGATGGTCTGGCCCTCGTAAGCCTGCACGGTTTTACCGTCAATGGTGAACGTAAAACTGGGATGGCCCACCTCGTTACGCACCATCGGCTCTCTAGTTCCCTGAGCAGCGGGAGAAAAATTATCGCGAATTGTGATTGCCATTGCTATCCTCTTTCATGGCATAAAGCAGTTATGATTTTATTTTTCATTATAGAGTATAGCGGATAATTCGGGTTTTGGACAAGGAAGAAAGGACCGGGATAACAGCGCACAGAGAGTGGTTTCGGACAAGTCTTTTCCGCCTTTGTAGATAGTGCAATTGCACGTGTTCCATGAAATGTACCCAATTCAACGAATAGCTTGAGATTGGGACCATTGCGACGGCACATTTGGAAAATTGGTGGAGAAATTATGCAAGTGGAATGATTGGGACGCTTGGGACAACGCTTTTATAAGTATGATTGAACAAATAAGCAGTTGGGACGATTGGGACGGTTGAGATTGCGCTTTTGGCAGAGCGGCAGAGCAGTTGGGCAATTGGGACGCTTGTGACGGTTGTGATATATTTGATGAGATGAAATGGAAAGTGGCGTTCTTGTGATAGTTGAGATGGTTTTTTTGCAGGATTGGATGAGAAAGCATGGGGCTGTGATGGTTGTGACCGTTGTGACCGTTGCGCAGGGTTAATGGATATGTTGATGATAGGTGATCTGCCGGGGGAGAGGAAAATGGTGGAAGATCGCGGTATACAGGTGCGTAGGAGGGAGGAATATAAGAGACAAAGGTGCAGCGATGCATGTATATCATCTTTCCGAGGTATGGTGCAAGAGGACGATAAGAGGGAGAAGGATAAGTGTTCCCTTGTTGTTAGTATAACATGATATGGTGAATAAATCAATCGAAAATCGTGTATCAGAATATATACCGTATTTCTGGATGTATAAAAGTAAAGGGCCTGTTATGTCAATATCTTCCTTTTTCTGCATCGCTTGTGGTAATGATAATCCAGGACAAGCTGCTTTCTGTATGGCCTGTGGCGCTCCAAGAGCATCAGACGCCAGAGACTTGAGTGGTCTGCTCTTTGAGGATCAGGTCATCAAACAACGCTACCGTGTTCTTGCACAGGTTGGGCGGGGTGGCTTCGCGGCGGTCTATAAGGCGGAGGATTTGCAATTCTTCCATCGTCTGGTCGCGATGAAGGAAATGAGCCAGGGCGGGCTGGACGCGGAGGAGCTGGCAAAGGCCATTGATGCCTTCAAGCACGAGGCACAGATGCTCGCTAGCCTCCAGCATCCCAATCTGCCACATATCTATGACCATTTCAGTGAGAAGGGTCGCTGGTACCTGGTCATGGAGTTTATTGCGGGAGAGACATTGGAGAGCTATATCCAGCGTCAGCCAGAGCAGCGACTCGCGTTCGCAGAAGTGCTGGCTATCGGGCTGCAACTCTGTTCCGTCCTTGATTACCTGCATACACGGCAGCCGCCGATTATTTTTCGTGACCTCAAACCGAGCAATATTGTGCGTACACACGCAGCTCACCTTTACTTAATCGACTTTGGCATCGCACGCCACTTCAAGCCCGGGCAAATCAGAGATACTATTCCGTTCGGCTCACCAGGTTACGCCGCGCCCGAACAATATGGGAAGGAACAAACCACACCGCAAAGCGATATCTATAGTCTGGGCGCACTCCTCCACCAGATGCTTTCTGGAGAGGACCCGTCTGAGAAACCCTTTCGCTTTTCCCCACTACGCTTGTATGGGGTGGAAAAACTGGAAGACCTGATCACATGCATGACGGACCTCAATCCAGAGAAGAGGCCCAAGAGTATAAGCGAAGTGCAGGCGGAATTGAAACGCATCGGCTCTACTGCACCGGGGGCGATAAACCAGAACAACTGGCAGCCACAGAGGTTGTCCCAAGATCGCACACGCAGCACAGCGCCGGCAACTAGCAGAGAACGAGGGGGTGTGGGAAATGGCTCAGCAGCAACGGATGCAGTGCTCATCGAGGAAGTCAGACGACTGCGCAAAGAGGTTGCTGGCTATCGTACACGGGCAAGGGCGGTGCAAATCTGGGCAAACGATTGGGCACCAGAACAACCACAAGAGCGCACAGGATGGCTGAGAACCTGGATAGCCTTTGAGAGCTGTGTGCTGGCATCATTGTGGGTATGCTTACCCAGGTATTTCCCTGGGTAAGCATCTTTGCAGTCGCCTTGATGGGCATCTCTCTTGTTAATCTATGGAACTTTCAAAAATGGGCGTTTCCTTTGCTGATAGTCTCATATTTTCTTAATGGTATATTTACGGTGATATGGCTGTCTAAGACCAGTAATTTTACTGTAGCTCTTATTAGCATACTTATCTTTATAATAATGCCCCTTATCGACGTTATCCCTTACAAAGCTTCAGGTTTAGAGGACCCATCAGAGTGAGTTTGTGTGAAGCGATGCTGGCCCTAGAGGTCCTTTCGGAGATCATAGAGGGGAAGACCTGTCTTCGCCTTGATTACTGACAGCATGGCGCGCATTTGTTGCTCATATTCGGCAGGAGAGGTCGAGGGTGGATAGAAGAGAGAGCCTTTCCTGCGCAACCAGTTCCAACGGATTACCGTTTGTGGGCTTGCAAGTTCAAAGAACACTGGTGGCTGGTTTTGCAGCTGGCTGGAAGCAGAGGGAGCAAGCGAAGAGATGGCGAAGAGTCGTACTTCACTCCAGGGAATACTTTGTACTTTCGGACTCCCGTCGACGTGCAAGATGCCGTATTCGGTCAAGGTGATCTGTTTGCGTCCATTGCCATAGAGGACGAAGAAGACAACGAGAGCAATCAGCGGTACAACCCCTACAACTATCAAGTAAATAAATACCCAGTAAAGACGTTGTGGAGTGGTGATCGCATGAGAGAAGGGCAACAGAACTGCAAGCGCTGCTAGTAGGAGCACAAGCAGAACAATAGCAGAAAATGCTAGCAGCAGACTCTTCCTGGGTCGCATGCTGATGGTTATAGGTAATGGGAGAGCCAGGGCATTCGGCACGGGTTGCTCATCAGCTAGCAGGCGCTGATCTCCCTGTGCGGCTGCCTGCCTCTTTGGTTCAAGGAGGTGCATCCTGGAACGATATGAGAGCATATTTATACATGCTAAAGTCGAGAGGAGGATAGTCTTGATGATGTCAGAAGTTGATAACCCTCCAGTGAATATGTCAAGAATCGCCATGAGCCAGCACAGCGCACAAGCAATTCCTACCATGATTACAGCAAATAGGTATAGCTTTCTGTTGAATACAGCCTTCACGGGAGAAGGTTGTGGTTGCTCACGTTGAGGAAATACCTGCTTTTGCATACTCAACTCCATACAAAAGTTCAATAATTGAAAGAATAAGCGTTTTTCATAAGATCATCATAGATAAGCCTTCCTCCCTACTATCCCCTTGAACCTTCTTAAGGTAGCATACAATATAAAACTCTGCAAGAATATAGGAGATCTAGCAGAAAAAACAGGAAAGATTGTCAATAGCCGTGTAAGGGGAAGGCGTGGAGTATAACCGTCGCCAGAGATTACATAGACTATGCCATTTGCACTGTTGGAGAAGAGGGGATGTTGCTACCTACAGGCACAGCCCATTTCTGCTGACCCGTTGCGGCATCGAAGGCATAGATTTTGCTGTCCAGGGAACCGGCATAGACCAGACCATTAGCTACCTCTAGTGTAGCAAAAGCGGCTAACAGCAAAAAATCCTTTTCTTGACGCTGTTAGCCGCTTGCTTTTTATTGGTTCAGAGCATCACGCATACGCTGGATGGCGGTGGCGATGCGCTCTTCGGGTTCGGTGATGGTGATGCGCAGGTAGCCTTCGCCAGCCTGACCGAAGTTGCTGCCAGGGGTGATGAACACACCAGTGGTGTCGAAGAGCCAGTTGGCGAATTCGCGCGATGTGGAGGTGCCCTGACTGGTTTTGGGGACAGAGGCCCAGACATATAAGCCGGCGTCGGGAGCCTGGGCATGCATGCCAATGGAGTTGCAGCCCTCGACAAGCAGGTCGCGGCGGCGCTTGTAGATGGCGTTGCGCTGCTCGATCCAGCTAACGGGCAGGTTCAGGGCTTCAACGGCGGCGTACTGGATGGGACGGAAGATACCGCTATCGATGTTGCTCTTGAGACTGGCAACGGCGTTGACAAGATCGGGATTACCAACGATCATGCCGATGCGAAACCCGGCCATGTTGTAGGTTTTGCTCAGAGAGTGCAGTTCGACGGCAACTTCGCTGGCACCAGGGATCTGTAGCAGGCTCATAGGACGGAAATCGCCAAAATAGACTTCGGCATAGGCCATGTCGTGAATGATGACGAGATTGTGACGATGGGCCAAGACAACGGCCTTCTCGAAGAAGGCTTGATTGGCACTGGCGGCAGTTGGATTGTTGGGATAGTTGAGCCAGAGCACACGCGCTTTCGCCAGGACATCGGCGGGGATGTTGTCAAGATCGGGAAGATAGTTGTTCTGCTCCAGGAGAGGCAACAGATAGGGCTGCGCGCCAACGGTCGTACTGCCAGTGACATAGACGGTGTAGTAGGGATCGGGCACCAGCGCGATATCGCCGGGGTTGAGTACGGCTGCGGCAGCATAGGCCAGCCCCTCTTTGGAACCGAGCAGAGGCAAAATATCGCGTCCGGGCGTCAGATGCACGCCGAAACGACGCTCAAACCAGGCAGCGATGGCCTCGTGGAGTTCGGGAATGCCACGATAGCCGGGATAACGATGGTTTAGCGGGTCCTGCAAGGCGGAACAGAGACGATCAACGACGGCTTGCGGCGCGGGCAGGTCGGGATCACCAATCGAGAGACTGATGACATCGACGCCTGCGGCTCGGCGGCTGGCGATCTTCTGGGCAGCATCGGCGAAGTGGTAGGGCGGCAAAGCGTTTATGAGATTTGAGAGTTGCACGAATATTACTCCTTAATGATAATGGCATAATCGCAACGCGAGAGAACGTTATGATCTGGTTTTTTACATTCTACAGAATAATAGTGCCGTTTGGCAAAACGAGGAAGAGCATCTTGATCCTCCTTTCGCAAAAATCTTAGAGTTACCTCAATCTGAGACATTGTGCATGAGACCGTTAAGTTAACTACCCACATGCCTGCCTTTCCTTGCCATTGCAAAGCATTTAATTGACTAAAGCAATTAAATTGTTTACAATAGCAAGTAAATGGAGATAGTGGAGCAAGTTTTTTAGAGTGTACATTCCCGGTCTTGCGCAGATGCCCTTGGGAGGGTCTTGCATGAATGCTCGCCAGGTTATGATGTTAGGTCTCATAGCGGTGACTCGGGGGAGTTCATTTCTGTTCGTCGCAATTGCCCTCAAAAGTTTTGGACCGTTTGTCATCACCTTTTTTCAATTTTTGCTAGCAGCGCTGACGTTGGGAGCGGCAGCACTCTTTACAGGAGAACTGGGGGCTGCTTTCTCTCGTTTGCGACAGGAGCCGGGACCAACACTCACATTTGGCATGACACAGGCAGTTATCCCATACCTGCTTGTTACGCTTGGGCAACAAGTCATTCCTTCCAGCCTGGCGGCCATTCTCCTTGCAACCGCCCCTTTATTTGTGGTACTTCTTGCTTGGGTGTTTGATCAAAGCGAACGGATGCAGCCATTGCAAATAGGAGGATTGCTCGTGGGTCTGCCAGGAGTTGCGCTGGTAGCTGGCGGGGGAAAAGTGACCTCGTTTGCTCAGATTCTGGGTATGGGGGCTATCATCTTGGCTGCCGCAAGCAATGCCCTGTCAGGTCTTGTGATGAAACGTTTCTATCACACCATTCCACCGATTACAGGAACGTTTCTGGCCTTCCTGACAGGAGTTCCGCTATTGCTGCCGTTTGCAGTCTTTTCTCACCCTTATGTACAACCCGGTGTGAATAATATGCTCACCATTCTTGTCATCGGCGTGCTGAATACGGCACTGCCGCTTGTGGTCTATATCCAACTTCTGCGTGAAGTGGGAGCAGGACGGGCCTTGTTGATGACCTATCTCAGTCCAGCGGTAGCGCTTCTCCTGGCGGCAGTCATTCTCCATGAGGTGATTACTGTATGGGCTGTGTTGGGCCTGGTTTTCATTCTTAGTGGAGTAATGGCAGTGGCACGACAGCCACATCTGCCGATTGGCAAAGTCAGGAATCAATAAAGCGAAAAAGAAAGGACACATTCATGGCAACTTACTTTATTGTTGATATCAAAGAGATAACCGATCCGCAAACATATGCACTCTATCGCAAGGATGTTGATGCAACAATTGAGCGCTATGGTGGCAAATTCCTGGTGCGGGGAGGGGCATACGAGACGATAGAGGGCGATTGGCAACCACAGCGGCTCGTCATCCTGGAATTCGCGGATGAAGATCAGTTCAAACGCTGGTATAATTCGCCCGAATATGCAGCGATTCGTGAGCTGCGCTTCAAGGCATCTACCGGGAGAGCCGTTATGGTGCAAGGAGTTTAATAGTTCCAAAAAATCTCGCGTGATATTGCACACGCCAAATCCTTCGTTGGGTTTACACGGCAAGCCGTGAGGGGTGAACTACATAGCCCGCTACTCCCTTTGCTTGCGCATCGGGCCTACGTGAGCACGATATGGTCCACCTATCTTGACTTACGGTAATGCTTTTACCCGTGAGACCGCTTTATCACGGAACCTGCAAACACTATTCAGTTGACAATGTGCTCTAGAGAAGAGCATATGTTCTCTAGAACGTATTGTCAAGCATTGTGAAAAAACTGTCATAAAACGCGAAGAACCGCTAGAAATTGCTAGATGTTCAAATACTAGTTTTGATACTACTCCCATAAAAATGTTCCCCTCAATGTGTGACATTGAGGGGAACATTTTTATGGGAGTAGTATCACTCCATTGGTTCGGCTTCGTACCAGTTTTTGCCGACTTTGATGTCGACTTTGATGGGTACGGTTAGCTTGCCATCGCCAACGCCTTCCATCTGGGTTTTGATGAGACGACGGGCGCGGTCAAGCTCTTCAACGGGGACCTCGAAGACGAGCTCGTCGTGTACTTGCAGGATCATACGCGTCTTCATACGCCTCTCTTTGAGGACGTGATGGAGACGGATCATGGCGATTTTGATCAGGTCGGCGTTTGAGCCCTGGATGGGCATGTTGATGGCTTCACGTTCAAGGGCCTGTCGCTCGTTATGAGAGAGCGCTCGCATGTCAGGGAAGAAACGCTTGCGACCGTAGAGCGTGTTGACATAACCCTGTGTGTGCGCCTGTTGCAATGTGCCATCGACATAGCTTTTGACGCCGGGGAAGGTCTCGTGGTAGCGCTTGATGAACTCGGCAGCCTGGGAGTTGGTCATGCCGGTGACCTGGGCCAGACCAAAGGCGGATTGCCCGTAGAGCACAGCGTAAACGACGGTTTTTGCCAAGCGGCGCTGATCTTTGGTGACCTGATCGACCGGCACACTGAAGAGCGAGGCAGCGGTGATCGTGTGAATGTCTTCGTCCTTGCTGAATGCTTCGATCAGGCGCGGCTCACCAATGACGCTGGCCAGGATACGCAGCTCGAACTGCGAGTAGTCGGCGGTCAAGAGCATGTAGCTGGGATCGGCGATGAAGGCTCTGCGGATCTGTCGCCCCAGCTCGGTGCGTACCGGGATGTTCTGGAGATTCGGGTTGCTCGATGAGAGACGACCGCTGGAGGCGATGGTCTGGTTGAACGAAGTGTAAACACGACCTGTGTTGGGGTCCATAAGAGCCAATAGACCATCAATGTAGGTCGATTTGAGCTTGCTGAGTTGACGATACCCCAACAGGTGATCCACGATGGGATGCTTGCCCTGGAGATTTTCGATCACATCGGCGCTCACCGAATAGCCCGTTTTGGTTTTGCGGCCCGCCGGTAACTTTAACTCGGCAAAGAGCACGTCACCTAATTGCTTGTTCGAGTTGATGTTGAAGCGATGTCCAACAGAGTCGTAAATCTCTTGCTCAACTGTACGCAGTTGCTCTTCGAGCTTCTCGCCGAATTGGCGCAGGAAATCGGCGTCGAGCGCGACCCCGTAACGCTCCATTTGCATGAGCACAGGGATTAAGGGTTGCTCGATGTTGTTGTAAAGGTCGAGCAGTCCATGCTTCTGTAAATCGTTTTTGACCAGCTCGACAAGGCGCAGCGTCATGTCTGCATCGGCTCCGGCATAATCGGCAGCTTTGCGGATGGGCACACGATCCATGCTGATCATTTTGCTGCCCGTGCCGATCAGTTCGCTGATAGGGGTCATAACTATGCCAATGCGCTGAAACGCCTGATCCTTGAGGCCAAGACCACGCCTGCCAGGGTCCGTGAGGTAGGCACCGACCATCGAGTCAAAGGCAAGACCGCGCAGGTTGATCCCCTGACGCGCCATAATCTCGATATCGTATTTGGAATTGTGCATGAACTTCTGGATCGTCTCGTCTTCCAGAACAGGCTTCAGTTTCTCCAGCGTGTACGCTAGCGTCAACTGTGGACCTGCTTCCTGACCGTCAGGAGTGGTTGTGTGACCAACAGGGATGTAATATGCCTCACCGGCAGCCATCGAGATGGAGATACCAACCAGGCTAGCATAACGCGGCTCATCGGAAGTAGTTTCCGTGTCTAAGGCAAAACCACCCGCATCATACATGCTTTTGATGAGCACACGCAGCGCCTCTTCGGTATCAACAACCAGCGTACTTGTCTTAGGGATCGACTCGTCGTCAAGGAACAACGGCGTCGATGCGCTCGTGGGACCGGGCAGATGCAGCCGGTGCACCACTTCGGTATGCGGTTCCGCAACCTCGAAAAGATTTAGTTGCAGCGGCTCAATAGTGGCAGCAGGAGCCGTCTCAGTAGCTACAGCGGAGGCAACAGAGGCCACAGCATGGGTCTCTATCGGTTGCGTAAAGGCGTGGGTGACACCATCGGCAGGCGGCGCGGGAGGAGTCAGGATGGGCACTACACCTATGGGCGGCTTGTAGAGCATTTCCTCGGTCTCTTCGATGAGCATGGCTGATACTGCAACAGACGAAGAAGGCGTTATATCATCTGTTGTTTGAAGTGCAGCAGATGCCTCACCTGATGTAGTGATGCCGAGCTGGCGAAAGAGCGATAACGCACGCTCGATGAGTGAACGAAACTCCAATTGCCGAAACAGGGTTATAAGCTGATCTGAGTTGACATGGGTCAAACGGCAAGCATCCAGGTTGAGCTGCACAGGAACATCTAAGACAATTGTCGCCAGGAATTTGCTTTGACGCGCCTGCTCTGCATGCTCGCTCAGCAATTTTTGTTCTTTTGGCTTCAGCTCATTGACGTGGGCCAGGATGCCTTCCAGGTCGCCGTATTCGTTGATCAGGCGACTCGCTGTTTTCTCACCAACACCTGGTACACCGGGAATGTTGTCCGATTTATCACCAACCAGACCCTTAAAATCGGGGAGTTTCAGCGGAGGAAAACCATAGCGTGTCTCTACCTCGGCCTCGTCGTATTCGGTAACTTCTGAGATACCGCGCTTGGCGACCTTCACCAGCACATGATCATTGACCAGTTGCAGGGTATCCATATCACCGGTGTAGATGATCGTATCGACGCCCTGCGCATTGGCCTGCACGGAGAGCGTACCCAGAATATCATCGGCCTCGAAGCCGTCCTTCTCGTAGATCTGGATGCCAAAAGCCTGGACAACCTCGCGAATACGGCCAAACTGGGGTCTCATGTTGTCGGGCAGGGTAGGACGGTGCGCCTTGTAGGGAGCAAACTGCTCGTGACGGAACGTGGGTGTAGGCCGGTCAAAGGTTACAGCAATGTAATCCGGCTTTTCCTCTAGCAGCGCCTTCATCAGCATCGATGTAAAGCCAAAGGTGGCATTGACAGGCTCACCAGTGGTCGTGGAAAGATCTTCGGGTACCGCGTGGAAGGCACGATGGATGATGGCATGGCCATCAATCAATATAAATTTCTTGCGTTGCATATTATTTGCCATATATAGAACTCAACCCCTCTCTCTATCTTTTCTATTCCTAACCTCACGCTAAAACTCGGTAATGACCATGCGATCCACCTTCCCAGACGCATAAGCTAGCGCTGGCGGGTCCATTATCGACGGTAATCAGAGTAAAAGGTAACTGAGTAACATCGCGCAAAGGTATGTTATCCCAATCCGGTGCATGGAGCCAGTCGGCCAGGGCGGGCGTCAACTCGCCGGGCGCGGGCTGGGCGTAGCGCGCCACCCAGCTGCCAGTATTGAGATAGACTTGCTGGCCCTGGTTGATGGGATCGATACACAGCGTATGCGTATGGCCCGCGATGGCATAGCGCAGCGCGGGATTCTGATTGAGCACAGCGTACATCCCTTGAGAAGTGCTGTCCGCGCCCTGAGCAGCAGGCGTGCAAATAGCCGTCAAGGCCTCAAGATGAGGCAGTGTCAGAGCTTCGTGGACCAGCATGTATTCCATAAAGTCTTCAGGCGAAATCTGATCAGATGCTTGCTCCTGCGGCTGCGCAGCTGACAATTGAGCAAACATGGCCTGACGAAAGGCTACAAAATCAAGCATAGCCTCCTCAAAGAGTCTGACGGGCATCTGCTCTTCTCCCGGAGCCAGATTCGCGAGAGCTTTGCGAGGAGAGGGAAGCATTTGCATAGTAAGCTGCGCCATCTCCAGTAACAGAGGAGGGTCTAAGAGGCAGAGCAGACCAATCTGGCGCGTGTGACTCAGCGCAGGCTCAAAATGGTCGATGAAAGGGTAACGCACGCTGATCAGGTTGGTCACGAGCTGATAGTACCAGGTCCCCATAGGCAAAAGGAGAGATGGGGGATCAGTCAGCAGAGGTTGCCCATGTTCGTCCCAGAGGCTCAGAGGGTCACGATTCCAGGGATCATAATGATTGCCGTGCTCGATGCAGACATCAGGCAAAGGCCGATAGGAGCGAGTTGGGCAAAAATAAATTTTTGAATCGTTCTCTTTACCAACAAGGTCCTGACAGATACGAGCACGAACTTTTGCAAAGCAGAGTTCGGGATCGTGATTCCCTGTTAAGAAGGTAACAGATCGACCGGGGATAGCGACAAAGGAGCGCAAATCCGCGAAGAAAGGAGCGTGAGCAGCAATAATCTTCTCGATTTTCTCCAAGGCGGTTGCTTCATCGGTCACCCTTTGTTGGGCGTAGGGCGAAGTGACGAGAAAATCGAAACAATCACCATTAATAATTAGTTCAACCGCAGCGGCCTGGACGAGCGGCCCATTCTCAGAAGTGGCAGCATGCAACAAGCCAGTAAAAGCGGATTGCTGGCTTTCGCCGAAGCAATCAAGAATAGGAGAACCATCAGCGAGGTGAAGATCGCTGACAACGAGCTTGATAGTAGACATACAAACCCTTTCTGATCGTGGGACACGACATTGACCAGGTGCATACGAGTGGAAGCCGAACCGCTCCAATTCGCTAGATCGCGACATAACCGCAAAGGTATGTCGCTACGCGCCGCTATGTGGGCCCCGAAACGAAACCGCAGCAATTGTTGCATCGTAATTATTTACGTCGTATCAAATATCGGTCTGCCAGCCAGGTAGCGCAGTTTACAGCAGGCCTATTGGTCCCTTGTTGTGGGTGCCATTCGCTCTTGTTGTATTTTAATATGTTTGCGCCGAGATGTATAGTATAGTTAACTGGCAGGCAATGTTGTAATGTACTTTCGTTGGGACCTGAGTTTCGCAACGAGAATACAGTACAACCTGGAACGAAAAGAGTAGCATGGGTTGATCTTCGATAGCCATATGCATGCAAAACGCTATAGATATGGCTACCTGGCAGTCCACAAGAAACGCTGGCCCTGATACCCCTCTCGTGCAGCCATTTGAGAGCCCAGCGGGCAATCATTTGCACGTAAGGAAATATAGCGCCAGGGGCTTCAGAGAAAAGCTGAAGAATAGTGTGTGAGAGGTGTTATAGTTAGGAGGGGACAAATGTCTCGCACAAGTAACGTCATTTCAGAAAAGCACTCAAATGGTGCAGGAGATAGTAGCATGGCAGAAGAAAGAGAAGAATTATTGACTGTTCGTGAAGTTGCTCGTCGTTTGCGCGTTGATGATACAACTGTTCGTCGGTGGATCAAGAGTGGTGCGTTGGAGGCAATTACGCTTCCTCACCGAGGCAAGAGACAGGCATATAGAATCAAGAAAACAACGTTGGACAGCTTATTGAGCAGCTCTGTTCCATTAACGTAAATTCCGTTCTATTACTGTAAAAGTGCGATAGAGAGAGCTATTCCTCTCTCTGCAAAAACAAGGGTAGGGGGAGAAGGCTAAGCCGGACTTAGCCTTCTCCCCCTACCCTTGTTTTTGCTTATCTCCAATTAACACGATAATCAATGGTTGTTGCGTGCTTGCTTAAATTACAAGTCAGACAAAGCAGCTGTATATTATTGTCATTTGCCTTTAAAAAAATGGCGATAGTTTCGGCAAATTCGTTTATAGACTGGCCTGATTAGGAAAGGGCTACGGAAGGTAGAACCTTTCGCAAAGGAAGAAAAGATTTGGTCATCCGATTTTTCTCGTGTTTCCGATTTTCCCTTCTTGTTTTGGAAGAAGCACCTGTGTCTTCTTGCATTTTGCAAGTATCTCGCGTGTGTCGAAGCGGCCCGTTTTGCAAGAGTAGTCATGCGTGGAAGATGTATCCTCGTCGAGAAGCAGTACATGAAGACGAAAGAAATCATGTGAAAAGGAGAAAACGAGTGAGAAAACAAATACTTTTCATTCAGGGTGCAGGCAATCAGCACAAACCTTTAGGCAGCGGGAAATTGGTTGCATCCCTGCGACAACAGCTTGGCAGCGATTACCACGTCCTGGCTCCAGATATGCCTGATCCTGACCATCCGAGATACCTTGCCTGGAGAGACCAGATTGAGCAAGAGCTCGGCAAGCTGGATGCTGCTGCCTTGCTCATTGGACACTCTTTAGGAGGTTCAGTGTTGCTCAAATACCTGGCAGAAGGAACGTACCAGAAACCGATTGCCGGGCTGTTTCTGGTGGCTGTACCCTACTGGGGCAAACAGGATTGGGAGCTTGAGTACGCTGTACCAGATGATTTTGCTTCACGCCTCCCCCCGATCCAACACCTCTTCCTGTATCACAGTCGTTCCGATGAAGAAGTCCCGTTTGCTTCTCTTAGACGCTATCAAGAACAACTGCCCCAGGCAACAGTTCGAGTGCTCGATGGGAAGCACCATTCTTTCACAGAAGGGTTGCCTCTGCTTGCTCAAGATATCAAGCAGTTGGAACCCAGAATCTAGCTGAGGCTCGTCTGCAACGAGCCTCAGCTAGATTCTGGGTTCCTTTTGACAGAGCACTACTCACACAAGCGGCCCTCTTGATAAATCTCTGTGTTGACGATTATCGATAGAGTGTGGGGATACACTAGAAAAGGAGAGGCAAGGATAGCTCTTCCGGGATGGCTACACGAAAGGCGAGACAGAAGGAGGAGCGAGAATGAAAATAGCGATTATTGGGGGGGCGGGTTTTATTGGTGCGCATCTTACGAAGGCGTACCTGGACGCGAGGCATGATGTGTTTGTCATCGATAATCTGGTATGTGGCAGGCGAGAGGCTATCGATGAGCGAGCACGATTTTATCAGATGGATATTCGCGATGGACAACTGCGAACGATTTTGCAGCAGGAACGTCCCGATCTCGTGAGTCATCATGCAGCACAGCAACGCAAGGGATTGCCCGGTGAACAATCGTTGGTAGATGCAGATGTACATGTACGCGGGCTACTGAATGTATTGAATAGCTGTGTTGATGCAGCTGTGAAAAAGCTGATTTTTGCCTCGGGCGGCAATAGTCTGTATGGACCAGTGGAAGCTAAAGAGTTGCCGATTACGGAGGATACTCCATTGTGTCCACAATATGCCCATGATATCAGCAAGGCGGCGGGAGAATGGTATGTACGCTATTACACGCGACAGTATGGATTGACACATACGATTCTGCGCTACGCGGATGTCTATGGGGCATTTGAAGGAATGGAGGAATGGGAGAGCACGGAGAGTACAGCATACCCTCACCCATTGAATTATTTTATGGCTATGCTCTCGCAATATCGCCGCGCGGTTATTCGGGGGACGGGCGAGGAAGTGCGCGATGCAATCTTTATCGATGATGTGGTACAGGCTAATCTTTGCGCGTTAAAGCGTGGAGATAATCAAACGCTACATATCAGTTCCGGGCGCGGCTATACGCTGAACCAGTTGTATGAGGTGGTCGCCGATTATATGGAAAGCGACCTGACGCCGATCTACCTTTCAGGAGCGCTGGGAGGAACGCCAGCAATAGTGCTGAATAACAGGCTGGCACGCCATGTGCTGGGATGGAGTCCAGAGGTGACGCGGCTGGAGGAAATAGAAAACACATTTGTGAACAACAAACACCTTAAGTTTGCTTCATGCGGAGCATGAAGCAAACTTAAGGTGTTTGTTGTTCACAAATGTGTTTTTACTGTTGAAGTCCGCTGACGACCCGAGCGTACTTTTCGGCCAGGGCTTGCGCCTGTTCACTGGAAACGGACTCGGCGAAGACGTGGAAGAGTGGGCTATCAGCGTCGGGCAGGACGAGAACCCACTCTTTGCCCAGATCGATTTTGATACCGTCAATCGGCTTAGTACGACGCTCACGATATTGCTCGCTCAAGATGCGCATGACCTTGCCTTTGTGCTCCCAGGGGCAGGTGACACGCGTACTGCTCATGTAGTAAGCAGGTAGATCGTCTACGACTTCAGAGAGGCGCATGTCAAAGGTAGCAAGCAATTCAAGCAATTTCGCGATAGCGAGCATGCCATCGAAGGCCGGGTGCAATTCGGGGAAGGCAAACTGCCCACGACCATCACCTACGAGAACAACACCTTCACGCCCGGCAGCGGTCATTAAAGCATGAGGCAAGACTTTGGTGTGCTGGATATAGCCATCGTAGCGTTTGGCGATGTGCTGTAGAGCGCTGGGAGCAGTGACAGGCGCAGCGACAGTGCCACCACGATAGCGTCGCAAGAACAGGCTCGTCATTACCGCCAGTATTTTTGTCCCATCGAGAATGCGTCCACGATCATCAACCACAGAAATGCGCTCACCGCCTGGATCGATGCGGATACCCATATCAGTATTTAAGGCTGAGCTAATAGTGGCGAGGCGCTGCATATCCTTGCCCAATTCGTCCGAGCTACGCGCGGTAGCAGCATCAACGGTGCTGGTATTGAGCACGATCACCTCACAGCCAAGGCGATTAAAGATGCCCGGCAGAAGCTGCGTCGTACTGCCGTGCGCGTAATCGACCACGAGCTGGAACTTGCGCTGGCGCACAACAGAGTGATCGACAACCTTGTTGAAGCCTTCAAGATAGCGTCCGTTGACATCGGCCTCGCTCAGTACTTCGATGGCTCCAATTTCATCCAGATAAACACGACGAAAATCTTCGCGGAAGTACAGATTCTCGATCTTACGCTCGGTCGTTTTATTGATATCCAGGCCGTTTTGATCGAAAATCTTAATGTCTATCACGCGCTGGTCAAAGGGAGATACATGCACATGTACGCCGCCAAGGGCATCTGTATTGCGAATAAAATAACGCGCTACAGGTACCGGTACCCGATTGATATCATGGACGCTGATACCAGCCGAGGGCAGACCAGCGTTGATACCACGCTTAATCATACGAGAAGTACGATGAGCGTCACGATTAAGGCCGACAATAGCCCCCTTGGGCAAAATCGCACCATACGCAGCTCCAAGCTTGGTCGCGAACTCAGGAGTAAGGTCAACGTTGACCAGCCCGGACACGCCATAGCGACTGAAGAGGCTGCGACGTCCCTGAGAACCCCAGATGATACTGGTATTGACCACAGCACCGGCTTCGATTTCTTTATCGGGCCAGACCTTGACATTGGGCTGAACAATAGCACCATCCTGAATGATCGAATTGTCGCCAACGACCGAGCCCTCAAACATCACCGCTTTGCTTTTGATGTTGGTAGAGGAACCAACGATAGCACCGCGCAGCTCTGAACGCTCACCGATGTAGGAATTGTTCCACACAATGCTGCGATCAACCTGCGCCCGCTCATCGATGATCGTATAGCTGCCAATCAAGCTAGGGCCATGAATAATCGCACCATCTTTTATCTTACAGTCGTGGCCGAGATAGACGGGACCGTAGAGTTGAGCATCATCATCAATTTCAACGCCATCCTCACACCAGATACTGCCGCCAATATTTTTCGCAGGAATATCGAGATTCACCTGGCCCTGCAAAACATCGGCGTTGGCACGCATATACTCACTAAGATTGCCAACATCGCACCAGTAGCCAGAAGGGGCAACGTAACCATAAATGGGATCGCCCTTACGTAACATCATCGGGAAGAGTTCCTGGCTGAAGTCAAAGGGCGAATTCTTCTCAAAGTAGGAAAAAATCTGCGGATCGAGGACATAGATGCCGGTATTAATCGTATCGCTGAAGACCTCACCCCAGCTAGGTTTTTCCAGGAATTGAGTAATATGGCCGTCCTCGTTAGTAATAATGACCCCATACTCCAAGGGATTATGTACATGAGCGAGTAAAAGAGTTGCAAGAGATTTTTTATCTTGATGATAGTTAATCAAGTCGGTCAGGTTATAATCGGTGAGGGCGTCGCCACTAATTACGAGAAAAGGCTCCGTGAGTTGTTCTTCCGCATTTTTGACACTCCCAGCAGTACCCAGGGGCACATCTTCTCGTGAATAAGTAATGTGCATACCAAACTGAGAACCATTGCCGAAGTAGTCTTCGATGTTACTCGCCAGATACTGAACTGTGACAATGATCTCGGTGATACCGTGACGCTTCAACAGATTGAGGATATGCTCCATCACAGGTTTGCCAACGATAGGAACCATTGGCTTAGGTCGTCGAATCGTCAGTGGTCGCAGCCTCGATCCTTCCCCTCCGGCCATTACAACCGCTTTCATAGAGGCCTCCCTTGTGTATGGGCAACGCGCATGGTCACCCGTACCGTAGTAAGTAATGAAAAAAACAGAAACGTGGTAGAAATGCAAGGACGGCGTAGCAATGCCACGCCGTCCCATCTGCTCCGCTATCTTCATTGTACAACACAAACAAAGAGCATCGCAAGATTGCAAAGCCGCTAGATTGTTAAACATCTGGCAGGAAAAGGCCATTACCATTCGCTTAAGCGCCCATGCTCCACCAGCCAGCGTACAAAGCGATGATAATTGGTCTCCTGAGTTGCCAGGCGCTGCTCATATTCCTCTTGAAGCTGAATGAGCCGCTGAGCTTCCTCTAAGGTAAAACCCTCATCCAGGAGGGCGTCGATGAGCAGGTCCACATAATGTTGCTGCATATAAAGTCCTCCTTACTGCGCGTCTACAACTGTCTACCTAAATGAAAACCCAGGGTAGCGTACACCCCACAACACCCCACATATCCCTATAAAAGCCACGATAGATGCAACGATGCATATAACAACAAAGGCACGCGGGAACCGTACCTTAGAGAAGACTTCGTGGCTAACACACATGGATATCAAACAACGTGGAATGCGAGAGTAGCAGGCATCTCGCAAAGGACCCCACCGCACTACCCTCTTACGTGCTACTATACATATATAAGTATAGCGCAAAAGAGAACCATTTTGCCAGTGGTAGCCGAGCAATATTAAAAACGCAGCCATAAATTGCTAGAAAGCGCCTTTTTTCTTCTCTCCATCATAGGCTATTCTGGTTTTTCGGCCATGCTGAAACCCCGCCTGCGGCGGGGGCACGGAGAGGATAATTTCATTCAAAAACTGCCTGCGGCAGTTTTTGAATGAAATTATCCTCTCCTGTCTGCGGCAGTTTTTGAATGAAATTATCTTCATGGAGAGAGGAAAATTTAGTTGCCCCAGGATTCGTTGCGGATATAGTGTCTGATTTCATCCTCGTTATCGTAGAAATAGCTGATAGCATCGTAGACCTGGGCAAGAGAGAGGCGCTGATCATTAGCGATTTCTTCGGGGTCCTGGCCGCTCTGGAAGAGCAAGATGATATGGCGAACGGCGGTGCGCGTACCTTCGATGATAGGCTCGCCACCATAGATAGAGGAATTGCGAACGATATAAGGGTGGGCAGTACGTTCAAGCGACATAGGGACCGCCTCCTTTTTTAGAGTTTTGAGATCATTCAGATCTTTCGGATCTTTATATAAAATTAGTCGTGTCTTAACAATAATTGTAACACGCTGCGAGCGTGAGCATCCTGAAAATTATTCGTGTCTTACCAGTAATTGTAACACGCCGTGAGTGTGAACATCCTGAGAGAAAAGGAAGTGTGTTAATGTGTTTTCACACAATTTTCACAAGTTTCGGTACTCGCTGGAAGCTCTTCGGAAGGGCGATCAGGCCTAGTAAGCTCAACGGGAAAATAAACGAATTTTTAGAAAAAGCTTGACAACAATTAAAACCTGATGGTACAATTGCTTCCATCGAAAGGAGGTGGTGTGTAATGGATCAATGTAAACGCTGCACAGGCAGCGGTGTAGATTCCCACACCTTCCAGAAGAGAGGGAATAGGCGTTAAGCTCACCTTCTCTTAGCACCTGGCTTTGGAGCTTGGTGAGGGTTGGTTGAAAGAAACAACACGTACACTGGTAGGTAGTGCAATCAACCTGCCTGTGCAGCACCCCCAGAGCAAAGGCGAAACAGACACTTTTGCCGATGCTCTGGGTTTTTTGTAGAATTACCTTTCCCATCTGACGAACTGGTTCTACCCAGAAGTGTCCCTGGAACTCCAGCCCATGAAAGTAAACGAACTGGTATAGGCGTATCTTATTTTTTAGTTACATCATCTCGTATTTGATTGACACATTTGCGGATCAAACTAAACGACCTATCTTGCGGAGCAACGAAAGCTGAAAGAACAGGCGGTATAGGTAGGGGTAAGAGTGAGCGAGAATGAAACCACGACATCCCGGGTGTTCAACGTTGAAGGGTTACGCAACTCGTTGAAGACTGATATTTTCGGTAGAGGAAATCGTCTCGTATTTTCGCCAACGGTAGATTCAACCAACACACTGGCGATGAAGCTGGCTCGTGAAGGGTCAGAGGAAGGGGTAGTGGTACTTACCGATAATCAGACGGCTGGGAGGGGAAGACAGGGAAGGCGGTGGTAGATATGGCAGGACGCAATGCACTCTCATCCACGGTGCTCCGACCACTATTTCCACCCTATCTGCTAGTAATGACGGCAGCACTCGCGGTCGTTGATGCGATCAAGGACACGAGTGGGGTTGTCGCTACGATCAAATGGCCCAATGACGTATTGATTGGGCAGCGTAAAGTTGCGGGTATTCTTGTCGAGACCAGCCACGACCAGGCAGGTCATCTGGTAGCGATAGTAGGAATAGGCGTCAACGTAAACGGGCAGATTGCACAGTTTGTCGAAGAGGACCAAAAGCAAGCGGAGATCAACAAGGAGCTGACAGAGAAAGCGACCACGCTTGAAGAAGCGTGTGGGCATGTGGTCAGCAGAGAAAAGTTGATAGCACATTTGTTGCGACACCTTGAGACAAATTATTTCGCATTGCAGCAGGAAGCACAAGAACCTGTAGCGAAAACCAGTGGAAGCGTTTCTCGGTTGGTACGAGAGACGTGGCGAAAGCAACTCTCAACGCTGGGCCGCGCCATAGAGGTTCGGCAAGGCGAAAAAATCATCAGCGGAGTAGCTGAAGATGTGAATGAGTATGGAGAGCTGTTACTCCGAACTTATTCGGGTGAAAGAGTCAGTATTACCTGGGGAGATGTAGGACACCTCAACGGGTAGCTGAGAAAGAAAACGTAAATGGGAGGAGGAAAACCCTCCGCCAACCAAACAAACGAGGGGAAACAGAAATGGAGTCACAGGAAGTATACCTCACCAATGATGGACTACAGCGTGCACTAAGTCAACTAGAGTTTTTACGCACGGTAAAACGCGCAGAGGTTGCCCAATATCTTCATGACGCCAAGGAATCCGGTGACGTGATAGATAATGCTGCCTATGAAGAGGCCAAGAACCAGCAAGCTCATCTGGAGGGGCGAATTCTGGACTTGGAACGCCTTGTGGCAAAAGCTAAATTAATAGATCAGGTACGCACCGACGTAGTTTCACTTGGCTCCGTTGTTCATTTGAGCACAAGCGAGGGTCGTGAGTATAAGTACCGGCTGGTTGGTGCGTTTGAAGCAGATCCTAAGGCAGGCAAAATTTCCAATGAGTCGCCCGTGGGCAAAGCGCTACTGGGGCACAGGGCTGGCGATCTGGTGATCGTCGCGACACCAGGCGGAGTAAAAGAATATACCATCCTCACGATTGAATACGACTAGAACTCGCCTGAACAGCAAACAGCGACCCCTCAAACGCGCGTTTGAGGGGTTATTTTTGTATTCCTATTTTTCGCTTCGCCCAAATGGGAATACAAAAATAATCTTTGGTAGCACGGCAAGCGCGAGCGGGTCAGCAGGTCATGGTAAGCTACCCAGTAAAGCAATTTAATGTTACAATAGACCAAATTGCGTGCCAGGCAAAAGAACATGCGCATGTCGATTAACAGCCTGGGTACTCACTTCCATTCACAGGCATTGAGCAGCGCCACTCTCCTGGCTGGCTCCGTCGAGGTTATCGGAGCGGAAACGTTAGCTGAGATGCAAGAAGATATGATTATATAGACTGGCACGAGACGCTGGAGGAAAATAAGAGAGCATTATGGCAGACGAAAGGGATGTAAGAATACAACGCTTACAAGCTCTGCGGGAACAGGGCATTAACCCTTATCCCAATTATGCGGAGCGCACACATACTATCGAGGATGTGCTAACACATTTTGATGAGTTCGCAGGGCCGGAAGGCTCCTATACACTGGTGGGGCGCATTCGCTTGCTGCGTGAGATGGGCAAGGCTACCTTTGCGAAGATCGAAGATGGTAGCGGCAGCATTCAGATTTACTTGCGCGTCAATGATGTTGGGGAAGAAGCGTATCGCACAATCAAGTTATTGGACCTGGGCGATTTCATTCAGGTAAGCGGATTTTTGTTTGTGACGCGCACGGGCGAGCGCACGCTGCATGTACGGCATTTCCGCCTGCTTGCCAAGAGTTTACGACCGCTGCCAGAGAAGTATCATGGGCTGGAAGATAAGGAGATACGCCAGCGCAAGCGCTATCTCGACCTGATCGCGAATGGAGATGAAGTCAAGCAGGTGTTTATTACGCGCAGCCGCACGATTACTGCAATGCGCCGCTTTCTGGATAAGCACGACTTTATTGAGATTGAGACACCGATTCTGCAACCGCTGTACGGCGGGGCAACTGCACGACCTTTTATTACCCATCATAACACCCTGGATCGCGATCTCTACTTGCGTATCGCGGTAGAACTCTATCACAAGCGCTTGATTGTGGGTGGATTTGAGCGGGTATATGAAATCGGGCGCAATTTCCGCAATGAGGGTATTGATCGCAGCCATAATCCAGAATTTACCATGATCGAATTTTATATGGCCTATGCAGACTATAACGATACTATGAAGCTCGTTGAAGATATGATGGCATTTATCGCCCAAGAAGTGAAGGGTAGCACGCGTATTAGCTATCAGGGCTATGAAATCGATCTGACGCCACCCTGGCCGCGTATAAAGCTCTCTGATGCCATCGCAAAGTACGCAGGCATCGATGTGAACAAGTTTCCCGATAGGGAGAGCCTGGCGGACGAGATGCGCGCGAAGGGCTACGTGGTTGATCCGAAGCTGGGGCGAGGTCGCCTGATTGATGACCTCAAGAGCGAGATATTCCGCAAGGGAATACCGGAGCTGCGACAGGCACTCTTCTTGATCGATTACCCGGAGGATGTTTCGCCTCTGACGAAGGCACATCGGGAGATTCCCGGACTGGTTGAGCGCTTCCAGCCATTTATCGGGGGGCTGGAGTGCGGCAATGCCTATACGGAGTTGAACGACCCGCTCGATCAACGAGCACGCTTCGAGGATCAGGCCCGGCAGCGCGCACAGGGGGACGATGAAGCCCAGGTGCTCGATGAGGATTTCCTGGAGGCGCTAGAGATTGGGATGCCTCCAACCAGCGGCGTTGGCCTGGGCATCGACCGCCTGATAATGCTCATGGCCGATCAGGACTCGATTCGCGACGTGATTTTGTTCCCCACAATGCGCAAGACCGCAGAAGAACAATAAAGAACACAAAATCATTTTTTCAAAACCGCGCTGGCGCGCGGTTTTGAAAAAATGATTTTGTGTTCTTTGACGCGTACAGCAGGTACCCTCAGCTTTTAGGAATCAGGGTGGAAGAGAGGATACAACGTGACATATCAGATGCAGCAAGTATTACAGATAGTACAACGGGGCCTGGATCTACTTTTTCCGCCGCGATGCGCCGGTTGCAAGAAGGGTGGCAGTGTGCTGTGTGCGAAATGTCTGGCAATGATTCAGCCGTTGCGCCCGCCGTTTTGTTTGTGTTGTAGCGGGCAACTTACAGCGGATGGTGTATGCAGGCGGTGCTACTATCGCCCATTGGGGATGAGTGGGCTACGGGCTGCCAGCACTTATCAGGAACCACTCAGATCTTGCGTCCATGCACTCAAATATACTGGGAATACGCGACTGGCAGGGCCGCTGGGGGTATTGCTAGCCCAGACGTATATGGCTCACAGGCTGCAAGCGGATATGATTGTGCCGGTTCCACTACATAGCGAGAGACAAAAGCAGCGGGGCTATAATCAGGCACGATTGCTGGCAGAGGTGTGCGTGAGAAAACTGGGCTTGCCAATCAGCGAGGCGTTGACGCGTATCCGTGCTACCCCGGCACAGGTTCATCTGGCTGCGAGAGAGCGCCAGCAAAATATGATGGGGGCATTTGCGTGTAATCGGGAGTTCGCGGGTGGGGCACTGCATGGGCGTAGGATCGTTGTGGTGGATGATGTGTGCACAACGGGAGCAACGTTAGAGGCATGCGCTGCGGCGTTGTTTGCAGCTGGAGCGAGCAGCGTGTGGGGGTTGGTGCTGGCACGCCCGGCGTGAAAGAGTAGAATTGTGCGATCAGGAGACTTTGAGCAGAGCACCTGCCACGATAAGGACCAACGGGATCGCATCCACGATCAGATGAAGCAGCATGTTGATCCACGCATTGCGGTAACGCGCCCACAAGTACCCTAAGAAAATACCCTCGACGACTTGAGCAACAAACACCTCTTTCAATGCGAGAGTCAGATCAAGAGCAGGATTACCCGTATGCCCCAACCATACAAAGGCAAAACGCGATGGTAGATGCAGAAGCCCGAAAAATAGAGAGGAAATGGCTATGCCGTTCCAGCGACCTACCAGAGCTTCTAATCGCGTCTGGAGCAAGACACGATAGAAGAATTCTTCCGGGAAAGCCGCAGCCAAGAAGGTTACTAAGATGACTGCAAGCACAGGCCAGGGAGAGAATCCAGGAGCTTTTGTACCCAAATAGTTAAGACTGAGCAACCCTGTATAGAGGAGAAGGATAATTACCGGGGCAATCCATCGCCAGATGTTGGTGATGCCTCGCAGGCCAAGTTGCTGCGCACTTCCTCCATAGCGCCAGACGAAGTAGACCGTGGGAAGACAGAGTAGGACGATCTTGCCCACTATCAAGTAGTTCCAGGATACTGCCCAATTCGTGGTACGATCAGGAAAGAGAGGAAGATTCTGGAAATACCCCCAGATAACTACCGGGATCAGTAGAATCGGAAAGAGCAACGCATATGCCAGAAGAGGGCGTATCTCTGCGAGTAGCTGTGCGCGTGTCTTCCCAGCAAGCAATGGAAGAGCAGGAAACCTGGGAGGGAGAATACGCACAAGGCCCATCAACAGAAGTATAAAGACGGGACCGAAGAGCGTTGGTACTACACCAGTTCCCGTTACCAATTTAATGCCAAGGCTCACCACCACCAGGCCCAAGATGAGCAGAAGCCAGACGGGTCTTCGGCGAGTTTCTTCTGAAGGAGAGGTCTCCTGTGAAACTGTAGACATATGCTCTCTCCATGACTTCCTTTCTTCAAGGATCATTTTATCAACATTTCGATGTAGAGAGTATGCCATTGCAGGGTTTGCTAGAACAGATCAGCACCTGGACATCTCCTGGTCATCAACTGTACAAGATACTGGTGACATTGCTGTGCTGTCTTGTTTGCAAAAACCATCGGAGGGATGTGGATATCAAATGTGAAACATGCGGTTTGACCAACCTTCCAGGAATTATTTGCAATAGGAGGTTGGGAGAGTAACCAGTCCGCGTATTTATGGGAAAAGCAATCAGGAAAGGAGACATGGCTCTATGAAGGATTTTGCGAAGCATTTGAAGCATGAACGGGAGCGCCATTCCTGGTCGCAGGAGCAGCTCGCTGAGATGATAGGGGCCACGGCCACCAGTGTTAGCCGCTGGGAGCGCGGGATGACTTTCCCAAATCTCTACTTTCGTCAGCAACTCTGCACGCTTTTTGGGAAAAGTCCCCAGGATCTGGGGTTGCTGCACATAACCTCTGACAGCGAAACGCAGGTAGATGATCGCATAGGAGAACATTCCCCATTGTTGACCTCTCACGCGTCCACTTCCCCGCTGCTTTGGCATCTTCCTCACCAACGCAATCCCCTCTTCACAGGTCGGGAAGCAATACTTATGCACCTACATCAAGCGCTGGACACAGGCAGAACGGCAGGGTCAACCCAGATCCAGGCAATCAGTGGGC
>Ga0070741_10003062_pt1 | contig 42602 bp, 42 predicted proteins | sample Coa_R1_4_FD_66440 | JGI IMG/M metagenome (GOLD analysis project Ga0070741, IMG submission 66440) | Surface soil microbial communities from Centralia Pennsylvania, which are recovering from an underground coalmine fire - Coalmine... | ecosystem: Environmental > Terrestrial > Soil > Unclassified ... | reverse complement strand
GCTGGGTGCTAGGTGCTGGGTGCTGGGTGCTGTGCTGCGTGTTGGGTGCTAGGTGCGGCGAGACTATAATGCTGCATATGCAGGTATATCGTCGGCACGTCGAGCTCGAACAGGCGCTGCGGCGCTGTCGGTTGCATCCGTCTGGGTGCGTGCTGCGGCATGTGACGCGGACGTCGCGGGCGATCGTCGCGGCGTTTGATCGCGCGCTCGAGCCGGCGCGGCTCAGCGGGCATCAGTTCAACCTGATGATGACGCTGGCGCTTGCGGGCGATCTGAACGTCGGCACGCTGGCCGATCAGCTCGGGATGGACCCGACCACCGTGCCGCGCGTCGCGGCGCCGCTGCGACGCCAGCGGCTCATCGCGTCGGCCGTCGGCACGGATCGCCGTCAGCGCGTGCTGACCGTCACCGCGCGCGGCCGGCGGCGGCTCGCCGCCGCGCTGCCGCTGTGGGAGGCGCAGCAGCGGCGCGTCATCGCGGCGATGGGCGCCACCGGCTGGACCGACACCCGGGCACGGCTCCGCGCGCTGCGCGCCGGCGCCGCGTGAGACCAACCACCACAAGGACACGTCTAATGCGCATGCCTCGACTCTTTCTGCTCGGAGCGTTCGTCGCAACCCTCGGCGGTGTCGCCGCATTCGGCCAGCAGCGGACACCGCCCACTACCGCACAGTCGATCGTCGCCAATTACGACTCGGTCAACCGGCGCCTCCTCGAAATGGCCAAGGACTTCCCCGCCGACAAGTACGAGTTTCGGGCGACGCCGGAGGTGCGCTCGTTCCGCGAAGTGATCGTGCACGTGTTCTCGGGGAACGTGTACGCCGCGAAGGCGGGGCGCGGACAGCAGGCGAACTGGGACGAGATCGATCCGAAGCGTTACACGGGCAAGGACGACACGGTCGCGGCGTTCCAGAAGGCGATCGACGATTCGACGGCGGCGCTCAAGGCGGTTCCGCCGGAGAAGCTGTCGCAGTCGGTCAACCCGTGGCTCGCGGTCATCGAGCACTCGGCGGAACACTACGGCCAGCTGGTCACCTACTACCGGCTGAACCACCTGGTGCCGCCGGAATCACGCCCTAAGAAGTAACGCGTGCGCGCGCGCCTCGAGCGCGCGCAGCCGCGTCTCGAGCTGCACGCGGGCGGCCTCGACGCCGTCCGCGTCGGCGTCTGCCGGCACCACGAGCGGCTCGCCGATCGCGATCGCCACGCGCGCGAACGGCTTCGGGATCTGCGTGCGGTCCCAGCTCTTCAACGTCCACGCCCGATCCGCTTCGATGTGGAACGGAATCACGGGATTGCCCGTGGCTTTCGCCAGCCACACGGCGCCGGGCTGCGCGACACACGCCGGCCCGCGCGGACCGTCGACCGTGAACGCCGCCGGCTTTCCCGCCGCCATGTCCCGCTTCAACTGCACGAGCGCCCGCACCGCGCCGCGCGACGTCGACCCGCGCGCCGTGCCGTACCCGAACTTCTCGATGATGCCGGCGATCCACTCGCCGTCGAAGTTCTCGCTGGTGATGACGACGATGCCGCGCCGCTGCCAGTAGCTGGTGGCGGAGAGAATGCGGCCGTGCCAGAACGCCATGATCGGCTGGCGGCCGCTCGCGACGACGGCGTCGTAGTGCTCCGCGCCCTCGGCCGTCCATCGGTAGGTCGCCGCGAGGATTCTGACGAGCGGATAGCCGACGAGAGGAATGAGTGTCGCGAGAAGGCGTTTGGACCGCGACGCTCGCCAATCCGCTCGCGTCACCGCTCGCGCCTCGTCGGCGCCGGCGTCGCCAGCGCGCGAGACGTTAGCCGAGCGTTCGGAGCTTGCCATCCACGTACGTCATCAGATCCACGAACTGCGTCTCGGCGCCGGCGCTCGCCTGCGCGCCTTTCAGCATGATCGAGCAGAACGGGCACGCCGTGACGACGGTCTGGGCGCCGGTGGCCTGGAGCTGCTTGAAGCGGACGTCGCTGATGCGGCTGCCCGGCTCCTCTTCTTTGTCGGCGAACAACAGTCCGCCGCCGGCGCCGCAGCAGTACGGGTTCTCGCGGTTGCGCTCGGGCTCGCGAAGGTCGGCGCCGAAGCGCGTCAGCAGCGCACGCGGCTCGTCGGTCGTGCCGGCGTAGCGACCGAGGTAGCACGGATCGTGATAGGTGACCGCGCCTTCGCCCGCGTTCGCGGGCTTCGGCGTGGCCTGGCGGCCGTCGCCCCCGCTCGCCGGCGTCGGCGTGGCGTGCTCGCGCAGCAGTGCCTCGACGAACACCGACGAGTGGACGATCTCGACCTGATATCCGAACTTCGCGTAGTCGGCGCCGATCGTCTTCACGCAGTGCGGGCACGAGGTGACGATTTTCTTCACGCCCGCGTTCTTCAGCTCCTCGATGTTGCCGGTCGCGAGCTCCTGATACATGTACTCGTTGCCGGTGCGCTTCGCGGGATCGCCCGTGCAGCGCTCCTTCGCGAGGACGCCGAACCTCACCTGCTTCGTGCGGAGGATCGAGAACAGCGACCGCAGCGACTTCTGGAAGTCGGCGTCGAACGATCCCGCACAGCCGAGCCACACCAGCACGTCGTGCTTCGCCGGGTCGAACGTCTCGAGCTGCGCCGACTGCACGAACTTCGTCCGCTGGTCGTACCCCAGCCCCCAGATGTTGCTGCGCCGCTCGAGGTTGTTGTACATCGCGCCGAGGTACTCGGGTGCGTCGCCGTTCGACACGAGCCCGCGGCGCGATCCGATCAGGATCGGCAGGTGCTCGATGCCGACCGGGCACTGGTTCTCGCACGCGCCGCACGTCGTGCACTGCCACAGCACCTGCTCGGTGTAGATCTCGCCGAGCTTGCGGTCCTTCGCGCCCGCGAGCAGCGCCTTCTGCGTCTGCAGGATGATCGCCTTCGGGTTCAGCTCCTTGCCGGCGCCCCACGCGGGGCAGTTCACCTGGCAGCGGCCGCACTCGACGCACGTGAATGCGTCGAGGACCGACTTGCTCCCGAGGTCCTTCAGCGTCTCGAGGCCGACCTGCTCCTTCTCGAAATCGAGATTCGGCAGGTTGCCGAGCTCTGTCGACTTCAGGAACACCGTGACGGGCGAGACGACGAGGTGAAAATGTTTGGAGGCGGGAATCAGCGCCATGAACGCGAGGATCACGAGCATGTGCACCCACCAGTTCACGGTCCACGCGGGCGAGTGCTCCTCCAGCCGAAACGTCAGCAGGTAGGTGACCATCAGCGTCGCGATGAACAGCGCGATGACGATCGACTCGGCCGACACGTGATCGCCGAGTCCGATCGGGCGGACGAAGGCGCGCCGCACGAGCAGATACACGATGCCGGCGAGCACCGCGCTCGCGAACGGCACGATCACCAGCCGGTACGTGTGGAACCACGGCGCCTCGGTCAGGTTGACGATGCCGAGCCCGTACAGGAATTCGATCGACGTGTAGCCGGCGAAGATCAGGAATCCCCAGAACACGAACGCGTGCGCGAGGCCGGCGGCCGGCCGCTCGACGATCGTCCTGCGCTGGAAGAGCACGTCGGCGAGCCAGCGCGACACGCGGACGCCGACGTCGCCGACGTGGAAGGTGTTGGGCGCCGCGGCGATCAGGCGCACGCGCGTCGCCACCTGCGCGGCGAAGGCGCCGACGAAGATCAGAAACAGGATCCAGAACGCTAGCGTCAACATCGGGTCACCACGAACCGCACGACGTCACGACGCGCGTGTCTTCGTGCCGTTCGCGGATCACGACTTCAGCGCGTCGATCATCGCGGGCACGATCTCGAACAGGTCGCCGACGATGCCGTAGTCCGCGATCTCGAAGATCGGCGCGTCGGGATCCTTGTTGATCGCGACGATCGTGTTCGATCCCTTCATGCCGACGAGATGCTGGATGGCGCCCGAGATGCCGAGCGCGAGATACAGCTTCGGCGCCACCGTCTGCCCCGAGCTGCCGACCTGACGCTCCATCGGCAGCCACCCCGAGTCGCAAATCGGACGCGACGCGGCAATCTCGGCGCCGAGCGCCTTCGCCAGGTCTTCGGCGATCTTGATGTTCGCCTGTTCCTTGATCCCGCGGCCGACCGACACGATCCGCTCCGCCTGCGTCAGATCCACGGCCGCCTTCGCCTGCTGGAACGGCGCTTCCGGCGTTTGCCGAATCGCCGACGCGTCGACCGTCACATCGAGCGCGCGGATCGGCGCCGGCGCGGACCCCTTCGCGACCTGATCGACGCGGTACGCGCCGATCTGGAACGTGACGAAGTGCGGCGTCGGCCCTTGCGGCACAACGTCGGCGGTGAGCTTCCCCTGGAACATCGGGCGCACGAACGCGACGTCGCCACCGGTCGACGGAGCCTGCTTGATGGCCGTCACGTCGGTGACGATCGCGCGATCGAGCCGCGCGGCCAGCTTCGGCGCGAAGTCGCGCGTCTGGTACGTGTGCGGCAGCAGCACGTAGTCGGGCTTCAGCTGACCGATCGCGTCCTGCAACGCGGCGGTGAAACCGTCGGGCGTATACGGGTCGAGCGCCGCATGCTCGACCGTGACGATGTCCTTGACGTTCGCCGCCGTCAGCTCGCTCGCCACCGCCGCGGCGGACGCCCCGGGCACGAGCACGGTGATCGCCGACGGGTCGAGCTGCTGCGCGCCGACGATGGCTTCCCATGTCGCGCGATTGAGCTTGCCGTGCTGCTGCTCCGCGATGACGAGGATCACTGGATCACCCGCGCTTCGTCGCGCAGCTTCTGCACGAGCGTTTTCGCGGCCTCGGCCGCCGAGCCGCCGATGATCTGCGTCTTCTTCCCTTTTTCGGGCACGTAGAGGTTCACGATCCGCTGCTTCGATGTAATGCCCGCTGGCGCGGCGGCCTTCTTAATCTCTTTCTTCTTGGCGGCCATGATCCCCTTGAGCGTCGCGTAGCGGAGCTGGTTGATGCCGCTCTGGATCGTCAGCACCGCCGGCAGCGGCATCGCGATCCACTGGAACCAGCCGCCCTCGAGCTCGCGCTTCACACGCAGTTTCGATCCCTCGACGTTCACTTCCATGATGATCGTGGAGTGCGGCACGCCCAGCTTCTCAGCGAGGACGACGCCGACCTGCGCGAAGCCTTGATCGTCGGACTGCAGGCCGGTGAGCACGAGATCGAATTGCTCGTCCTGCATCGCCGAGGCGAGCGCCGCCGCCGTCACGAACGCGTCCGCGCTCGCCAGACCGTCACCTTCGACATGGATCGCGCGATCCGCGCCGCGCGCGAGCGCTTCGCGAATCACCTGCGCGACGCGCGCCGGTCCGGCGGAGCAGACGACCACTTCGCCGCCGTGCTTCTCCTTCAGGCGCAGCGCTTCTTCGAGGGCGTAGGCGTCCGGTTCGTTCATCTCGAAGCTCGCGTCCGCTTCGCGGATCCACGTCTTCGAGTCGTCCAGGCGCGGCTGCCACTCGCGCGTCGGAACCTGCTTGATACAGACGGCGATCTTCATTCGATCATCTGGTTATTGGGTTATCTGGTTATCTGGTTATCTGGTTATCTGGTTATTGGGTTGTTGGCAATGAGTCATGGTTCGTAGCGTTTGAAGAGCAACGCGGCGTTGGTGCCGCCGAAGCCGAACGAGTTCGACAGCGCGTAGCGCATCGGGACCTTGCGCGCGGTGTGCGGGACGTAGTCGAGGTCGCACTCCTCGTCTGCGCGGTCGAGGTTGATCGTCGGCGGCGCCGTCTGGTGGTAGACGGCCAGCGCGGTGATGCCGGCCTCGAGGCCGCCCGCCGCGCCGAGGAGATGCCCCGTCATCGACTTGGTCGAGGAGACGGCGACCTTCTTCGCGCACTCGCCGAACGCGCGCTTGATCGCGATCGTCTCCACTTTGTCGCCGTGCGGCGTCGACGTGCCGTGCGCGTTGATGTAGTCGATCTGCGACGGCTCGACGCCGGCGCTTTTGAGCGCGCGCTGCATGACGCGCAGCGGGCCGTCGCCGTCCTCGGACGGCGCGGTGATGTGATACGCGTCGGCACTCATACCGTAGCCGACGAGCTCGGCGTAGACGCGCGCGCCGCGCGCCCGCGCGCGATCGCGCTCTTCGAGGATCAGCACGCCAGATCCTTCGCCGACGACGAACCCGTCGCGGTCCTGGTCGAAGGGACGGCTCGCCTTGGTCGGCTCGTCGTTGCGCGTCGACAGCGCGCGGAGCGCCGCGAAGCCGCCGACGCCCATCGGCGTAATCGCCGCCTCCGAGCCGCCGGCGATCATCACGTCGGCGTCGCCGCGCCGGATGATCTCGTATGCATCGCCGATGGCGTGCGCCGATGCCGAGCACGCCGTGCACGTCGCCGAGTTGGGCCCCTTCGCGCCGAAGCGGATCGACACCTGCCCCGCGGCGAGGTTGATGATCGCCGAGGGGATGAAGAACGGCGAGATCTTGCGCGGGCCGCCCTGCAGGAGCGCGATGTGCTCGCGCTCGATCGTCGTGAACCCGCCGATCCCCGACGCGATGAACACGCCGGCGTTCGGCGCCAGCTCCGGCGTGATCGTCAGCTGCGCATCGTCCATCGCGAACTGCGACGCCGCGATCGCGTACTGGATGAAGATGTCCATCTTCTTGACATCTTTTTTGTCGACGAACCGGAGCGGATCGAATCCGCGGACCTCGCCGGCGATGCGGGCCGCGAACTGCGCGGCGTCGAAGTGCGTGATCGGACCGATGCCGCTCGTGCCGGCCATCAGCGCCGCCCAGTTCGATTCCGTGCCAATGCCGAGCGGCGACACCAGGCCGATGCCGGTGACGACCACCCGCCGGGGATTGGTCATGAGGCTACTTCTTCGACTTGGCGTGCGACTCGATGTATTCCACCGCTTCCTTCACGCGGGTGATTTTCTCGGCGTCTTCGTCGGGAATCTCGATGCCGAATTCCTCTTCGAAGGCCATGACGAGCTCGACGGTGTCGAGCGAGTCGGCGCCCAGATCGTCGACGAACGAGGCGTCCGGCGTGACTTCTTCCTCGTCGACCCCGAGCTGCTCCACGATGATGCTCTTCACTTTGTCGGCTACGGCCACAAATCCTCCTACGTTACATGTACATCCCGCCGTTGACGGCGAGCACGTGCCCTGTAATATACGACGCCTCGTCTGACGCAAGATAGCACGCTGCGGCGGCGACATCGTCGACCGTACCGAGGCGTCCGAGCGGAATCTGCCGCTCGAGTTCGGCGTGCGCCTCCGCGCCAATGGCGCGCGTCATGTCGGTTTCGATCATGCCCGGCGCGATCACGTTGACGGTGATCCCGCGCGAGGCCACTTCCCGCGCCAGCGCCTTCGCGAATCCGATCAGTCCGGCTTTCGACGCGGCGTAATTGGTCTGCCCCGCGTTACCCATCTGGCCGACCACGGAGCTGACGGCGATGATGCGGCCGCCGCGCTGCTTCAGCATCGGCCGCATGGCCGCCTGCGCCAGCGCAAACGTCGCCGTGAGGTTCGTGGCGATGACGGCGTCCCAGTCGTCGCGCTTCATCCGCATCAGCAACTGATCGCGCGTGATGCCGGCGTTGCTGACGATGATGTCGAGGCGCCCGTGGCGCGACACGATGTCCGCCGGCACGCGCTCGAGCGCCGCCGTGTCGGTGACGTCGAGCGCGAGCGCTTCGGCCTTGCGGCCGGCCGCCGTCAGCGCGTCGACCGCCGCCCGCGCGTTGTCGCCGCGCGCCGCGGCGATCACCGTCGCGCCCTGCTCGGCGAGGCGGGCCGCGATGGCGCGCCCGATGCCGCGCGACGCACCGGTCACGAGTGCGACTTTACCGTCGAGTGAGAACATCGTTTTCGCAGGAGCGCGAAGCTTAAGCCGGCGTCCTTTCAGGCGAGCGTTTTTTCCACAGCCTCGAGATCGTCGGGGCTGCCGAAGCTGACGACCGTCGCGTCGCGGTGGATCTTGCGCACGAGGCCGCTCAACACCGCGCCGGGACCTACCTCAACATACGTTGTGACGCCCTCCGACGCAAGACGCTGGACGACGTCTTCCCAGCGCACCGGCGCGGACACTTGCCGCACGAGCGCGTCGATGGCGTCCGCCGCGGTCCGCTTCGGCATCGCATCGACGTTGGCGACGATCGGCACGCGCGGATCGTGCGCCGCCAGCGCGCGCAGCTCGGGCTCGAGACGGTCCTGCGCCGGCTTCATCAGCGCGCAGTGGAACGGGGCGCTCACCGAGAGCGGGATGACCCGCTTGGCGCCGAGCGCTTTCGCGCGCTCGCCCGCGCGCTTGACGGCGCTCGTCGCGCCGGCAATCGCCACCTGCCCCCCGCCGTTCAAATTCGCGGCGCTGACCACCTCGCCCTCCGCCGCCTCGGCGCACGCGCGCGCCACCGTGTCGGCGTCGAGGCCGAGAATCGCCGCCATCGCCCCGTCGCCGACGGGCACCGCCTCCTGCATGTAGCGGCCGCGGTTGCGCACGAGCCGGAGCGCGTCGGCAAACGCGAACGTGCCGGCCGCCACGTTGGCCGAGTACTCGCCCAGGCTGTGGCCGGCGACGAACGCCGGCGTGATGCCGCGCGACGCCAACAGCCGGCACGCCGCCGTGCTGACGGCGAGGATCGCGGGCTGCGTGTTCTCGGTCAGCGTCAGCTGATCCTCCGGCCCGCCGAAGATGATCCGGCTGAGCGGCTCGTCGAGCGCCGCGTCGGCTTCGTCGAACGTCTCGCGGCACAGGGGAAACGTCTCTGCCAGCGACTGGCCCATGCCGACTTTCTGCGCGCCTTGTCCGGGGAAGAGGAATGCGATCAACGCTCAACTCTCAAGTCTCAACGCTCAGCGGACGGCTGACAACTGATCGCCGAGAGCTGGTTGATGAACTTCTGCGCCGCGAACCGGTACGCCATCGCCACGGCGTTGCGCACCGCCTTCGCGCTCGATCGCCCGTGGCCGACGATGGCGATGCCGGCGACGCCGAGGAGCGGCGCGCCGCCGTACTCCGAGTAGTCGACGCGGCGCTTGAAGCGCCGCAGCGCGCGGCGCGTCAGCAGCGATCCGACCCGCAGCGTCACCGTGCTCGACAGCTCCTCGCCGAGCAGCGTCTCCATCGTCTCCACGAGCCCTTCGCTGATTTTCAGCGCGATGTTGCCGGTGAAGCCGTCGGCCACGATCACGTCGGCGACGCCGCCGTAGACGTCGCGCGCCTCGACGTTGCCGGTGAACACGATCGGCGCGTTCTTCAGCAGCCGGTACGCCTCGCGCGTCAGCTCGTTGCCCTTGGTCGCTTCTTCCCCGATCGACAGCAGCCCGACGCGCGGCTGATCCAGGCCGAAGAGCACGCGCGCGTACACGCTGCCCATCACCGCAAACTGCAGCAGATGCGGCGGACGGCACTCCACGCTGGCGCCGACGTCGAGGAGAACGGCCGGATGCCGCCGTGTGGGAATCGTCGCCGCGAGCGCCGGGCGATCGACGCCGGGCAGCATGCCGAAGGCGCCGTGCGCCGCCATCACCGTGGCGCCGGTATGCCCCGCGCTGAAGAGCGCCGACGCCTCGCCGCGCGCGACCAGATCCGCGGCGACGCGAATCGACGCGTTCGGCTTGCGCCGCAACGCCGCCGACGGCGCGTCGCTCATGCTCACGAACGCGTCCGCATCGACGAGGCGCACCCGATCGCCGGACACCACGGGATGCCGCGCGACCTCGGGCGCAAGTGCCGCACGCGGTCCGACGAGGATCACGCCGAGATCGAAGTGACGCGCGGCCGTCAGCGCGCCGTCGACGATGGGCCGCGGACCGAAGTCGCCGCCCATCGCATCGACTGCCACCCAAATCATGTCGGGATTCGGGACTCGGGGTTCGGGGTTCGCCGTGCTATTCCTCGTCGACCGCGCGCGCCTGGCGTCCGCGGTAGTACCCGCAGTTCGGGCACACGCGGTGCGGCGGCTTCGGCTCGTGGCAATGCGGGCACTCGCTGAGGCCCACGGGCTTCAGCGCGTCATGCGTCCGCCGCTTGGCGGTGCGCGTCTTCGAGTGTCGTCGTTTGGGATTGGGCATCGTTAATTCCTCTTCAGCTCTCGCAGCGCCGCGAGGCGCGGGTCTTCCCAGTCGCGCTTGCAGTCGCACGTCTCGCGGTTCAGATTCTTGCCGCACTGCGGACACAGGCCTTTGCAGTCCTCCGAACAGAGCGGCTTCATCGGCAGCGCGAGGTAGAACTGCTCCTCCATCAACTGGCCGAGGTCGATCTCTTCGTTCCGATAGAACGCGGTCGTCAGATCGTCTTCCTCGACCTCGCGCTCGCCCTCACCGGTGTTCTCGGTGTGCGGCTGGTAACGCAGGTCGAAGTGCGAGTCGACCGGCCACCGGAACGGCTCGAGGCACCGGCTGCACGGCAGCTCCAGCGTCGTCTTCACGTCGCCGACCAGGTGGAACTGCTCCTTGTCCTTGTAGATATCGAACGCCAGCGACACCGGTTCGGCGATGCGGTAGTCCTCGCCCCGCGCGAAGGCAGCGGCCGGATAGACCTTCTCGTAACGCTCGTGCGCCGTCCGGATCTTGCTTAAATCCAACAACATGGAACCATTCAGCATACTACGAAACGGGTAAGTTCGTGAATGGGAGCGTTGGCAAATTCCGGCCGCCGAGACGGATTCGACGGCGCGGCAATACCGACGCTAATCGATCGCCCAGGGCTTCGGGATGAACAGCTCTTCGTAGAGATTGACGGCATAGCGATCGGTCATGCCGGCGATGAAATCGCGCGTCGCCGCGTCGATCCCCTCGGTCTCGATCGTCTTCTTGTCGAGGAACTCGTCGGCGCGTTCGCGGATCTTCTCCCACAGGCCGGTCAGGATGCCGGTCGCCTTCTTGAACTCCGCCGTCGCGATCGTGTTCTCGTACACCGCCTCGAACAAAAACGCGCGCAGGCCGAGGATCGCCTGCAGGACGGCGTCGCTCATCCGAATTTCAGCGAGTCCGCCGGCCAGCGTTTCGGTGACGACGTCCTTCACCAGCGTCCCGATGCGGGCTGACGCCGTCGGGCCGAGCACCCCGACATGATCGCGCGGCAGATCTTCGGGTCGCAGCAACCCCGCACGCGTCGCATCGTCGATGTCGTGATTGACGTAGCCGATGAGATCGGCGACGCGCATGATCTGCCCTTCGATCGTGCTCGCACGGAGGTTCGGCGCCATCCCGACCGGCGCGCCGGACTTCCCCTTCGAATGCTTCGCGATGCCGTCGCGCACTTCCCACGTCAGGTTGAGCCCTTTGCCGTCGTTCTCGAGCACGTCGACGATGCGGAGGCTCTGCTCGTAGTGGTTGAAGCCGCCGGGCATCAACTGATCGATCACCCGCTCGCCGGCGTGCCCGAACGGCGTGTGGCCGAGATCGTGCCCGAGCGCGATCGCTTCGGTGAGCTCTTCGTGCAGGCGAAGGACCTTGGCGATCGTGCGCGCGATCTGCGAGACCTCGAGCGTGTGCGTCAGGCGCGTGCGGTAGTGATCGCCGGTCGGGGCGAAGAAGACCTGCGTCTTGTGCTTCAGCCGGCGGAACGCCTTGCTGTGGATGATGCGGTCGCGATCGCGCTGAAACGCCGGACGCACCTCGTCCTCGCGCTCCTCGCGCAGGCGTCCGCGCGAGTCGGCGCTCTTGGCCGCCTGCGGCGCGAGGATCTCGCGCTCGCGCTGCTCGAGCTGCTGACGGATCGTCACAAGGCCTTCAGGAAACTCTCGCCGTGCGCGAGCGGCCCCACGCCGAACACGTCGGCGAGCGTCTGTCCGACGTCGGCGAACGTGCGGCGCGTGCCGAGATCGACGCCGTGGCGGACCGCGGGGCCCAGCGCGAAGACGGGGACGTACTCGCGCGCGTGATCGGTGCTCGGCGTCGTCGGATCGTTGCCGTGATCGGCGGTGACGATGAGCAGGTCGTCGTCGCGCAGGCGCGGCAGGATCGCCGCGAGGCGCGCGTCGAACTTCTCGAGGTTCCGCGCGTAGCCGGCCGTGTCGTTGCGATGCCCGTACTGCGTGTCGAAGTCGACGAGATTCGTGAAGATCAACCCGCGCTCGACCTGCTGCATCTCGCGCTCGACTTCGTCCATCCCGTCGTCGTCGCTCTTGGTGTGCGTGGCCTTCGTGATGCCGCGCCCGGCGAACAGATCCTCGATCTTGCCGATCGCGACGACGGGCAGGTTGGCGGACGTGACGCGGTCGAGCAGCGTCTCGCCGTACGGCGGCAGCGCGTAGTCGCGGCGATTGGCGGTTCGCGTGAAGCGGCCCGGCTGCCCGACGAACGGCCGCGCGATCACGCGTCCGACACCCATGCCCTCGCCGACGATGCGGTAGGCGATCTGGCAGGCGCGATACAGTTCGGCGATGGGCACCACGTCCTCGTGCGCCGCGATTTGGAACACGCTGTCGGCCGACGTGTAGACGATCAGCGCGCCCGTGCGCATGTGTTCCGGGCCGAGCTCGTCGATAATCGCCGTGCCCGACGCGGCTTTGTTGCCGAGGACACCGCGCCCCGTCTCGCGAGCGAACGCGTCGATCACCTCGCGCGGAAAACCGTGCGGGAACGTGGGAAACGCCTTCTCGAGCACGACGCCCATCATTTCCCAGTGGCCCGTGACCGAGTCCTTGCCGGCCGACGCCTCCGCCATCCGGCCGAACGCGCCGCGCGTCGACGATCGGCCGGCTGGCGCGTCGCGTCCCAGATCGACGAGCCGATCGAGGCCGAGCGAGCGCAGCGTCGGCAGCTTCAGCGGGATCTGCTTCGCGATATTACCGACGGTGTTGCTGCCCTGATCGCCGTACGCCTTCGCATCGGGCAGCTCGCCGATGCCGACGCTGTCCATGACAATGACGATGGCGCGTTTAAAGGGAGACCTGGGCGAGGCGTTCATCGATGAACCGCGTGACGGCCGCGAGGGTGGACGGAGCATCGCCCGGACCGTCGAACCACGTTAGGTTAGGCTCTTTGCGAAACCAGATCAACTGTCGGCGCGCGTAGCGCCGGTTCTCCTGCGCGATGAGCGCGCGCGTCTCGGCCTCGCCGCGGACGCCGTGCAGATGCTCGAGCGCCTGCCGGTAGACGAGGCCGCCGAAGGGACGCGCGTCCTCCGGCACGCCGCGCGCGAGCAGGCCGCGGATCTCGTCGAGGAGCCCGCGCGCGAACTGCTCGTCGACCCGGCGTGTGACGCGCGCGGAGATCTCCGCGGCCGGCAGCCGCAGCCCGATCGCGATCGCGTCCACGTCCGGCAGCGGGCTCGTCGTCTCGGCGAAGTGATCCGTGAGCGGCCGTCCCGTGAGGAAAAAGACCTCGAGGGCCCGGACGATGCGTTTCAGATCGCGCGGCTGAATGCGCTGCGCCGATGCGCGATCGACGCGCGTCAGCATGCGATGCAGGAACGTGACGCCGCGCCGCCCCGCCATCGCGTCGAGGCGCGCGCGCAGCGCCGCGTCGCGGCCGGGACCGGGAAACAGGCCGCGCGTCAGCGCCCGGTAGTAAAAGCCAGTCCCGCCGACGAGAATCGGCATCTTGCCGCGCGCGTGGAGATCGCGCACGACGGCTGCCGCATCGCGCGCGAACTGCGCGGCGGTGTACTCGTCGGTCGGGTCGGCGATGTCGATCAGGTGGTGCGGGATGCCGCGGCGCTCCGGCGGCATCACCTTGTCGGTGCCGATGTCGAAGCCGCGGTACACCGCCGTCGAATCGCAGTTGACGATCTCGCCGTCGTAGCGTTCGGCCAGCGCCAGGCCGAGCGCGCTCTTCCCGGTCGCGGTGGGTCCGAGCACCGCGATCAGCCGCGGCATCTCACCAGAGGCGAACCAGGACGTAGGCGGCGAAGACCGTCGCGAGCACGACGAGCCCGAGCTGCTGCGTGCGCGTCAGCCGCATCATCGCGGCGGCGTTTCGTTGTAGTAGAAGGTAACCGTGAAGAACGCTTTGTCGGAGGGATATTCCGGCGGCAGCGGCTGCGTCGGATTCGACGCCGAGAGCGCGCCGAACGCCGCGTTGTTGAACGCGTCCACGCCCGACGGACCGACGACGGATAGATCGCTGATCGCGCCGTCTTTGTGGATGTTGAACGTGATGACGACGTGTCCCTTCATCGACATCGCGGCGTAGGGAATGAACCAGTTGCGTTTCACCTGCGCGATGAACCGCCGGATCCACGGACCGAACTCGACGCCCTTCGTGTCGAACTGAATCTCGGGCCCGAACTGCCCGCCGCCGCCCGTGTTGTCGAACTGCTCGTTCTGCACGTAGCGCTGCAGGTTGCGCAGCGCGTCGCCGAGATTGCCGCCGGGCGTCGCCGATCGGCCGCCGGCGCCCGACCCGGCGCTGGCATTCGAGCGGTTGGCGGGCACCTGGAACCCAGACGAGGACTCCGACAACTTCGGCGAGGTGCTGTCCGGCTGCCCCGACGGCGGCCCCTGGTTGCGCGCCATCTGCTGCGGCTCGGGCTGCGGTCCCTGGCCGCGCGCGACCTCCGCGCGCTGGGCCGGCGTGTCGACGCGGTCCGGCGTGTTCCCGCGGTTGTACGGCAACGGATTCTGGGGCGGCTGCGGCGGCTTGAACGGCGTGGCGGCCAGGCGATCGCGATCCGACGGCTCCGCACGCTCCGGCGCCCGCGGCACCGGCCGCTCGATGCGCGGCTGGACGAAGACGAACTGCGTACGATCCTGCGGCTGGAGCAAAAACGGCGACTGCTTCACCTCGGCCGGTGCCAGCAGTGCCGGAAAGTACTTCGGCGCGACGAGGATCCCGATGATCATCAGCAGGTGGAAGATGATCGAGAGCAGGATCACTTCCAGCCGCGTCAGGGTCCGCCCGACGGGCTGAATGTCGGGGTGGTAATCCTCAAAATCGAAGTACATCAGGGATTTAGAACGAGTATATCAGCCGGATCTGCGTCGAGCCTCATAAAGAAAGACGGAACCGAGCATCAGCTGGACGGGACGAATCTCGACAAATCCGCTTTGTCGAAGAATTGTCACGAACTCGGCCGGCGTGACGAACGCTTCGATCGACGCTTGTAAGTACTTGTATGCAGCGTCGTGCCGCGAGATCGCACGACCGACGCGCGGCAGCACGTTTCGGACGTACCACATGTAAATCTGCTTGAATCCAACCAGCGTCGGCACGGCGAATTCGAGAATCGCGACGCGGCCGCCGGGTTTCAGCACGCGATGAATCTCGCGGCACGCGGCCGGCACGTCGGCGACGTTGCGGATGCCGAAGGCAATCGTGACGGCGTCGACCGATTCGTCGGCGAGCGGAATGCGCATCGCATCGCCGCGGACGAGCGCAATGGCTGGCGACAGCCCCGCAGCCGCCACCTTGTCGCGCCCGATCGCCAGCATCGCGCCGGCGAAATCGATGCCGACGACGCGCGCAGCCGAGGGATGCGCCTGCATCGCGTCGATCGCGAGGTCCGCGGTGCCGGTGCACAGATCGAGCACGCATTCGCGGCCGGTCAATTCCAGCCCGCGAATCGCGCGCTTCCGCCAGCGGCGATCGATCCCGGCGCTCAGGACGTGGTTGAGGAAGTCGTAGCGGCCGGCGATCGCATCGAACATCCCCGCGATGCGCGCCGGCGCCTTCGAGACGTCGGTCACCGTCGATACAAGCTCGCGACGAGCACCAGCAGATACAGGATGCCGACGTAGCCGTTCAGATCGAACGCGCGCTTGACCTGCGAGAGGTCCGTCGCCGACACGAGCGACTGCTCGTACGCGAGCAGCGCCGCGACGATCGCGACGCCGACGACGTAGATCGGCCCGAGCGGCGTCACGAGCGCGAGCGCGAACAGGCACGCGATCGCGACCAGGTGCATCAGCCGCGAGATCGCCAGCGACGTCGCGACGCCGAAGCGCACGGGAATCGACCGCAGGCCGTGGGCGCGGTCGAAGTCGAGATCCTGGCACGCGTAGAGCACGTCGAATCCGCCGACCCACGTGCCGATCGCCATCGCGAGCAGCCACGGCTGCCAACCGCCCCGTCCGCCGACCGCCAGCCAGCCGCCGACGGGCGCGACCGCCATCGCCAGGCCGAGAAACAACTGCGTCCACGTGGTATAGCGCTTCGCCAGCGAATACCAGAACACGATCGCGAGCGCGACCGGCGACAGCGCGAAGCAGACCGCGTTGAGCTCCCATGACGCCCACACGAACACCGCCGACGCCGCGGCGACGAACACCGTCGCTTCGCGAACCGACATCGCGCCGCGCGGCAGCTCGCGCATCGACGTGCGCGGGTTCAGCGCGTCGATCCGCGCGTCGACCAGCCGGTTGAAGCCCATCGCGGCGCTGCGCGCGCCGACCATCGCCACGAGGATCCAGACGACGGTTCGCCACGTGAGCGGCGACTGCTGCGCCGCCAGCAGCGCGCCCGCGAGCGCGAACGGCAGCGCGAACACCGAATGGCTGAAGCGCACGAACGACAGATACGTCTTAACTCTCAAGTCTCAAGTCTCAACTCTCAGCGCGCAACTCTCAGGGTTCGAGCCACCGGACCTGTTCGGGGCGAATGCCGCTGACCAGATATTCTTCCACATCGACCGTGCCGGGCGGGATGTCGACGAGCAGCAGGCGCGCGAGACGGCCGGCTTCGATGGTGCCGAAGTCGGCGTCGAAGCCGAGCGCGTGCGCCCCGTGTCGCGTCGCGCTCTCGAGCAGCGCCGCCGCCGGCACGCCCGGCGCCAGCGCACGCATCGTCGCGACCTCGGCGAAGACGTTGAGGTCGGGGGCGCTCGCGAGGCTGTCGGTGCCGACGGCGATGCGGACGCCCGAGCGATAGAAGTCCTCGATGGGCGGCGCGCCCGCGCCGGTGTGCCCGTTGCTGCGCGGACACGTCACGAGCGTCACGTCGCGCGCGACCAGGCGCTCGAGGTCCTCCGTCGTCATCTGCACGCCGTGGACGGCGATGACGCGGCCGTCGAGGAAGCCGCAGTCGTCGAGAAACTTCACCGGCGAACCGCCCGGCGCCACCCACGTCGGATCCCACGCGCCGACATCCTCGAGAAGCTGACGCCACGGCCCTTCGCCGCTGCGGATGAATTCCATCTCCTCCATCGACTCGGCGAGGTGGACGCTGCACGGCGCGAACGGATCGCGGTCGACCACCTGACGCAGCGCGCGGAAGACGAGCGGCGCGACCGAGTAGGGCGCGTGGGCGGCGAGGCTCGCGCGGACGCGTTCGGTGGCGACGAGTCTCCCGATGTCGGCGGCGGCCTGCTCGACGAGCGCCTCGGGCTCGGGCGCGTTGAACCGGATCAGCTCGTAGAAGACGACGCCGGCGAGCGCACTGCGCGCGAGCGGATCGAACGTGACCAGCGTGTTGCTGATGTCGCCCACGAGCGCCGTGCCCGACGCGATCGCTTCGTCGATCGCGCGGCCGATCGCGTCGAGGATCTCTGGTGCCGCGGGATCGGGCCGCTCGCGCCGCGCCGCCATCACCCCGCGAATCCAGTTGACGAACTGCGGCGCCGGCGGCACTTCGTCGCGCAGGTACGACAGCTCGAGGTGCGTATGCGCGTTGACGAGGCCGGGCAGAACGGCGACCTCGCCGAGATCGAGCTCCGCCTCGCTGCGGTTCGCCGACTGCCGCCCTGTCGCGACGATGCGTCCGCGATCGACGGCGATCCATCCGTCCTTGATCGGCGGCTCGCTGATCGGCAGCACCCAGGATGCGCGGTAGCGTTTCAATGCGGCAGGACGCGGAGCTGCTTCCCGGCGCGGCTGCGCGCGGGATAGTTCCGCAGCTCGTCGGGGAGGTGCGTGTCGCCGTCGGCTCGGGCGGTGGCGAGTTCCAGCATCCGCGGCACGTCGCGCTCGCGGCAGATCGGGTCGCCGAGGATCTCGTAGTGCATGTTACGGCGCTTCGGGATGAAGCCGGCGTCCTCGACGTTGCGGACGATCTCGACTTCGTCCATGCAGTACGCGGCGCCGGCGGCGCGGACGACGTTCTCTTCGATCATCACGCTGCCCATGTCGTTGGCGCCGTACGCGAGGCTCAACTGCCCCACCTTCCCGCCCTGCGTCACCCACGACGCCTGCAGGTTGTCGAAGTTGTCGAGGACGATGCGCGCGAGCGCGAGCGTGCGCAGGTAGTCGATGCCGGTGGCTTCGGTCGTCACCGTGTCGCCGAGCTCGGTATTGGACGGCTGAAAGCTCCACGTGATGAACGCGGTGAAGCCGCCGGTTTCGTCCTGCAGCGCGCGCAGCCGCAGCAGATGCTCCAGCCGTTCTTCGTCCGTCTCCACCGTGCCGTACATCATCGTCGCCGTCGTGCGCAGGCCGGCGCGGTGCGCGTGACGCATGACGTCGAGCCATTCGTCGGCGGTCGCCTTGCCGTAGCAGTGCAGCGCTTTGCGCACGCGATCGACGAGGATTTCCGCGCCGCCGCCCGGAATGCTGTCGAGACCCGCGGCGATCAGCCGCTCGATGATCGTCGCGACCGGAAGCTGCGTCAGCCGCGAGAGGTGGATCACTTCGGGCGGCGAGAGCGCGTGCAGCTTGAACGCGGGATAGCGCTCCTTCACCGCGCGAAACAGATCCTCGTACCACGACAGCGGCAGGTCGGGATTGTGGCCGCCCTGCAGCAGCAGCTGCACGCCGCCGACCGCGATCGTCTCGTCGATCTTCCGGAACAGCTCGTCGAAGCCGAGGACGTAGCCGTCGCCCGAGCCGACCGGCCGATAGAACGCGCAGAAGTTGCACTTCGCGACGCAGACGTTCGTGTAGTTGACGTTGCGGTCGATGATGTAGGTGACGATGCGGTCGGGGTGCTTGCGCGCGCGGACCGCCTCGGCGAGCTGTCCGAGGAGCGCCGTCGGCGCGCGGCGGTAGAGCTCGAGCGCCTCGTCGGCGTTCAGACGCGCTCCGGTCCGCACCTTGTCCGCGATCTCGTGGATCATCGCCGTCAGAAAAACATGGGCGGTCGTGCCGCGGTCACGACGCCGACCTCGGCGGCGTACCGATAGAACGCCTCGAGCGCCGCCCGTTCATCCGCTCCGAGATGGTACTTGATATTCTGCCGCAGGTAGCGGCCGCCGATCTCCTGCCGCTCGACCGGCGCGTCTTTCAGGAACTCGCGCGCAAGCTGCTCCGGAATACGGACCCCTTCGTCGCGCGCGCGCTGCAGCGCCTCCACGTCGTCGGCGGTCAGCGCGTCGGCTCGGCCGGCCCAGAACGCGTAGACGAACGGCAGGCCGGTCATGCGCGTCCACTCCTCGCCCAGATCGATCTTCTCGACGCGCGACTGACGACTCGTGACAGGCGACTGATGACCGACGACTGCCGACTGAAACAGCGCGTTGTCGCCGATGATCAGCGCCGCGTCGGCATGCGCGAGCATGTCGTCGATGTCCGGACCGCGCGACTCGAACCGCGGCGCAATCTTGAACTGCCGCGCACAGAGGACGCGCGTCAGCGCGACGGACGTCCGCGAGCTCGTGTCCATCGCGATCGATCGGACGTCGGCCATCGGCTTGGTCGTAAAGATCGCGACCGACGCCACCGGCCCGCGCGACGCGATCGCGAGATCGGGGACGATGCGATAGGCATCGCCGCGCAGGTACTCGATCGACGGGATCAGTCCGATGTCGACGGCGTGCTCGTGCAGCAGGCGCGCGCAGTCGGCGGGGATGTCGTAGCGGACCTGGAATCGGGGCAGCCGCTCGATGCCGTGCACGAGCGGACGGGTATTCAGATACGAAACCGCGCTGACACGGACAGGATTCATGTCGAGAGGCGATCGAAGCGGCCGTTGCGCTCCACCGGATCGTAACCGGCCGCGCGGATGTTGCGCCGGACTTCTTCGAGCGGCGACCGCCGGCGGCCCTCCGCCGTCGCCTCGTCCGCCGACACCGCATCGACGTCGTCCGCGCCGACGGTGAGCGCGACCTGCGCGAGTTTCGGACCGTAGAGCGACCAGTCGACCTGGATCGACGGCACGTTGTCGGCGATGAGCCGCGCGAGCGCGACGCGCTTGACGTCGTCGAAGCCGGTCGACGGCGCGGCCGGATTGAAGCGGCGCGGCAGCGGGGCAAACGCGCGGATGACGGCGACCTGCCGCTGCAACTCCGCGGCGGCCTTCAGGAGCGGGAGCGGGTCGGGCGATGGCGCACGGTCGACGGTCAGGCGCGCCAGCGCCAGGCCGGCGATGTTCACGGCTTCGATCGAACGCCGCGCGTCGGCGAGCGCGTCGATCGGCGCCTCGGCGACGAGCTCGAGGCCGGCCGCGCGGAGGTCCTCGAGCAGCGCGCGCAGCGTGCCGCCGTCCGCGGACGCGAGCGCTTCGAGATCCGCGAGCGAATAGGCGGACACCGGCACGCCGTTGGCCACGGCGGCGACTTCGCGTACGCGCGCGATCGCGGCGTCGCGCGACACCGGCACGCCGCTGATGCGAATCTCGCCGGCCGCGCCGAACGCCGCCGGCGGCCCGGAGACGTCGGCCGCGAGGACGACGACGCGCACGAACGTCGTCGCCGTGCCGTGGCGCTGACGCCGCAGCTCGTCGGCCATCGCGCCCAGACTGATGATGTCGTGCGACGCGGCGAGTGTCTCGAGTGCCGGTTCAGGGATGGGCAACCGTTACAGTATACGAAACTGACTGCGACAGATTCCCGACGTCGAATACCGCGACGCAGTACGTCGCCGGCGAAAGGACGCCGGAGAGCTGCGCGACCGTGCCCGCCGTGGTGACGACCGATCCGCCCGCCACCGCGACGCAGCCGGATCCGCCGCTCGTGCCGACGGAAAGCCCGAGCGGCACGTTCGGCGTCGCGGCCGTCAGCGTCACGTCGACCTGGCCCGCGGCGTTCACCGTGAACGAATGCGGGTCGCTTCCCTTCACCGCCACCGTGCCGCTGAACGTGTCGGTCGTCTTCGCCGGCGTCGGCGCCGTCGTCGAGCTCGGCGACGAGTTCGAGCAGGCGACGAGGCTGCCGGCCGCCACGACGGCGGCGAGCGCGGCGATCCAGCGCGCGGTCACGAGTGGAGCACCGTGATGGTGTAGTTGACCGCCTCGACGAGGTTGCCGACGTCGGCCACCGACACGCAGAAGTTGCCGGCGATCGTCGCCGTGCCCGAGAGCTGCGCGTCCGGTCCCGCGACGACGGTGAGGCCGGCGAGCGGCGAGCAGATGCCGGTCGCGGTGCTCGGCGTGCCGATCGAGAGCTGGACGGCGGCGCCCGGCGACACCTCGGTGAGTGTGACCTTGAGGCCGCCGATCTGGTTGACGGTGAACGGATGCAGGTTGTTGCCGCCGACCGTCAGCGTGCCGGTGAACGTTTCGGTGATGGTCGGCGCCACCGGCGTGGGCAGCGTGGGCGCGACGGGGTCGGAGCACGCCGCGGCGAGCGCCGCGATTGCGAGCGCGAAACCGAAGGCCACGATCTGTCTCATTGCGGTGATCATTGCACAGCCAATGTCAGGTTCACAGTGTGCGTCAGCGTGCCGTTCGTGCCGAGCACGGCGATGGAGTACGTGCCCGACGGCGTCGCGCTGCCGGCGGCCGGCGCGGCAGAGCCGTTGCCGGTCAGGCTGATCGTGTGCGGGCTGCCCGTCGCGCTGTCGGCGACCGTCAGCGTGCCCGTGCGCGTGCCGGTCGCCGTCGGCGTGAAGGTGACCGAGATCTGGCAGCTCGTCCCGCCGTTGACGCCGGTGCCGCAGCTGTTGGTTTGCGCGTAATCGCCGGCGGTGCCGATCGACGTGATCGTGAGCGCGTCGGCGCCGGTGTTGGTCAGCGCGATGACATGCGGCGGCGACGTCGTGTTGACGATCTGCGTGCCGAAATCGATCCCCGACGGAAAGAGCGCGATGCCCGCCGCCTTCGTGTGGATCGTGCCGGCGGAGACGGCGGACGCCGACGCCGCCGACGTCGTGACGGTGAGCGTCGCGCGCGCGGGCGCGGACCCCGGCGTCACCGTCGACGGGCTGAAGAGGCACGAGGTCTGCGGCGGCAGCGATCCCGTGTTGCACGACAGCGCGATCGGGCTGTTGTAGGCGCCGCCCTGCGGCGCGATCGTCAGCGAGTAGGTGGCCGACTGCCCCGCCGACACGGTGGCGCTGGCCGGCGCGCCGTCGATCGAGAAGTCGGAGACGTTGATCGTGAAGTTCACGCCGTCCGAGTAGGTGACGCTGTTGTTGCTCGCCTGCACCGCGACCGCGTTGGCGCCGAAGCCGCACGTCATCGACGTGCCCGGGCTCGTGCCGCAGCCGCCGGTCCAGGCGATCGCCGTCAGCGGGCAGCCGTTCGGATCGACGAAGCCGAGCTGATCGGCCGTCAGGCTCGCGCCGAACGTCGAGTTGCCGTCGAACGTGAGCGTCGCCGTCTTGCCGGTCCACGTCGGACGGTTCTTCGCGACCGCCGTATGCGCGTCGATCAGTCCCGCGCCGAACGTGTTGTCCGGCACGGTCGAACTGAGCGCCGACGCCGTCCCGGTGAGCGTCCCGCGCAGCGTCGTCCTGGCCGTGACCGGATCGATCGTCGACGTCGTGCGGCTGAGAAGGCACGGCGCCGCCTGGAGGACGAGCGCGGCGATGGCGCCCACGTGCGGGCTCGCCGCGGACGTGCCGAAGAACGGCGCCGGGAAGCTGCCCGAGCCGGAGATCGAGACGCCGTCGATCGCCATGAGGTCGGGCTTCACGCGCCCGTCGATCGTCGGGCCGCGGCTGCTGAAGAACTCGGGCGTGCCGTGCGAGGTGTCGAGGCACGATTCGTCCGGCGCGTTCGGCGAGAAGTTGCCGGCCGCCGACGCCGATGCGGAACAGATCGCGCCGACCGACAGGGCGCTGACCGGCGAGCCGCCGGCGTCGGACTGCGCCGACACGCTGTGCGTCGGCGTGTTGAAGTTCAGGCGCTCGTGACGCGGCGGCGCGAGCACCGCCGGTCCGGCGCTGGCGCACTCCGGTTCGAACGAGAACAGATTCAGCGTCTTCGGCTGCGCCGCGTTGTTCACGTTCTGGACGACGATGCGAAAGAAGTCGGCGGCGCCGGTGTTCACGTAGTCGATCGACTCGACCGGATCCTGCCCGCCGTTCTGCACCGTGCGGCTGCTCGCCACGACGGCGCCGCTGCTCTGGCGCACGAGATACAGGTCGTAGTTGTTGCGCGACCCGCCGAACGGATCGTCCCACGACAGGAAGATCGCGACTTCGCCGTTGGCCGGAAGCTGAATGACGTTGTACGGCTGCGACCCGAGGCCGAGCGCGTCGGTCGTATCGCCCGTCCGCTGGAACAGATGCAGGTGTCCGCCGTTCGCGATTCCGTTGATCGTCGACCCGTCCACGCCGGAATCCGCGTACGACCCGTAATAATGCTCGTCGGCATCGTTGCCGACCGACGTCACGTACGTGCGAATCGGATAGCTGCCGTTATTGAGCGCGGCGGCGGTGTTGCGCGACACGGCGCTCGTGCCGTCGTACGGCTCGCCGTAGAACCCGATGTCGTCGAGGACGACGTCGTTCGACGCAGCAAGGAAGTTCACCGCCTGCGAGAACGCGAGATCGGTGTCGGCGTTGGCGAAGGCGAGCTTCGCGCCGGGCGCGATGTCGTGGACGATTTCGAGCAGCGCCGTCCCTTCCGCACCCGCGCCGGCGAAGCCGCATGCCGAGCCGGCCGGCGGCAGCCCTTCGAGATCGTTGTTCGCCTGGAACGAGCGGCCGATGATCGCGCCGGTCGACGCGGTCAGCACGCCGCTCGCGTTCCGCGTGCCGACGGCCGCGGGCAGATCGGCGGTCGAGATCGGACCGCTGTCCACGCCGCCGCACGTCGTGCAGCCGGTCGCGAACACGCCTTTGAGTCCGTCGGAAATCACGCCGACACGGACGTTGGTGCCGTCGACGGCATAGTCCGCGCGGGCCGCGTCGGCGCGCAGAATCGAATCGCCTTCCGTCGTGAAGTTCCCGGTGCGATGCCGCGCATAGGTCGGCGGCCGGATCGACGTGACGCTCGGGATCTGCGCGACCGCGTTCAGCTGCGTCACCGGCACGCGCGCCTGGATGCGGCGCGCGCCTTCGTCGGTGATCTCGATCGTCGCGCCCGCCGCCTCGATTTGCGAGACGACGTCGGGCGTCACCGCCGGGACGAGAATGTAGACCTGCACCTCGTTCGCCGCGTTGATGCGCAACAGCCCGCCACGCACCGCATCGCGCACCGACGAAGGCATCTGCTCCGTCTTGAGCCGCGCGGTCGTGACGCGCTGCGCGGCGACGAGGTCCGCCAGAACCGTCGACAGCTTCGAAGAGACCGCTTGTTGAGTGGAATCAGTCGTTTGCGCGGCAAGGCTGCCGCCAAGCACCGCGACCAGCGCGGCCACGCCCAGTTTGTGCATACCCGTCTTCCGAGTTTAGACGGGCGACGTGTGAAAAAGCTATGACACTCCGTCCGGCCGGGTCAGGAGACGCTCGGGCCGAACACGAGGCCGAGTACCACGGAAATCGTGAGCGCCAGCACCCAGCCCACGAGGCAGACGGCAATCGCCCGCCACGTGCTCGTGTAATCGAGCGCCTGACGCACGGCCACGATCATCGCGACGAGCATCCACACCGACGTGGCCGCGAACACCGGCCAGGTCGCGCCGGGCATGATGCCGAACACGCGGAACAGACCCGGCGTCGTCGCAAATCCCGTGGTCCGCAGCAACTCGCCGACGTCGGCGCGAGTCTGGGGCTGCGGCATCAGACGGTAGCCGACTTCGAAGGTGACGAGCGCCCACGCCATCCACCCAAGCAGCGCGCCGACGGTGAAGAACAGCACGCCGTTCAGTGTGACGTCGCCGAAGCCGTGCGCGCCGAGGCCCGTCGCGAGGCTCGACAGCAGCACGACGGCGAGCGCCTGGCCGTTGGCCGTCCGGTCGGCCTCGACCTCCTCGTAAATCGGCGGATCGAGCGAAATCGCGCCGATGAGCCGCATCACGAAGCCGTTCGTCGCGGTTGTGGTCGCCATGCACCTGAACGGTGCAAAGGCGGATCCACGTCTATTGCGCGCGTTTTTCAATGACCTCGTAGAGGCGGGCCATGTATGCCGGATTTACGCCAGGGCCGGCAATCGCCGGGTAATGGCCCTTGTGGCTCGTGAGATCCACCTGTTTGGCGGCCTCGGCGGCCGATACGCCGCGATCGTGCAGCGCGGTCGCCTGCTTCCACAGGTCGCGCAGATAGGCCTGGAACCAGTCGATGCGCTCCTTCCCCTTGAACGGATCGCCGTGGCCGGGGATCACGTCGGTGAAGTCGAGCGGCTTCAACTTCTCGAGTGTGTCGGGCCACACGTCCACGAACCCGTCGATCAAGTTGGCGATGCCGTTGACGAGGAGATCGCCGGTGCAGATCACGCGCTCGTTCGGCAGGTAGACGACGACGTCGCCGCCGGTGTGGCCGCGTCCGAGATACAGCAGGCGGATCTCGCGGCCGCCGCGCCAGAACGTCAGGTGATCGCTCAGCGTGACGTTTGGCGGCGTCGGCTTCAAGTCCTTGAGCTGCGCCGCGAGCGCACTCTGCCCGGCCAGCAGGTTCCCGAGCATTCCCGTCGTCGTGTAGTTCGCCGCCGCGAGGCGCGCGCGCGTGTACTCGTGGCCGATGATGTCGGCCGTCGGCGCGAACGCCTGGTTGCCGTCCGTGTGGTCGTAGTGGAAGTGCGTGTCGACCAGGAATCGCACGGGCTTGTTGGTGATCGTCTTGATTTCCTGCAGCAGCACGCGGCCGGCTTCCGGCGTCATGTGCGAATCGACGACCAGCACATCGTCCTGATTGACGATGACCGCGGAGTTCGAGCCGCCGTTGAGCGACGGCGGCGCAATCGCGCTGTACACGCCGGGCGCGATTTGTTTGAACGTGTGCTGCGTCGCGGCCGCGGGCGCCTGCGAATGCGCGAGGGGAACGGCGAGGGCGAGCAGCGTCGCCGCGGCGAGCATCCAACGAACGTTGATACGCATGGGGTGGCATTCATTGTGCACAAAACGGCCCGGAGGTCCAGAGATGGCATCTGTCGCGTCACTCCGTGAACACCTCGTCGAAGAACTGAACGATCTTCTGAACGCCGAGCAGCAGCTCGTCGAAGCTCTGCCGATGATGGCCGAGCGCGCGACCCGCAAAGAACTGCAGTCCGCGTTCAGGCGCCACCTCGCGGAAACCAAGACGCACGAGCGCCGCGTGACGCAGGCGCTGAAGGCGCTCAACGAAGACGCGAGCGGGACGACGTGCGAGGCGATGAAAGGGCTGCTCGAGGAGGGCCAGGAGCTGATGTCGAGCGGCGAGCCGGGCGCGCTCCTCGATGCGATGCTGATTACGGCCGCGCAGAAAGTCGAGCACTACGAAATCGCGAGCTACGGCACGGTGCGCACCTACGCCAACGTGCTCGGCGAGAAGAAGGTCGCGCAGCTGCTCGACCAGAACCTGAGGGACGAAAAGAACGCCGACAAGAAGCTGACGACGATCGCGGAGGGCGCGGTGAACCGTCAGGCCGCCAAGGAGTGGCACGAGCGGCAGTCGGCGATGAGCCTGTTGGAGAAAGGCGCCGAGTGGCTCGGATCCACCGTCGGCAGCGTGACCAAGCGCGTCATGCCGCGCGGCAGCGGCGCCGGCCGGCAGGCGCGGTCGCAGGCGGCCGATCGCACCCATCGCGGCCAGGGCTCGCGCAGCAATCATGAGCGATCACGCCAGCGCACGCGCGCGCGCAAACGCTGACCTTCAACGGCTCGTCGACGGCATCCCGGTCGCGATGGTCACCACCGTCGCGGCCGACGGCGCGCTGCACGGCCGTCCGATGCTCCTCGAGCGGCTGCAGCCCGACGGCCGGCTCACCTTTCTGACGCACCTGTCGTCGACGAAAACGGGAGACGTGCAGCGCGATCGACGGGTGAACGTCGCATTCGTCAGCGACAAGGGCGATCGCTACGTGTCGATCGCCGGCACGGCCGCCGTCGTCCACGACGAGGCGCGGATGCGCGAGCTGTGGAACCCGACGTACCGCGCGTGGTTTCCGCATGGGCCCGACGATCACGACAGCGCGATCTTCACCGTCACGATCGACCGCGTCGACTACTGGGACGTGCCGCGCAGCCGGATGGTGCGGCTCTGGGGCGTGGTGAAAGCGCTCGCGACGGGCGAGGTCGTCGAAAGCGGCGAGCACGCGACGATCACGTTCGGGGACGGCTCGTCGCACCCAGACGGCTGAGGATCTCCGCGGCCCGACGCCCCGCCGCCTCCGTTGTGGCGACGCGCGACGGCCACGCGCGCGTATAGCCTTCGCTCGCCCACTTCTTCGTCGCGTCGATCCCCATCTTGCCGCCGTACGCCGGCAGATCCGCCGCATCGTCCAGATCGTCGACGGGGCCTTTGGTCATCAGGACGTCGCGGATCGGATCGTAGTGCGTGCCGACGATCCACGCGACCTGACTGAGGTTGTGCACGTCGACGTCCTTGTCGACGACGACGATCGTCTTGCTGAACATCAACTGCCCGAGGCCCCAGAACGCGTTCATGATCTTGCGCGCGTGGCCGGGATACCGCTTGTCGATCGACACGAGGACGAGGTTGTGAAAGATCCCCTCGGCCGGGAAGTGCATGTCGACGATCTCGGGCAGCGTCTTCCTGATCATCGGCAAGAAGATCCGCTCGCTCGCCAGACCGAGATAGAAATCTTCCATCGGCGGCACGCCGACGACGGTCGTGAGATATGTCGGATTCTTCCGTCGCGTGATGCAGGTGAGATGAAAGACCGGGAAGTCGTCGGGCTGCGAATACAGACCCGTGTGATCGCCGAACGGTCCTTCCCGCCGCCGCTCGCCCGGCTCGACGTAGCCTTCGAGGACGATGTGCGCGCTCGCCGGCACGTCCAGATCGACGGTGACGCCCTTCACGAGCTCGATGCGCTTGCGCGACAGGAAGCCGCCGAGCAGCAGTTCGTCGAGCCCCTCGGGCATCGGCGCGGTGGCGCAGTACGGCAGCACCGGCTCGGCGCTCAGCGCGACGGCGACCTCGAGCCGCTTGCCGAGGCGCTCGGCGACGCGGTAGTGCTGCGCGCCGCCTTTGTGCCGCTGCCAATGCATCCCCGTCGTCCGGCCGTCGAACACCTGCATGCGGTACGTGCCGATGTTGCGCATGCCGGTCTCGGGATCTTTCGTGAAGACGAGCGGGAAGGTGATGTACTTTCCGCCGTCCTCGGGCCAGCATTTCAGGATCGGCAGCGAGTCGAGCGTGGCGCTCCGATCGACGACCTCCTGGCACGGCGCGTCCTTCACCGTCTTCGGCATCAGGTCGCGCAGGCGGCCGACCATCGGCAGCATCTTCAGCGCGTCCATGATCCCTTCGGGCATCTGCGGCGTCATCAGCTCGTCGATCTCGGATGCGAGATCGTCGAGCGCCTTCACGCCGAGCGCGAGACACATCCGCTCCATCGAGCCGTAGACGTTCGACGCGACCGGGATGTCGAAGCCGGTCGGCTGCTCGAACAGCAGCGCGGGACCGCCGCCCGGCTGCTTGCACGCGCGATCGGTGACGGCGGCGATCTCGAGATCGGGGCTGACCGGCTCCGAGACGCGCGCGAGCAGCCGCCGCTTGTCGAGGTCCGCGAGAAAGTCGTTCAGGTCTGAATACATGTCGTGATCTGCTGTGCGAGCGCCAGCGCGCGCCGCCCCTGCGCGCCGTCGACGCGCGGCGGCCGCTTCGTGCGAACCGCATCGACGAAGTCCGCGAGCTCTCGCTTGAGCGGCTCTTCGTTGGTGACGTCGAGGTCGCCGCCTTCGATCGACGGCAGCGGATCGCTACCCTTGACGAGCCGATAGTGCTCCACCTTCTGTGCCGCGTAGTCGATCGAGACGTACGCCGACGGCTGGAAGAACCGGATCTTCCGCACGCGCTCGCGGCTGATGCGGCTCGCGGTCAGGTTCGCGATGCAGCCGTTCGCGAACCGCAGGCGGGCGTTCGCGATGTCGACGCGTCCGGTGAGCACCGGCACCCCGACCGCGTCGATGGCGGCGACCTCCGCCTTCACCAGCGAGAGGACGACGTCCAGATCGTGAATCATCAGATCGAAGACGACGTCGATGTCGAGGCTACGCTCGGGAAACGTGCCGAGGCGGTGGACTTCGATGAAGCGCGGGTCGGTCAGGAGCGGACGCGCGGCGTCGACCGCGGGGTTGAACCGCTCGGTGTGGCCGACGCCCAGCGCGGCGCCCGTCTTTGCGGACGCGGCGATGATCGCGTCCGCTTCGGCCAGGCTCCGCGCCAGCGGCTTCTCGACGAGCGCCGGCACGCCCGCCTCGAGGAACGGGACGGCGATCGCCGCGTGCACTTCCGTTGGCGCGGCGATCGTGACCGCGTCGACCTGACCCAGCAGCTCGAACGCGTCGTAGACCGCCCGCGTCCCGTGGGCCGCCGCGATCTCGTCGGCGCGCGGACGATTCAGGTCGCAGACCGCGACGAGCGTCACGTCCGGCATCGCGGCGAGAATCCGCGCGTGATGGCGCCCGAGATGCCCGACGCCAATCGTCGCCACGCGGAGCTTCGCCGTGCTCATCGCGCGCGACCTACGATCGCGATGCCGGCGTCATCGGCCGCGCGGACGACCGCCTCGCCGTCGATCATCAGCGTCTTCCCCGCGTCGACCGACAGCAGCGTCGCCCCCGCCCTCTTCATCGCCTCGATCGTCGACACGCCGACGACGGGCACGTCGAATCGCATGTCCTGATTCGGCTTCGCCACCTTGACGATGCGGACGCCGCGGCCGGCGAGCTGCCCGGCGCGCGCGATCATCGCGTCGGTCCCTTCCATCGCCTCGACGGCGACGACGGCGGCGGACTTCACGGCGATCGTCTGGCCGACGTCGAGGCCGGCGATCGTGTCGGCCACGCGGTAGCCCACGTCGAGATCGCGCTGCTCGTCGGCGTCGGGCGCGCGCCGCGTCAGCGTCCCCGCGCGCGCCATCAGCGGCTGCAAAAACGCGGTGGAGTCGATCAGCTCGATCCCCTCGTCGCGCAGCACGTCGGCGACGCCGGAGATGATCGAGTCGGTGTTCTTCGTCGCGAGGCGCATCAGCACTTTGCCGAGCACGAGATCCGGGCGGACGTCGAAGAGCTTCGTGTGCTTCACCTGTCCGGCCATCACCGCCTGCGACACGCCGGCCGCTTTCAGATGCCGCACGCACGCGCCGAGCTGGCCGATCGAAATCCAGTGCAGCGCGGCGGCCGGCGGGCGCGCCGCGGCGTCGGACAGTTCGGGAAACGTTTCTTCTTTGAGCGCGATGACGGTGACGTCGTGCCCGGCGCCGCGCGCCGCGTCGAGCACGAGAAAGGGAAAGCGGCCGTTCCCCGCGATCAGGCCTAGACGCATCCGCTATTCATCCGCCATGACCTCTTCGGCCCGGCGGCTGGGGCGCCGAAGGATGACGCCGCGCTGCGACGTGCGGATGAAGTCGACCATGTGCTGCACTTCGGCGCACGCGAGCGAGCGGTCCTTCTCGATCTTCTCGAGCGCGCGCGTCGTGTTCAGCTTCGACTGCAGCAGATACCGGAACGTGCGCTTCAGCTTTTCGATCGTGTCGGCCGGCATCCCGCGCCGCGAGAGGCCGATCGAGTTGGCGCCGAACACGCGCGCCGGCCGGCTGCCGACCGTCTTCGCATACGGCAGCGCGTCCTTCGTGATCACCGAATAGCCGCCGATGAAGGCGTGACGGCCGACGCGGCAGAACTGGTGCACCGCGGACGCGGCGCTGATGTTCGCGTAGTCCTCGATCGTCACGTGCCCGCCGAGCATCGCCTGCGGTCCGAAGATGATGTCGCTGCCGACGTGGCAGTCGTGCGCCACGTGCACGTAGGCCATGAACAGGTTGCGGTCGCCGATCATCGTCACGCCGCCGCCGCCCTTGGTGCCGCGGTTGATCGTGACGAACTCGCGGAAGATGTTGTGCTGGCCGATGACGAGCCGCGTCGGCTCGCCTTTGTATTTCAAATCCTGCGGCTCGAGGCCGATCGACCCGAACGGGTAGATCTTCGTGTGGTCGCCGACCTCGGTCCAGCCGTCGATGACCGCCGACGCGCCGATCTCGCAGTGCGCGCCGATCGTCACGTGGGCGCCGATGCTGGCGTACGGGCCGATCGTCGTCCCCGCGCCGATGACCGCGTTGGGGTGGACGCGCGCCGTGGAGTCGATCGACGGGCCGTCGGCGTGGAGGCGCAGCAGCAGCTCCGCCTCGGCGACGACCTGGTCGCCGACGTACGCGGCCGCCTGCGCGCGCGCGAGGCTCGTCCGCTGCCGCCCGATCGAGATCTCGAGCCGCAGCTGATCGCCGGGGACGACCTGACGCCGGAACTTCGCGTCGTTGACGCCGCGCAGCGAGACGCGCGTGTTCGGCGCCGCGCCGTCGCGATAGAGCAGCAGCAGCGACGCGACCTGCGTCAGCGACTCGAGCATCAGCACGGCCGGCAAGAGCGGCGCGCCGGGGAAATGTCCCTGGAAAAATTCTTCGTTGACGGTGACGTTCTTGACCGCGACGAGCCGCCCCGCCGCGTGCTCGGTGATTTCGTCCACCAGCACGGACGGATAGCGGTAGTTCAGGCGGTCGAGGACGTCAGGGATGTCGATGTGAGGAGCGGGCATCAGGGCAGAGGGCAAAGGCTCAGGGCAGATTGTATCCTGCCCTCTGCCCTCCTGCCCTGACGAGAAACGGGCTTACTGCTTCGGCGCGGCGCCGGCCGCCGGCTTCGGACCGTCGAGCGCCTTGATCACTTCCGGCGTCAGGTCGAGGCCCGGCGCGGCCCACGCGAGGCCGGCTTCCGCCGAGTTGAACAGCAAGTGCAGCCCTTTTTCCGCCGCGATCTTGTCGACGATCGGCTGGAGCTTCTTCACGAAGTCGTTCTGCACTTCCTGCTGCAGCTCGTTGATCTCGGCCTGCGCGTCCTGCTGGAAGCGCTGCATGTCGACCTGCTGCTTCTCGATGTCTTTTTCGAGCTGCGAGCGCGCGGCGTCGTTCAGCATGCTGCCGCTCGTCTGCAGCTTCTGCTGATCGGCGGCCAGCTTCTTCTGTCGGTCGTTGTTCTCGGTCTGCTTCTTGTCGGTGAGCGCCTTGACGCGCTGCAGCGCCGCCTGCCCTTCCTTCGAGCTCTGGAAGACGACGCGCGGGTCGAAGAACGCGATCTTGGCACCGGCCGGGAACGGCGCGGGCGGCTGTGCGGGCGGCGGAGGCGTCTGCGCCGGCATCGCAGGCGGCTGGACCGGGGCGGGCGCCGCCGGTCGGGGTTGCGCCGGCGCCTGCGCGAAGGCCGGAGCCGCACTCAGCACGGTCGCGAGCGACGCGACAGAAACCAACATCTTCATTACGAACAATCCTTTCGTATGCGACGGAAGCTCTTGATTTTACAACAGATCCAGTTAGAACGTCGACCCGACGGCAAACCGGAACTGGAACGCCGTCTGCGGCTGCAGCGTGTTGTCGAGCACGCCGCTGCGCTGCGGGTTGTACGCGAAGATCAGCCGGAACGGCACGTTCAGCACCGGCATGAAGAAGCGAATCTCCGCGCCGGTCGACGTCTTGAAATCCTGCCAGTTGAACGCCTTCCCAGGAACGACGACCGGCTGAATCGATCCGCCGCCGTCGGGCACGAACGCCGGCGCGCCGTGAATCTCCGGTCCGGGCTGCACCTCGCCCGCGTCGTAGAAGAAGATCAGCCGCACGGGACCGGCAATCGTGATCTGCTCCTCGGCGTTGAAGAGGAGCGACTTGTTGCCGCCGAGGACCAGCCCCGTCGACGGATCGGAGGGGCCGATGCTGCGGATGTCGAAGCCGCGCACGCTGTACTCGCCGCCCAGGAACAGTTTCTCGAAGATCGGAATCTCGGTGTTCCCGCTGAAGTTGTGGATGAACATCCCCTGGCCGCGCAGGCCGAGCGTGAGCCGGCTCCCCTGCTTCCAGTACTTCACCGCCTCGAGCGTCGGGTGATAGAAGTTCGTGTTGCCGCCCAGCCCCGCGAGATCGATCGACGCGGTGAGCCGCGTCCCCGTCGTCGGGAAGATCGGCTGGTCCACGGTGTTGTAGACGATGCTCGGCGTCACCTTGCTGACGATGCGCTCGCCGCCCTCGCCGATGAGGAGCGAGTCGCGCAGGAACGGGTTCTGCGCGAGGACGAGCGGGTCGGTGTAGGCCTCGTTGATCTCCGTCACCTGCACGCGCTGGTAGCTGTAGTTCCAGAACATGCGCGTCCACGCGCTCAGCGGGAAGCCGAGCGTCAGCACGGTGCCCGTCGATTTCTGCGTGAACTGGCTGATGTAGCGAACGTCGGTCTTGAAGACCTGCGCGCCGCCCGTGATGTTGCGATCGAAGAGGAACGGTTCGGTGAACGAGACCGAGTAGTTCTGCGCGCGCGAGCCGCTCTGCAGCGACAGCAGCAGGCTCTCGCCGCGTCCGAGGAAGTTCGACGTCTGGAACGACAACTGCCCGAACACGCCTTCGAACTCCGACACGCCGGCGCCGAAGGTGAGCGAGTTGCGGTTCTGCTCTTCGAGCTTCAGCTTCACGTCGACGGCGGGCGGCGCGGCGTTCGGCACCTTCTGCACGTCGACTTCGCCCGGCTTGCCTTCGAGCGCCTTGAAGTATCCGAGCTGGTTCAGCCGCTTGACGCTGTACTTCAGCGCTTCGGTGTTGAACGGCGCGCCCTCGACCAGGCGCCCCGCCATCAGCTCGCGGCGGATGACGTTGTCGTGCGTCGTCGTGTTGCCGATGAAGGTGATGTGGTTGACGAAGAACTGCTGCCCTTCCTGCAGGCGCATCGTCACGTGCACCGTCGGCGTCTCGCCGTCGGTCTTGGCCTGCGGCTCGGGCTCGGGCGCTTTCAGCGCGGACGGCGCTTCGGGCTCGGCCGGCACCGGATCGTCGCTGAATTTGTAGTCCGGAAAGCCGGTGAACTCGTAGTACCCGCCGGCGCCGTAGGTTTCGCGCGCCTTGTCGAGCCCCTTCCGGATGTTCTTCTCCGAGTACCACTCGCCCACCTTCGTCTTGAAGAGCGGCTTCAGGAAATCACTCTTGACGACGGTGTTGCCGGCGATGTCGAATTCGCCGACCTTGTAGCGCCTGCCTTCGTTGACCGGAATCTTCAGCTCGATATAGCGCGCCTTCTTGTCGTTCGAATCCTCGATGACCTTCAGCTCGGGAACGCCCACGTTCGCCTTGATGTAGCCGTGGTCGCGGTAATAGGACATGATCTGTTCCGCGTCCTCGTCGAACTTCGTCTCCTGATACGTGCCGCTGTCGCCGAGCGAGCCGGCGATCCACGTCCAGAGGTGCGCGAAGTCCTCGAAGCCGGGACGTTCCTTGTTGTCCTTGAGCTGCGCTTTCAACGCGCGGTCGCTCACCGCCTGGTTGCCGACGAAGTCGATGCGACGGATCTTCACCTTCGGCCCCTCGTCCATGTGGAAGGTGAGGTGCACGAGCTTCGGCGCGCCGCCGGGAATTTCCTTGATCTCCGGCGTGACCTCGGCGAACTGGAAGCCCTTCTCCTTCATCATGTCGCGGACGACGCCGGCGACCTTGCGCACGAGGCCGGGATCGATGAAGGTGTCGAGGCGGATCTGCGCGTCGGCGTCCTTCAACTTCTCGTCGATCTTCGACGCCTCGATCGCTTTCGATCCGGTGTAGTCGACGATCTTCACGCGCTGACGTTCTTCGAGGTTGTAGGTGACGATCTTGCCGATCGTGCCGTTCGGAAACTTGTAGTCGCTGACGTCGATCGACAGGTTGTCGAGGAACTTCGTCCCCCACAACTGACGGAAGTCGTCCTCGAGCTGCTTCTCCGCTGCGTCGTCGTATGGAATCCAGATGCCCTGCGAGGGCTGGCTCTGTTTCAGGTGGATGTAATAGAGGTAGGTCTGCGGCTCGATGACCGATTGGTTGCCCTGCGCCTCGAAACAGGGCGCGATGAAGAGCACGACGGGCGGCGATCCGGCCGGCGGTTGCGCCGAGGGACGGGCCTGCACGCCGCACACGGTGACCGACGGCAAAGGCTGCGGCGGCGTTTGGCCGGCGGCTGCCGCCGCCACCGCCCAGGCCGCAGCGGCGGACAGGAAGACTCTCATGCGCATCAAAATTCTTATGTTACAGGATTTTAGACGAAGGCCACCCGGGATCGGCCGGTCCGGGCCCTCAGGCGCGGCGCGGTAAGACCACCGTGAAGGTCGCGCCGCGACCGACGCCGTCGCTCGCGACGGCGATCCGTCCGCCGTGCGCCTCGACGATGCCCGTGGCGATCGCGAGGCCGAGACCGAGGCCGCGATGGCCGCGCTGCTGCGGATCGGACGACTGCCTGAACCGCTCGAAGACGTGCGGCAGGAGCGCGCGGTCGATGCCGACGCCGGTGTCGGCGACGACGATCTCGACCTCCGAGTCGCGCGGCGATACGGTCAGCGTGATGAGGCCGCCCGGTGGCGTGAACTGGACCGCGTTGGCGATCAGGTTCGTCAGCACCTGCTGAAGCCGGTTCGCGTCGCCCTCGATCGTCGCGGGCTTGACGTCCAGCCGCAGCTCGACGCGCGCCGCGCCGATCCGCGCCGACATCGCGTCGGCGACGGCCCGCACCACATCGGCGAGATCGAGCGGGGCAACCTGCAGCTCGAGCTTCCCCTTCTCGATCCGCGCGACGTCGAGCAGCTCGTCGACGAGCCGCCACTGATGACGCGCGCTGCGTTCGAGCGCGTCGAGCGCGCGCTGACGGACCTCGTCGGGCAGACCGGGTTCGCGCAGCTGCGTGATGCGGCCGAGCATGATGTTCAGCGGCGTGCGCAGCTCGTGCGACAGCACGGCGAGGAACTCGTCCTTGCTGCGGTTCGCGTCCGCGAGCGCCGCCTCGAGCTGCCGCACGCGATCGAGCGCGCGCACCGTCGCGAGGAGGACCTCCGCGCTGACCGGCTCGGTCAGGTACGCGTCGGCGCCGCTGTCGAGGCCCGACACGCGATCGGCGTCCGTGATCGCGCTGGCCGACATCTGCAGCACCGACAGCGGCACCGGCCGCGGCACGGCCTTCAGCCGGCGGCAGACTTCGATGCCGTTGATGTCGGGCAGGTGCACGTCGAGCAGCACGACGTCGGGGTCGCGCTCGGCCGCCATCCGGATCGCGTCGCGACCGGTGGCCGCCTCGCACACGTCGAAGTCGCCGCGGCGCAGGATCTGCGTCTTGACGAACCGGTTCGACGGCTGGTCGTCGACGATCATGACGAGGCGACGGGCGCGTGCGGCGACGCTCACGCGATCTTCTCGGCGACGGCGTGCGCGATCGCCGTTCGGAGCGACTCGCGCGTGAGCGCCGACTTCGACAGGACGCTCGTCGCCGCCGACAGCCGCCGCCGGTCGTCATCGGTGAGGCGCTGCGACGTGATGACGACGACAGGGACGGCGGAGGTGGACGGATCGCGCCGCAGCCGCTCGAAGACGTCGAAGCCGGTCATGTCGGTCAGCCGCAGGTCGAGCAGAATCACGTCGGGCGACTGGTCCTTCGCCCGCGTGAGGCCGTCGCCGCCGGTCGCGGCCTCGATCACCTCGTGCTCGCGATCGTTCAGCATCTGCCGGATGATGAAGCGCGTCGCTTCCTCGTCGTCGACGGTGAGCACGCGGACGGAGCGGCGCTTCGCGGTCACCGCGTCGAGCGTTTTCAGCAGCCAGCGCGTGTCGATCGGCTTCACGCCGTAGGCCTGCGCGCCGAGCGCGAGCCCTTTGCGCCGATCGTCGATCGACGTCACGACGAGAACCGGAATGTGCGCGGTCGACGGATTGCGTTTCAACTGCGCGAGGTAGCCCCACGCCTCGTCGCCGTGCAGCCGGATGTCGAGCACCATCGCGGCCGGTGCGACCGTGGCGAGCGCGCGGTCGGCCGCCGCCGTGGAGCGGACGCGGACGAGCGTGTAGCGCGACCCCTCGAGCGCGCGCTCGTAGAGCAGCGCGTCTTCGTCGGCGTCCTCGACGACGAGCACGGCCGTCGATCCGGCCGGTAGCGCGGGGACGCGCACCTCCTCGGCGTCGACGGGTGCGCGATAGACGAGCGGCACCGTCAGCGTGAACGTAGAGCCGATCCCGAGCGCGCTCTCGACCGACACGCGTCCGCCGAGCAGCTCCGCGAGGCGGCGCGAGAGCGGCAGGCCGAGGCCCGTCCCCTTCACGCGCCGCTGCAGCGGATTTTCGATCTGCACGAACTCGTCGAAGATGCGGCCGATGTCTCGCTCGGGGATCCCGATGCCGGTATCCGCGACGCGGAATTCGACGGCCGCGCGATCCGCCGTCAACTGCGCGCTGACGCGCACGTGGCCGCGCTCGGTGTACTTCAGGGCGTTCGAGATGAAATTGCGCAGCACCTGCGAGACCTTGCTCTCGTCGGTGTGCAGCGGCGGAATGCCTTTCGGCTCGTCGAAGATCAGCGCCAGCGACTGGTTGACGAGCAGCGGCCGCAGCATCCCGCGCAGCGCGCCGAACAGGCCGGCGACTTCGAAGGGCGCCGGACGAACGTCGATCTTCCCCGCTTCGACTTTCGCGATGTCGAGCAGGTCGTTGACGAGATCAGACAGCTGCTCCGCCGCCTGGCGGATGAAGTGGACCTCGTCCTTCGTGTCCGGCGGCGTCCCGAGCCGCTCGGCGAGCAGCGTCGTCAGCGCGAGGATCGAGTTCACCGGCGTCCTGAACTCGTGGGTCATGTTCGAGAGGAACCGCGTCTTGATCTCGTCGGCGCGCCGCAGGTGGTCGGCGCGCTCGTCGAGTTCCGCGTACAGCGCGACGACGCCGCGGTTCGTGTCCTCGAGCTCGCGGTTCAGGCGCACGAGCTCCTGCTGCCGCGAGTTGAGATCCTCGAGCGTGCGCAGTAGTTCCTGGTTCTGTTGTCGGATCTCGTCGAACGGCCGCGTCGGCGCGTCGGAGGCCAGCCGCCCCGCGATTCGCGAGACGTCGCCGGAGGTGAGCAGCCGCGACCGCCGCGGCAGCATCTTCTTCAGCGTGACGGTGGTTCCCTTCGGCGTGCTGTCGATGTCGAAGTGATCCATCAGCCGGCGCGCGCCGATGATCCCGAGGCCCATGCCGGTAGCGGACTGATAGCGTCCCGAGAGCACGTCCGCGAGCCGTGCGATCCCCTTGCCGCGATCGCTGATGCTGACCAGCAGCAGCTGCGGCGCCGTCGCGCCCTCGATCGTGAACTCGACGCGGCCGCCGCCGGCGTAAACGAACGCGTTGCGCGCAATCTCCGACACCGCGGTCGCGACGCGCGTCTGCTCGGTGACGTCGAACCCGAGCAGCGCCGCAATCTGCCGCGCGCGCTGCCGCGCGCTGACCACGTCGTCCTCGTACGTGATCGCGATCGTCAGCAGCGGCGTGCTCATGCGGCCTCCCGGCAGACGAGCACCGTCACGTCGTCGCGGACGCGGCTGAAGTCGCGATAGAGCACGGCCGCGATGATGGCTGGATGCCGGCGCGCGAGCCCGGGATACGCCTCGAGCGACCAGTGGCTCGACAGACCGTCCGAGTGGACGACCAGCAGCGAATCGCCGTACCACGGATACGCGAACTCTCGAAACGTGCGCGCTTCGTGCCCGAGCGTGCCGTTGTGCGAGACCGCCTGGCGCATACGGCCGTCGACCATCAGGATCGCCGCCGCGATGTTGCCGATGCCGACGAAGCGCATCACCTGCGCTTCGCGGTCGATCTCGACGATGGCGCCTGCGGCGCCGCGCGTGTGACGGATGGCGCCGTGAATCGCCGCGAGGGACTCGGCGATGCCCGCGTGCCGTTCGGGCGTCCACGCGTCGATTGCCGCGCGCGACGCTTCCGCGGCGAGCAGTCCATGGCCGAGGCCGTCGACGACGAGCGCGCCGGCGGTGCGACCGTTCAGCCGGACCGCCCATGAATCGCCGCACGGCTCCTCGGCCGCGACGGCCACCGAGACGACGCCGACGTTGAACGGCGCGGCGGCGGCCGCGCGCCGGCCGGCGTAGATCCGCGCCAGCACCGTCGTTCCGCGCGCCGTCGAGTGGATGTCGAACTCTTCGGACAGGCGCCGCACCGCGCCGAGTCCGGTGCCGGACGACCCACCGGTCGATTGCCCGTCGCGCAGCGCGTCGTCGATCACGGCGATGCCGGGTCCGCGATCGATCGCCAGGAGTTCGACGCCGGACGTGCCGTTGTCCGCGACCGCGCGCAGGAGCAGCTGTCCCTGCTGCGCGTACTTCGCCAGATTGGTGGCGAGCTCGGACGCCACGATCGCGGCGCGATAGGCGTCGGTGTCGTCCAGACCGACCGCACGTGCGAGGTCGCGCGCGACCAGCCGCGCCTGTGAGGCGTCGCTCGCGTCGGTGACATGCACCCGTCGATGCTCGGAGCCGTTCACAGTTTCCACCGCGTGATGGTCACGCGCGTCCCTTCGCCGATGGCCGACGTGATCGCGAACTCGTTCGACAGGCGCTTGGCGCCCGACAGGCCGAGTCCGAGTCCGCCGGCGGTCGTGTAGCCGTCCTTCATCGCGAGCGCGATGTCCGCGATGCCGGGGCCGCGATCCTCGAACGTGAGCCGCAGCCCGCGCCGCAGCCCGTCGTTCACCGTCTCGATCCGCGCGGTGCCGCCGCCGCCATGCTGAATCGTGTTGCGCGCGAGCTCGCTGGCCGCGGTGACGAGCTTCGTCTGATCCACCAGGCTGAACCCGAGTTCCACCGCGCGCTGCCGGACCGTCTGCCGCACGATGACGATGTGTTCGTCGCGCTCGAGCGGGAGCTGGTCAGTCGACAGCAACACCATACGCAACGTCGCCGCCCGGCGCGGCCGTCGAGGCCGCGAGCAGCTCCATGCCCCGCTCCACGTTCAGGGCGGTGCGAACGCCCGGCAGCGACATGCCCAGTTCGACGAGCGTGATCGCGACCGCCGGACGCATGCCGACCACCACCGTCTGCGCGTCGAGGACGCGCGACATCGCCGCGATGTTGCCCAGCATGCGGCCGATGAACGAGTCGACCATCTCGAGCGACGAGATGTCGATGAGGACGCCGCGCGCGGCCGTCTCGGCGATGCGCGCCGTGAGGTCGTCCTGCAGCTGCAGCGCGAGCCGATCGTGCATGTCGACCTGGATCGACACCAGCAGGCACTCGCCCATCTTCAGGATCGGGATCCGTTCCATGGCTAGGGCATCCCCGCGGGCGCCGCCGGGCCGGCCGCCTGCTTCACGATGCCGAGGCCGACGCGGCGCAGCGCGATCGCGAACGCGTCGGCGAGCGTCGCCTTCGTCGTCACCGTGTTGAGATCGACGCCGAGGTGGACGATCGTCTGCGCGATCTGCGGACGGATGCCGCTGATGATGCAGTCGGCGCCCATCAGGCGCGCGGCCGCGACCGTCTTGAGCAGATGCTGCGCGACGAGCGTGTCGACCGTCGGCACGCCGGTGATGTCGAGGATCGCGATCGACGCGCCGCTCTCGACGATGCGCTGCAGGAGGTTCTCCATCACGACCTGCGTGCGTGCGCTGTCGAGCGTGCCGATGAGCGGCAGCGCGAGCACGCCGTTCCACAGCGTGACGACGGGCGTCGACAGCTCGAGCATCTCCTGCTGCTGTTTCAGGATGACGCCCTCGCGGCTCTTCTGGTGCAGCTCGGTCGTGTACAGGCCCAGTTCGTCGAGCACCGTGGTCATCGTCCACGTTTCGTGCGCGAGAAGGTCGCGATCGGCGATCGTGGCCTGCAGCGCGGCGAAGAGCGGCTGCTTCAGCGAGAACACGAACATCGCCGTCTCGCTCGGCGAGAACCCGTGGCGCGCGCGCGATTCGGACAAGTGCGAGAGGAGATCGCGGATCGGCGCCCACACGCGCGAGTTCGGGTCGAAGCGCTCGCCGTCGGACAGCGCGTGGCGCAACGATGCGAGAAATTCGGCCGACTGCTGCCGCAGGTCCGATTCGCTGATCAAATCGCGGCGCGACGCGCCGCTTGCGGCCTGCAGCGCGATCCATTCCGTGAGGATGTCGCGTTCGCGGTCATGGATGAGCTTTGAGAGCTGGGTTGTACGTGTATCGGCCATGTCGATCTCCCGAAGAGGAACGCGCATCGTACTCTCGTGCAGGCGGCGTGTCGAGGTCGTGTATACTTCTCCGCGAAAACGCACAGTCTTCGGGATTTATGCCTGAACACACTCGCAGGCGACGCGGCCGTCCGCCGGCCGGCGCGCATGGGGACAGAGTCATCGACTATCCGCAGCTCGCGCTGCGCGTGCCGCCGTCGACCTACAAACGGCTGCAGGCGCTCGCGAAGCTCGAACGCCAGCCGCAGTGGCGCGTCCTGTCGCACGTGCTCGAGCACTACATCGATCTGATGCCGTCCGATCAGCGCGCGCTCGTGGACGGTCTGGCACGGCGGGCGGGGAAGGCGCTGAGCGCGTCACGGCCGCGCCGCACCGTCGATGCGCCGCACCCGGTGACGCTCCTCAACGTCGACGATCACGAGCCGATGCTCTTCGCGCGGTCGGCGATCTTTCGCGCCGAGGGCTTTCACGTGCTCGAGGCGCAGAACGGCCGCATGGCGCTCGACATGGCACGACGGCATCGGCCGGACGTGATCCTGCTCGACGTGCACCTGCCAGACATCAACGGCGTCGAGATCTGCCGTCAGCTGAAGGCGAACCCGGAGACGAGCGGCATCAAAGTCGTGCAGCTGTCGGCGACGACCAAGTCGCCTCGCGATCAGTTGTACGGACTCGAAACGGGCGGGGCCGACATCTTCCTGACCGAGCCGCTCGCGCGCGGCACGTTGTTGTCGGTGGTGAAGAGGCTGGTAAAAGCCACAGCCGCGTAGAAAGTTAAAACTTAAAAGTTAAAAGTGAAAAGTTAAGAGCCAAAAGTTAAAAAGTGAAAAGTGAACGTCAAAGTTCAGCCAGCTTCCTGGTTTCAACTTTTGGCGTTCAACTTTTCACTTCTAACTTTTAACTCTTAACTTTGTTCTAGGCGAGCTTGCGGCCCGCTTCCATCTCGCCGGCCGGGCGATACGAGAGCTGCCCGCCGTCCAGATAGACCTCGATCTCGCCGCCGCGCAGATGGCCGCGGATCAATTCCTCCGACAGCGGATCTTCGACGTACTTCTGGATCGCCCGGCGCAGCGGACGCGCGCCGTACGACCGGTCCTTGCATGTGACCTCGATGATCCAGTCGATCACTTCCGGCGTGAGCGCGATCTTCAGCTTGCGATCGGTGAGGTTGTCGTTCAGCTGCGTGATGAGCAGCCCCATGATCCGCCGCAGGTCGTCGTCGCTCAACGCCTCGAAGACGATGATCTCGTCGATGCGGTTGATGAACTCGGGGTTGAAGGTGCGCTTCACTTCCCCGAGCACCATGTCCTGCACGCTCTTCTCGATGACGCCGGTGTCGGCCGCCTGGAACCCCATCGAGCTCTTCTTCTGGATGAAGCGCGCGCCGATGTTCGACGTCATGATGATGATCGTGTTCTTGAAGTTCACACGATTGCCGAGACCGTCGGTGAGATGGCCGTCCTCGAACACCTGCAGCAGGATGTTGAAGATGTCGGGGTGCGCCTTCTCGATCTCGTCGAGCAGCACGACGGAGTACGGATTGCGCTTCACCTTCTCGGTGAGCTGACCGCCCTCTTCGTGGCCCACGTATCCGGGCGGCGAGCCAATCAGCTTGCTGACCGAGTGCTTCTCCATGTACTCGGACATGTCG
>Ga0070741_10003061_pt1 | contig 42607 bp, 40 predicted proteins | sample Coa_R1_4_FD_66440 | JGI IMG/M metagenome (GOLD analysis project Ga0070741, IMG submission 66440) | Surface soil microbial communities from Centralia Pennsylvania, which are recovering from an underground coalmine fire - Coalmine... | ecosystem: Environmental > Terrestrial > Soil > Unclassified ... | reverse complement strand
AGCTCGCCGACCGCGCGCACCCGGCGGTTGCCGAGGTGGTCGATGTCGTCCGCGATCTGCTTCTCGCGCGGCGCGTTGTTCAGCTCGATCAGCTTGCGCAGGATCGCGATGAAGTCGCCCTTCTCGAGGATCCGCAGCTCGCGCTGCTTGACGCGGTCGAGAATGTCCTCCTCGTCGCGGCCCAGGCGCTTGTCGACCTTGTAGCGGCCGACGCGGCCGAGGTCGAACCGGCGCGGGTTGAAGAACAGGCTCTGGAGCAGGTTGCGCGCGTTGTCGACGGACGGGGGGTCGCCCGGGCGGACGCGGCGGTAGAGCTCGAGGAGGGCGTCCTCGGTCTTGCTCGTCGTGTCCTTCTCCAGGGTCGCGTCCATATATCTGTGCTCGGCGTTGTCGTCGACGTCGCCGAACAGCTCCTGCATCGCGCGGCGCTGGGCCTCGCGGTCGTTCTCCGTCCCCTTGAGCTGCGGCAGCTCGAGGGCCTTGAGGAGGACGGTCACGGGGACCTTGCGCTTGCGGTCGATCTTCACCGTCAGCAGGTCCTTGGCGGAGGTCTCGATCTCGAGCCACGCGCCGCGGTTCGGGATGAGCTTCGCGCCGAAGAGCTTGCGGCCGGTGTTCGGGTCCTCGGCGGCCGTGAAGTACACGCCCGGCGAGCGGACGAGCTGCGACACGACGACGCGCTCGGTGCCGTTCACGATGAACGTGCCCTCGGGGGTCATCATCGCGAAGTCGCCCATGTAGACCTCGCTCTCCTTGATCTCCCCCGTCTCCTTGATGGTCAGGCGGGTCTTGATCCGGAGCGGCGCGGCGTAGGTCATGTCGCGGTTGCGGCACTCTTCGACCGAGAACTTCGGCTGCCCGAACTCGTAGTCCAGGAACTTCAGCTCGAAGTTCTTGCCCGTGTAGTCGGTGATCGGGTTGATTTCGTCGAAGAGCTCGCGGAGGCCCTCGCTCTTGAACCACTTGAAGGAGTCGAGCTGGGTGGCGATCAGGTCCTTCAGCTCGAGGAGGTTGGGGATGCGGCCGTAGCTGAGACGCGAGGGCGCTCTCATCTCTGAGATCATTCGGAACTCCTTACAGGAAAAAAGGGCGCGCTCAAGAAAGGGGCAGGATGAGGCGCCGGGCGTGCACGAACGGCCAGTATACAACGCGCGAGCCCCACATGGGGACGCGACATCACGACCGGGCGACTGCCGGGCCGGAACCGCCGCAATATAGCATCCGTGGCCGCCGACTGGGTCGCGCTCAGAAGCGAGTTTCCGCTCCTGGAGCGGTGGGTCTACTTCAACGCCTGCTCGCTGGGCCCCCTCCCCCGCGCCGGCCGCCGGGCGCTCGAACGGTACGCCGCAGCCTGGGACCAGAAGGGCACGCCGGCCTGGTACTCGGACTGGATCCCGCTCCTGGCCGAGCTGCGGGCCGAGGTCGCAAGGCTCCTGCACGCCCCGGCCGGCAGCACGGCGCTGGCGCCGTCGGTCTCGGTCGCGCTGACGACTCTCGCCTCAGGCCTGCCGCTCCCGCCGGGCCGGCGGAAGGTGCTGATCGGCGAGCTCGACTTCCCGACCATCGGGCACCAGTGGCTCTCGCGGCCGGAGTTCGACGTGGAGTTCGTGCCCAGCCGGGACGGCATGACGATCTCGCCCGAGGCCTTCGCCGAGCGCATCGACGACCAGACCGCGCTGGTCGTCACGACCCACCTCTTCTACACGACCGGCTACCTGCAGGACGTGCGCGCGATCGCGGACGCGGCGCACGAGCGCGGCGCCCTGTGCGTCATCGACGGCTACCAGACGGTCGGCTGCGTGCCGATCGACGTGCAGGCGCTGGATTGCGACGCCTTCGTCGGCGGCGCGCTGAAGTGGCTCAGCGGCGGACCGGGCACCGCCTTCATGTACGTGCGGCCCTCGCTCCTGCCGGCGGTCGCGCCGCACGGCACCGGCTGGTTCGCGACCGCCGACCCCTTCTCGTTCACCGTCCAGCGCCTCGACTTTGCCGACGATGGACGGCGCCTGGAGACCGGCACGTGGCCGATCCCGTCCCACTACGCCGCGCTGGCCGGGCTGAAGCTGGTGCTTTCGGTCGGCGTCGAGGCGATCCAGGAACGGCTCCGGGACCTGACCGATCGCATCCTCGAGCGCGTCGACGTGGCGGGCCTCACCGTGTACACGCCCCGAGAGCGGGAGCGGCGCTGCGGCATCGTGACGCTCGGGTGCGACCGGCCGGCGGACGTCGAGGAGCGCCTCCTGGCCGACGGCGTCATCGTCGACTCGCGCCCCGGCCGCATCCGTCTCTCGCCGCACTGGTGCGTCACCGACGACGAGCTCGAGCGCGGCATCGACCTGGTCCTCCACCACCTCGCGGTCGCCGCCGGGACCGCCTGAGCCGTTTCGTCTGATATGGGCGCTCCCGGTCTGCCGGACGGCATCGAGGCCTGCCTCTTCGACCTCGACGGCGTCCTGACCCAGACGGCAAAGGTCCACGCCCGCGCGTGGAAGCAAACGTTCGACGAGTTCCTGAAGAGCCGGCCCGGGCAGAAGCCGTTTGACATCGACCGCGACTACGCCGAGTACGTCGACGGCAAGCCGCGCGAGGACGGCGTCCGCTCGTTCCTCCAGTCACGGGGCATCGCGCTCGACCCGGCGGTCGTGCACGACATCGCCTCCAGGAAGGACGCGGCCTTTCTCGCGCTGATCCACGCCCACGGCGTCGAGCGCTACCCGGGCTCGGTTCACTACCTCGACGCGGTGCGCCGTGCGGGCATCAGGACGGCGGTCGTCTCGTCGAGCAAGAACACGACCGAGGTCCTCAAGGCGGCCGGCCTGACCGGTTTCGACGCCCAGGTCGACGGCAACGTCGCGGAGTCGGAGCACCTGCACGGGAAGCCGGCGCCGGACACGTTTCTCGAGGCCGCCCGCATGCTGCACCTCGACGCCGCCAGGTGCGCCGTCTTCGAGGACGCCCTGGCCGGGGTCGAGGCCGGCCGTGCCGGAAACTTCGGGCGGGTCGTCGGCGTCGACCGGGCGAACCAGAAGGACGCGCTGTACCGCCACGGCGCGGACGTGGTGGTCGAGGACCTGGAAGAGCTCCTGGGCCGCACCGCTTGATCGAGAACGAGGGCTTTCCGTGCGAGCCGTGGTGCGTCCGCGAGGACCACCTGGACCTCACGCGCCTCGGCCAGACCGAGTCGATCTTCGCGCTCTCCAACGGGCACATCGGCTGGCGCGGCAACTTCGACGAGGGCGAGCCGCACGTCATCTCCGGGTCGTACCTCAACGGCGTCTACGAATCGGTCCCCCTTCCCTACGCCGAGACGGCATACGGCAACCCGGAGGCCGGCCAGACGATCGTCAACGTGACGAACGGCAAGGTCATCCGGCTGCTCGTCGACGACGAGCCGTTCGACACCCGCTACGGCACCGTGCGCAAGCACGAGCGCACGCTCGACCTGCGCGAGGGCGTGCTGCGCCGCGAGGTGGAGTGGGAATCGCCGGCGCACCGCACCGTCCGCGTGCGATCGACCCGGCTGGTCTCGCTCCTGCACCGCGCGCTCGCCGCGGTCGAGTACGTGGTCGAGGTCGTCGATGGCGAGTCCGAGATCGTCCTGCAGTCGGAGCTCGTCGCGAACGAGCCGCCGAGCGCGTCGGAGCAGAAGGCGGACCCTCGCGCCGGCGCCGCGATCGAGCGGCCGCTCGAGCCGGAGGTGAATGCTGCGCGCGGCACGCGCGCGGTCCTCATCCACTCGACAAAGCGGAGCCGGCTGCGCATGGCGGTCGCCTTCGACCACGTGCTCGAGGCGCCGCGTGGCGCGCGCACCTCGGTCGAGAGCTCGATCGACCACGCGCGCTTCACGGTCCACGTGCGGTTGAAGCCCGGGCAGCGGATCCGGCTCGTGAAGTTCGTCGCCTACGCGTGGTCGAGCCTCCGTTCGGCGCCCGCGCTGCGCTCGCAGGTCGACGGCGCGCTCGCGGCGGCGCGGGGGCATGGATGGGCGGGCATCGCCGCGGGTCAGCGGCGCTTCCTGCGCGAGTTCTGGGACCGGTCCGACGTCGTCATCGAGGGCGACCCGCAGGTCCAGCAGGCGATCCGCTTCGCGCTGTTCCACGTGCTGCAGTCGAGCGCGCGGGCGGAGCTGCGGGCGATCCCGGCCAAGGGGCTGACTGGGCCGGGCTACGACGGCCATACCTTCTGGGACACCGAGATGTTCGTGATGCCGGTGCTGGTGTACACGAACCCGGCGGCGGCGGCGGACCTGCTGCGGTGGCGGCATTCGATCCTCGACCTCGCGCGAGCCCGCGCGACCCAGCTTGGGCTGAAGGGCGCCGCCTTTCCATGGCGGACGATCCACGGCGAGGAGTGCTCCGGCTACTGGCCCGCGTCGACCGCGGCGTTCCACCTCAACGCCGACATCGCCGACGCCGTGTTGCGTTACGTCAGCGCGACCGGCGATCGCGCTTTCGAGTACCCGGTCGGCGCGGACCTCCTGGTGGAGACCGCCCGGCTGTGGGTGTCGCTCGGCCAGTTCGACCGCGCGGGCCGCTTCCGGATCGACGGAGTGACGGGCCCCGACGAGTACTCAGCGATCGCCGACAACAACCTGTACACGAACCTGATGGCGCAGCAGAACCTGCGCGCTGCGATCGACTCGGTGAACGGCGACGAGGCGTCGCGGCGCCGGTTGAAGGTCAAGCGCGAAGAGATCGCGCTGTGGACCCGGGCGGCCGATTCGATGTTCGTGCCCTACAACGACGACCTTGGTGTGCACGAGCAGGCGAGCGACTTCACCCGCCACGCGCGATGGGACTTCGAGCACACCGCGCCCGACCAGTACCCGCTGATGCTGCACTTCCCCTACTTCGATCTCTACAGGAAGCAGGTCATCAAGCAGGCCGACCTCGTGCTCGCGATGCAGGTGCGCAGCGACGCCTTCACCGCCGACGAGAAGCACCGCAACTTCGCTTACTACGAGCCGCTGACGGTGCGGGACTCGTCGCTGTCGTCGTGCACGCAGTCCGTGATGGCAGCGGAGGTCGGCCACCTCGAGCTCGCGTACGACTACCTCGGTGAGGCCGCGCTCATGGACATCGACGACCTCGAGCACAACGTCCGCGACGGGCTGCACATGGGGTCGCTGGCGGGCGCGTGGATGGCGGCCGTCGCGGGGCTGGGCGGCATGCGCCACCAGGGCTCATCGCTGTCGTTCGGGCCGCGGCTGCCGCGGAAGATCACCCGCCTGCGGTTCCGGATGACGTTTCTAGGGCGGCTGCTCGAGGTCGACTTCAACCGCGAGCGTGCGACCTACCGGCTGCTGCGCGGGCGGCCGCTCGCGATCAAGCACCACGGCGAGGAGGTGCGCCTCACCGCGCGCCGGCCGGTCGTGCGGCCGATCCCGGCCGGGCGCGAGGGCCCGGAACCGAAACAGCCGCCCGGCCGGCAACCGGCGAGACGCCGCTCCGACCACAAAACAGTGAAGCTGAGGCCGAAGAGATAAAAGAGAACCCTCCCCCGCGAATACGGGGGAGGGCCAGGGTGGGGTTCTGACCACCCGATCGGCGGCTAACCCGCCCTTACTTCATCTCCGCCGAGGCGCCGGCCTCGCGCAGCTTAGCGACGGCCTTCTCCGCGTCGGCCTTGCTGACGTTCTCGAGCACCGGCTTCGGCGCCGCGTCGACGAGGTCCTTGGCCTCCTTCAGGCCCAGCTGCGTGAGCTCGCGGACGGCCTTGATCACGTTGATCTTGCTCTCGCCCACCGCGGTCAGATTCACCGTGAACTCCGACTGCTCCTCTTCCGCCGCGCCATCCGCCGCCGCACCGCCCGCCGCCGGGGCAGCCGCCACGGCAACCGGCGCCGCCGCCTTGATGCCGAACTCGTCCTCGATGGCCTTCACGGCCTCGACGACGTCGAGGATGCTCCATTCCTTGAGCGCCTCTACGAAATCCTTCGGTGAGATCTTGGTCGCCATTCCTAAGCTGCTGCCTCCAACTTTTCTTTGTATGCGTTCAGCACTCCGACGAGCTGCTGAACAGGGGTCTGCATGATCCCGACGAGCTGGGCCACCGGGGACTGAAGGGTGCCCATCAGCTGAGCGATGAGCGTTTCGCGCGAGGGCAGGTCGGCCAGCTGCTTGACCTGGTCGGGGGTGAAGACGCGGCCCTCCACGAGAGCGCCGACGACGTCGAGCTTCAGGCGCGTGGTGCGCACGAACTCGTTGATGAGCCGCGCCGGCAGACCGAGGTCGTCGTAGCCGAACGCGATCGCTACGGGACCCTTCAGCTCGGCCTCGAGCGCCTTGTGGCCCGCGGCCTCGGCCGCCCGCCGCGCGAGCGTGTTCTTGACGACGCGGTACTCCACGTCTCCGCCGCGCAGGCGCCCGCGGAGATCCTGGATCTGGCTGACCGTCAGGCCGCGGTAGTCGGTTAGCACCGCCACCTTGGCGCGCTTGAGCTTGTCGGCGATCAGCTCGACCTGCTCTTGCTTCTGTTCCTTCCTGGCTTTCGGCAAATAAAAAATCCTCCCTGCCAGACACGCGAGGCAGGAAGGATCGACGCGTCCTTCACTTCCGGTCGCCTCGGTAGGAGATTAAGGGCCGCTTGCGCGGGCCCACCTACGGTCTAGGGCAGGCCGCGAATTATACCGAGCGGCGGCTTTCCCAGTCTGAGCGCATGAGCTCGGTGAGGACCATGTCTCGCCACTCGCCGTCGACGAACCGCTCCTGGCGGTAGCGGCCGGCCTCGCGGTAGCCGCACGCCGCCTGCGCGCGCCCGCTCGCCTCGTTCCCGTCGATGTAGCAGGAACGCAGCTTGCGCAGCGGCGTCTGCGTGAACGCGTAGTCGGCGCGGAGCTGCATGAGCTCGCGGCCGAGGCCCTTGCCCCACGCGCTCTTGTCCCCGATCACGGTCCCGGTCGTGCCGATGCCGTGCTTCCAGTCGATGCGGTGGATGCCGGTGCCGCCGACGGCGCGCCCTTCGAACTCGATCACCCAGTAGATCTCGTTCGGGTCGGTCGCGAGCTTTGCGACCCACTCTTTCTCGAACTCGATCCCGGGCGGGAACCGCAGCTCGAGAAAGCGCGTGACGTCGGAGTCCTCGAACCACTTGATCATCGTGTCGGCGTCCTCCGCGCGCGGCGGCCGGAGCGTGACGAGCTTGCCCTGGATCAGTGGTCCGTACATGGCCGCAAGGTTAAGGCTCTTCGAGGATCTGCTTGAGCCGCGCGAGGCTCTGCTGGGCGCGGGCGCGGCGCTCGCCGCGCTGGCTGCGGAGCTCGATGAGCGCGCCGAAGACGGCGAGCCGGTACGGCGCAAGGGTCTGCGAGCGGGACGTGATCGCGGTGGCGCCGTCGGTCGCCGCGAACTCCAGCGTCGCCGTGCTGCCGGGCCGGTTCGCCATGTGCATCGTGAGCCGCCGGTCCGCAACCGCCTCGCTGACCACCGACGTGGTCTCGATGACCTGCGGCAGCAGCTTCGGCCCGCGGATGTGCGACTCGTACTGCTGCCTGAGCACCACCTCGGAACCGGCCGCGACGGCGCCCGGCGGACGCACCGCCACGACCTCGAGGCCGGCCTGGTAACGAGGCCAGTTGCTCGGATCGACCAGGAACGCGTAGACGCGTTGCACGGGGGCCCGCACCTCCACGGTCGACTCGACGGCCGACTGGCGCACGCGCGGCGGGATCCACGCGAGCAGCCACAGGGCGCTCGCGAGCAGGTTCGCGACGGCGTACGCCGGCTGCCAGAGCGCGAGCACGTCGCTGAGCGCTACGACGAGCGACGCGTAGACGACGAGGGTCCCGTTGCTGAGGAATTCGATGTTCTGGAAGGTCAGCGCTTCACGCCGGGCGCTCATCCAGGCGAGCATCCAAACGCCGATGGCGAGGCCCGCGATCGCGGGGATGAACGCGAGCCAGAGCAGCGGCCCCGGGTGTGGGGTCGGGCCGGGCACGACCGCGTACGCGGCCCAGCCAAGCGCCGGGATGAGCAGCACAAAGCCGAGGATGACGAGCATGACGGGGCGCGGATAGCGCACGAGGGAGACCGCCCCGATGAAGAACAGCAGCGCCGCGAGGAACCCGGCCGTCAGTTGCCAGATCGGCAACTCCGCCACCGCGGCTTACGAGGCTACGTGCAGCTTCGCCGCTTCCTTGACGTCGACCGGGACCGACGGGCCCTGGGTCGCCGAGAGATAGAGCGTCCGGAGGTACTGGCCCTTCGACGCCGACGGCTTGTTGCGGATGAGCGCGTCGACCAGCGCCTGCAGGTTCTCGTACAGCCCGCGGTCGTCGAACGACACCTTCCCGATCGGCGCGTGCACGATGCCGGATTTGTCGGTCCTGAACTCGACACGGCCGCCCTTGACCTCGCGCACCGCGCGCGCGACGTCGAACGTCACCGTGCCCGACTTCGGGTTCGGCATCAGGCCGCGCGGCCCGAGGATCTTGCCGAGCGGTCCCACCTTCGACATCACGTCCGGCGTCGCGACCGCGGCGTCGAAGTCCGTCCAGCCCTCCTGGACCCGCTTGACCAGCTCGTCCGCGCCGACGAAGTCGGCGCCCGCCTCCTGGGCCTCGCGAACCTTGTCGCCCTGCGCGAAGACCGCGACGCGTACCTTCTTGCCGGTGCCGTTCGGGAGCACGACCGAGCCGCGGACCATCTGCTCCGCGTGCCGCGGGTCGACGCCCAGCCGGACGTGCGCCTCGACCGTCGCGTCGAACTTCGACGTCGACGTCTCCCGGACCATCTTCACGGCCGCCTCGGGGTCGAGCCCTCCGTCGCCGTTCGATGCGAGCGCGGCCTCGACCTTCTTGGCCGCCTCCTCGTACTTCTTCCCTCTCTTCCTCGGCATCGCCCGCTACTCCACTATCTCGAGGCCCATCGAACGGGCCGTGCCTTCGATCATCTTCAGCGCCGACTCCTGCTGGAAGGCGTTCAGGTCCTTCTGCTTCGTCTCGACGATGGTGCGGAGCTGCTGGCGCGTCACGCGGCCGACCTTCTCGCGGTTCGGCTTGGCCGATCCCTTCTCGATGCCGGCGGCCTTCTTGAGCAGGTTCACGGTCGGCGGGGTCTTGAGGATGAACGTGAACGAGCGGTCCTCGAAGATCGTGATCTCCGCCGGGACCACGTCACCCGCCTGCGCCTGCGTGCGCTCGTTGTAGGCCTTGGTGAACTCCATGATGTTGATGCCGTGCGGGCCGAGCGCCGTGCCGACGGGCGGCGCGGGCGTGGCGCGACCGGCCTGGAGCTCGAGCTTGAGAACTGCGCGGACCTTCTTCTTGCCCATCTTCTAGTGCACCTTCTCGACCTGGAGCAGGTCGAGTTCGACCGGCGTCTCGCGGCCGAACATGTTGACGAGCACCTTCAGCTTGCCCTTCTCGGGGTTGATCTCGTCGACCTTGCCGTGGAAGTCGGTGAACGGCCCGTCGACCACGCGCACGGACTCGCCGACGGCGAACTCGACGCGGATCTTCGGCGCTTCCTGCTTCATCTGCTTCTGGATCGCGCGCACCTCCTTCTCCTGGAGGGGCACCGGGCTGTTCGCCGAGCCGACGAAGCTCGTGACACCGGGCGTGTTGCGCACGACGAACCACGACTCGTTCGACATCTTCATCTTCACCAGGATGTAGCCGGGGAAGATGCGCTTCTGGACGTGGCGGCGCTTGCCGTCCTTGATCTCGATCTCGTCCTCCATCGGGACGAGCACCTGGAGGATCTTGTCCTGCATGTCCATGGACTCGATCCTCTTCTCGAGGTTCTTTTTGACCTTCTCCTCATGCCCGGAGTAGGCGTGGACGACGTACCACTGCGCCTCTTCCTCGGGGCTCGGGCCGGCCGCCTTCTCGACTGCCATCAGCTGCTTGCCGGGTAGAGGAACTTGCGAAGGATCGCGGTCAGGGCGTAGTCGACGCCTCCGATGAACGTGCCGAGGATGATCACGGTGAAGATGACCACGATGACGTAGCGGTAGAGCTCGCCCCACGTCGGCCACACGACCTTGCGGAGCTCGTCATAGGTGTCGCGCAAAAAGCGCCCGATGCTGAACTCGGGTGCTGAGTCGGCGCGGTTCTTTGCGGTTACGGCCATGTTCGGTTACTTGGTCTCCCGGTGGGGTGTGTGCTTGTGGCACCACTTGCAGTACTTGCTCATCTCGAGCCGGTCAGGGTCGTTCTTCTTGTTCTTGAGGGTGGTGTAGTTGCGCCTTTTGCAGACGCCGCACGCGAGGGTGATTACATCTTCCATGCTTGACTCTCTGGCTGGGGGAAAGAAAAAAGCCTAGGTTCCCTAGGCGCTGTCAATACTAGCAGACGGTCTCCGCCGCCCTCAGATCGAGCCCGAACTCGCGGGCCGCCCCCAGGGGCGGTCATATCATTCGAGCAGATGGCCGCCCCCCACGTCGTCGTGCTGCACGGCGACCAGACCGGCGAGGAGCTCCTGCTCGAGGCCCGCAAGCTCCTGGACTCGAGCGTGATCGGCTTCCCGGTCGAGTGCCTCGACTTCGACCTCTCGCTCCCGAGGCGGCGCGAGACGCGGAACGAGATCGTGCACGAGGCCGCGACCGCGCTGCGCGAGAGCGGGTTCGGCATCAAGGCGGCGACCATCACCCCGGAGGGCACGGGCGACGTCGGCAGCCCCAACGCCATCCTCCGCAAGGAGATCGACGGCCGGGTGATCGTGCGCACCGGCCGGCGGATCCCCGGGGTCCGGCCGCTGGCCGGCGTGCACGCCCCCATCTCCGTGATCCGCATGGCGGTCGACGACGCCTACGGCGCCAGGGAATGGCGGGAGGGCCGCGACCTCGAGGAGTGGGCCTACCGCACGGAGAAGATCAACCGCGGCACGTGCCGGATCGTCGCCGAGTACGCCTTCACCCATGCACGCCGGTTCGACGCCAAGGTCTTCGGCGGCCCGAAGTTCACCGTCAGCCCCGTCTACGAGGGCATGTTCAAGGAGGAGCTGGACGCCGCCGCCGCCCGACACCCCGAGGTGCGCTACGAGCCGCAGCTGATCGACGCCACGTATGCCCTCCTGCTCGCGACGAGCGGCGAGCCGCTCGTCATCCCCGCACTGAACCGCGACGGCGACACGCTGTCCGACCTCGTGATGCAGATGTTCGGCACGATCGCGGGCGCCGAGTCGACGCTCCTCGCGTTCCGCGAGGACGGCACCGTCGCGGTCTCGATGACAGAGGCGCCGCACGGCACCGCGCCGGCGCTCGAGGGCAAGAACGTCGCGAACCCGATGGCGATGATCCTCGCCGTCGCCTCGCTCCTGAGCTACATGGCGGGCGAGCAGGCCCACATCGCGTCGCGCGCCGTCTACGAGTCGGCGCTCGAGGCGGTGTCGGACGGCGTGCGGACGGCGGACCTCGGCGGCCACGCCTCGACGACCGAGTTCACGGCCGAGGTCATCCGGCGCGTGCGCACGAAGATCGACGTCTGGAGCGCCCTCTCCGACATCCAGCGATGAGCGAGCCGCCGGAGCTCGTCTACCTCGCGCTGGGCGACTCGTACACGATCGGGACCGGCGCCACCCACGAGACGCGCAACTTCCCGTCCCTGCTGGCGCGGCGCCTGGAGAGCGAGACCGGCCGTACCGTCCGGGTGGTCAATCCCGCGGTCAACGGGTTCACGACGATCGACCTCCTGGCTAAGGAGATCGGGTTCATCACCCGCCTCAACCCCCAGCTCGTATCGGTGCTGATCGGCGTGAACGACATCGTCCAGGGCCGCACGTCGGAGCAGTACCGCGAATCCCTGGCCGAGATCTACGACGCGATCGCGTCGCTCGAGGTGTCGCCCGGCCGCGCCGCCGCGATCTCCATCCCCGACTGGACGGTCACCCCGGCGGCAGCCGGCTTCGGCAGCCCGGTCGAGTTGAAGCGGCGCACCGACGAGTTCAACGCCATCGCGCGGAGCGAGGCCGACAAGCGCGCCTTCACCTGGGTTGACATCGGGCCCGCGAGCCGCCAGCGCCTGAACGAACCGGGCTGGATCGCCGGCGACGACCTGCACCCGGGCGACGCGCAGTACGCGGCATGGGCGGACGAGATCTGGCGTCGCGTCGGCGCCGTGTGGTCGAAGGCCTAGACGGTTATCCGCTTGAACGACTCGGCGTAGCGGAAGCCGCCCTTCTTGCCGATGTCGCGGTGGCGCTTGCGGACCCACTTTTCGACGTCCCACTCCATCCCCGGCTTCGACACCTGGCTCTTGTGCTTCTTCAGCGCCTCGAGCTTCAGGTCGAGCGTCTTGCTGATGTCGACGAAGTGGTCGCCCATCGTCCAGAACGGGATCCAGACCTCGTTCACGATGTGCGGCGCGTAGCCCTCCTTGAGCAGCCCGCGAAACGCGCGCGGGTTGCGGGAGTCGGGATAGACGGCGGCCATCGTCGCCTCGCCGACCGCGAGGTGGTCCGGGTGTGATCCACCCATTGGCGCATCGAGCACGCGACCTGGGATGTGCGTGATGACGAGCTCCGGCCGGTACTTGCGGATCATGCGGACGATGTCGCGGCGCAGGCTGAGGTTCGGCGACAGGTGCCCGTCCTTGTAGCCGAGAAACTCGATCTTCTTGATGCCGAGGACCTTTGCGGCCGCGCGCTGCTCGCGCTGGCGGATGGCGACGAGCTCGGAGTCCTTCTGCTTGGGGTCCTCCCCGCCCTGCCGGCCGTCCGTGACGATTACGTAGGTGACTTCGGCGCCGTCCTGAGCGAGCTTGGCCATCGAGCCACCCGCGCCGAACTCCGGGTCGTCGGGATGCGCGAAGACGGCGAGCACGCGCTCGAACTTGCCGTTCTGCGATCCGTTCCTGCTCGCGGTGCGCGGGCGCCTTCGCCGCACCGCAGTCTTCTTCTTAGCCGCCGCCACGAGTCAATTCAACCAAATCCGGCTACCGGTTCTTCCCCGGCGCGTCGAGCGTCGACATCGGGATCGCGCGCTCGAGCGGTTTCCACAGGGCTTTGAGCTCCTCGGCGGACAGCGCCTCTCGGGACGCGGCCACGCGCGCTCCGTAGGCGAGAGTCTTCGCCGCGGCCCAGCCTGGGTCGCCCGTGAGGCGCATCGGCACAGTCACGAGGGCGGTGAGCGCGGCGGCCTCTTCCGCGGTGCGCGCGTTGCCGCCGGCGCTCGCCCGCGACAGCGCTGTCGACGCGTCGTCCGGCAGCGTCCAGGGTTCGGCAAGGAGCGAGCACTGGTGCGCGCTGACGCGTCCGACGGCAGCGAGGTAGCGCTGCACCGAGGGCGAGAGCGACCGTGGCTTGACGACGATCACGGCGGACGCAAACGGCGCGAACGAGGCGGCGAACTTGATCGGCGACAGCTGCGCGCGCTGGATCAGCGCGGTGAGCGCGTGCCACGCGACGGCGGCCTGGTCGTCGGACCGCGCCGCCAGGTCGGCACAGACCGCGTCGCCCGCGTTGACGAGCGGCGCGACCGCGGCGGCCTGCACGTCGGGCGCCGTCGAGGCGAGGCGCGCCCACTCCTCGGGGTTCAGCGCGGCGAGGCGCGCGGGAAAACCCGCGGCGTCGACGCCGTCAAACGGCACGACGCCGGCGAGCGAGCCGTAGTGCTGCAACGCGACGGCAGGCGAGAGCTGTCCCTTGCTCTCGAGCGCGTACGCCGCGCGCTCGACCGCCGCGTACACGCGGCAGCGCGCATCGGGCTCGAGCTCCCGCGTTGCCGCGACGGCGGCAAGGCTCGCGCGAACGACCGGCGTCGGCTCGGCGCTGCGCTCGCGCGTGACGGACGCGACGAGCTGGCGGCGGTCGAGGATGCGCAGCCACTGGATCGGCGTCAGCGCGAGCACAGTCTTGATGAAGGTCGCCACCTCGGCATGGTTGGCGCCGTACAGAGGACCCCGTCGCGCCGTGGGTCTCGCCTTCGGCTCCGGCCTGGACTTCTTTGGTTTCGGCTCCTTCGGCGCGGGCGCCACGTTCTCGAGCGAGCCGAGCGGGATCGCCTCCTCGAGCGGGCCCCACAGCGCCGCGTGCAGCTCCGCCGACACGTCGTCGCGCGACGCCAGGACCCGGGCGCCGTGCGCGACGGTCTTGACGGCGGCCCAGCCCGCGTCCCCGCTGAGGTGCTTCGGCGCGAGCGCGATCGCCGCCAGCGCCGCGGCCTCCTCCGCCTCGCGGGTTGTCGAACGGGCGGCCGCCTGGAGGAGCGCCGACGAAGCGTCGCGGTCCACCGACCACGGTCGCGCCAGGGCCTGCCACTGCTCCGGCCCGAGGCCCTTGAGCCGCTTCAGGAACCTCTGCTCGACCGCCGCGAGCGGCTCCGCGCGCAGCGGGATCACGTCCGCGAACGGGGCATAGTGCGCCGCGAACGTCAGCGCCGCGAGCTGTCGCCGGCGGGAGAGCGCGTTCGCGGCCAGCCAGGCGGCCAGCACCTTGTCGTCGCCCTTCCCGCCGAGCGCCGGAGCGAGCGCCCGGTTGATCTCGTCCGCCTGGCTGTGGCCGGCGTCGCCTCCCTGCAGCATCGCGCGCACAACCTCGACGGGCGGCGTCGACGTGTCGCGGAGGATGACCGCGGCCTGCTTCCTGGCCGCGACCACGCGCCGCCACTGCGATTCGGTCAGGCGATCGACCGCCTCTACGAAAGCCGCCACCTCGGCCGAGTTCGCTCCGAACCGGTTCGCGTCCGGGCCGGCCGAAGCCACGGCGCTCCCGGCCTCTTCCACCGACCTCACTCTTGGCTGAACTTTATGCGCTCGAGCCCGAAAAGCTGAAGCTGCTAACCCGGAAGCCCGTCAGACGGTCTCGACCTTCAGCAGGTTCGTCTGGCCCGCGCGCCCGACCGGGACGCCGGCGACGACCACGACCCGGTCGCCCTCGCGCACGAACCCGCCCTTCAGTGCGGCCGCGGTCGCGTTGGCGATCATCTCGTCGGTGTCGCGGCCCGGGCTCACGAGGAGCGGGACGACGCCTGAGTACAGCGACGCCCGGCGCAGCACCTCGAGATGCGGGCTGGCGGCGATCACCGGAACGTTCGGCCGGGCCTTGCTGCACCGCAGCGCGGTCGTGCCCGACTCGGTGAACGCGATGATCACGCGCGCCTTCAGCTCGCCGGCCGACGCGGCCGCGGCGTGCGCGATCGCGCTGCCGATCTCGCCCGGCTCGCGCCAGATCTGCCGCTTGCGCTGGAACGCCGGGTGCCGCTGCGCGGAAAGGCAGATGCGCGCCATCGCGCGGACGGCGTCGACGGGATGCGCACCGACGGACGTCTCCTGCGAGAGCATCACCGCGTCGGTGCCGTCCCAGATCGCGTTCGCGACGTCCGACGCCTCGGCCCGGGTCGGGCGGTTCGACGTGACCATCGACTCGAGCATCTCGGTCGCGGTGATCACCGGGACGCCGGCGCGGTTGGCGCGGTCGATGACCTCCTTCTGCACCGCGGGGAGCTCGCCGAGCTTCAGTTCGACGCCGAGGTCGCCACGGGCGACCATCACCGCGCCCGCAACCTCGAGGATGTCCCCCAGCTCGCGTATCGCCTCCAGCTTCTCGAGCTTGGCGATCACCGGGGCGGTGCTTCCGAGCGCCGCGAGGTGCCGCCGGCAGTCCACGACGTCGTCGGGCTTGCGGACGAACGAGAGCGCGACGTAGTCCACGTCGAGCTCGGCGGCCAGCCGCAGGTCCTGGAGATCCTTCTCCGTGAGTGCGGGCAGCGGCGGCGTCCGGCCGGGGACCGAGACGCCCTTGCGCTCGCCCAGCAGGCCGCCGCGGGTTACCGAGCAGTCGGCGCGGCCGTCCGACACACCCCGGACGATCAGCTCGATGCGGCCGTCGTCGAGCAGGACGCGGTCGCCCTTGCGGACCGTCTCGACGAGCTCTCGATGGCTGACCTGTATCTCGCTCGCCTCCGTCCGCTGGTTCGCAGTGAGCACGACGTGGCGGCCGCGGACCAGGCGCATGAACGAGCTGTCGAGCGGACCGGTCCGGATCTTCGGTCCCTGCAGGTCGGCGACGATCGCGATCGGGCGGCCGAGCGCCTCCGCCGCGGCGCGGACGTCCCGGGCCGCCTTGCGGTGGGTCGCGTGGTCGCCGTGCGAGAAGTTGAGTCGGGCGACGTCCATGCCGGACTGGATCAGGTTCTTGAGCACGGCGGGGGACGAGCTCGACGGACCGATCGTGCAGACGATGCGCGTGGCGCGGATCACCGGCCGTATCGCTCCACGCTGCGCGACAGCTGCTTCTCGGCTTCGACGACCCGGCGCTGCAGCTCCTCGGCGCTGATCACGCCGCCGCCCATCCCGGCCACCAGGTCGCGCTGGAACCTGTCGTTCGTCGCGACGACGAGCGGCTCGCCGGCGCCCGCGATCTGGTACGAGAGCCGCTCGATCGCGTGGTCGGCGGACATGCCCTTGCGCGTGAACATCACGTGGACGCCGCTGACACGCTCCGTCGCGGACGCGAGCGACTTCGTCTTGTGCGCGTCGAACACGACGGTCACGTCCGCGCCCGTCACCTGCGCGTACACGGCGAGGCGGTCGATCAGCGCGTCGCGCGCATCCTCGAGCGAATGCCTGAGGAGGCCCTTCAGCTCAGGCCAGGCGTGGATGACGTTGTATCCGTCGACGAGAAGCCGTTCCACGGCGCTGCCACACTACCGGAACCGCATGTGCTCGCTGCCAAGTGCGGCGAGATACGGGTCGATCCCGACCAACGTCGAGATCTGCGACACGAGCAGCGAGGCGGCGGTGGCGACCGGCGGCACATAGAAGAGGACGAGGAAGACGATCAGGTAGCCGGTCATCCCGAGGCGCGCGGCGGCGGTGCGCACCGACCACGGCAGCCAGGGCCGCAGGATCCCGTAGCCGTCGAGCGGCGGGATCGGCAGGAGGTTCAGGACGACCGCGAAGACCTCTATGTAGCCGAGAAACGCGAGCGCCTCGAAGAATCCGGCATTGGCGCTCGTCACCCACTGGGCCGCGAACGAGACGCTGATGACGCCGCCGATGATCGCGGCGATGAGCGCGTTGGCAATCGGGCCGGCGACCGAGACGAGGGAGTCCCACCCGCGGCTGCGCAGCGCGGCCGGGTTGACGTACACAGCGCCGCCCGGCAGCCCGATCCCGCCCAGGAGGAGCGCGACGACCGGGAAGACGATGCTCATCACGACGTTCGTGTAGCGCAGCGGGTTCAGGGTCAGGTAGCCGGAAGCCGCGACGTCGCGGTCTCCGCCGACGTACGCGACGACCGCGTGGAAGAACTCGTGCACGCAGACCGAGACGATCCAGCCGAGGACGACGAAGGCGATCGTGAGCAGCCCCGCAACCTGCGACGCCAGGCCGAAGAACAGGAGCGCGCCGACGGCGATCGTCCCCGCGACGAGCCCGAGGAAGATCGGGCTGACGCCGAGCACCGGTCGCAGCGCGGGCCAGGGCCGGCGGCGGAGGGAGCGGTCGGGCGGGCGCGCGGGCCGCTCCGCAGGCGTGCCGGCGGCCGCCGCCGCGGCGGCGCCCGTCTGCAGGTGCCGGCGGACGTCGTAGAGCGTGAGCCCCGCCGCTTGCAGGATGCCGCTCGTCGGCCGGGCGTCCGAGTAGAGGAGCGCGAGCAGCAGGTGGATGCCGTCCACCTGGTAGTGGCCGAGGACCAGCGCCTCGCGGTTGGCGTTGACGACCAGCTGGCGGAGGGCCGGCGTCGCCGCCGCGCCGTCCGGCGGGACCTGGGCGGCGAGGGCCGCCGGGTCGACGCCGAGCGACTGCATCGCCTCGCCGGCGAGCGTCCCCGGCGACATGAGCACGGCGCGCAGGACATCGACCGAGGTCGCGTCGGGCTCGTTGCGCTTCGCCGCGTCGGCCACCGCACGCTCCAGCGCTTCGCGCGCGGTGCGTGTGAGCCTGATGTCGGATGTGGCGCGGTCCACGGCCGCGCTGGTCTCGGGCATTCCGTTCAGTCTGGCGGTGCGCTCAACGCGACCGCTGGCGCGAAACCTCGTAAAGGAGCGCCGCGGCGGCCGCCGAGGCGTTGAAGCTGGACACGCGGCCGCTAGCGGGCAGCTTCAGCCGCACGTCGCAGCGCTCGAGGACGAGGCGGTGCACGCCCTGCGCCTCGCCGCCGACGACGATGCAGACGGGCTGCGTGAGGTCGAAGTCCCACGGCCAGGTGTCGCCGCGCACGTCGAGCGCCGCGCACCAGATTCGCGCGCGCTTGACCTGGTCGACCGCCGACGGCATGCCGCTGACCATCGCGATCGGCAGCAGCTCCGTCGCGCCCGAGCTCGCCTTCACCGCTGCGGCCGAGAGCGGGGCGCTGCGGTGCTGGGGCACGATCGCCCCGTCGGCGCCCGCGACCTCCGCGCTGCGCAGGATGGCGCCGAGGTTCTGCGGGTCCATGATCGAGTCGAGCGCGACAAGGAGCGACGGCTGTTTGTCGAGCAGCTCGCGCAGCGACCACTCGCGCCGCGGCTTGAGCTCCGCCGCGACGCCCTGGTTGACGCCGGGCGCCATCGCGTCGAGCCGCTCGGGCGGTACGACCTCCACCTTCGCGAGTGTTGCCAGCTCGACCAGGCGCGGATCGTGACCGACGCCGGCCGCCTGGAACACGCGGATGACGCGTCCCGCGCGAGCCGCCTCGAGCACCGCGTTGCGGCCGTGGATCAGGGGGCGCATATGCTGGGACTCGATGGTTGCAGACTTCATGTCGCGGGCACGCGAGATCCTCGGGCGCGGCGCGGACGATGAGGCGCGCGACGCCCTGGGCCGCCTTCTCGCCGACGAATCAGCCAAGCCGGGTTTCGTCCCCGAGGCCGAGATGAACGCGCTCCACGGCGGTGACTCGAGCTTCACGATCCTGCAATCCGACGCCGACGGCCTCACGCTCATGCTCGCGAAGTTCTCGTCCGTCGAGGAGACGCCGGTCCACGACCACGGCTCGTGGGGCGTGGCCTGCGTCGTGAGCGGCCGCGACCGCTACCGGCACTATCGCGTCGACGCGGGCGGGAAGGTCACGCTGGCGTACGAGAAGGAGCTCGAGCCGGGTGCGTTCGTCACGTGGCCCGACCCGCCCCACGACATCCACAGCCAGCAGGGCATCGGCGAGCCGGCCTGGGAGCTCGTGCTCTTCGGCAAGGACGTCACCGCGATCCCGCGCCACTACCACGACCTCGAGACGGGAAGGGTCAGGACCGCTCTACCCCGCTAGACGTCACGCGCTTCCAGCGCACGCCGTCCTTCGAGTCCTCGAGGGCGATGCCGCGATCGCGCAGCTCCTGGCGAATGCGGTCCGAGGTCGCGAAGTCACGCGCGACGCGCGCGGCCTCCCGCTCGGCGATCAGCTTCTCGACCTCCTCGGCGAGGTCGCTCTCGTCGACGTTGAGGACGTCCAGGTGGGTGTCGACGTCGGCCAGCAGCGCGACCCATTCCTCCTCCGTCTCGGTCCCGACCCTGCCCTCGTCGAGTGCGGCGTTGACCTCGCGCACGAGCTCGAAGACGGCGCCCATGCCCTGCGGCAGGTTCAGGTCGTCGTCGAGCGCGTCGCGATACGCGGTGCGCGTCGCTCGCACCCGCTCGATCAGCGACCGCTCGTCCTTGCCTTCGAGGGCCATTCGAGTGACGCGGCCCGCGACCTCGCGCAGCCGCTGCACCTGTTGCGCCGCCGAGTGCAGCGCCTCGTCCGTGAGGCGCAGCTTCGTGCGGTAGTGCGCGCTCGCCATCAGGAAGTAGCGGATCGCGAGCGGGTCGTGCCCCGCATTGACGAGGTCGCGAAGCGTCGTGAAGCCGCCCGCGCTCTTCGACATCTTCGCGCCGGTCGCGTCGGCAAGGTGTTCCGAGTGCAGCCAGTACCGCGCGAACCGCTCGCCGCTCGCCGCCTCGGACTGTGCGATCTCGTTCTCGTGGTGCGGGAACATCAGGTCGACGCCGCCGGCGTGGATGTCGAGCGTCGGCCCGAGGTAGCGCCGGCTCATCGCCGAGCACTCGATGTGCCATCCCGGCCGGCCGCGTCCGAAAGGCGCGTCCCACACGCCTCCGACCCCGGCGTCCTCGGGATGCGAGTGCTTCCACAGGGCGAAGTCGCTGACCGATTCCTTCTCGTACTTGTCGGTCGCGACGCGCACGCCCGCGCGCAGACCGGCACGGTCGAGATGCGAGAGCTCGCCGTAGCGCGGAAACGCCGAGATGCGGAAGTACACGTCTCCATCGTTCACGTACGCGTACTCGTTCTCGACCAGGGTGGAGATCATGTCGACCATGTCGTCGATGTGCTCGGTCGCGCGCGGGTAGTGCTCCGCGGGCTCGGCGCGCAGCGCGCGCATGTCGTCGAAGAACGCCTCGACGTAGGGCTTCGTGTACTCGCGGATCGTCGTGTGCGCATGCACGGCCTGGTCGAGGATGCGGTCGTCGATGTCGGTCAGGTTCATGACGTGCTCGACGCGGTAGCCCGACAACCGCAGGTGCCGGCGCAGCAGGTCGTAGAACACGAACGCGCGCAGGTTGCCGACGTGGGCGAAGTTCCACACGGTCGGGCCGCACGTGTACATGCGGACCACGCCTGGCTCGAGGGTTTCGAAGACCTCTTTGGTACCGGTCAGCGTGTTGTGGAACCGAAGCGTCACTGCTCGACCAACGCGACGGCCTGCGCGGCGATCCCCTCGCCTGCGCCGAGCGAGCCGATGCCTTCCGGCGACGTCGCCTTCACGCTGACCGCATCCTGCTCCAGGCCCAGCGCGTGCGCGATGTTGCGCGCCATCTCCGCGAGATGCGGCTGCAGGCGCGGCGCCTGCGCGACCACGGTGCTGTCCACGTTGACCACGCGGTAGCCCGCGTTGGCGACGATGCGCGACGCCTCGCCGAGCAGCGCGAGGCTGGACGCGCCCTTGAACCGCGCGTCGTCCGGCGGAAAGTGCGCGCCGATGTCACCGAGTCCGGAGGCGCCGAGGATCGCGTCGACCACCGCGTGCGTGAGCACGTCTGCGTCCGAGTGGCCGTCGAGGCCCTTCGGATGGTCGATTCGCACGCCGCCAAGGATCAGCGCCCGCCCGTCGCGCAGCGGGTGCAGGTCATACCCGATGCCAATCCTCAACGCCGCAGCGTTTCCTGTTCCTTCAGCAGCGCCTCCACGACCGCGAAGTCCTCGGGCGTGGTGAGCTTCAGGTTGGCCTGCTCGCCCTCGACAACCGTGACGTCGTGGCCGGTCGCGGCCACGAGCTGCGCGTCGTCGTCACCCACGAGCCCGGCGTCGGCGGCTTCGCGGTGCGCCCGGGAGAGCAGCGCGTAGGCGAAGCACTGCGGCGTCTGCGCGAGCACGACGCGCGAGCGGTCGAGGCTCTCAACCAGGCGGTTGCCCTCCACCCTCTTCACCGCGTCGCGCGGCGCGATCGCGGGAAAGGCCGCGCCGGACTCCATCGCCGCCGCGAGGACGCGGCGCACCAGGGCGGGCGTGGCGAGCGGGCGCGCGGCGTCGTGGACGAGCACGAAGTCGCAGTCGCCGAGCGCAGCGATGCCGGCGCGGACGGAGGCCTGCCGGCTCTCGCCTCCCGGCCGAACGTCGACGGGCTTCGACGGCTTGAGCGCCGAGGCCTCCTGCGCCGCCGTCTCGAGCCGGCTCGGCGGGCCGACGACCACGATGCGGCTCACCTCGTCGAGACCGAGGAACAGCTCGACGGCGCGGGCGAGCGTCGTGCGGCCGTTGAGGCGGACGAGTGCCTTGCTGCCAAGCCCGAGCCGCGTGCCCAGCCCCGCGGCGGCCACGATCGCCCCGACCGACACCGGCTTTCCGTTGGTTCTCATCCGCTCCTCGCGGCGCGACGCCCTTCCTGCCCGACGGGGTCAGCGAAGATCATCCGGCCGGCCGACGTCTGGATCACCGAGGTCACGACCGCGGTGATCGTCTGGTTGATCAGCCGGCGCCCGTTCTGCACCACCACCATCGTGCCGTCGTCGAGGCTCCCGACGCCCTGCCCGGGCTCCTTGCCCTCGCGCGCGACGGTGACCATGATCTCCTCGCCCGGGATCGCCACCGGCCGCATCGCCTGCGCGAGCTCGTTCAGGTTCAGCACCGTCACGCCGTCGAGCCGCGCGATCCGGTTGAGGTTGAAGTCGTTCGTCATGATGCCCCAGCCGCGCTGCTTGGCCATGTGGACGAGGTGGGCGTCGATCTCGGTGTTCGCGGGCGCCTCGTCGTCGACCACCCGCATGGTGATGCTGGTCTCCTTCTGCATGTCGGTGAGCACGTCAAGGCCGCGACGGCCGCGGCGGCGGCGCATCGCGTCGGCCGAGTCCGCGACCTGCTGCAGCTCGCGCAGCACCGAACGCAGGACGATCAGCGGCATGTCGACGAAGCCGGTCTGGGCAATGTCGAGGATCCGCCCGTCGATGATCACGGACGTGTCGAGCAGGACCGCCGGCAGGCGGTTGTCCGTCTCCTCCGCCGGGCCGCCGAAGAAGAGCGCGGCGAGCTCAGCGCGCCGGTTGACGCCGACGGACGCGCCGAGCGCGGCGAGAAGCAACGCAAGGATGGATGAGACCCAGTAACCGAGCGGGATGTCGCGGACGAACACGCCGATAAGCACGGCGATGATCAGGCCGACGACCATCCCGAGCAGGCCGCTTAGCAGGTCGGGCAGCGGAGTGTTGGTCAGCCTCCGGTTGAAGCCCCGCCATCCACCGAGCACGTAGGGCGTGCCCAGGTACGCGAAGACCAGGCCCTCGAGGGTCGTCAGCGTGATCAGCACCCAACCCTGGTGCGTGATGTTCGCCAGACGGACGAGGGCGTAACCGAGGACGAAACCACCAACGACTCCGATCCCCAACCCCACTCGCAGGGCAAGGGCATCGGATCGCTTCACGAGAACCTCCTCAGGAGACCGGGATCCGCGTCTCCTCTATGAATGCGCCGGACTTGATGGGTTTAGGAAAGACGGACGCGATCGCGTCCGCCACGCTCCGAACCTCGACGATCTCGAGGCCGGATGGCCGGCCGGTCCTGGAACCGGCCGGAATCAAAGCGCGCGTGAAGCCGTGGCGCGCCGCCTCGACGAGGCGACGCTGAAGCTGGCTCACGCGGCGCACCTCACCCGCCAGCCCCAGCTCACCGATCACGACCGTGCCGCCCGGCAGGGGCACGTCGCTGAGGTTGCTGACGACCGACAGGGCAAGCCCAAGGTCGGCGGCGGGCTCGGTTATGCGAATGCCGCCGGCCACGTTGACGAAGATGTCCTTCTCCGCCGCCTTCTGCTTGCCGCGCTTGTCGAGCACGGCGATCAGCATGTGCAGGCGGTTCACGTCGAACCCGTTGGCGACCCGGCGCGGCGGGTAGTTCGTGGTCGGAGTGCTGGTCAGGCTCTGGATCTCGAGCAGCAGCGGCCGCGTGCCCTCCATCACGACGACGATGGCGGTGCCGGTCGCCGACGCGGTCGAGTCCGCGAGCGCGGCCATCGACGGGTCGGTGACCTCCTCGAGGCCCTTCTCGCCCATCGCGAAGACGCCGATCTCCTCGGCCGAGCCGAAGCGGTTCTTCATCGCCCGCAGGAGCCTCAGCTCCTGGCGGCGGTCGCCTTCGAGGTACAGCACGGTGTCAACGATATGCTCCAGGACCCTCGGCCCGGCTATCGCTCCCTCTTTTGTCACGTGGCCGACGAGGAAGATCGGGATCGCGGTTTCCTTGGCGAGGCGCATCAGCCGGGCGGCCGACTCGCGCACCTGGGTCACGCTGCCGGCGCTCCCGTTCAGGGACGAGTCGGTGACGGTCTGGATCGAATCGATGATCGCAAGCCTCGGCGATTCCGCCGTGATGGTGTCGCAGATCGTGTCGAGGTCGCTCTCGGCCAGCATGAGGATCCCGTCGTGCACCGCCTCCAGCCGCTTGGCGCGGAGGTGCACCTGCTGCACCGACTCCTCGCCCGAAACGTAGAGGACCCGTCCGCCCGACGGCCCGCTCGCGAGCTGATGAGCGGCGTGCATCAGCAGCGTCGACTTGCCGACGCCAGGCTCGCCGCCGACCAGGACGAGGCTCCCCGGGACGATGCCGCCGCCCAGCGCGCGGTTGAGCTCGTCCCAGGCGAGCTGCAGCCTTGGCGCGTCCTCCGGCTTGACCTGGCTGAGCGGCACGGCGCGCGCCGGCGCCGCCGGCCGCGGCGCGGTCCCCAAGGAGCTCGCCGAGCGCTTCGTCTCGCGCTTGACCTCGTACTCCTGGAGCGTGTTCCACGCCTGGCAGTGCGGGCACTGGCCCGCCCACCGCGGCGTCTCGCCGCCGCAGGCGGTGCAGACGAACATCACCGTTGACTTGGGCATCGTTCCAGCTTCAACTCCCCGCGACCTTTTTACAAGGTGGACCGTAGCCTTTTACAGAGCCGGGCGTTTCTTAGCAGAGGGAACTCCGGAGTGCACCCCGGACTCCTTCCCAGGCTTTACGCCGCCGCCCTGACCTACCCCCAGGGCGGCGGTTTCGTTATGAGAGGAAACCAAGGTTTCCTCTCATCGGGTCGCTACGCGACCCTGCTCTCCTTCCCTCCTGGCACCGCTTGGCTGGGATGAGGACAAAGACGTGCCCGGGCAAAGCCCGGGCACCCCGGCGACGCCGGTTCCTAGACTTGCCTCTGTCGTGGGGCGGTTTCATCGGGTCGCTACGCGACCCTGCTCTCCTTCCCTCCTGGCAACGCTTGGCTGGGATGAGGACAAAGACGTGCCCGGGCAAAGCCCGGGCACCCCGGCGACGCCGGTTCCTAGACTTGCCTCTGTCGTGGGGCGAATCTCACTTGAGGCCATTGCCGAGGCCTCCGAGCTCATCGACCCCGTGTTCCGGGACACGCCGCAGTTCGTGTCGGAGCCGCTCAGTGAGCTCCTCGGCGCGACCGTGGTGCTCAAGGTCGAGACGCTCAACCCGATCCGCTCCTTCAAGGGCCGGGGCACCGACTACCTCCTCCACCGTATCGAGCCGCCGCCGGCCGGGCTGGTGTGCGCGTCCGCGGGCAACTTCGGCCAGGGCCTCGCGTACGCCTGCCGGAAGCGCGGCGTGCGCGTCACGGTCTTCGCGGCCGAGAACGCGACGTCGCTCAAGGTGCAGCGGATGCGCGCGCTCGGCGCGGAGGTCGTGCTCCGCGGCAAGGATTTCGACGCCGCGAAGGAGCACGCGCGCGCGCACGCCGCGGCCACGAACGCGATGTTCGTCGAGGACGGGCAGGTGGCGGCGATCGCCGAGGGCGCCGGCACGATCGCCCTCGAGCTGTGCCGGATGGCGGAGCCGCTCGACGTGGTGCTGGTCCCGCTCGGCGACGGCGCGCTCGTGAGCGGCATCGGCGCGTGGATGAAGCGCGCCATGCCCTCGGTGCGCGTCGTCGGCGTCGTCGCAAGCGGCGCGCCCGCGATGCAGCTGTCGTGGCGCGCCGGCCGGGTGGTGACCACCGAATCGATGTCGACCATCGCCGACGGCATCGCCGTCCGGGCGCCGGTCCCGGAGGCGCTCGAGGACATGAAGGGGACCGTGGACGACGTCGTCGCGGTCGACGACGACGAGATCCGCGCCGCGATGCGGCTGCTGTTCAGCCACGCCGGCCTCGCCGCCGAGGCGGCCGGCGCGGCGGGTCTTGCGGCCGTGAAGCACACGCCCGGGATGCGCGCCGCCGTGATCGTCACGGGCGGCAACCTCTCCGACGAGCAGATGCGCGCGCTTCTGCCCTAACCGCGCTCCAGGTCGGCGAGGTAGTCGAGCGTCGCCAGCGGTCCCTGCTGCGCCACCATCTCCGGCAGCGCCCGCTGCAGCACGGTCTGCACCGACGCGGCCAGTCGCACGCGCACGTCCATCGCGAGCTGCGGCCTGCGCGTGGCGTAGGTGCCGACGAACTTGCGGAGATCCGGGTCCAGCCGCCGGAGCTGGTACTCGGCCTGGGAGGCCGCGGCGGTGGGCGGCGTCGACGCCGGCTGGTGGTAGGCCGATGGCGGTGGTGGTGGTGGCGGCGGCGGCACCGGGGCGCCCGGAGCCAGCGGCGCGAGCGGCGGCGGCGGTGGTGGCGGTGCGACGTCCGCGGGCCTCGCGCCCGCCAGCTGCCACAGCCAGACGCTGTCCGAGTCCTTGACGACGATGGTGCCGGCGGCGAGGTCGCCGAGGCGCTTGCCCTTGCCATTGATGAAGAGGACGACGACCCCGATGCCGTAGGCGTACGGCAGGAAGTCGACGAGCCGGACGATGTTGCGGATGCCGGCCTGCATGAAGGTGAGCGGCTCGCCCCGGTCGCCGACGGCGCGCAGCCGGAAGGCCTTCTTGCCGAGCGTCTGCCCGGACCACAGCGCCTCGCTGATCCAGAAGTAGCCGAAGATCACGATGAACGGTCCGATGATCAGGATCAGGCTCGGGAGGGTGTCGTTCTGCACGACCTGGGCGACGCCGGCCGCGAACAGCACCACCGCCACCATGATCCCCGCCACGACGAGAAGGTCGAGCAGCTGCGCGATCGCGCGGGTGCCGAGCCCTGCGACCTGGTAGTCGAAGGACACCCGCTCCGGCGTGGCGACGACGAGCTCGCTGTCGGGGAGCGGCCGTTCCATTCGGCTATTTTGCTGGGAGATCCATGAGGGCCGAGGAGTTCGTGGCGCAGCGGCGCTCAGACTGGAACCACCTCGAGGACCTCATCGCTCGGGGCGGCAGCAGCCGGCTGAACCCGCTCAACCCGATGCAGGTGCTGACGCTTGCCGCGCTGTACCGCCGCGCGACGGCCGACCTTGCGCGCGCGCAGCGCGACTGGCCGGGCACGCCGGTTCACCGCTACCTGAACGGGCTCGTGGCCCGCGGGCACGGCCTGGTGTACCGGCGCGGAGGCAACGTCTGGAAGCGGGTCAGGACCTTCTACACGCAGACGCTTCCGCGCACGTACCGCGAGTCGTGGCCGTACCTCGCGGCGTCTGCGGCGCTGTTCTTCGGCTCGGCGCTGGTGGCGTACTTCGTCGTGCTCGCGAACCCGGACGCGGCGTACGGCATCGCGCCCGCGGACATCATCGACAAGGTCCACCACCACGAGCTGTGGACGCACATCCCGCCCGACGAGCGCATCCAGGCGGCCGGTTCGATCATGACGAACAACATCGGCGTCGTCTTCCTCGCCTTCGCGTTCGGCGTGGTGTTCGGGCTGCCCGTCATCTGGGTGCTGCTGAACAACGGCATCAGCATCGGCGGCATCTTTGGGCTCACCCAGGCCTACGGCGTGTCGGGCGGCCTCTTCGATTTCGTCATCGCGCACGGAGTGCTGGAGCTGTCGGTCGTGGTCGCGATCAGCGCGGGCGGGCTGATGATGGGATGGGCGATGGTCTCGCCGGGGAACCGCAAGCGCTCCGACGCACTCGTCGACGCGACAGTGCGCTCATTCATCCTCGTCCTCGGGCTGGCCCCAGTGCTGGTGGTCGCGGGCATCATCGAAGGCAACATCTCGCCCTCGGACGCGCCCTTCGGCGCGAAGGTGCTCATCGGCCTGTCGACCGGCGCGCTGCTCTACTCGTACCTGCTGCTCGTGGGCCGGTCGAACGACCGCCGCTCTACAGGAGCGCCCGCTCCTTCAGCTCGAGGTAGCGCTCCACCAACGCGGGGCTGAGGTTACCCGCGACGACGTCGAGGCCTAGCACGCCGCCGCGGCGCAGCTGCTCGAAGCTCTCGCGCCGGCTGGCCACGAACTCCTCCGCCGCGGCCCACTGGTACGCGCGCGCCGAGCTGGCCACGGGCGCGAAGCGCGCGTCGACCACGGCAGGGTCGCTCATCGCGACGACCAGGACGAGGTGCCGCGCCGCCAGGCGCAGGCTGTGCGCCACGAGCTCGCGGGACTGGTTCGGGTCCTGGACGTCCGTCAGCACGACGACGAGCGAGCGCCGGCCCAGGCGCAGCGCCAGGTGCGTCATCGCGTGGCCGAAGTCCGGCTCGACGTATGACGGCCGGATTGCGTACAGCGCCTGCGTGATGAGGTGGAGCTGCGTCGCGCCGCGCTCGGGCTTGATGAAGTTGGTCACGCGGTCGTCGAACGTCATGAGGCCGACCCGATCGCCGAAGGCCTGCGCGACCCACGCCAGCATCAGCGCCGCGTTCACGCCGTGGTCGAGCTTGTCCAGGTCACCGGCCGGCGCGGTCATCAGGCGGCCGCAGTCGAGCGCGACCATCACCTGCTGGCCGCGCTCGGCCTCGACCTCGACCACGACCGGCCGGTCGCGCCGCGCGGTCGCGGTCCAGCTGATGCGGCGCACGTCGTCGCCGCGCTGATAGTCGCGAAGGCCGGCGAACGCCGTCGACGCGCCGGGCGGTCGCGCGCGACGCTGCCCGACGAGGGCGCGGAGGCCGCGGCGCAGGGTGAGCTGGATGCGCTTGATCGCGACCACGTTCGGGAACACCGCGACCTCCTGGTCCAGCGGCAGCCGCACCTGGCGGCGGATCCAGCCGTCCGGACGGACGACCTGCAGGTCGATCCGGCTGAACCGGTAGGCGCCGCGGCGCGGCGAGGTCGTGCTGTACGAGACGGTGAGCACGCCCTTGTCGTCGAACGTGCCCGCGACCTCGCGCGGCTCGGGCCGGATGTCGGACGGCGCGTGGTCGGCGACGCGGCCGCGGAGCCCGGCGGCGGCGCGGTTGACGATCGCGATCCGCACCTCCTCCCTCTCGCCCAGGGACAGCGGGTCCGGCATCTCGCGCCGCGCGACGTATCCGCGCGCCGGCGGAAGGAGCGCGAGGTCGCGGGCGACGACCGCCACGAGCCCCGCGTGATAGAGCACCGCGAGGAGGACGAGGACCGGCGACACGACGGACAGCGCGATGAGCGCGGCGCCGATGGCGATCGCCCACAGCAACCGCGGCTGCGGCGCTATCAGCGCGGCGGCACCACGCGGCTCGCGACCAGCTCGAGCACACTGTCGGGAGTCTGCCCGGACACCTCGGCCTCCGGCCGCAGCAGGAGGCGGTGGCGGAACGCCGGGGCGAGCAGCGCCTTCACGTGGTCGGGCGTGACGAATTCCGACCCGTCGAACGCGGCCGCCACGCGCGAGGCGAGCATGAGCAGAACCTCGGCGCGGGTGCTCGCGCCGAGCGCGATCTCCGGCGCGTTGCGGGTCGCGACCGCGAGGTCGACGATGTAGCGGCGGATCTTCTCGTCGAGCACGACCGTGCCGACTAGGCGCCGGCACTCCTCGATGTCCGCGGCGCCGAGCACCGGCTCGACCCCGGCCCGCGTCGGGTCGCGCAGCTCGATGCCGGACTCCCAGCGCCGGAGCACCTCCATCTCGCCATCCGCGCTCGGGTAGTCCAGGCGGACCTTGAACAGGAACCTGTCCTGCTGCGCCTCCGGGAGCGGGTACGTGCCCTCGAACTCGACCGGGTTCTGGGTCGCGAGTACGAGGAACGGCGAAGGCAGGGCGAGCTGCTCGCCTTCGAGCGTCACGCCGCGCTCCTCCATGGCCTCGAGCAGTGCGGACTGCACCTTCGCCGGCGCGCGGTTGATCTCGTCGGCGAGCAGCACGTTCGTGAAGATCGGCCCGCGCCGCAGCCCGAACGTGCGCGTCTGCAGGTCGTACACGGAGGTGCCGACGATGTCAGCCGGCAGCAGGTCTGGCGTGAACTGCACGCGCCCGTACTCGAGCGCGAGAGCGCGGGCGATCGTCTTCGCGAGCAGCGTCTTCCCGGTCCCCGGCACGCCCTCCAGGAGCACATGGCCCTGCGCCACGAGCGCGATCGCGCAGAGCCGGATCGCCTCGTCCTGGCCGACGACGGCCTTGCCTAGCTCTTTGCGGAACCGGTCGTAGAACTCCGTCGCTGTTGCGGTCACGGCGCTCATTGTCGGCTGCCGGAGCGCCGCTCTTCAGCGACGGGGTAGGCGATGCGGTGCAGGCGGCGCGCCGCGTCCAGGAGCCCGCGCTCGGTTCCGGCCGACGTCCACAGCGCCCGCTCGGCCGAATCGAGCTCGGCCGCGACCTCAGGCGCGCGCTGCCACAGCGCCGACCAGAACCGCTCGCGAGGCTGGACGGCAAGACCGGTTCGAGCCGCGACGGCGCGCTCGCTCGCCGAAGCAAGCACGCCGAGCGTCACGCTGCGCGCGCCCGAGCGCCGCAGGAGCTCGCCGACCGCGACCGCCCACTCGGTGTCCGCTCGCGGTGCCTGTGTCTGCCGCGGCAGCAGCGGCCCGAACCGCCGGCCGCGCAGGACGAGCCCGAAGAAGACGGCGACCAGCATCCAGAGAAGGGCCGCGCCCCAGGGCGTGAGCAGCCACGCCTGCGGCGAGAGGTCGGTCAGGGTGACGCCGTGGTGGAACTCGTCGAACGCGACCGGTGATCCTGCGCCGCCGAGGCCCAGCAGGTCGGCCGCGAAGAGTCCGTCGTCCGCCTTCTCGAGCGACCCGTTGGTCAGCGCCTTCGGGTCGGCCAGCGCGACGACGATGCCCTGCCCGATCCGCTCGAGGTAGCCGACCGCGAACGCGCCGATCGTCAGCAGGCGCACCTGGTGGGACGAGATTGCGAACGGCTGGGCGTAGTCGCCGGTGTCCAGCCGGTCAACACCGGCGAGCACCGGCGCGGCGGCCGTGATCGACGCGCCCTGGACCAGGAACTGCTGGCGCTTCACGCCGAGCGCGCGCTCGAGCTCGGGGTCTGACGTCTCGCTCGCGTAGACGAGCACGCCCCCGCTCCGGACCCAGCTCAGCGTGTCGGCGGCTTCCTGCGAGCTGAACGGGCTGGTGGGCGTGAAGACGAACATCGTCCCGCCGCCCTGTGGGACGTCGAACGAGCCCGCGACCTGCTCGGTCGGGTGACCGAGCGCGGACGCAAACAGCATCAGCGCGGACGTGCCGTCGGCGGCGTCGCTGTTGGAGCTGTGGTCGCTGGACGACGCGCCCTGCTGCTGCAGGACGACGACGACCGCGAGCGCGATCACGAGCACGCCGGCGATGACCCAGCCGCGCGAGTTCCTCATGCCGCGACCTCGAGCCGCGCCCGGAACGGCGCGGCCGCCGCCAGGGCCCGCTCGTACGTCGCCGCATCGACGTCCCGCCCGCCGTACACCGCCGCCTCGAAGGGAACCAGCAGCGGCCGCAGCGCCGCCGGATCCTGCGAGCGCGAGAAGATCTCGCGCACTGTCAGCGGGCTCCCCTCCCAGGTCTGCTGGCCCGCGATCGTCCCGGCGACCGCCGCGCACAGGGCGCGGAGCGCGGCGACGTGGTCTCCCTTCGCGGCGAGCCGGTCGGCGTCGGCGAAGTAGTCCGCCGGCGGCCGCGGGCCACCGGGGAGCGTGACGTCGCCGCCTCCGCGGATCTGCCCGCCCGCCGACCGGAACACCACGAACCCGACGGCGGCGATGATCAGCGCGCCGATCACGTACAGCACCCAGTTCGGGATGCCGGCGACGCTGCCGTTGCCGCCGAAGAGGTAGCGGAGCAGCTCGCGCAGGCGATCGCCGAGCCACTGCTGGATGCGCTCGATCAGGGTCGGCGGCCGGTGCAGCGCGTCGTAGCGGTGCTGGCTGAGCACGTCATGCAGCTTCGTCTTCGCGCCCGCCGGATCGGAGGTCGACGCCGGGCTCGCGAGCGCGCCCTGGAGCGCGGCGAGCCTTGTCTCGGCGTCCTTGAAGTCGGGCGGCCGCTTGGCGAGGTCGGCGATGATCTCGGGCTGCGTGCTTCCGGTCCCGCCCTTCAGGATCGCGGTCGCGCGCTGCGCGGCGTCGACGTCCCCGGGCTGCGCCCCCGAGACGATCGCGTACGCGCCGTCCACGGCCTGCGTGTACTCGGGCGAGGGTGTGGAGTCGGCGGCGGCCGCGAGGGGCGCCACGGCCAGGGCCGCGATCGCGGCCAGGCCGATCGCGGCCGTCTTCACGCGATCGCCGGCGGCTGCAGGCTGAGGCTGCTCGCGAGCTGGAAGAGGTCGATGCCCTCCTTTCGGACCCGAAGGTCGAAGTAGAGAAGGACCATCGCGATCAGCACGATCGGGAACGTGACCGCGCTCGCGACGATGGCGGCGGCCTCGTAGATCGAAAGTGCGATGTAGTTCGACAGCACGACCGAGAGCAGCGCCTGCCCGAGGTAGAGGAAGCCTCCGAGCGCGAGCGAAACCCCGTAGTCGATGACGAACATGAGGAGCAGGATCAGGAACGTCCGCCACCACATGCCGCGGACGAGCGACCAGCTGCGGCCCATCGCGGCGCCGAGCCCGATGTTCTCCGTGAAGATCACCGGCAGCACCGCGACCCAGCCGACGAGGATCCAGATCCACAGCGGGAACAGGCAGAAGAACAGCCCCATCAGGACAGCGAGAGCGATGAAGCCGAGCACGTGCAGATACCGCCGCACGGCCGCGCGCAGCATGCCGCCGAGCGTCACCGGGTTGCCGAGCGCGGACTGGCAGATCGCGTAGACGACCGCTCCGTACTGCAGCGGGAGCAGCGCGATGTTGATCAGGTAGCCGATGCCGAAACCGGCGAGCAGGCCGCTCAGCTCGTTGTTGACGTCGGCCGCGGTCTGGACGCCGCCGGCCGCCGTGTTCAGCGCCGTCGAGAAGAGCGACCAGAAGCCGAAGCCCGCGAGCGCCGCGAAGGGGATCGAGAAGGCGACCGACACGCCTGCGATCAGGACGAAGTTGCGGCGGTAGAGCCGGAACGTCTCGTCGAGGACGTCACCGATCTCGAGCGGGCGCAGCCGGAGCGGAGCGGTGGCGGACACTCCCGCAAATTGTGAGACCCGGGCTCAGGGGCGGCTCGTTGGAGCCGCCCCTCTACTGGTGCCTAGGGTTTTGCCGGAGCGCCGGAGCCCGCGGGCTCCTTGTGCTTGTGCTTGACCGGCGTGAACTTGAGCCGGTTCTCGCCGGCTTCATCCGTATCAATGTCGATCTGCACCGTGTCGCCGCGCGAGATCTTGCCGCGGAGCAGGTGCTCCGAGAGCTGGTCCTCGATTCGGCTCGTGATCACCCGGCGGAGCGGCCGCGCGCCGTACATCCGGTCATAGCCTTCCTTCGCGAGCAGGTCCTTTGCGGCGTCGGTCACCTCGATGGTGATCTGCTGCTCGGTCAGGTGCTTGCTCAGCCGGATCAGCTGCAGGTCCACGATCTGCCGGATCTGCTCGGTGGTGAGGCTCTTGAAGACGACGACGGCGTCGACGCGGTTCAGGAACTCGGGCCTGAACATGCGCTTCAGCTCCTCGTCGATCTTCGCCTTGGTGTTCTGGTGCCTGCGCTCGACCTCGCCCGCCTCGTCGACGACCGCCGGCTGGAAGCCCAGCGAGGTGCCCGCCTGGTTGACGTCGCGGATGCCGAGGTTCGAGGTCATGATGATCACGGTGTTCGCGAAGTTGACGATCTTGCCCTTCGCGTCGCTGAGGCGTCCGTCCTCGAGGATCTGCAGCAGCATGTTGAAGACCTCGGGGTGCGCCTTCTCGATCTCGTCGAACAGGATCACCGAGTAGGGCCGGCGCCGCACCGCCTCGGTCAGCTGGCCGCCCTCGTCGTAACCGACGTATCCCGGAGGCGAGCCCACGAGCCTTGCGGTCGTGTGCCGCTCCATGAACTCCGACATGTCGAGCTTGATGAGCGCGTCCTCGGAGTCGAACATGTACTCCGCGAGCGCGCGGGCGAGCTCCGTCTTGCCGATGCCGGTCGGCCCGAGGAAGATGAACGACCCGATCGGCCGGCGGGGGTCCTTCAGCCCGGCGCGCGCGCGGCGCACCGCCTGCGAGACCGTGACGATCGCCTCGTCCTGGCCGACCATGCGCTTGTGCAGCTCCTCCTCCATGCGCAGGAGGCGCGAGCTCTCCTCCTCGACCAGCCGCGACACCGGAACGCCGGTCCACGCGGCGACGATCTGCGCGATGTCCTCCTCACCCACGTCGGGCACGGTCTCGCCGAGCTTGTCGCGCCACGCCGCCTCTTTCAGGGCGAGCTTGTCCTGCAGCTTCTTGACCCGGTCGCGCACCGCGGCCGCGGCTTCGAAGTCCTGCTTGTTGACCGAGTCGTCCTGGTCGGCGCGGAACTTGCGGATCTCCTTCTGGAGGTCCTTCAGCTCGTCTGGGGTCGTGGTCAGCTTCATGCGCACGCGAGCGCTCGCCTCGTCGATCAGGTCGATCGCCTTGTCGGGCAGCGCGCGGTCGCTGACGTAGCGATCGCTGAGCACCGCGGCGGACTTCACGGCGGAGTCGGTGATGGTGACGCGATGGTGCTTCTCGTAGAGCGCCTTCACGCCGTTGAGGATGTCGATGGTCTCGGCGAGCGATGGCTGGTCGACGAACACCGGCTGGAACCTGCGCTCCAGGGCCGCGTCCTTCTCGATGTACTTGCGGTACTCGTTCAGCGTCGTCGCGCCGATGCACTGGATCTCGCCGCGCGCGAGCGCGGGCTTCAGGATGTTCGCCGCGTCGATCGCGCCCTCTGCCGCGCCGGCGCCGACGAGCGTGTGCAGCTCGTCGATGAAGAGCACGACCTCGCGCGACGAGCGGATCTCGTCGAGAATCTTCTTCAGGCGCTCCTCGAACTCACCGCGGTACTTGGTGCCCGCGACGAGCGCGCCCATGTCGAGCGTCAGCACGCGCTTGTGCTGCAGCGACTCCGGCACGTTGCCGAGGTTGATCTGCTGAGCGAGCCCTTCGGCGATCGCGGTCTTGCCCACGCCGGGCTCGCCGATCAGCGCCGGGTTGTTCTTGGTGCGCCGGCTGAGGATCTGGATGACGCGCTCGATCTCCGTCTCGCGCCCGATCACCGGGTCGAGCTGGTTGCGGCGCGCTAGCTCGGTGAGGTCGCGGCCGAACTGGTCGAGCAGCGGCGTCTTCGACGGCTTCTTCGGAGCGGGCTCCGCCTCGGTCTCGGCGCTCGAGTCGTGCAGCAGGCGCTCGATCTCCGAGCGGACCTTGTCGAGCGTCGCGCCCAGGTCTTCGAGCACGTGGGCGGCGATGCCCTCTCCCTCGATCAGCAGGCCGAGCAGCAGGTGCTCGGTGCCGACGTAGTTGTGCCCCATCCGCCGCGCCTCTTCGAAGGAGATCTCGATGACCTTCTTCACGCGCGACGTCGGGATGATCTGCTGGATGATGATCCGCTCGTTGCGGCCGAGCACGGACTCGATCGTCTGGCGGACCTTGCCGATCTCCACGCCAAGGTTGTTCAGAACCTTGGCCGCGAGCCCCTCACCTTCGCGAAGCAGGCCCAGGAGAAGGTGTTCGGTTCCTATGTAGCTGTGGTGGGATCGTTCTGCTTCTTCCTGCGCGAGCGTCAGAACCTTCTTGGCTCGCTCAGTAAATCTCTCAAACGGATACATGGTGCTCATGAAGATCCTTCTCTATATGGAACTCCAGCGACTTGGTGGGGCCAGCACCTCCTCTCTGTAATAACTACTGTGCCTTCGGCACTGTGCAAGTAATATACCGTCCGCCCATAGCCCGGACTCCGGTTAGCGAAAGCGTCGAGCACTCCTTCTCCCAACGCCTCGGGAACTGGTATCCGGTGGCCCTCGCGGCGGCCATCCCGGTTGTTTATCTCCCCAATCTCGTCGATGCCTACATCCTCCCCCGCGCGTCGCTGGTCATCGTCGGCGCCTGCCTGGGAACGGGTCTGGCCCTCGTCGTACCCACTCGGCGCTCGCTCGGAGGCCTCCGACTCCCCCTGATCGCCGCCCTCGCGGCCGCGCTGCTGGCGTTCGCGTTCTCGGTTTCGTGGCCGCTCAGCGCGATCGGAGGCTACACACGATACGAGTCCCTGCCGATGCGCCTCGCCTACCTCGGCCTGCTGGCGGTCCCCGTGTGGTTGCTGAGGACTCCGCAGACGCGCGCGCTGGTCGCGGTGGCGATCGTTCTCGGGGCGACGGAGTGCGCGGTGCTCGCGATCACGCAGATCAACGCGCCGTTCCGGCCGGACGGCAACCTGGGCAACGCCAACGTGCTCGGCGCGATGATCGCGATGGCCGCGCCCATGTGCGTGTCGTCGATGCTGCGCCGCGGCTGGTTCGCGGTCGCCGCCTGGATCTGCGCGCCTCTCCTCGTCTGGGGCCTTGTCGTATCGAGCTCGCGGAGCGGCGCGATCGCGGCGATCGCCGGCTGCGCCGCGCTGCTGGTGTTCTCGCTGCGCGGCTCGCTCGCGGCCGTTGCGGCGGCCGTCGCCGGCGCTGCGGTCGTCGCCGGAGTTGTCGCGATCCTGACCGTGCCCGCGCTGCGCGACCTGAACGGCGACCCCGGCGCGACGCGGTTCCATCTCTACGCCGATGCGGTGCACATGGTCGCCGCGCGGCCGCTGACGGGCTGGGGCGAAGAGGCGACCGGGCTCGTCTTCGGTCAGTTCCTGTCGGGTGACTGGTCGCCGGGCGTGACCTTCGACCGCACCCATTCGGGACCGCTCGAGCTCGGCGCGACGCAGGGCCTGCTCGGCCTCGTCGCGGGAACGTGGCTGCTGGTGGTGATCGGCCGGCGACTGTGGGCGCGGCGCTTCGACACGAGCGACGCTCGGCTGTTCAGGGCGCCGATCGCGTCCGTGCCGGCGGGAGCCGTGGGCGCGGCGCTCGTCGCCTACACCGTCTGGGTGGTGTTCAACTTCGACTGGGCGCCCGTGACGGGCGTGTTCTGGCTGCTCGCGGGGACGGGCTGGTCGATGACCGCCGCGGAGGACGACGACCCGGCGCTTGCGGCCGCCACGGTGCTCCAGACCGCGCGCCGCCTCGGCGGGGCGATCGCGCTGGTCGCTGTCGCCGTCGCGTTCGGCGCGCTCCCGGTCCTCGCCGAGGCGTGGTACTCGAACGGGCGGCCCGACCTCGCGGTCCAGGCGGATCCCCTGCAGGCGCAGTACCGCCGCGCGCTCGGCGAGGCGCTCACGCAGCAGGGGCGGTCGGCCGAGGGGCTCGAACAGCTGCGCTTCGCAGCGTCGCTGGGCGAGACCGACCCCGCGCTGTACGTCGAGCTGGGCGACGCCGAGCTCGCGGCCGGCAACGTCGACGCCGCGCGCGCCGACTACCGGCGGGCGCTTGCGATCGACCCCTACTGGGAGCCGGCCCGGCGCCGGCTATCCGGAACCGGTGGCTTGGGCACGGCCTAGGGGCTGGAGTAGTTGGCTCGTCCCCTCCCAACCTCCCCGCGAGCGGGGAGGGGCTAGCGGCCCATCCCAACCCTCCCCGCGGGCGGGGAGGGGCCTGGAGTGGGGCTATTCCTCTTCCGGGTACTCCGATCGGGATGGGCGCGCGCCCGCAAGGCTCGCCGGCGGCGCCGACAGCTGCTTCAGGCTGAGCGAGATCCGCCGCCGCGCGGTGTCGATCCCGATGACCTTCACCTGCAGCGTCTCGCCGACCTTCAGCACGTCCTCGGTGCGCTCGACGTGGTCCCACGACAGCTCGGAGATGTGAAGCAGGCCCTCGATGCCAGGCATGATCTGGAGGAAGGCGCCGTACTTCTTCGTCTTCGTGACCTGGCCCTCGACCAGCGAGCCGATCGGCATCGACTGCACGAGCCTCTCCCACGGGTCCTGCTGCAGCTGGCGCAGCGAAAGCGAGATCCGCGTCTGCTCGGGGTCGAGCTTGATGACCTTGACGGTCACCTCCTCGCCCAGCTGCAGGACGTCGGTCACCTTCGACACGCGGTCCCACGACAGCTCGGAGATGTGGATCAGGCCGTCGGCGCCGCCGATGTCGACGAACGCGCCGTAGCTAGTGATGCCCGAGACCGTCCCGCGCACGGTCGTGCCCGTGGCGAGGCGGCTGAACAGCTCCTCGCGCTTGCGCGCTCGGTCCTCGTCCTCCGCCGCCTTCTGGCTGACGATCAGCCGGTTGCGCTTGCGGTTGACCTCCAGGATCTTCACCGGGATCCGCTGGCCGACCAGCGACTCGAGCGAGCCCGCGTAGGCGCGCGCGACCTGGCTGGACGGCAGGAAGCCGCGCAGCCCGAGCACGTTGACGATCAGGCCGCCCTTGTTCTGCTCGCGGACGTCCGCCTCGATGACCGAGCCGTCGACCTGCTTCTCCGCCGCGACGAGCCACGTCGTCTCGGCCCGCGCCCGGCGCAGGCTGAGGACCACGTTGCCCTCGTCGTTCTCCGGCTGCAGCACGAAGACCTTGATCAGGTCCCCCGGCTCCAGCCCGAGCGCGTCGACCTCTCCGCGCAGCCCGAGCTCCTTGCTCGAGATCACGCCTTCGGCCTTGGCGCCGATGTCGACGAGCACCTCGTCGGCGTCGACCCGGACCACGATGCCATCGACGATGTCCCCGTGGTTCGGGGTCTTGAAGGCCTCCTCCTCGAAGTGGAGGTAGTCCTCCATCGTCATCGCGCCGTTCGAGTCCTGCTCGGTTTCCTCCTGGGTCAGGACGGCACCCGATTCACTGGACAAAGCACAAACCCCCTGAGAGTTATTGGTGTGGTGTTGGTCGTCAAAACGGCCTCCGCCAAAACGAAGGCCAATTGTAACCGAGAAATTCGGGTTATCCGGGCCAGGGTTGGGCGAGGTCGTGGTTGTCGATCAGGCGCGTCCCGCCGAAGCGGACGGCTACCGTGGCGAGGCTGCCAGGCGACGTGAAGTTGCCGGGATCGACGGCCTTCACGTAGTCGATCCGGGCCAGCGGCTCGCCCTCGATCACGTTCCGGATCAGCGCCTCGAGGACGGCAGGGTCCCGTTCCCCGCCCGCGTAGGCGCTCGTCGCCGCGCGCAGGGCGCGGCTGAGGCTGGCCGCCTGGCGCCGCTCCTCGGGGCTGAGGTACACGTTGCGGGAGCTCACGGCCAGGCCGTCGGGCTCGCGGACGGTCGGGCAGACGACGATCTCGATCCCGGTGTCGAGGTCGGCGGCCAGCCGCTTGACGACCGCGACCTGCTGGGCGTCCTTCTGGCCGAAGTACGCGCGATCGGGCCGGACCGCCCAGAACAGCTTGGTCACGACCGTGGCGACGCCCTCGAAGTGGCCCGGCCGCGAGGCGCCCTCCAGCGGCTCCGCCACCGCGCCGACGACCACGCGCGTCGTCGCGCCCTCCGGGTACATGTCGGAAACCCGCGGCATGTAGACGGCGTCGACGCGCAGCTCGCGCAGCATCTCCAGGTCTTCCTCGATCGGCCTGGGGTAGCGCGCGAGGTCCTCGCCGGCGCCGAACTGCAACGGGTTGACGAAGATGCTGACGACGACCTTCGTGTTGCCGGCCCGGGCGCGCTCGACCAGGCTGCGGTGCCCGGCGTGGAGCGCGCCCATGGTCGGCACGAGGCCGACGGTGTCCTCCGTCCATTCAGATGTCTGCTCCCGCATGTCGGCGGGAACTTCAATCGCGATCAGGCGCCGTACTTCAGCTCTTCGAGCGCGGGCTTCGCGTCGCCGTTCGCGCCCGTCGACGAATACGAGTGCTCGGGGCCGGGGAACGCGCCGGTGCGCACCTCGTCGGCAAACCGGTGCGCGGCGCGCGAGATCTCGTCCGCCACGTTGGCGTAGCGCTTCACGAACTTAGGCGCCTTGCCCGTGGTGAGCCCGAACACGTCATGGAACACGAGGACCTGGCCGTCGCACTGTGGTCCCGCGCCGATGCCGATCGTCGGGATGTGCAGCGCCTTGGTGACCCGCCCCGCGAGCGCCGACGGGACGCCTTCGAGCACGATGCTGAAGGCGCCGGCCTCCTCGAGCGCGAGGGCGTCGGCCAGGATGCGGTCGGCCTGGGCCTCGCTCTTGCCCTGGACCTTGAAACCGCCCATCTGGTGGACGAACTGCGGCGTGAGCCCGAGATGGCCCATCACCGGGATGCCGAGCTCGGTCAGCCGGCGCGTGTACTCGATCACGCGGCCGCCGCCCTCCAGCTTGACAGCGTGCATGCCCGCCTCCTGGATGAAGCGGCCGGCGCTCGCGATCGCCTGCTCGGCGGACTCGTGGTAGCTCATGAAAGGCATGTCGCCGACCAGCAGCGCCTGGCGGGATCCGCGCGCCACCGCCTTCGCGTGGTGGACCATCTCGTCGAGCGTCACCGGCAGCGTCGTCGGGTAGCCGAGCATCACCATGCCGAGGCTGTCGCCGACCAGGAGGATCGGGATGCCGGCCTCGTCGAGGATCTGCGCGCTGAGAAAGTCGTAGGCCGTGAGCATGGCAAAGCGCCTGCCCTCGTCCTTGAATCGCTGGACGTCCAGCACCGTCGTCATCGCCGTGACCTCCTCCGGGTCGCTGCCACATCTCGGGTCAGCGCCCTCTTGACACGCTCGGCCGCGGCGGGCTCGAGACCCGCTTCGCGCGCGATCTCGAGCGCGATCGAGGCGAGCATACGATAAAGATCGCGGTCGGCCACGACCTCCAGGTGGCGCGCCACGGTCTCGGCGTCGCCTCGCCGGAGCGGCCCCGTCAGGGCGCCGGCGACCCCCTTCCGGCGGATGTTGGCGACCGCGCTCTCGGTGATCGGCAGCAGCGCGCGGACGGCGTCCTTCTGCGACCATCCAATGCCCTCGAGCAGCCCCACCGCCTCCCCGAACAGCACGTTCAGGAAGCTCGACGCGTACACGCCGGCGGCATGGTAGGCCGCGCGGTCCGCGTCGCTCACGGGCTTCGGGGTGGCGCCAAGCCGGCGCGCCAGGGCGTTCAGCCGGCGGCGCAGGGCCGGCGTCGTCGCGTCGACGGCCACGGTTACGCCGCGAAACGCTGCGGGCGGCCGCGGGAACGGGAAAGACTGCATCGGATGGAACGAGCCGCGGGGCCGCGGCGCCAGGGCGTCGAGCGCCGCGAGCGTCGTCGCGCCGCTCAGATGGACGAACGCGAGGTCGGCGGCGGGATGCGCCGCCGCCATGCGCGCCGCGGTCTCGGCGATCGCGCGGTCCGGGACCGCGAGGAACACGATGCCCGACGCCGGCGGCTCAAACGCCGAACGCGCGGGCACCAGGCGCGCGCGGAGAGCGCGCGCGAGGCTGCGGCCGAGGTTGCCTCGGCCCGCTACGGTCAGCGCTTCCGGCGTCGCGTTCTAGCCGGCGGACGAGCTGGCGGCCGGCGCTTGCGGCTCGTCGCGGAGGATCGCGTCGAGCTCCTTGCCGTCGAGCGTCTCGACGACCTTCAGCTGCTCGACGACCGCATCCATCTTGGACCGCTTCGACTGGAGGATGCCCTTCGCGGTCTGGTAGCCGTGGTTGATGATCGCGCGGATCTCCTCGTCAATGAGCGCGGCGACCTCTTCCGAGTAGTTCCGCTGCTCGCCGAGGTCGCGCCCGAGGAACACGAGCTCCTCGCGGTGGCCCATCGCGACAGTGCCGAGCTTGTCGCTCATGCCCCATTGCGTGACCATGCGCCGCGCCATCTGGGTCGCGCGCTGGATGTCGTTCTCTGCGCCCGACGTCACGTCGCCGAAGACGATCTCCTCCGCGACGCGGCCGCCCATGATGCCCGCGATCTGGTCCATGAGCTCGTCCTTCGAGATGAGGTACTTGTCCTCCTCGGGAAGGCTGAGCGTCCAGCCGAGGGCCATGCCGCGGCTGATGATCGAAACCTTGTGCACGGGGTCGGCGTGCGGCAGCGACTTCATCACGAGCGCGTGGCCGGTCTCGTGGTAGGCGATGACCTCCTTCTCGTGCTCGGAGATGCGCCGGCTCTTGCGCTCGGGACCTGCGATCACGCGGGCGATCGCCTCCTCGAGCTCGTCCATGCCGATGACCTTCTTGTTCGCGCGGGCGGCGAGGATCGCCGCCTCGTTGATCAGATTCGCGAGGTCCGCGCCGCTGAAGCCGGGCGTCTGGCGCGCAAGCACGTCGAGGTCGACGGTCGTGTCCAGCGGCTTGTTGCGCGCGTGCACGTCGAGGATCGCGCGGCGGCCCTTGATGTCCGGCCGGTCCAGGGTGACGTGGCGGTCGAAGCGGCCCGGGCGCAGCAGCGCCGGGTCGAGCACGTCGGGCCGGTTCGTGGCCGCGATGACGATGACGTGGGTGTTGGTGTCGAAGCCGTCCATCTCGACGAGCAGCTGGTTGAGGGTCTGCTCGCGCTCGTCGTGGCCGCCGCCAAGACCGGCGCCGCGCTGGCGGCCGACCGCGTCGATCTCGTCCACGAACACGATGCACGGAGAGTTCTTCTTGGCCTGGTCGAAGAGGTCGCGGACGCGGCTCGCGCCGACACCGACGAACATCTCGACGAACTCGGAGCCGGAGATCGAGAAGAACGGCACGCCCGCCTCGCCGGCCACGGCCTTGCTGAGCAGCGTCTTGCCGGTTCCCGGAGGCCCGACGAGGAGCACGCCCTTCGGGATGCGCGCGCCGAGGGCGACGAACTTCTCGGGATATTTAAGGAACTCGACGATCTCGGTGAGCTCCTGTTTGGCCTCTTCGACCCCGGCGACGTCGGCGAAGGTGATGGCCGGCTTGTCGCCCGCGATCAGCCGCGCCCGTGACCGGCCGAAGGAGATGGCCTGGTTGTTGCCGCTCTGCGTCTGGCGCAGCACCCACCACATGAAGGCCGCGATCAGTACCACGAGGATGATGTTCGGCAGCAGCACGCTGAGCAGGTAGGTGCCGCTGTTGTTGCTCTCGAATTTGATGTCCGTCTTGCCGGTGAACTCGTTCGCCCAGCACGGGCTGGTCGAGCAGTCGGGCACCGTGACGTTGTGCTTGTTGTTCCCGTTGTCGATCGCGACCGCGTCGGTGCCCTTGATGTCGACCGACTTGACGTTGCCCGCGTCGATGCTCGTGACGAGCTTCGAGTACGTCCAGTCGTTCGCGCCCTGGTTGCCCTGCAGCGACTGCCAGGTGAACCAGAACACGAGGCCGAGGACGACGATCAACGCAAAGTAGAAAAGGCTGGAGCGG
>Ga0070741_10003060_pt1 | contig 42617 bp, 40 predicted proteins | sample Coa_R1_4_FD_66440 | JGI IMG/M metagenome (GOLD analysis project Ga0070741, IMG submission 66440) | Surface soil microbial communities from Centralia Pennsylvania, which are recovering from an underground coalmine fire - Coalmine... | ecosystem: Environmental > Terrestrial > Soil > Unclassified ... | reverse complement strand
GCTCTGGTGGCCACCGCACAAGATCAGCGGTCGCTACCTGGCGCCGCTGCTCTACCAGGAGGAGCTCCATGCGCAGGGCCATCCGCCGGGAGAGCTCCTCGACGTCGAGGTACCGCTGCCGGGCGAGTGGTGAGCGCTACTGCCCGAGCAGGCCGGCGCAGCGCTGGAGGGCGGCCTGGTCCGTGGCCTGCGAGAGGCACTGCTCGTAGGCCTGGGTGGCCGAGGCGCTGGGCGCGGTCGTCGAACCGCCCGACTCCGGAAGCGCGCCGCTCGTGCCGATGCCGCCCCGCAGCGCTCCGCCGAGCCGGCCGAGGTTGAGCCCGGTGCGCTGAATCAGGTTGCGGAGCGGCTCGGAGCTGGCAGGGGCGGTGATCGTCTGGGGCTTGTTCACGTTGGCGACGTTGAGCTGCAGGTTGAAGCTCAACGAGGTGGGTGCCCCGGGGGTGCCCGCAGGCGGCTTCAGGTCGAAGCTGATCTGGAGCCGGCGCAGGTGCTTGTCGGTCTCGCCCGAGTAGACGTCGATGTTGCCCGACTTGATCACGCTCGTGAGCTGATCGAGCTGGCTCACGTTCACGTTGCCGACGGCGCTTCCGGCGCTCTGCGCGATCTTCTTCAGATCGGTGACGATCTGAGGCACGTCCGCCTGGCCGGAGACATGGATCGTCTTCTGCCCCTCCACGTCGTCGGTTCCCTCGTTCTTCAGGTTGGTGAGCCAGCTGGCGAGGCTGATGCCGAGCCGCTGAAGCAGCCCGCTGCTCGTGCCGCGGTTCCGACCCTGAAGCTGTACGTAGCTCGTCACGAATTCGTCGTAGAGCTGCTGCGGCACCGCGTAGTTCGTGCCCTGGAAGGTGATGAACGCGCTCTGACCGGTGGAGGTCAAGCCGCCGCTGCCCGTGATCGTGTGCGACCCGCTCTCGCCCCTGAGCGAGACATCGACGTCGAAGGCGGGGAACTGACCCTGGCCCCGGTTCTGGAACTTGCCGCCGAGCTTCACCTCGAGCGTCCCGGGGTTGCTGCCGCCCGAGGTCTCCAGCTTGAGGTCGAGGTCGAACGTGCCGCTCTGGACGGGGGTCGGGTTGCTGAACGTCTCGGTGAGGACCTGCTTCGGATCCTCGTTGTTGCCGCCCCCGCCGCAGGCGGCGATCAGCAGGGCCGAGACGAGCGCCAGTGCAGCCGCTGCGAGCGCGCGGACGGCGTTCGGATTCCTCTCGCTCCCCATCAAAACGGCGCCGCAGGGTAGCGCAAGGGCGTTAGCGGCAGATTGCGGAACGCGGGCCTATCCTGAACCCATGGAGGGGAGAGGCTGTCCGAGCTGCGGCGCGGAGAACCCCGAGCGGGCCCGCTTCTGCATGTCCTGCGGAGCGGAGCTCAGCCCGCGCTGTCCGAGCTGCGGCGCCGAAAATCCGTCGGGCGCGAAGTTCTGCATCGAATGCGGCACCTCGTTCGCGGATGAGCCGGCGACGGCGACCGCTCCGGCGCCCGAGGCGCCTCCCGAGGAGCGCCGGCAGGCGACCATCCTGTTCGCCGATCTCTCCGGCTACACGGCGGCGGCCGAGCGGATGGATCCCGAGGCCGTCAAGGCGCTCGTCGACCGGACCCTGCGCCTCCTCGGGGAGGAGATCGAGCGCTTCGGCGGCTCGATCGACAAGTTCATCGGCGACAACGTGATGGGGGTCTTCGGCGCACCGGTCGCGCACGAGGACGACCCCGAGCGGGCGGTTCGCGCCGGGCTCGCGATGCAGCAGGCGATGGAGGAGGCCAACCGGCAGAGCCGCGAGAACTACGACATCGGCTTCTCGCTGCGCGTCGGGATCAACTCCGGCGAGGTGATGGCCGGTGCGGTCGGCGACCGCTACACCGTGATGGGCGACGCCGTCAACGTGGCGGCTCGGCTTCAGGGGGCGGGTCGCCCGGACAGCGTGACGGTCGGCGAGTCGACCTACCGGGCTACCCGGGAGGCGATCGCCTATGAGCGGCTCGAGCCGTTGACTCTCAAGGGCAAGGAGGAGCCCGTCCCGGCCTGGGAGGCGACGGGCGTCCTCTCCGAGCCGAGACGGGGCGCGGTCCGCTCCCAGACGCCACTGATCGGCCGCGAGTACGAGGCGGAGCTGCTCGTCTCGCTGCTCGACCGGGTCCGCAGCGAGGGGCGGCCCCATCTCGTCACCGTCATCGGCCAGGCGGGCGTCGGCAAGTCACGCCTGCTCCGAGAGCTGATGACGACCATGATCGACTCGGACGAGCCCCCGACGATTCGCCGGGGGCAGTGCCCGCCGTACGGCGTCGGGATCGCCTACTGGGCGCTCGCCGAGGTGCTCAACCAGGAGTTCGAGATCCGCGACCGCGACGCTCCCGAGGTGGCCTGGGCGAAGCTTCGCTCCGGCGTGACCGAGCTGATGACGGAGCTCGGCGACGGGCCGGCCGGCGAGCGGAACGCGGCGCTGCTCGCGATCCCGCTCGGGCTCGAGCCGCCGGAGGAGCTCCGGGCCGCGGAACCCGATCCGCAGCGCATGAGGGAAGCGCTCTTCTCGGCCGCCCGGGCGGTGATCGAGGCGATCGCCAGGCGCCGCACGCTCGTGCTCGCGATCGACGACATCCACTGGGCCGACGAGGGGATGCTCGACCTGATCGACCACCTGACCCGCTTCGTGCGGGCGCCCCTCCTGCTCGTCTGCCTGGCGCGTGACGAGGTGCTCGAGCGGCGACCGGGCTGGGGCGGCGGCCGCCGCAACGCCACCACGATCGCGCTGGACCCCCTCAGCGAGGCCGAGACGCGCGAGCTGGTCGCCGCGCTGATGCCCGGGAACGAGGAGGGTGCGGCGCGGCGACTTCCCGCCGCCGAGGTCGTCCCGCAGGTGGCCGAGCGCTCCGGCGGGAACCCGCTGTTCGCGGAGGAGATGGTCAACCGCCTGCTCGAGCAGGACACCGTCGAGGCCGAGGCGCTCCCGAGCACCGTGCAGTCGCTGCTCGCAGCCCGCCTCGACTCGCTCGACAGGCCCGAGCGGAGGCTGCTCCAGTCGGCCTCCGTCGTCGGCCAGAGCTTCTGGGAGGGGGCGCTGACGTCCACAGCGGCGGAGGAGGGGCTCGACCTCGGCAAGACTCTCGCCGGGCTCGAGGAGAAGGACCTCCTCGCTCCGACCGCCGGCAGCCGCCTCGCGGGAGAGCGTGAATACGCCTTCAAGCACGTCCTGATCCGGGACGTCGCCTACTCGATGCTCCCCAAGTCGGTGCGCTGCCGGAAGCACGTCGAGGTCGCCGAGTTCATCCGCGAGCGGGCCGGCGAGCGAAGCGACGCGGTCGTCGGCCTGATTGCCGAGCACTTCGCCCGCGCCGCGGCGCTCGGCTCGGAGGCGGGACTGGACAGCGACGCGCTGGCGGAGCTCCAGAGCCAGGCGCTCGAGGCGCTCGAGGCCGCCGGCGACGCCGCCGCCGCCCTGTACTCGAACGCCGAGGCCTTCGACCGCTACACGGCCGCACTGGAGCTCTCGGAGTCGCTCAACCCCGCCCTGGTCGCGCGGATCGGCGAGAAACAGGGCGACGTCGCCCTGCGGATGGGTCGCGTCGACGCCGCGGTCGCCGTCTGGGAGCGGTGCCTCGCCTTCCACCGGAAGCAGGAGGACCTCGCAAGGGTCGCCGACCTTCACCGCAAGATCGGCGCGGCGCTCTGGCACAAGGGCGAGCGGAGGGCGTCCATCGACAACTACCAGCGCGGCATCGACCTGCTCAAGGACGGACCGCCCTGCATCGAGCTGGTCCGGCTCTACGAGGAGGCCGCCTCGCTCTACATGCACACCGGCGACAACATGCTCGCCATCTACGCCTCCGAGAAGGCGCTCCGTCTCGCCGAGCGCCTCGACGAGGCGCGCGCCGCGAGCCGGGCTCACGGGATCTTCGGACGCGTCTTCGGCCGCATCGGGGACTCGGAGAAGGCTCGCGAGAACCTCGAGCGCTCGGTTGCGCTCGCCCGCGAGTCCGATCGCTCGGAGGCGGTGCGGGCGCTGCTCACGCTCGGCTATCACCTCGAGGTCTCGGAGGCCGACTACCAGGGCGCCACCGAGGCCTACCGCGAGGCGCTCGAGATCGCCCAGGAGGTCGGCGACCTGCCCTCGCAGGTCGAGCTGCACGCCTCGCTCGGCCAGCTGGCCGTCGAGGAGGGAGACTGGGAGGAGGTGGAGCGGTCCGCCGAGGCGAGCGCCCGGCTCGCGGAGCGCGAGGGACTCCACGGCAAGCTCTGCTTCCCGGACCTGATGCGCGGCGTGCTGAGCTGGCGCGAGGGCAACTGGGACGACGCCGCGACCTGGTTCCGGCGCGCGCACGAGCTGGGCGAGCAGGTCGGCCGCTCGGAGGTGGCCTTCACCGCCCTCCACTGGCTCGCCATCACCCTGCGCGAGGGCGGCGACCTCGCCGGCGCGGAGACCGAGCTCTCCCGCGCCCTCGACATCTGCGAACGGGCAGGTCTGATCGCGCAGTCGGTCGAGGCGATCTCGGCCCGCGCGGTGGTGCTCGCGCTCGCCGGCCGCATGGACCAGGCCCGGGCGGCAGCCGAGGAGGCCGATCGGCTCGCCGACCGCCTCCACTATCCGGTCGGCGAGGCGGCCACCGCCGAGGCGGCAGGCGCGTGCGCCGCGGATCCGACGGCCGCTGCGGCCAGGTTCGATGAGGCGCGCGAGAAGTGGCTAGAGCTCGGACGCCCGCTGGATGCAGCCCGCTGCAGCGCGATCCAGGGCCGGCTGCTGCTCGACTCCGACGCGGAGGCCGCCGAGCAGCTGCTGGACGCAGCCGCCGACGAGTACGAGCGGCTCGGGGCGCCCGCGCTCGCGGCCCGCGCGCGCGAGCCCGTCCGCGGCTAGCCGTCGCCGGCGCGCGCATCCCTCCATACAATCGCGCCGTGAGCGCGGAGGGCCCGACCAGCTGGATCCTGACCGGCTCGCTCGAGAACTTCCGGATCAACGTCGAGCGCGGCTTCGACGTGATCGGCTTCAAGGAGCGTCGCCGCCGCCAGGCCGCGGAGTTCGAGCCGGGCGACGAGATCTTCTTCTACGTGACGGGCGTCCAGGCGTTCGGAGGGCTCGCCCGGGTCAAATCCGAGATGTTCGAGGACCGCACCCGGATCTGGCCGGAGAAGAAGGGCAAGCCCGAGTCCTATCCCTGGCGGGTAGAGACCGAGCCGGTCCTGATCCTGCCCGAGGAGGAGTTCGTCCCCGCCGAGGAGCTCGCGCCGGAGCTGGACCACGTGGCGAAGTGGCCGCCCGACCACTGGCAGCTCGCCTTTCAGGGGCAGCTCCGCCCGATCGGAGCGCACGACGCCGCGCTGCTCCGCGGGCGGCTCGCCTCACGGACCGCCGCGGCCCGCGCGTGAGCGAGGAGGGCACCGAGCTCCTCCACGAGCGCCACTTCACGAGGGCGGAGGCGAACGCGCTCCTGCCCCGGCTGAGCGCACTGCTCGACCAGCTCAGGGAGGCAAAGGATCAGCTCACCGACTCCGAGGCTCACGAGGCGCTCTCCGGGGCGGCGCCGGGCAACGGCGGCGGCGATCATGGGCGCCAGGTGGGGGTGGCGTTCCTGGAGGTGAGGCGGCTGCTGGAGACGCTCGAGCAGTCCGGGATCGTGCTGCGGGACATCGACCGCGGCCTGGTCGACTTCCCGTCGATGATGGACGGCCGTGAGGTGTATCTCTGCTGGGAGCTCGGCGAGGAGGAGGTCGCCTACTGGCACGAGCTGGACGGTGGCTACGTTGGCCGCGAGCCGCTCGACTAGCGAGCATCACCCGGCCCGCCGTCTCTGGGAGGACCTCCGCGGGCTGGGCGGCAATGAGCGGATCGCGGTGATCGGCTGCGCGGTGATGGTGGGCAGCCTGCTGCTCCCCTGGTATGAGTCGCCGATCTCGAACGACCTGGTGTTCACCGGGATCGGCGCCTTTGGGTGGGCCGAGGCGGCGCTCGTGCTGATCGCCCTCGCCACGACGCTTCTCGCCCTTCAGTGCGGCGGTGGCTACGTCCCGCCGCGGCCGCTGCGCGAGTGGGGGCTGTTCGTGACCGCTGGGTGCTGGGCCGCGCTGATCGTCCTCTACCGGATGGTGGACCGGCCGAAGTTCACGCTCTCGGGCCACGACCAGCCCTACGACCTCCACTACGCGATCTTCGTCGCGCTCGGCGGGGCTGTCCTGATCGTCGCCGCCGGGCTGCGGATGCGCCCGCGCGAGCGAGCGAAGCATCCGACGCCGCCGGACTAGAGCGGGCGCGGACCTTCAGTCGTCCCCGATCGGATCTGGCGGCTCCTGGCCGTTGCGTCGCATGCCCGACTCGATCTCCGAGATCACAGTCTCGATCACGGCGACGCGGGCGTAGCGCTTGGAGTCGGCGGCGATCGGATGCCAGACGGCATGCGGCTCGACGCTGGTGCGGGCGACCATGTCCTCGACGGCGTCTGCGTAGGCGCCGCGCTTGTCGCGGTTCCGCCAGTCCTCGTCGGTCAGCTTCCAGCTCTTCAGGGGATCCTTCTTGCGCCTTTCGAACCGCTTGAGCTGCTCCTCGTCGGAGATGTGGAGCCAGAACTTGATCAGGATCATCCCCTCGTCCGCCAGCGTCTTCTCGAAGTCGTTGATCTCGTCGTAGGCGCGCAGCCACTGCTCGCGCGCCGCGAAGCCCTCGACCCGCTCGACCAGCACCCGCCCGTACCAGGAGCGATCGAAGACGGCCATCCCTCCCCAGCCCGGGAGCGCCGGCCAGAAGCGCCAGAGGAAGTGGTGGCGCTTCTCGTCGTGGCTCGGGGCGGCGAATTGCCGCACGCGGACGTGGCGCGGGTCGAGCTGAGCGACAAGCCTCTTGATCGCGCCGCCCTTCCCCGAGGCATCCTCGCCCTCGAAGATCACGCAGACCGGCGGCCCGAGCTCGCCCTCGCCGATCAGGCCGCCCATCGTCAGCCGAAGCTGTTGCAGCCGTGTCCAGGCGGCCTCGAGGCGCGCCGCCTCCTCCTGCTTCGAGAGCTTCTGGGAGAGATCGAGCTCGTCGAGGGCTCCCACGCCCCGATCCTCTCAGTCTGAGGGCACCGGGTTCAACCGAACGGTGCGCTAGAGCGGAGACCGCCGCTTCGCAAGGCGAAGCAGAGGGTCTTTCGCCCGTCTAGAAGCCCGTCGGAGCCCTGCCGTTGTGGGTGTGGATCGCGAGCTGGAGGAGGCCGATCGCGGCCAGGATCAGGCAGATCCCGAAGGCGATCAGCCAGTTGCTCTTGGCGCCGTGGCCGTACCACCCCACGCCGAACCCGATCGCGAGCAGCACCGCATAGGGGCCGAGCGAGTCGGGCAGCGCGAGGGCGAGCATGAGGGCGGTATCTATCATGGCCGAGATGCCGGACTCTCAGCCTGAGTCAGTCGCCCAGGTCCGCGAGGGGCTCGGCGAGGTCGGATACCTCGCCGACGAGGCCGCGGCGCTCGTCTCCTTCCTCGCGCAGCGCCTCGGCAAGCCCGTGCTCGTCGAGGGCCCGGCGGGGGTCGGGAAGACCGAGCTCGCCAAGGCGCTCTCGCGCGCGACCGAACGCCGGCTGGTGCGGCTGCAGTGCTACGAGGGCCTCGACGAGGCCAAGGCGCTCTACGAGTGGAACTACCGCAAGCAGCTGCTCCGGATCCAGGCCGAGTCCGGCGCCGAGGGGGAGGCCTCCTGGGAGGCGACCCGCGGGGACATCTTCGGCGAGGAGTTCCTGCTCACGAGGCCGCTGCTCGAGGCGATCAGCGCCGAGGACGCCGTCGTCCTGCTGATCGACGAGATCGACAAGACCGACCAGGAGTTCGAGGCGATGCTGCTCGAGGTTCTCTCCGACTTCCAGATCTCGATCCCCGAGCTGGGGGTGATCGAGGCGCGCACCCGGCCGATCGTCGTGCTCACCTCGAACAACTCGCGCGAGCTGACGGAGGCGCTGAAGCGGCGCTGCCTCTACCTCTGGCTCGACTACCCCTCGGTCGAGCGCGAGCTCGAGATCGTCCGACTGCACGCTCCCGAGCTCGACGAGGGCCTCGCCCGCCGGCTCGTCGAGATCGTCCACATGATCCGCCAGCTCGACCTGAAGAAGCCGCCCTCGATCGCCGAGTCGATCGACTGGGCGCGCACGCTGCTTTTGATCGGCGCCGACGACATCGACCGGGAGACCTTCGAGAGCTCGATGAGCATCCTGGTCAAGCACCGCTCCGACATCGACCTGGTCGCGGAGCGCGTCGCCGTCAAGCTCGGCGGCGACGGGGTGACCGGCGGCCTCACACCGCCCGGCTCAACCGGGACCTAGGCGATGTCCGGCACCGCCGGGAGCCTGCTCGCCTTCTTCGAGGACCTTCGCTCGGAGGGGGTCGCGGTCGGCACCTCCGAGATCCTCGACGCGTTCGCCGCGCTCGACGAGGTGAGCTGGACCGATCAGCGCGACTTCCGCGAGTCGCTGGCGGCGACGATCGCCAAGTCGCAGGAGGACCGCCGCATCTTCGAGCTGCTCTTCGACCGGCACTTCTTCCGCGCGGCCGAGGCCGAGGCGCTGGAGCGCGGGATCGAGGACGAGCGCTACGAGGGCGACGGCGACCGGATCGACCTCGACGAGCTCCGCGAGGCAATCCGGCGGGCGATCACCGAGGGCAGCGACGGCGAGATGCGCGACCTGGCGCGCCTCGCGATGACCGCCTTCGGCCGCCGCGGCGAGCGCTCGGGCGTGATCGGGGTCGACGTGCAGCGGATCCGGCGCGCGCTGGGCCTCCAGGCGCGCAGCCGCGGCGACGAGGGCGACCAGCCTGCCCTCGACCCCGAGAACGTGAGGCGATTCGAGCAGTACCTCCGACGCGAGCTCGAGCGCGCGACGATCGAGCGGACCGGCAAGCTCCCCCCCTCCCGGCCGCTCGCCGAGCTCGACCGGACCCTGCCGACCAGCCCGGCCCAGGACCTCGCGGCGGTCCACCGCGCGGTGGCCCAGCTCAAGCGCCGCATCGCGACGCTCGGGCACGAGCAGCGCGGGCGCCACCGCGGTCAGGCCGTGGACGTGCGGCGAACCATGCGTGCCTCGCTCGAGACGGGGGGCGTTCCGCTCAACCTTCGCTACCGGCCGAAGCGCCCTCGCCGCCCCGAGATCTACGTGCTCTGCGACGTCTCGACCTCGGTGAGCTCGGCAAGCGTCTTCTTCCTCTCCGTGCTCCACGCGCTGCACGACTCGTTCCGCAAGCTGCGCAGCTTCGTCTTCATCGAACGGATCAGCGAGGTGACCGACATCTTCGAGCACGAGCGCGACTTCCGCCGCATCTCCGAGCGCGTCTCGTCCGAGGGCGGGGTCGCGGACGTCTCCGGGTACACCGACTACGGCCGCGTCTGGCTCGAGTTCTACGAGGAGATCGCCGAGGACCTCGGACCGCGCTCGACCGTGATCGTCCTCGGTGACGCCCGCACCAACGGGCGCGAGCCGCATGCCGCGATCTTCGGCTCGATCGCCGAGCACGCCGGCCGCACCTTCTGGCTCAACCCCGAGCCGAAGCTCTACTGGAACTACGGCGACTCGGTGATGGCTGCGTACGAGCCCTACTGCGACGGCGCCTTCGAGTGCTGGACCACGAAGCATCTCGAGAGCTTCGTCAACACGCTGGCAGGCGCCGCCCGCTGAAGCGAGGGTGCCGCGAGGCGGCGCCGAGCGGCAACCCGTTTAATGAGTTTGTGGCCGATCCGGACGTTTACTCGCTGCCCGACGGGCTGCCGATCCCCGAGGACGACGGCGCCTGCGACGGCCTCGAGGGCCGGCCGCTGCCGGACCTCGAGCTGCCCGCGACCACCGGCGAACCGGCCAACCTGGGGACCATCGGCAGCGAGGGCACGGCGGTCCTGTTCATCTACCCGAGGACGGGCAGGCCCGGTGAGCCCCTGCCGCCCGGGTGGGACCTGATCCCGGGGGCACGCGGGTGCACGCCCCAGAGCTGTGCCTTCCGCGACCTCCACGGTGAGCTCGCCGCTCTCGGGGTGCCTGTCTTCGGCCTCAGCGCGCAGTCACCGGATGACCAGCTCGAGTTCGCGGAGCGGGTGCACCTCCCCTTCGCAGTGCTGAGCGATCCCCAGCTGGAGCTCGCCGGAGCGCTCGGCCTGCCGACCTTCGAGGTCGCGGGCATGCGCCTCTACAACCGGGTGACTCTGGTGGTCCGCGACGGCGCGATCGCGAAGGTCTTCTACCCCGTCTTCCCGCCCGACCGGAACGCCGCCCAGGTCCTCGCCTGGCTCGCTGCCTAGGCGGGCCGGCCCTCGGCGGCGAGCGTCTCGTTCAGGTAGCGGCGATCGCCGGTCACCTCATCGCCCAGCCAGTCAGGCGGCTGGAAGCGCCGAGCGTCCTCCTCGGAGGGGAACTCGACTTCCGCGACGATCAGTCCCTCCAGATCGCCCGCGTAGACGTCGAGCTCGATCGCCAGCGCCCCGTGAGGGATCAGGTGACGGCGCTTCTGCAGGCGGCGCCCCTCGGTCAGGGGCCAGAGCCGCTCGAACGCGAGCGCGTCGATCTCGACCTCCGCCTCGTCCCGGCTCAGGCCCGCGCCGCGCTTGGCGGTCAGCAGCAGCCGGTCGCCCCTGCGCCGCAGCCTCACCTGGCCGTCCTCGCCGATCGCGAGGTACCCCTGGGCGATCTCCACCGTCTCGGTTCCGCGCAGGTCGGGGGGATCGGGAACCAGGAACTTTCGCTCGACCTCCACGGCGACACCGTAGACTGGGGCCGACCCAACAGGGGGGCTCGCGGGCAAGCGGGCTGAGATAGCGACTTACCCCACCCGTCGCTGACCCTTCGAACCTGTGCGGTAATGCGCGCGGAGGGAGCATGCTGACGAAACTTCGCGAAGGCACTCTGACCGCGGCCCGCGAAGCTCGGGCCGCCGACACGGTAGGCGACGCCACCGTGCGAGCGAGCGGCGTTCGCCACTTCTTCGGCTCGCTGCAGGCGATCGAGCGGATCGACCTCGAGGCGGCCCCCGCGGAGGTGGTCGGGATCGTCGGCCCCTCCGGATGCGGCAAGACGACGCTCCTCGAGCTGGTCTCTGGGCTGCGCGCGGCGGAGGTCGGGAGCATCTCGGTGGCGGGCCGCCACGATCCGGCGGCCCGCCTGGCGAGCTGCGCCTACATGCCTCAGCGGGACCTGCTGCTGCCCTGGCTCTCGGCCGTGGACAACGCCGCGCTCGCACTGCGGATCGCCGGAGTCTCCCGCGCGGAAGCACGGCGGCGCGCCGGCGCGCACTTCGATCGCCTCGGCCTGGCCGGCTTCGAGGGAACGCGGCCACACGAGCTCTCGGGTGGCATGCGCCAGCGGGTCGCCTTCCTCCGCACCCTGATGGCGGGACGCCCGGTGCTGCTCCTCGATGAGCCCTTTGCCTCGCTCGACGCGATCACACGGGCGGAGATGCAGTCGTGGCTGGCGGGCGTCCTTCGAGACGACCGGCACACGGTCCTGCTCGTGACCCACGACGTCGAGGAGGCGCTCTATCTGTCCGACCGCGTGCTGGTCCTGACCCCGCGTCCCGCCCGGGTCGCGGACGCCATCGAGATCGAGAGCCCCCGCTCCTCTGACCGCCCGGGCGCCGTGACCTCTCCCGAGTTCACGGAGCTCAAGCAGCGCGCCCTGCGCAGCCTCACGGAGGCGGCCCGGTGAGGCGCGCTCGCCCCTACCTGCTGCCTGCCGCGACGATCCTGGTGCTGCTCGGGACCTGGGAGCTGGCCGCCCGGGTCAGCCTGATCTCCAACGCGCTCAACATCCAGGACTTCCTGGTCCCTGCGCCGAGCGACATCGCCAGGTCGCTCTGGGAGGACCGCTCGCTGCTCGTCTCGAACGGCTGGGTGACCCTCGAGGAGGTGCTGCTCGGCTTTGCGATCGCGGCCGTGGTCGGGGTCGGCTTCGCCATCCTCATCCACCTCTCCGAGCTGGCCCGGCGGGCGGTCTACCCGCTGCTGATCGGCTCGCAGACGATCCCGATCGTGATCCTCGCGCCGATCCTCGTCGTCTGGTTCGGCTTCGGGCTGGCGCCGAAGCTCGTGATCGTGGCGCTGATCTGCTTCTTCCCGATCACGGTCAACACCCTCGACGGGCTGCGCTCCATCGACCCCGACCTGACCAAGATGATGCGCGCGCTCGGGGCCGGCCGGCTCCAGCGGCTCTGGCGAGCCGAGATACCGGCCGCCCTCCCCTATGCGTTCAGCGGCGCGCGCGTGGCGATCACGGTCTCGGTGATCGGCGCGGTCTTCGCCGAATACGTGGGCTCGAGCGAGGGGCTCGGTCACCTGATCAACCAGGCGCAGGCCCAGCTGCTCACGGCCCGCTCGTTCGCGGCGGTCGTCGTGCTGTCGGCGATGGCCCTCGCGCTGTTCGCACTGGTGACCGCCCTCGAGCGGCGAGTCGTCACCTGGGACAGCCGGGCGGTGACGAGATCTTGACGGCGAGCGTGCGGAGGGCGGTAATCGTGATCGCGGCGCTCGCCGTCGCTCTCGGGCTGGTGGCGTGCGGCGACGGGTCCGACGCGACGGTCGGCTCGGCGGGCAACCCGCAGCCGTTCACCCTCGATCTCGACTGGTACGTCAACCCCGACCACGCCGGCATCTACACCGCCCTCGAGCAGGGCTACTTCCGGCAGGCGGGGCTGGACGTGCAGCCGCAGGTCCCCTCGGACCCCTCGGCGCCGATCAAGGAGGTGGCCGCCGGCCGCGCGGACCTCGCCGTCTCCTACGAGCCCGAGGTCTTTCTGGCGCAGAAGGAGGGCCTTGATGTTGAGGCGGTTGCGGCCCTCGTCGGCCAGCCTCTCACCTCGCTGATCTCGCTTCCCAAGGCGGGTATCGACTCGGCGGCGGACCTGAACGGCAAGGTGGTCGGCACTGCCGGAATCCCCTATCAGAGCGACTACCTGGACACCATCCTCCAGACCGCCGGCCTGCCCTCCTCGGCCGCGAAGGAGGTGAACGTAGGCCTCAACCTCCTGCCCGCCCTGATCGGCGGCAAGGTCGACGCGATCCTGGGCGGCTTTCGCAACATCGAGGGCGTGGACCTCGAGCAGCGGGGCCTCGACCCGCGAATCGTCCCAGTCGATCGGCTCGGTGTCCCGACCTACGACGAGCTGGTCCTCGTCGCACGCCGGTCCACGGTTGCCGACCATCCCGCGGCGATCCGCGCCTTCATCGGCGCGCTCGCCAAAGGCACCTCGTTCGCCATCGCGCACCCGCAGGAGGCCGCGAACGCGGTGGTTCAGGCCGGCAAGGGACTGGACCGGACGCAGACCCGCGCCGAGGTCGATGCGACGCTGCCGCTGCTGGCCGGCGCGCCAGGGCACCCCTACGGCTACCTCGACCCCGCGCAGTGGCAGGCCTACGGCGCCTGGATGGCCCAGCACGGCCTGATCCCGCAGGCTCCTGCGACCGGCGAGGTCCTGACCAACGCCCTCCTGCCCTGAGCAGGAGCAGGCGGCTCAAGGCAGGATGCAGTAGCCGTATGCGGTGAGCTCCGCCGAGCCGAAGTAGCCGTAGGCCGTCGCCGACCAGCGCGGACCGCCGACGAAGTAGCCGGAGGCGAAGAAGGCGCCGCTGGAGCCGTTGAGGCTGAAGCCCCCCGAGGTGAGATGGCGGCCGGCCGGACATCCCGGCGTGGTCGCGGTGGCGGAGCTGCCGCGTGAGACCGGCGCCGAGCCCTCCACCGCGGTCAGCAGGGGCCCCGGAGGGTGGGAGACGCAGTAGGCGATCGCCGTGAGCTCCCCGCCGAAGGCGCCGAAGGCGTGAGCCGAGGCCCTCCAGGCGGTGGGGCTGATCGCCCGGGACTCGGTGACGTAGTCGCCGCCCCCACCCGGCAGGCCGAAGCCCCGGAAGTCGGTTCGCTGGAAGCCCCCGGCGTACAGGTACTGCCCGGCGGGGCAGCTCGCCGTCACCGACTTCGTCTGTCCCGGCAGCAGGAAGACCGTCTCGTGCGGCGAGGGCGTCGCGGTCGAGAAGCCGCCGGCGCAGATCGCCTGCATCGTGATGCTGCGCGGCGTCGTCGAGTTGGGGCTCGGATCGATCAGGGTCCCGCTGACGTGCCAGCCCTGCTGCACGCCGAGCCGCTCGTAGGAATGCGGATAGAAGCCCTCGCCGCCGGCGGCCGGCGCCGGTCTCTGGAGCATTCCCCCGCCGAGTGGCGCCGTGCCGCTCGGGCACTCGATCGTGAGGCGGCTGGTCCGGTTCGCTCCCCCGACCCGGGAGGTGCGCGAGATGAGCGACGGCGGCCCGAGCTTGCGGATCCCTCCCCCGGTGTTGTGCTTCTCGGAGAGCCCCGGCGCCTGCACCGGCCCCTGCGACGAGTCGAGGACGTAGAGGCCGGCCGGCGCCCGGAGGCCCAACCGCAGGTTCCCGCAACTCGTCCCACGCCGGATCACGTAGACGACGCCGGGCCGGCGGACGGAGCCGTCGCTCGTCGCGATCGCTGCCCGCTGGTGCTCCCAGCTGCGGATCAGCCCGACGAGGCGGTCCGGAGCCGGATAACAGCCCCGCGGGTCTCCCGCCCGCTCGTAGAGCGCGAGCTTGAACGTCACCTCGAGCTTGTCCGAGGGGCTGTTGAAGCCGCCGTGAGTGAGGAACTGCGGAGGGGCCGAGGCCGCCGTGGACGTGGTGGAGCGATGGGAGCCTCCGCACCCCGCCGCGGCCAGCGCGCAGGCCGCCAGACCGATCGCCACCCGCCTTCGCACAGACGCCGATCGTATTTCAGGCCGTCAGCGGGCGGTCGCCTTGGCGAGCACCGAAAGATCGGGATCTGGACCGGCAACAAGGCCGACGACCTGATGGTGCGGCGCGAGAGCGGCGTCGACTACTTCGACAGCGAACCGGGGACTAGGCCGCGAGGCGCGCCGGGGGCCCCGCCCCCATCGCCTTGTGCCAGCCGACCAGCGCGTAGGTCCCGGCGAGGCCGCGGAAGGGGGCGTACGGGGCGAAGTACTCATCGACCTCCTCGACGGTGGCTCGCCGGCCGAGCCCGGCGAGGTGCCCGACCAGCTTGACGTAGGCGAGGTCCCCCGCGGGAAGCGAGTCGGGGTCACCCCGGCCGTGCAGGCCGAGGCACTGGATCGTCCAGGGCCCGATCTCGCTGATCCGGAGCAGCCTCAGATCAGAGCGCTGGTCATCGAGAGGGGCTCTGCCTCGCGCCACCTCGCGCGCGCACCGCACCATGGCGACCGAGCGGCCCTGGCTCAGGTCCATGGCGGCGAGCTCCGCGGGGGCGCGGCCCGCGATCACGGCGGCTGAGGGCACGTCGCGGAGCGGCCAGGAGTGCCCGAGCCGGCGGCGCGGGGCCGGCTGATTCGGCAGGAAGCTCGGCGCCCAGCTCCGGACGATCCGCCGCTGGATCTCCGCCGCTCGCGAGCTTTCGATGAGCTGCGCGGTGATCGCCCAGCAGAGCGCCTCCCATGGCCACGGGCGGCGCCTTGGCCGGACCCATGGCTTGTGATGGATCGTCGGGCCGATCAGCGGGTCGTGCCTGAAGGCGCGGAAGAAGGCGCCCATGTCATCCTCGACCGCCAGCGCGAAGCGCATCCGCTCGATCGCGACGCCGAGCTCGGGCTCGCCCGCCGGCGCCCGGTCGGCGGGCTCCGGCTCGCCGGCCACGGCGATCGGGTGGTCGATCGAGGCCGGTTCGACGGTCTCGGCGCGGATGTGCACGTAGCCCTCTCGGGTCCTCCACCAGCGGACGCGAACGGGCGAATGCCCGACGTGAAGCAGCCGCTCGGCCACGCCGTCGCGGCTCCGCACCACGCCATCGCCGCCGCTCCCGCGCGGCAGCCGGTAGGGCCAGCGAGGCAGGATCCTCTCCTCGACGACCGGCATCGCCCGGCTCAGACCAGCTAGCGGCCCAGCACGTGCACGTCGACCAGGAAGCTGCGGCTGGCGACGACCTTCTCGCGCCTCCGGAAGAGCCCTCGGCGCGGTGGACGCCGTGGCGAGCGGGCGGCGGCGCGAGCCACCGCGACGACGGCGACGCCGGCGGCGGCGCCCCCGGCGGCGGCCACGGCGAGCGGGCCGACCTCGCGGCCCCAGAGCTCGATCGTGCGCCCTTCCGCCCTGGCGGGCAGCGGCCGCACCGGCTCCGCCTCGACCACCTCTTCGCCTCTCTGCAGCTCGGCCTCCACCAACTCCATCCTACGGGCCTGTCCCGATAGGGAAAGTCGCTCCCCCCGGGATCGGTCCGGAACCGCAAGCCCTCAGATCGTCTTCTCGTAGAGCCGGTAGCGCTTCACGACCTTGCCGCCCATCCCCTCCATCGCGCGGTTCATCGGCTCGTTCGTCTCGAGGATCCAGCCCTCGTCGCCGCCCATCACGCCATCGGGGTCGGTGGCTTCGAGGTGCTTGATGTAGAAGCTGGCGGCGACCCCCGTGTGCTGGTACTCCGGCTTCACGCCGAGCGCGAAGACCCGCACCTCGTCGATCTTGCGCTTGCCGAGCAGGAACCTGAGCCAGCCGAACGGCAGCAGGCGCCCGTTCAGCTTCGGCATGACCTGGTTGATGTCGGGAAGGGTGAGGGCGGCGCCGATCACCTCGTCGCCGCGCTCGGCTATGAAGGTCCAGCGCTCGTCGAGGATCTGCTTCAGGTTGTCGGCCTGGAAGTGGACCTCCTCGTCGGTGATCGGGACGAAGCCCCAGTTCTTCTCCCAGGCCGAGTTGTAGACCTCCATGAAGCGCCCGATCTCGGCCTCGAGGTCGTTCCGCCTCATGTTGCGGATCGTGATGCCGTGCTCGCTCTCGACCTTGGCGGCCGCCTCGTGGATCGCCGGGTGGAACCTGAGGCCCTCCTTGAGCTCGCCCATCCGCAGGTACCACATCAGCAGGTCCATCTTCTTGGAGTAGCCGCGGCTCTCGACGTGCCGCTGGTAATAGGGCGGGTGCCAGGGCTCGAGGATCATCGGACGCTTCTCGAAGCCCTCGATCAGCAGGCCGCACTCGTCGTTCGTCGTGAAGTCCATCGGGCCGATCAGGCGCTCGCGGCCCCGTCCCTTGACCCAGCTCTCGGCGGTGCCGAGCAGCGCTTCGAAGATCTCCGGGTCGTCCTCGGCGTCGATGAAGCCGAACTGGCCGTCCCTGCCCCCCTGGAACTGGTCCCAGCGGCGGTCCACCTGGGCGGTGATCCGCCCCACGGGCTCGCCGTCGCGCCAGGCGAGGAAGTACTCCGCCTCGGCGTGGTCGAAGTAGGGGTTCTTCTTCTTGTCCAGGAAGCGACGCCGCTCGGAGATCAGCGGGGGAACCCACGGGGTTCCCTTGTGGAGCCGGAACGGCAGCTTGATGAAGCTGCTCAGCTCCCGGCGCCCATGCACGGGTCGGACCTCGATCGGCACGCGCGGAAACTACAGGTCCGGCCCCGCCAAGCGCGGGGCCGGACCAGCCCAGCTCAGCCCTTGAGGCCTTTGACCGACTCGCAACTGGAGGCGGTGTCGCTCCCCCGGCCGCCCTTGCAGACGTCCGTGCCTCCGTTGCCGATCAGGCGGTCGGCGCCCTTGTTGCCCTGGAGCCTGTCGTTTCCGGCGCCTCCCTTGAGCGTGTCATTGCCCAGGCGCCCGCAGATCAGATCGTTGCCTCCCAAGCCGTTGACCTTGTCGTTGCCCGACAAGGCGACGATCACGTCGCGGCCCGAAGTGCCGTTGATCGTTTCGCTGCCCTCCGTCCCGATGATCGTGGCCTTCTGGCCCAGGCACATGTCGGTCGGCTCTGTCGGCTTAGCCGGCGTGACCTGAAGCGCACGGTCCAACACGCGATACCAGTCATCCGTGACGGGGCCCGACCCGCAGCAGAAGTCCCAGGCGAGGTAGGTGACCACCCCCCTGCCGAACGGGGCGGTGAACGCCCACGTGCCCTCAGGCCCGGAGTACATGGTGGTCCCGGGTGTTCCGCTGAGGAGCTCCGTTGCGCTCGGGTCGGTCACTGTCGCGGGGCCCCCGGCGAACGGCGTGCCCGCCGCGGCCGGCTGCAGCGTGCCGGTCAGGGTCTCGCCGGAGGTATCAGACACGTTCGCCGTGCTGAACCCGAAGACGGCGTTCATGAACGGGGCCTCATTCGCGTGCGCACCGAAAATGATGATCGGCTTCCCGTTCCTGACGTAGTCAGCGATGGCGGTCATGGTGGCGGCGCTCAGGGGAGTACTGCAGCCAGGCGCGGTCTCGCCGACCACGAGGTTGTCGAAGTCGGTGCGCGCGAGGGACGAGGCCCATTGGGAGTCCGAACAGCCGTCGAAGCCATCCTGCGGCGCATTTCCGAAGCCCGGGTCCACGGCGGTGTGGCCGCCGAAGGTCGCCAGCCTGGCCAGATCCAGGGTGTGCCCGCCGGAATACAGGACTCGGTTGGCGGATGCTGAGGCTGGCAGAGCAACCGCGAGCACCCCCAGAGCAGCGAGCGCAATCGTCAGACCGAACAGGCGCGGACGCCTAAGACCCCTCGGACGCATCAGATCTCCTCTCCCTTGACTTTTCCGACTACCGCGATGTCGCTCGACCCTATCTGGACGTTCATGCGGATGTCAACACGACGCGGTACCTACACTTCCCGCATGACCGACGGCTCCTCCGCCGGATCTTCGGCGCCGTCGGGGGGACTGGACACGCCCCTCGACGTCTTCGAGAAGGCCCGCAGCCACGACCGGGTCGAGCAGCTCGAAGCCGCCAAGCAGGGCGACCTGCTCCCCTACTTCCGCATTCTGGAGTCGCAGGCCGGCCCCGTCGTGGAGATGGAGGGCCGGGAGACGATCATGCTCGGCTCCAACAACTACCTGGGGCTGACGACCGACGAGCGGGTGAAACAGGCGGCTCGGGACGCCCTCGAGAGCTACGGGACGGGCGTCACCGGCTCCCGGCTGCTCAACGGGACGACGCCGCTGCACGTGGAGCTCGAGCGCGAGCTCGCCGAGTGGATGGGCACCGAGGACGTGATCGTCTACACCACCGGCTATCAGTCGAACCTGGGGGCGATCAGCGGGATCCTCGAGCCAGGGGACACCGTCATCTGCGACTCGGGCGACCACGCCTCGATCCTCGACGGCTGCAAGCTCTCCGGGGCCCGGCTGCGCCCGTTTCGCCACAACCGCATGGACAAGCTGGAGACGATGCTGGAGCGCGCGGCGGCGGATGGGAGCGGAACGCTGGTCGTCGTCGACGGGGTGTTCTCGATGGAGGGCGACGTCTGCGACCTGCCCCCGATCGTCGAGCTCTGCGGGCGCTTCGGCGCCCGCCTGATGGTTGACGAGGCGCACGGCGTCGGCGTCCTCGGCGCCCGCGGGGCCGGGGCCTGCGAGCTCTTCGGCCTCGAGGAGCACGTCGATCTCAGGATGGGCACCTTCTCGAAGAGCCTCGCCTCCTGCGGCGGCTTCATCGCCGGCCCCGAGGAGGTCATCGAGTACCTGCGGATCGCCTCGAGGGCCTTCATCTTCAGCGCATCGGCGGTACCAGCGGCCGTAGGCGCAGCGCTCGGCGCCCTGCGGATCATCCGATCCGAGGGCCCCGAGCTGATGGCCCGGCTGCTCGACAACGCCGCCTACCTGCGCCAGGGCTTCCGGGAACTGGGCCTGAAGGTCGTCGAGCCGGGGACCCTGCCGGACGGCAGCGAGGCGACCACCCCGGTGGTCCCGGTGATCGTCGGGGAGGACTGGCAGGCGGTGATGCTCTGGAAGTCGCTGTTCGATGCGGGCGTCTACACGAACGTCGCGATCCACCCGGCGGTGCCGCCCGGTGGCGCGCTGCTCCGGACCAGCCTGATGGCGACGCATGAGCGCGAGCACCTCGACCGGGCGCTCGAGATCATCGCCGGGGTCATGGCTCGCTTCCCGGATCTGCCGGCCGGCTGAGACACCGGTCGCGGCTGCGGACGATCCACGATCCGGATCCGCGGAGGTTTCGGATCGCGGCATTCGGGTAATCGCAGGAGCTCGTCCCGGAACCATCACGCAGTCGGCTCGGGGGTTACACGGACGTCCGTATCACCCTCCGACAAAAGATCTGCTCTTAGCGAACGGGACGAACAATTGGGTGTTGACCGGCGGCGCGCCGGATGTATAGGTTTCGCGTCGCCGCGCGCTTCCGGGGCAGGGAGCGGACGGGATCAGAAGTGAGGAGAGGACCGTCCATTCCCCCCGGCTCGGCATGAGCGACCGGGACGCGCTCCAAACCAAAGCCCGCCAGAAATCCTGACCCAGCAGGAGGGAGAAACATGTCTGCTGCTTCGACGATTGCCCCTGCACGCCCACTGTCCATGCCGCATCGGCGATTTGAGCCGGCCATCGATCCGCGGACCGAGGAGCCGAGGCGGGGCACGTCGCAGTGCATGCAGGCGCTCGCCCGCGCCAACCAGGTCCGGCTCGCTCGCGCTGCCCTGAAGCGCGACATCTCCGCCGGCCGCCGCTCCATCACCGACGTGATCCTCGACTCTCCGTGGGAGGCCGACAGCATGAGCCTCAGCGAGCTGCTCTGCAGCCAGCGCCGCTGGGGACGCGCCCGTTCGCGAAAGCTTCTCTCCTCGGCTGGGCTCAACGAGGGCAAGCGGCTCGGAACGCTCACCGAGCGTCAGCGCCGGATCCTGGTCGCCGCGCTCGAGGCGAAGCTCGCGAGCAGGGTCGTTTAGGGGCGCGGCGTCATCGCTTGAGCCTGTAGAGGGCGCCACCCGAGCGCCGGCGGAAGGCGCCCGTGAACAGCCAGGCGGCGCCCGCGAAGGCCACCAGCCCTGCGGCGAGGCAGATCGCGGGGCTGAGCTTCGTCGCGACGAAGAGCGCGCCGAAGATCGGCACGCCGACCGCCGCCGAGAGCACCAGCGTGTGGGAGCGGTAGCCGGCGTAGTGCTCGCGGATCGAGAGCTCGAGCCCGGCGAGCGACCCGAGCCCCAGCCCGACCGCGATCATCACGAACCCCTGCGGCGGGGCGACGAAGAACCCCGCGATCAGCAGGACGAGGCCGACCAAGACGACGATCTCGGAGAGGGGGAACGTCCCCCATGGCGCCGAGGGCCGATCGTCCGCGCCTCGCCTGGCCGGCGGCGACTCGCCGCCGCGGCGGCGCGCGGCGGCGCTCGTTACCGGCGGCACGCTCGCGGACGATCGCCCCTCGCCGGAGGTGAGGCGCTTCCGCCTCTTACGTCGCTGCCGCTGTGTGGGCATCAGGGGGCCGGAGCCCCTCGGCTAACGGACAACCCGAGGAGATCTTGACTCGCCACCAGCCCAGCAGCAGTCCAATCGGGCCCCACTTGGGCGTCGAATGCCAGTGCTTGCAGCCGGGCTCGCCGACGTCCTCGTTGGCGACCCGTCTCCACTTGTGCCCGGCGGGGTCCGCGATCATCCGCTCGATCAGCTCGCGGTTCTGCTGCTCGACGTAGGAGCTGTCGTTGAGCCGGAGCCGGACGTCCTGGACCCGGCCGGCGAGCGAGTCGCGGACGCGCTCGAGCTCATCGACCGAAAGGAGGCGCGGCCCGCCGACACCGGCAACCGAGAAGTCGATGCCCTTCCTCGGGAAGGCAGAGCCGAACAGGCGGGCGAGTTGCAGCTCGAGGGCCGCGATCTGGCGGCGCAGGTCGGCACGCGAGTCGCGCTCGTCGTGCTCGTAGAGGACGGTGTCGAGGCCCTCCGGAGGCGCGGGGGGCACCACAGACTCCTCCGGTGCGATCACCTCCGGGAGGTCCATGCGTTCGACCAGCTCCTGCGGCATCTCAGCTCCTCTCTGGGCGAGCTGCCCGATTCTACGCTCGCAGGGCGCTCCCCGCCACCCAGAGTGACTCCTCGAGCGCGATGTCCGGCACCCCGCGCACGCCGATCGCGACCACCAGGACCCTTCCCGTGCCCCTCCTGACGCCCCTGCCCTCGGCCGTCCGGCCGAACAGGATCCCCAGCGGCCGCTGCTCGTCCGCCACCACGATCGTCCCTTCGGGCAGGGGCGAGACCCGGCCCTCGAAGCCCTCCCGCTCCCCGGAGACCCGCAGCCCGACCCTGCCGTCGACGCGGTCGGCGTCGAAGGCGCGCAGCGCCACCCCCACCTCGATCATCGCGATCGCGAGGGCGTCGTCCACACGGTTTCGGGACTTGAAGCTGCCGTCGTGCATCCGGTCGAAGATCAGCTGCTCGATCGGGGTGCGCGTTGTGTCCGGATCGAGCCCGATGTGCCGGAAGAAGACGCGGTAGGCCCAGGGGATCGGCTGCTGGCGAAGCAGCACCGCCTGGGCGCCTGCGACGCGGTCGCTGAGGTCCCGCAACCTCTGCTTGAGGGCCTCAGGGCTGCGGCCGGTCCTCGTCTCGACCACGGTGGAGACGAGCGAGAGGCCGGGAAACTCCTCCGCGAGGCCGGGATCGACCCAGCCCGGCTCCGGAGCCACTTCCCACTGTTCGGGCAGCCGGGACATCAGCGCAGAGTCGCGTCGCGCTGCCTGGACGCCGCGATCAGCCGGTTGACGTTCGCGTCGAAGGCGTGGTCATCGAGCCGGCCGATCGAGGTCGCCTGGATGATCCCGCCGGGATAGGCATAGACGAAGGTGGGGCAGCCGCCGACGCGGTAGAGATTGGAGAGGGCCCCATCGCGGTCGAGGCCGATCGGGTGCGTCCAGTGCCGCTCGGCGATCAGCTTGCGGACCTCGGAATCCGAGTCGCGCACGTCGATCGCGAGAAAGTTGACATGCCCGCGATAGCGCCGGTAGGCCCGCTCGAAGACGTCCTCCTGGTTCTCGCAGTCGCCGCCGCGCGTGAACCAGAACGAGAGAACCAGCGGGCGGTCGAATAGATCGCAGACCCGGATCGCGCCGGGGACGCGAACCTGACAGGCCGGCGTCCGCCGGCTCCCGGCGGGACACGGGATCCGCGCCGCGTCGCAGTCGTCCTGAGCGATGTTGGCGTCGCCGCTCGCGCCCGAGCGGGCGTCCGGGACCGCGAACTGCGAGAGCGGCTTGCCCGACTCGTCGCTCGCGCCGAGAACGCCCTTGTTCTTGGTCGAGATCAGGTTGATCCCCGCCACCGCGATCAGGGCGAGGAACACCAGTCCGACGATCAGCGAGTAGATCGTCGTGCGCGGCCGCTCCACGGCTCAATGCTCTCCTAAACGCCGGACTCGCCGGCCGCGAGCGGGGTCGGCCGGGCGCGCGCGGGCAGCGGAAAGCCCTCCTCCGCCCAGACCACCGCCGCGGGCAGCACCAGCATGACGCCCGCCAGGGCGACCAGCAGGTCCGCCACCGTGACCAGGCCGAAGTCGCGCAGCACCGGCGCGACCGAGATCAGGCCGATGTCGTCGAGCAGAGGCAGGCCGGCGATCGCGAGGACGGCGAAGCCGGCGATCGCGGTCAGGCCCGAGGCGAGGACGGCGGCGCCGGTCCGCAGGTAGGTGCGCCGCAGCGCCTCCCCGGCGGGGGCGCCGCCGCGGCGCTCGCCGGCGTAGCGGGCTGAGAGGATCACGCTGAACTCCGTAGCGATCGCGATCACCAGGGCGCCGAGCGTCGCCGACATCGGGTTGAGCGAGACACCGAGCGCGGCGACCACCAGACCCGACCACCCGGTCGCCATCAACACCGGGATCAGTGGCACGACGGCCCGCCGCAGCGAGCGGTAGACAGCCGCGAGCACCGCCCCGACGGCGAGCAGCCCGACGAGCGGGAGCCACCAGCGGCTGTGCGAGAGATCGGTGTTCGCCTGGGCCGCGAGCACCGGCAGCCCGGCCAGCTGGACGCTCGTCCCGGGCGGGGGGGACGGGCCGCCCGGAGGGTCGATCTGCGCGCGGATGTCGTCGATCAGCTTCTGCTGGTCCGACAGGGGCTGCACCCGGATCCCGAAGGCGACGTCGGCGGTGTCGCCGATCGGCGTCGTCCCGGCGGTCGGGCGGCATTCGCCCTGATGGCTGATCACGATCTGCGAGATGAAGCAGGGCAGCGCCTGGACGAGGGCGTGCACGTCGCCGAGGCTCTGCGCCGACTGGCCGCCCGACCCGGACGCGCCCCCGAAGAAGTCGGTCAGCGAGAGCGCGGGGCAGATCTGAGCCTTGGCGCAGCTCGGCGAGGCGCTCGAGAACCCGTGTCGGGCGAGGACGCGCTGCTGGAAGTCCTCCGCCCAAGAGATCACCGCCGGGCTGGTCGGGTCCGCCGCCTTGATCGTGACGTTGACGTCGCCGGAGATCCCGGTCTCCTTCTCGAGCGTGTTCAAGTCCTTGAGCGCGGCGAGGTGGGGTGGCGCGAGGTCGCGGATGTCGGTCTCCACCCCGGTGCCCGCGCTCGCCACCCAGCCGCAGACCGCGAGCAGCGCGCCGGCGACGAGCACCCGGCCGGGCCGAGCGAGTGCCAGCGCGATGGCGCGCACCCCGACCGACTGCAGCCCCGCCGCCGCGCGGCCGGCGTGAGGGCCGAGCTGCGAGCTCTCGGCCGACGACCCGCGCCACGCGGAGAGGCCGAGCGCCGCGAGCCCTCCGGTGAGCGCGATCGCGAAGGCGAGCGCGACGCCGATCACGAGGAGCAGGCCGAAGGAGCGGACCAGCGGGCTCGGCGAGAGGGCGAAGACGGCGAAGCCGGCGATGGTCGCGATGCAGGCGGCACCGATCACGGGCGCGCCTCCCGTGGCGGCCAGGGCGACGGCGCGGCCGGGAGGCGCGCCCTCGGCCCTCGCCTCGTTGAAGCGGGCCTGGAACTGGATCGCGTAGTCGACCGCCAGCCCTACCAGGACCGGCAGCATCGCGATCGCGCCCACCGTGAGGGAGCCGCCGAACAGCGCTACGAGTCCGAGGGTCATCGCTCCCGCTGCCGCGGCGACCGCCAGCGGCAGCAGCCGCAGCGGGCGCGGCAGGATGAACAGCAGGGTGAGCGCCATGACGATCGCAGCCACCCCGAGCAGCATCAGCGTCTGCTTGCGCAGCTCCCGCGAACCCGAGTCGATCACCACCGGCGCCCCGGTCACGAGGTAGCTGCCCGAGCTCAGCTTGAAGCGCGGATCGGCCACCGCCCGCTTGAACAGGCCGATCGCGTCGTGGCGCTCGGCGTCCGTCATGTCGGGACGGAGCCGGACGATGATCTGAGCGGCGTTCCGGTTCGGGAAGAGGTAGCCGAAGCGCTCCTTCGGGGTGCCGGCGGGCTTGGACTGATCGAAGACGACGCGGCTGACGAAGTTCGGGTCGTCCAGTCGCGGAACCGAGGTGATCCCGTACTTGAGCGCGAGCTGGACGAGGCCGGACTGGAACTGACCGAGCACCTGCTGGGCGGCGGCGCTGGCCGCCTGCTGCTGCTGGGCCGGGGACGCTCCCGTCTTTGCGGCCGCCCGCTGTGCGTTCCGGGCGGCGAGGCGCGCCTCCTGGGTCGCACCGCCGATCTGTCCCTGGAGCGCCTGCTGGATCCCTGCGACGCTCAGGTAGAGGAAGGTCGCGGGCCCGAAGACCGAGCGGCTCGGGTGCAGCTTCGCGATCTGGCCGCAGACCGGCGGGAGCGGCTCCTTCCTCCGGTGGGGAAGAGCCGCGGCCAGCTGCGTACCGCCGGCGAAGCACTCCTCGAGCTCGAAGAGCGGCTCCAGGTCGCGCGTGAGGACGAGCTTGCGGAGGTCCTCCCGGGCGAGCACCACCACCGGTTCGTCGCCGAAGTCCTGGTGGAAGGCCTGGGTGGCCCTGTACTCGCTGGAGCCCTTGCTGACCAGCGTGTCCGTGCCGGCGTTGGTGTCGAGCCGCGTCGCGGCGAAGACCCCGGTGCCGGTCAAGACGACGATCGGGGCGATCACCAGCCACGGCCAGCGCACGGCCAGGCCCGCAACCCGCTCGAAGAATCTCCCCGCGTCCACGAGGCGGAGGTTACGGAGCGACGATGAAGATCGCGCTACCTACGCTGCGGCGCGCAGCAGCCTCCAGCCCTCGCTGGCGACCGCCACGTGGGCGCGCCCATCGGGCCCGCGTCGCTCGATCACGAGGCCGCGATCGACGGCTCGGTGGACGGCGCGTCGCCGGTCGGCGTGCGAGTGCCGGCCGGGGAAGAGAGGTAGGAGGTCAGCGGCCGGGCAGAACCCGTCACCCGCGAGCTCGACGATCGCCACGAGGACGTCCTCGTCCGTGATCCGCTGGCGCCGCATCGTCTCGACGGTAGCTGCGAGGCGGGACGAAATGGCCGCGATGAAGAGGCGCGACGAGCCGGGTTGGTCAGTTAACCGCGCTGGGCGCCGGTAACTGACCAAACGCTCGCTTGGCGCCTCCCCGGGACCGCGCAAGGGCCGGTCCAGCGGCCCTTCATGCCGGTGTGTTTTTGAAGCCGGCGGCGTCCAGGACGCAGCCATGCGGCGTCCTGGGCGTCGCTAGTCCATCGCCAGCGGGCCCTTGACGTCCGCGTTCAGGAACTGGTTGACGAACTCGTTGCGTGAGTTGAAGAGCTCGTCCGAGGGGCCCGACTCGACGATGCGGCCCTTCCAGAGGACGGCGATGAAGTCGGCGATCCGGCGCGCGGTGCCGAGGTCGTGGCTGATCACCAGGTAGCAGCCGCCGTTCTCCTCGTGGACCTCGCGGATCAGCTCGCAGAGCAGTGCCGTGCGAACGGGGTCGAGCCCCGAGTCCGGCTCGTCGAACATGACGATCGCGGGGTCGAGCACCAGGGCGCGCGCAAAGCCGGCGCGCTTGCGCATCCCGCCGGAGAGCTCGTTCGGCATCTTGTACATCGCCTCGGCGAGGCCGACCTCGCGGAGTCGCCGGTTGACGATCTCCTCGATCTCCTCCTCGCCCTTGTCGGTGTGCTGCCGGAGCGGGAAGGCGGTGTTGTCGTAGACGTTCATCGAGCCGAACAGGGCACCGTCCTGGAAGAGCAGGCCGAACTTCTTGCGCACCTCGAAGAGCTCGTCGTCCGTCATGTTCGGGATCGACTCGCCGTGCACGAGCACGTCGCCCGAGTCCGGGTAGAGCAAGCCGACGATGTGCTTGATCAACACCGACTTGCCGGTCCCGGACGGGCCGAGGACCATCGAGATCATGTTGTCCGGGAGGCCGAGGTTGCAGCCGTTCAGGATGCGGGTGCGCCCGAACTGCTTGACGAGGTCGATGATCTCGATCGCGTCCTCCCCGCCGTGGTCACGCTTCTTGCCGGTGTGCCACCGGTAGGGCTCGGGGTCGTCGGCGTCGACGCCGGGAATGATGTAGTCGCGCCGGGAGAAGTCCTCCTCGCCGTAGCCCTGCGCGGTGAGCGGATCGCCCTGCTCGACGGCCTCGACCTCGGCGTTCGCCTCGGTCTCGGCCGGGCGCGTCTTGGAGCGGGTCGTGCGCCGCCGGGTAGTGGAGCGCGTCGAGGGGCTCGAGGAGCTCCGGCTGGAGGTCTTCTTCCGGCCCCCGTTGCTCTTCTTCCGTTCAGCCACCTCTCTCCTCCTTACGCGTGATCAATCTGATTCTAGGCAGGGGCGATCCCCGGTCGCGCCGGTCGCCGTCAGCCTCCGATCGGCGCCCTCGGGTTCGCGCCCCAGAAGACGAGCGTTCCCATCATTCCGATGAGGTGAACGAGCACGATGTTGAGCACCATCGACTTCGCGGTCGCCGTGCCCACTCCGACCGGCCCGCCCGAGGCGGTGTAGCCGTAGTAGCAGCCGACCAGCACGATGGCGGTCGCCATCGTCATGCCCTTGATCAGGCTGAATAAGAGGTCGGGCGGGTTCTGGAACATCCAGAAGATCAGGAAGTAGCCGCCCGAGGAGACATCCCCGATCTGCTCGACGACGGCGAGCCAGCTGGCGAAGTAGCCGATCCCCACGGCCGCCAGGTACATGAACGGGAAGGCGACCCAGGCGGCCAGCAGGCGCGTGGCGGCGAGGAAGGTGACTGGGGGAACGCCCATCACCTCGAGCGCGTCGATCTCGTCCGAGATCCGCATCGCGCCGAGCTCGGCGACGATCCCGGTGCCCACCTTGGCCGCCAGCATGTAGCCGAAGGCGTACGGAATCACCTCGCGCAGGTCGCACCAGGCTGCGAACACCCCGGCGTAGGCGGGCGCGCCCACCGAGCGGTTGAAGTAGGCGCCCTCGATGCCGCACTGCAGGCCGAGGATGAAGACCAGGCCCCAGATCACGATCGTCGAGCCGAGGATCAGGATCCCGGTCTGGCGCAGGGCCTCGCCGAAGAACTGGAAGACGCGGCCGGTGTAGACGAGGCCCGTGACGCGAGCCGCGAAGCCGAAGATCTCCCCGATCGATTCAAGCCAGCCCCGCGGGACCGCCAGCCAACCCGCGTTCACTTGATCACCTGCAGCTCGGGGTGCGTCGCGAGCAGGGTCTGGGTGAAGACGTAGTTGAACGCGAAGACGCCCATGAAGGCGATCACGACAGCCTCATTGACGGCTCGGCCCACCCCCTCGGCGCCTCCGGACGCAGTCATCCCCTTGTAGGAGCAGACGATCGCGATGATCGCCCCGAACAGGGTCGTCTTGAGCACCGAGCCCCAGAGGTCGGTGACGGAGGCGTTGTTGAACAGCGTGGCGAAGAAGCCTCCGAGCGGCTCGTTGTAGAGCAGCTCCGCGCCGATCCCGCCGACGATGCCGAAGATCAGCGCGTAGATGTCCATCAGGCCGGTGATCAGCATCAGCGCCAGGAAGCGCGGCACGACCAGGTTCTTGATCGGGTCGACGCCGAGCACCTGGAGCGCGTCGAGCTCCTCACGGATCTTCCGCGCACCGAGGTCCGCCGTGATCGCGGTGCCGGCGACGCCGGCGACGACCACCGCCGTCACGAACGGGGCGAACTCGCGAATCGAGGCAAGCACGAAGAACCCGCCGAGCCGGTCGAGCGCGCCGAACAGGGAGAGGAAGTTGGCGGCCTGGAGGCCCGGCGCCCCGAAGCCGAAGGCCAGCGTCGAGATCATCATCGGGAACCAGCAGAGCTGGAGGGCGAAGAGGAACTGCCCGATGAACTCGCCGCCGTAGGGGTACGGCGGCCGCACGGCGGAGACGACCGTCTTCGCGGTCAGGATCATCATGTCCCCGACCTGCTCGAAGAGGGATTTGGCCGGGAGAAATGCCCTGTCGGCTACGGATCGGACCATTGCTCTCCTCCGGAGCCGGTTACCCCTGTGATGAGACCGCCGGCCCCGCACGCTCACGCCGGAGGCGACAACCGCCAACGGCCGGAACGCAACACGGAAGATTATGTGATGGGGGCCACGTTCGCCACCCACAACCGTCGTCCACAAAACCCCCGCTAGTGGCGATACGGAGCCGGGAGGGCGTCAGTAGGGTGCGTGCTATGTTGCCCGCGCCTTTGGAGGAGAGCGCTTCGACAGCCCGTCCCCTGAAGGCCCGCGCAGGGATCGCACTCGGGCTAGCGGCCCTGATCGCCGCCGGCGTCGCCGCGTGCGGAGGTGGTCAGCGCCAGGACGTGACCGAGCCGTCCGGCAACTTCCCCGTCTCGATCGTGAGCGCCGACTTCCCGAGCAAGCAGGCGCTCGCGCAGAACACCAACCTGACCCTCGCGGTCTCCAACAGCGGCAGCCAGACGATCCCGAACCTGGCCATCACGATCTTCACCACCTCGAACGCGAGCACGAGCACGGGAACGACGAGCACCGGAACGACCGGCACCAACACGTCGCCCGGCTCGGAGGGCGGCTCGGGGACCGGCGACCTCCCGCAGGCGCAGGGCTCCTTCTCGGTGCGGTCCAACCAGCCCGGCCTGGCGATCCCGTTCCGGCCGGTGTGGATCCTGGAGGAGGGCTATCCCAAGCTCGAGGGCCAGACGGCGTCGGCCGGAGCCGAGGCGGCTCAGACCGACACCTACGCGTTCGGCCCGCTGGCCCCCCACCAGACCAGGCGCATGGTCTGGAGCGTGACGCCGGTGCAGGCCGGCACGTTCACGGTCCACTACCGGGTCGCCGCCGGGCTCCAGGGCAAGGCCAAGGCCGTGACCGCTGACGGCTCGGTGCCCGAGGGCGAGTTCGTGGTGCGCATCTCGAGCGCCCCGCCGCAGACCCGCGTGAACGACCAGGGCAAGGTCGTGCCGATCAAGCCGAGCGACATCATCGGCCAGGCCGGGAGCGCACAGCAGAAGGCCCAGGTCCAACAGCAGCAGGGGAAGTAGCCCTCCGCCGCCGCCAGATCGAAACCGTCGTGGCCGCGCTCGTGGCGATCGCGGCCGGGACGGTCGGCATCCTGACGAAGGGCGGGCGGACGCTCGGGCCCAAGTTCGTCGGCGTCGAGCGACTGGCGCGGCTCAAGAACCCGAGCTTCCTGACACAGCCGCCGGGGCCCGGCTCGCAGCTCTACGTGGTTCAGAAGGGCGGCCTGATCAGGATCATCGCCAACGACCACCTCGCCGCTCGTCCGTTCCTCGACATCCGGCCGCTCGTCAGCTCGCACGGGGTCCGCGGGGATCCCGGCATGAACTCCGTCGCCTTCCCTCCCGACTACCACCGATCGGGCGTCTTCTACGTGGCCTACACGGACCATGCGGGCAGCCTCGTCGTCGCGAGCTACCGGCGGAGCCCGGCGGATCCCCTCGTCGCCGACCCGGCCTCAGGCCACGCGATCCTGCGGATCAGCGAGCCGAGCCCGGCGCACCACGGCGGGCTGATGGCGTTCGGGCCCGATGGCCATCTCTACGTGACCACCGGTGACGGCGAGCCCGCCGGGACGGGCGGGACGGATGCGCAGGACACGCAGCTGCTGCTCGGCAAGGTGCTGAGGATCGATCCCACCCCGACCGGCTACTCGATCCCGGCCGGCAACCCGTTCACCGCCGGTGGCGGGCGCGGCGAGGTCTGGGCGTACGGGCTGCGGAACCCGCGCGGCATCTCCTTCGACCGGGTCTCCGGGACGGTGGCGATCGCGGACTCGGGCGAGAACCGCTTCGAGGAGATCGACCTGCTCCCGGTGGATAAGTCGCGCGGGGCGAACTTCGGCTGGCCCGCGTTCGAGGCGTTTGCCCCGTTTCGGGGCGGCATCTCGCGGCAGACCACGGTGCAGCCGGCGCTCGCCTACCGCCACGGCCCCGGTTGTGCGGTGGCCGGCGGCTTCGTCGTGCGGGATCCGCGGCTCGCGCACATCCGCGGCCGCGAGATCTACGGCGACTACGTCTTCGGCGACTACTGCACCGGCCGCCTCTATGGCTTCCGGCCGAGGGCCGGGCGGCGGGTCGGCAAGCAGCGCAGCTTCCGGCTCGGGCTTCGCTACGTGACGGCGCTGGGCCAGGACAACCAGCGGCGCATCTACGCCGTGACGGAGAGGGGCCCGGCTCGGAAGGGCAAGGCCACGCTCGGCTCGGTCTACCTGCTCGTCCCGGAGCGGAGCGAGATCCCCGGCTGAGCCAGACTCTAGATCCCGGCGAAGGCGACGACGGCGCTGCCGGCGGGGGCGAACAGCCTCCCGCCGCCGGCGGCCGGACTCGGGAAGTGGGTGGTCTGGTCGCCGAGCGCGAAGCTCCCGATCGCGCCTCCGGTGGCGGCCGAATAGGCATGCAGGGTCGCGCCGTTGATCGTCCAGACCCCGCCTCCGGCGAGAATCGGGGCACCGGCCTCCCCGCCGGCCCTCCAGGCCTGGCTGAAGGAGTCACCGTTGACCCGCAGCGCGTACAGCCCGTCGGTGCAGGGGGCGTAGGCCAGGCCGCCCTGGAAGGCCAGCCCGCCGAAGGCGGCGGAGCAGACCTGCTTGCTGAACAGCTGGCCGCCGGTGCCGCCGAGGTGGCCCGCGTTGAGGATCAGCCCCAGGCCCTCCTTGCCGATCACGAAGAGCCGGTTGGGAGCGATCAGGGTCGGCCCCACCGAGCCGAGGTCCGTGTCGGACTGGTTGAGCTGGGCCGAGTTCGAAGCGCGGTAGAAGTCGAGTTGCTTCAGCTTCGGCGACAGGCGGATCACGCTGTTGCCCTCGTCGAAGCCCTGGGTGGCGTCACCGTTTCCGGTCACCAGGAAGAGATCGCCGCCCGGGTTCACGGCGAGGCCAGACGGCGCCCAGATGCCCCCCTCGCGGTGCACCGGCACCGTGAAGGTCTTTCTGTGGGGCTTGCCGCGGGTCCTCACGGAGACCACCCGGCCCTTGTAGTCGCCGCAGTCGCCGGCGAGTCCGCCGAACGGGACGTACACCCGCCCGTTGGCGACCGAGAGAGCGGAGCGCTCCTGGTGGACGCGCGGATCGGAGCCCGGCGCATCGACCCGCCGCTTGAGGCGCACCTTGCCGCCGCGCAGTCGCAGGCCGAAGAGCACGTGCCGGTAGCCGGCCAGGAATGCGACGACGTAGAGCGTGCCTCCGGAGATCACGGGCGTCCCGGTGATCCCCGTCGGGTCGATGTTGCCGCAGGGGAGCGTCGACCCATCGACCGGCCGGCCCAGGTGCCTCTTCCAGGCGACGTGGCCGTTCTTGGCGTTGAGCGCGTAGACGGTGTTGTTCTCGGTGGCGACGTAGACCCGGCTGCCCACCGCCAGCGGCTCGGCGTAGAGGGCCCCGTCGAGAGAGCGCGACCAGGCCCGGTGGACCTGACCGAGCGGCGGAGAGGTCGTGTCCACCCCGGTGCGGGCGTTGTTCGCGTGATAGGTCGGCCAGTTCGCGCGGCCGGCTGCCTTCGTCCCGGCCGGCTGCCCCGTGAATGGAGTGACCGTGGCGCTCGACGCTTCGGGCTTGGCGCCGGAGCCGCAGCCGATGGCGACGAGCAGTCCCGCCGTGGCGATCAGGATCGCTGCCGCCCTGGTCCGGAGCATCCACCGGGAAGGATAGGCGGATGGGTTCGCCGTCGGATCGCCTCCGGTGACGCGCGCTAATGTCCCTGCACCGCGGTCTACGAGGGGAGTGCGCATGGCCATCGACACCGTCGCCGAGAAGAAGAGGGCCGAGAGGGAGACCTTCGAGGTCACCAACCCGGCCGACGGATCGGTGATCGCCAAGGTCCCGATCGATGGGCGGGCCGAGGTCGCCGAGACCGTCGCCCGGGTCCGCGCCAACCAGTCCGCCTGGGAGGCGCTCGGCTTCAAGGGCCGCGCGATGTGGCTCGGCAGGCTGCGCGACTGGCTCCTCGACCACCAGGACGAGATCGCGGACACGATGCAGCGCGAGACCGGCAAGGTCCGCGGCGAGGCGATGGGCGAGGTGCCCTACGTCGCCGACCTGATCAATTTCTACGGCCGCAAGGCCCGGCGGTTCATCGGGGACGAGCGGGTCAGAGCCCACTCCCCGCTGATGAAGACGAAGCGGCTGCGCATCCAGTACCGGCCCTATCCGGTGGTCGGCGTGATCAGCCCCTGGAACTTCCCCCTGATCCTCTCGCTCGGCGACGCGATTCCCGCGCTGCAGGCCGGCTGCGCGGTGGTCATGAAGCCGTCGGAGATCACGCCGCTCGGGCTCGGCGAGATCATCGAGGCGTGGAAGACCGAGATCGGCGCCCCCGACGTCTTCGACGTCGTGAACGGGATGGGCGAGACGGGATCGTCGCTGGTCGACGAGGTCGACTTCGTCCAGTTCACCGGATCGGACCGGACCGCGAAGAAGGTGCTCGCGCGCGCCGCCGAGACGCTCACCCCGGTGAGCGCCGAGCTGGGCGGCAAGGACCCGATGATCGTGCTGCGCAGCGCGGACATCGAGAAGGCCGCCAACGCCGCCACCTGGGGGGCGTTCGCCAACACCGGACAGGTCTGCATCTCGACCGAGCGGATCTATGTAGAGGAGCCCGTCTACGACGAGTTCATGCGGCGGTTCCTCGAGCAGGTCGAAAACCTCGATCAGGGCGTCGACGGGCGCGAGCACGGCAAGGACGTGGGCGCGATGACCTTCCCGCCGCAAACCGAGATCGTCGACTCGCACGTGGCCGACGCGCGCGAGCGGGGTGCCACCGTCCTCACCGGTGGCGAGCGCCTCGAGGGCGCCGGGGACTGGTATCCGCCGACGGTGATCGCCGACGTCGACCACTCGATGAAGGTGATGCGCGACGAGAGCTTCGGCCCCGTCGTCGGCGTGATGAAGGTCCGGGACGCGGATGAGGCGGTGCGGCTCGCCAACGACAGCCGCTACGGGCTCAACGCGTCCGTCTTCGGCAAGACGCGCGAGGCCGAGAAGGTCGCCCGGCGGCTCGAGGTCGGGACGGCCAACGTCAACGACGTCCTGGTCGGGTTCCTGGCCTCCGACGTGCCGATGGGTGGCTGGAAGGACTCCGGAATCGGCTTCCGGCACGGCGAGTACGGGATCAAGAAGTTCGTTCGCCCGGAATCGCTCGTGATCACCCGATTCGGGTCGAAGCGGGAGCCGCTCTACTTCCCCTACACCGCGGAGCGGCGCGAGAAGCTCCGCAAGATCACCCAGTTCTTCAGCGCGCGCGACTGGCGCCGCCGGCTCGGCAAGCGCTAGGCCGCGAGCGTCTGTGCCTCTCTCGCCGAGCTCAGCTCGGCATCGAGCCTCGCCGCCTCCTGCTCGAACCACTCGGAGACCAGGCGGAGCCAGGCGACCTCAGACCGGGTCCTGATCCGAACGTACTCGGCGTGCTGCTCACCGGCGAGGCGGATCGCCTCCGCGACGCTCAGCTCCCGGTCGTCGGCCCCGCGGTCGCCGCGCCGCATCCAGTCGGCGCGGCCACCCGGACCGTCATCCTCGAGCGCCAGTCTCGACCCGTCGCTCAAGAGCAGCGCCTTCGGCTCGCGCCCGCCTACCTGCACTCCTCGCACTCCGTCAGCTTCCATGTCGTCCCCTTCGCTCGCGTTGTCGAGGAACCAGTATGCGAGCGCCCGCTAACACGGTGCTAAAGGAGCGTTAACAGGCCGGGAAAGGCGTCCCTCGGTGCCGCGAGCGGGCTACGAAGCCGGGACCAGCTGATCGCGGAGCTGCTTGCCGGCCTCGACCATGTTGGCCAGGCTCGGCTCGACCTCCGCCCAGGTCCGGGTCTTGAGGCCACAGTCCGGGTTGACCCAGATCTGCTCCGGCCGCAGCACCCGGGCGGCCTCCCGGAGCAGCTCGACCATCTCCTCGGTGCTCGGCACGCGGGGCGAGTGGATGTCGTAGACGCCGGGCCCGATGTCGTTCGCGTAGCCCGTCTTCTCCCAGTCATGGAGCAGCTCCATCCGTGAGCGAGCCGCCTCGATCAGGTTGACGTCGGCGTCCATCGCCTGGATGTGCTCCATGATGTCGCCGAAATCCGAGTAGCACATGTGGGTCTGGATCTGGGTGTCGTCGCGGACCACCGAGGTCGCCACGCGGAACGAGTAGACGGCCCACCCGAGGTACTCGTCCCAGCGGTCCTTGCGAAGCGGCAGGCCCTCGCGGATCGCCGGCTCGTCGACCTGGATGATCCCGACGTTCGCCTTCTCAAGGTCCTCGACCTCGTCGCGGATCGCGAGCGCGAGCTGCTCGCACGTCTGCGAGCGCGGCTGGTCATCGCGGACGAACGACCACTGCAGCATCGTCACCGGTCCGGTGAGCATCCCCTTGACGGGCTTGTCCGTCTTCGACTGCGCGTAGGTGATCCACTCCACCGTCATCGGCGCCGGCCGGCTGACGTCGCCGAAGATGATCGGCGGGCGAACGTAGCGCGAGCCGTAGGACTGCACCCAGGCGTTCTGCGTGAAGGCGTAGCCGAGCATCTGCTCGCCGAAGTACTGCACCATGTCGTTGCGCTCGGGCTCGCCGTGGACGAGGACGTCCAGGCCGATCTCCTCCTGGAAGGAGATCACCCGGTCGATCTCCCCGCGCATCCGCTCCTCGTACTCGGGGAGCTGGATCTCGCCGGCGAGCAGCTCCCGGCGGGCCTGGCGAATCTCCTCCGTCTGCGGATAGGAGCCGATCGTCGTCGAGGGGAAGGACGGCAGCGCGAGCTTCGCCTGCTGTGCCTCCTTGCGCTCGGGGAAGGCGGACTCCCGCCGCGCGTCGGCGTCGGTCAGCGCCTCGACCCGAGCGCGCACCTCGGGATTCCGTGTCCGGTGGGAGTCGCGGCGGGAGTCTCGCGCGCGGTCGTTGGCGTCGAGCTGCGCGGCGATCGCCTCCCGGCCCTCGGCCAGCCCCTTGGCGAGCGTCGCGACCTCCCCCACCTTCTGAACGGCGAAGGCCATCCAGGAGCGCAGCTCGTCGTCGAGGTCGGCGTCCCCGCCGGCGGGCTCGGCGTCGATGTCGATCGGCACGTGGAGCAGCGAGCAGCTGGTCGAGACGACGAGCTGCGCGGTCCTGCTCGAGAGCCCCTCGAGCGCGTCGAGCGAGTGCTCGAAGTGGTTGATCCAGATGTTCCGGCCGTCGACGATGCCGGCGAAGAGCCACTTGTCCTCGAGCGCGGCGTCGGCGACGAACTGGGCGTTGTGCCGCCCGCCGTGCTCGTGGACCTCCTCGCTGAGCTCGTCGCCGTGGACGCGGCCGGTGAAGTCGAGCCCGATGCCCTCGATCGGGGTCTCGCGCAGCACGGCGTACGCGTCGCCGACATGGTCGAAGTAGGTCTTGACCACGATGCGGGGTCGCTCGTGGACCTTGGCGACCTCCTCATAGGCGAGGCGCAGCGCGTCGAGCTCGCGCTCCGAGCGATCCTCGACGAAACAGGGCTCGTCGAGCTGGACCCAGGTCGCGCCCTGCTCGGCGAGGCGCTCGATCACCTCGCCGTAGACCTCGACCAGGGGCTCGACCAGATCGAGCGGATCGAAGCGCTCATCGGCGCCGTCCGCGGGCTTGGAGAGGAGCAGGAAGCTGACCGGCCCGATCAAGACGGGCACCGTGTCGATCCCGAGCGCCTCCATCGCCTCCGCGTGCTCGTCGAAGGGCTTGCTGCTCGACAGCGAGAAGCTCGTGTCCGGCCCGAGCTCCGGGACGATGTAGTGGTAGTTCGTGTTGAACCACTTGGTCATCTCCATGGCGGTGGCGTCCTGCCGGCCGCGCGCCATCGCGAAGTAGGTGTCGAGGTCAACCTGGCCGCCGCCCCAGCCGTAGCGCTCCGGGACGGCGCCGACCAACGCGATGGTGTCGAGCACCTGGTCGTAGAAGGAGAAGTCGTTCGAGGGAATCAGATCGATCCCCGCGTCCTGCATCAGCTTCCAGTTCTCGCGCCTGATCGCCTTGGCGGTCGCGGCCAGCTCGTCGGCAGAGGTCTCACCGCGCCAGTAGCCCTCCGTGGCGAATTTGAGCTCACGGTTGCGGCCGATGCGGGGAAAACCCGAGACATTGGAGAGGGCCATCAGGAGTCCAGGCTAACGAAAGCCGCGAGCGGGTCGCGGCCCCGGCGCTACGCGGAGATCCGCTCGCGCCGCCGCCGCTGCGCTTCGCGCCGCGGCGGGTGCGGCTCGAGTTGCGCGGGCGCCGCCGTCAGGGCCCGCATGCGCATGTCCGACCAGGTGACTCCCTCGCGGACCAGCGCCGGGACGCCGAGCGCGACGGCGGTCGCGATCTCGACCGCCTGCAGGATCACGCCGTAGGCGAGCGCGTCCGCACTCGAGACGCCGAAGCCGGCGGTCAGCACGCTGATCACCGCCACCTGGAAGATCCCGATGTTGGAGGGCGTCGCGGGAACCACGGCGGTGACGTTGACCGCAAACAGGCACGCGGCCGCCGCGCCGATGCCGACCTGGTGGTCCAGGCCCAGTGCGGCGAACAGTGCCCAGCAGGAGAGCAGCTGGAGGAACCAGGCGAAGAGCTGGAAGAGGGTCGCGAGCGGACCCCTGCGCGGGTCGCGGAACACGACCAGGCCCTGGCGCGCCTGGTGGAGCGCGTTTCTCACAGCGCCGAGGGCGCGGGCGATCCGCCCCTCGCCGTTCGTGCGGAGCACGGACGGAGCGAGCAGGACCGCGATGAGCAGCAGCAGCGGCGCCATCGAGACCAGGAAGATCTTCTGGGTGCTTGCCTGGAACAGGTCGGTCGTCGAGACGATGATCGCGCCGAGCATCACCAGCGCGAGGATGTTGAGCGCCGTCTGCGAGACCAGGGTGCCGATCAGGACCGCGAACGTCTCGCGCATCCGGCCGACGCGCCGGGCGAGCACCATCGCCCTCGCGGGCTCTCCGAGGCGAGCCGGCAGCGTGGCCGACATCAGCACCCCGATCATCGTCGCGGAGGTCACGTCCCGCCGGCGGATATGCCGGCGCGGGAGAGCGGCCCGTGCGATCGCCATCCAGGAGGCGGCGCGGGAGAACATCGCGGCGCACATCAGGCAGAACGCGATCACGACCCACTTGATGTCCGAGTCGATGATGCTCTGCGCGACCTGGGTGACACCGATCCGGTGGGCCGCGAGGGCGGTCAGTCCGAGGCCCAGGATCCCGGCGACGCCGACGGCGACCCGGCGGGCGGCGCGGCGGCCGCGGTGGCCAGTCCGCGCGGGCTCGAGCGAGGGAAGCTTGCGCGCGGGCCGGCGTGGACTCCCGTCGATCGCCATCAGCCCGGTCCGCCGTGCCGCTGCCTCGACCCGCGAGACCGGTGGCCGGGCGGGCTCGATGGCGCGCTCGTACACCTCGGTGACCTCCTCGGCGATCCGCGGCCAGGCGTAGCGCTCGGCGCTCCTCCGCCCGGCCTCGCCCATCGCGTGGATCCGCTCGGGCTCGTGCCAGAGGATCTGAAGCTCCTCGGCCAGCGCCTGGGGGTCGGCGGGCGGGACCAGGATCCCGTCGACGCCGTTCGTCACCACATCGCTGTAGCCGGCGATGTGCGATGCGATCACCGGCGTACCGGCTGCCATCGCCTCGATCAGCACCATGCCGAAGCTCTCGCCCGCGAGCGACGGCGCGCAGAGCACATCCGCCTCGCCGAGCTGCCGCCAGAGGACCGAGTCCGAGACCTTGCCGAGCACGTCGATGTGCCGCAGCAGCTCGGGGTTCGAAACCCGTCGCGAGACCTCCTCGGGGTCGGGCCCCACGACCGTGAGCCCGGACGGAACGTGCTCGACGAGCGCCTCGAACGCCGAGAGCAGGACAGGAAGGCCCTTGCGCTCCTCGGCCCGGCCGACGAAGACGAGGCGAAGCTCATCGCTCGCCGACTTGGGTCCCGTGGGCGCGGCCTCCAGATCGACGCCGTTCGGAACGATTGCGTAGTCGCCACCGAACCAGCGCCGGCCGGTCCAGGCGGCGGCTTCGGACACGGCGATCCGAGCCGAGAGCTGGTTGAAGCGACGACGCGCGCCGAGCAGGGTGCCGACGTGGTTCGGGAAGGGCTTGGTCGAGTAGGCGTGGAAGGTGCCGACGACCGGCGCCCCGCGGAAGACCGTCGCATCCCAGCCGACGATCGGGGCGAGCGGCTCGTGGACGTGCACCACGTCGTAGCTGCCGCTCCGGAGCTCACGGCGCAGCGAGATCGGGCCCTCGGGGAAGACGGAGAGGTTCGAGACCGCGCCGTTCGCGCCGATGCCGACGGTGCGGCCGAGCGGGACCAGGTAGTCCGGCGCCTCGCGGAGCTCAGGCTGCGAGCGATGCAGCCTGCGGCTGATCAGGTCGGGCGGGTCCCAGGGAGCGAGCACTCTGACGTGGTCCCCCCGCGAGATGAACTGCTCCGCCAGCGCCTCAACGTGCTTGTTGACTCCTCCCTGGTACGTCCAAGAGTAGGGAGAGACGAGCGCGATGCGCATCGGGTCAGCGTAGCGACCGCTCTGGGCGTGCTGGGGCGCGCCTCTCATCTTCAGTACTTACCCGCAGCGGATTCCCGCATTGCGCGTATTTCCCGGTTACCCGGGCTTTTCCGGCCCTCGGCTGCCTGCGCCCACGCGAAGGCCAGAAAGGCCCCGACCGCAACCGCGCCGAGCGCCAGGAAGGCGGCGCCGGAGTCGTTGGCGAGCGTGCCGGCGACGACCGCCGCACACGCACCGAAGAGGGCGGCTCGGGCGGGCGGGGCGGGCCTCAGCCAGGCATCGATCCGGCGCCGCTGCCGGATCGAGAGACCAATCCCGGCAAGCAGCAGCCAGAGGGCCGGAGCGGTCGCGGCGCGCGCGAAGTCGTGGGCGTTGAGCTCGAGGCGTCGCTGCACGGCGTCCGCCACGTTGCCGCCGGCCGGGTCGAGGATCGAGCGGGTCAGGTGGGCGTTGCCGCCGGAGACGAGGTCGATCAGGGCCAGCGCGAACAGGGCGACGAAGGGCGCGGCCACGACCGCACCGACGGCCCCGGCCGGACCGCCGTTCGTCGCCTTGCCGGGCCGATTGTCGGGAAAGTCGACGAGGTCCGATGACGGCAGCGCCAGGGCCGCGACAGCGCCCCCGACCGGCAGCACGATCGCCGCGCCGACGTCGGCGCCGAAGCGTCCGGCGGCGAAGACGACCGTGGCGACCGCGCCCGCGAGCAGGAAGGCGCAGACACCGCGGCGCCGGCCGATGCGTCCCCCTTCCCCGCCGGCAGTTCGCCTCCCCCCGGCAGCGGTCAGTCCCGCCCCGACGCCGACCGGCACCATCACGGCAAGCAGGGCCTCGAGCTCGTTCCCGATCCCGAAGAAGCGGGCGCCGTAGACGGGGTTCGGGCCGAGCAGCGAGAGCTTCGTCAGCTCGGACCCGCTGATCACGTCGACGGCGCAGGCGACGGTGGTGACGCCGCACGCGATGGCGAGGCCCCGCCAACCCCAGGCGAGCCGAACCGTCAGCGCGGCGAGCGCCGCCGCGCCCAACCCGACCAGCAAGCCCTCGGCGAGGGCCCCCGGCTCGAGCCACGCCCCCGCCAGGAGCAGGAGCGGCAGGTAGGCGAAGCAGAGCGCCATCCAGGCGATCGCCACCCGCCGCAGGCCGAAGACCACCCGGTTGACCCCGAGGGCAACCAGGATCCAGGCACCGAGGCAGGCGACCAGGAGGGGCGCACGGCGATCGGGGATCGCCGCCATCCGCTCGGCGCGATCCTGGACGGCACTGACGTCGATCCCGCCCCCGGTGCGGATCGGCTCCCCGTCCATGCGAGCGGGGATCGGCACGCCGAGGCGGCGCAGGATCGTCGGCGCGATGTCGGTCGAGAGGACGTAGCCGTCCGTCCGGGTCGACTCCGAGGTGAGGTCGCCGTCGAACCCTGCTCCGGCGATGCCGATCGGAACGGTCCTCCTTCCCGGTGAGGGTCGAGAGAAGGCGATCAGCAGGTCGTCCCCGCGAAGCCCCTTCGCGAGTGCGGGCAGTCCGCCGGCCGTCGCGGGGATCACCGCCAGGCCGGGGCCGGCCGAGCCGCGCCTGGTCAGGCCGTCGTGATCCGTGGCGATCACGGAGGCGGCCCGGAGCGACGGGTCGGCTCCAACCCGGACGCCGTGCTCCACCAGCGACGTGGCCAGCAGGCCGGGAACCAGGTCGGCGGGCGCGGTCTGCGCCCGGACGACGATCTCGTCCCAGCTGCTCGCCAGCGGCAGGTCATAGAGGGTGCTCGCCACCCGGTTTCCCTGCGTGACGTCCAGGTAGGTCTGCTCAGGCGGGACTCGGCCGACCCCGGTGCTCATCACGCCCACCGAAAGCCCGGCCCGTGCAAGCGCCGCGACACTGGTATCGCTCGGCAGAACCGCGACCTCCACGGAGGCCCGAGCATGCGCGGCTGACGCCGGGCCGCACAGCAGCGCCCCGGCGGCGAGGGCGCCGGCCACTACCCTTCGTCTCGTGGCCGGCCGGACGTTCGTCAAGTTCACCTTCTTCAAGGTCGATCCCGCCTGGCGGCGGCGGAGCCCGGAGGAGCGGGCCGCCGACAAGGCGGAGTTCCAGGCCGCCTGCGAGGACTTCGCCGAGGACCGCTCGCTGCGAGCGTATTCGACGGTCGGCACGCGCGGCGACACCGACCTGCTGCTGCTCAGCCAGAGCCCGACCCTCGAGGAGATTCACACCTTCCACGTCGTGCTCGGGCAGAGCGGCCTGGCCCGCTGGGCGGCCACGCCCTACTCGTACCTGGCGATGACCAAGCCCTCTCCCTACTCGGACAGCGAGTCTCGCGCCGAGATCTGCGTGTCGGACCGCAAGTACCTCTTCGTCTATCCCTTCGAGAAGAGGCGCGAGTGGTACGGCCTGCCGCTCGAGGAGCGGCGGCGGATCATGGCCGACCACATCGAGGTCGGCCGCCGCTACCCCGAGATCTCGATCAACACCGCCTACTCGTTCGGCCTCGACGACCAGGAGTTCGTCGTCTCCTTCGAGGGCGACGACCCGGGCGAGTTCCTGGATCTCGTCCAGGAGCTGCGGGGCACCGAGTCGAGCTCCTACACGCTGCGCGACACCCCGATCTTCACCTGCGTGGCGATGTCGCTCGGCCGGGCGCTCGACGCGCTCGACGGCACGGCAGCGACCGCCGTGCTGCCCTCGGCCTAGCCTCGCAGTCCCGCCGCCTCGAGCGCCGCCTCGCGGTCGGTGTAGAAGGCGACCCGGACGATCCGCCCGTCCCGAATCTCCCAGACCGAGCTGCCGACGACCTCGACCTCAGCGCCCACGTCGGAGCGCCGCCCGCGATCCCGGATCATGCAGATGACCATGTCGCCCGCGTCGATCAGCTCCTCCACATCGATGCGATAGCTCTCCCACGGCTCGAGCCAGTCGAGCCACAGCTGGCGAAATCCCTCAACTCCGACGTACCGCGTGCCGCCCGTCCAGTTACCGAGCGACTCGATCTCTGGATCGATCATCGCCTTGAGGCCAGCCGCCGTCTGCTCGAAGACGTAGTCGTCTCTGAAGAGCGAAGCGACGTCCATCTCCGGTGGCGGAAGCAGAGACCGGATCAGTTCAACGTTCTCCCTCGACATCGCGTTGCTCCTATGTCAAGTCGCAGCCGCGCAAGCGGCAGGATCTGGGGGTCTCTCGGCCACGATTTGGTTTTCAGATCGCTCTCTCATTAGCTTGAAAACAGAGCGAACCAG
>Ga0070741_10003059_pt1 | contig 42626 bp, 45 predicted proteins | sample Coa_R1_4_FD_66440 | JGI IMG/M metagenome (GOLD analysis project Ga0070741, IMG submission 66440) | Surface soil microbial communities from Centralia Pennsylvania, which are recovering from an underground coalmine fire - Coalmine... | ecosystem: Environmental > Terrestrial > Soil > Unclassified ... | reverse complement strand
TACTTGAGGTCGAACTCGTCCGCCCAGTCCTCGACGTCGCGGATCGCGTCGCGGGGTACGAGCCAGAGCGCCACCGACTCGCCGCGGCGGCCGTACTGCTCGCGCGCCCACGCCTCCGCGAAGTCGGCGTCGGGAGCGGCGACCGAGCCGGCGTGCTCGAACGCGGCGCCCTTCCGCTCCTGCCGGAAGACCTCCCAGATCCCCGCTCCGGGGCCGGCGAAGCCGCCGGCGGCGTCGCCCCCCGCCTGCTTCGTCGCGCCTGCGCGGCCGGTCACGCGGCCTCCGCGAGCATCACGCCGCGCACCCACTCGGTCTCCTCGCGGGTCGTGCGCCGCAGCTCGAGCCGCTTCGCGGTCATCGGCCCGTGCCCGGTGACCACCGACCGAAGCTCGTCCCAGTCCGGCTCGGTGTATTCCCAGACGCCGTCGTCGCGCTTTCGCAGCTTCGGGTCCGGGACGGTCAGGCCGAGCTCCCGGATCTGGGGGACGTATCCGTCCAGGAACTGCTGCCGCGCCTCCTCGTTGCCCTGCGTCTTGATGCGCCAGCGGACGACCGGGTCGTCCTTCGCGTCGATCGGGTTGCCGTGGAACATCATCAGCGGCGGCCACCAGCGGTTCAGCGCCTCCTGCACCAGCTCGCGCTGCTCGTCGCTGCCGTTCATCATCGTCAGGACGACGTCCCGGCCGTGGAGGATGTGGAACGACTCCTCCCAGCAGATCTTCTTCATGATCCGCGCGTAGGGCGCGTACGAGCACTTGAGCAGCGCCTTCTGCGAGATGATCGCGGCGGCGTCGACCAGCCACGCGATCACGCCGACGTCGCCCCAGGTTCTCGTCGGGTAGTGGAACACGTTGTGGAACTTCGAGGCGCCCGAGAGCAGGTCGGCGAGGCACTGCGCCCGCGGCTTCCCGAGGTCCTCGACGACGCGGTAGATCAGCTGGGCGTGGCCGACCTCGTCCTGCACCTTCGCGGTGAGCGCGAGCTTGCGCTGGAGCGTGGGGGCGCGGAGGATCCACTCGCGCTCTGGCAGCACGCCCATCAGCTCGGAGTTGGCGTGCATCTCGACGAACCTGATCAGCTTCGCCCGGTACTCGTCGGGCATCCAGTCGTCGACCTCGACCTGGCCGCCGGCCTGCACGTAGTCGAGGAACGCTTCCTCGGTCACGACCCACCTCCTACCGAACGATCGTTAGGCTTCATGACCGTAGCATGTCGACGCGACGCTCGCAGCTGACCAGGGAGGCCGCGAAGCTCTTCGCGGAGAAGGGCTACCACGGCACCTCGGTCGGCGACCTCGCCGACGCCCTCGGCGTGCAGAAGGGGTCGCTGTACGCGCACATCGCCTCGAAGGAGGACCTGCTCTACGAGACGATGCGCGCGGGCGCGGCCGCCTTCCACGCCGCGCTCGACGCGATCCCCGAGGAGGAGCCGGCGACCACGAAGATCCGCCTCGCGCTCCGGGCGCACCTGCGGGTCGTGGCCGAGCAGCTCGACGTCGCCACCGTCTTCGTCCGCGAGTGGCGCTATCTCACCGGCTCCCGGCGCGACGAGATCGTGGCCGAGCGGCGGCGCTACGAGGAGCGGATCCGGGACCTCTTCCGCGAGGGGCGCGAGCAGTCCGAGCTCCGGGCCGACCTCGACGACGCGGCCGCAGCGCTGCTCTTGCTCTCGGCTGCGAACTGGGCCTACACCTGGCTGCAGCCGGGCCGCGACACCGACGAGCTGGCGGACCGGTTCTTCGGGCTGCTGGTCGACGGCATGCGCGGCTACTCGACGCCGGCCTAGCGTGCGGGCGACGCTGATCGTCAACCCGTTCGCGACCGGCGTCACCCGGGATCGCGTCCGGGCGCTGGAAGGCCGGCTCGACGTCGTCGAGACGCTGCTCACCGAGCTTCCGGGCCACGCGACCGAGCTCGCCGCGCGGGCGCAGGGGGACGTCGTCTTCGTCTTCGGGGGCGACGGCCTCGTCAACGAGGCGGTGAACGGGCTGCCCGCGGGGAAGCCGCTCGGCATCGTCCCGGGCGGGCACACGAACGTCCTGGCGCGGGCGCTCGGGGTTCCCGCCGACCCCTCCCGGGCAGCTCGACGGCGGCGGATCTCGCTCGGCCGCGTCAACGGCCGGCGCTTTGCGTTCTCGGCGGGGATCGGCGTCGACTCCGACACGGTTCGCGAGCTGGAGACGGAAGGGCGTGGGCGCGACGGCCGCCGCCGGGGCGACCTCGCCTACGCGCGCGTCATCGCGCGGCGCCTGCTGCACGGGTACGCGCCGGAGCTCGACGTCGAGGGCCTCGGCCGCTCGGCGATCGTCTTCGTCTCGAACGGCCCGATCTACACCTACGCCGGCCCCGTGCCTCTGCGGTTCGCGCCGGCGGCGCGGTTCGAGCTCGGGCTCGACGTCTGCGCGCCCACACGGGTCGGGCCGGCCGACGCCCTGCGCCTCGTCGGGCGCCTGGCGACCGGCCGTGGGCTCGCCGGCGCGAGGGGCGTTCTCGCCGCCCACGACGTCGACCACGTGCGGGTCGCCTGCGACCGCCCGCGTCCGCTCCAGGCCGACGGCGAGGATCTGGGCGACGTCGGCGAGGCGGTCTTCGAAGCCGAGCGCGGCGTAATCGACGTCCTGGTGGCCTGAGATAGCATCGCCGCCGATGACCCAGGTGCTTCCGGCCGAGCGCGGCGTGCGCCGGGTGATCGGGGACGGGGAGAGCGTTCCCGACGGCAGCGTCGACGGCCTGGACGAGAGCGACTTTCTCCGGCTGTACCGGCAGCTCGTCCTGCTGCGGACCTACGACGAGCGGTCGCTCGTCTACCACCGCCAGGGGCGGATCGGCACCTACGCGATCTACTGGGGCCACGAGGCGATGCAGGTCGGCGCCGTCCACGCGCTCGAGCGGGACGACTGGATCTTCCCGTCGTACCGGGAGTCGGCGATCGGGCTGCTGCGCGGCATGGCGCCGGCGACGGTGCTGTCCTGGTGGCGCGGCCACCCGTCCGGCTGGTGGGACCCGCGCGAGTACAACGTCGCCTCGATCTGCGTCCCGATCGCGACGCAAGTCCCCCATGCGGCCGGGCTCGCCTGGGGCAAGAAGCTGCGCGGCGAGCGGACGTGCGCGCTGGTCTTCTTCGGCGACGGCGCCACCTCCGAGGGGGCGTTCCACGAGGGCGCCAACTTCGCCGGGGTGATGCGGGCGCCGCTCGTGCTGCTCTGCAACAACAACCAGTGGGCGATCTCGACGCCGCTGTCCGCGCAGACGGCTGCGCCGACCCTGGCGGACAAGGCGATCGGGTACGGCATGCCGGCCGTGCGGGTGGACGGCGGCGACGTCCTGGCCGTGTACGAGGCGGCGCGGGCCGCGGTCGCCCGGGCCCGTGCCGGCGACGGGCCGACGTTCATCGAGGCGGTCACCTACCGCGTCGGACCGCACGGGACGGCAGACGACCCGAGCGCCTACGTCGATCCGGCCCGCGTCGAGGAGGAGCGCCGGCGCGAGTGCGTGGGCAGGTTCGAGGGCTACCTGCGACGGTTGGGCCTCCTGGACGACGCGGCCGTCGAGGAGATCAGGGCGGAGGCGCTCGAGACGATGCGCGCGGGGATCGCCGCCGCGGAAGCCGAGCCGCCGCCCGACCTGGCCCTCGTCTTCGACCACGCCTATGCCGATCCGCCACCCGGGCTCGCCGACGAGCTCGCCGAGCTGCGGAGCATCGCCGATGCCTGAGCGGACGCTCGTCGAGGCGGTCAACGACGCGCTGCACACGGAGATGGAGCGGGACGAGACGGTGATGCTGATCGGCGAGGACGTGGGTCGCGCAGGGGGCGTGTTCCGGGCGAGCGCGGGCCTGCGCGACCGGTTCGGCCCGGACCGGTGCGTCGACACGCCGCTCGCCGAGGCGGGGATCCTCGGAACGGCCGTCGGGCTGTGCATGGCCGGCTGGCGGCCCGTGTGCGAGATGCAGTACGACGCGTTCAGCTACCCGTGCCTCGACCAGCTGATCAACCACGTCGGCCGGTATCGCTGGCGCACGCGCGGAGCGATGGAGTTCCCGCTCGTGGTCCGCATGCCCTACGGCGGCGGCGTGCGCGCGCCGGAGCTCCACGACGACTCGCCCGAGGCGTACTACGTGCACACCCCCGGGGTGAAGGTCGCGATCCCCGCCACCCCCGCCGACGCGAAGGGGCTGCTCGCGGCGGCGATCCGCGACCCGGACCCGGTCGTCGTCTTCGAGCCCAAGCTCGTCTACCGCACCGCCCGGGGCGAGGTTCCCGAGGGTGAGCACGTCGTCCCCCTCGGCAGCATGCGCGTCGCGCGCGAGGGCGACGACCTGACGCTCGTCGCCTACGGCGCCATGGTCGGCGTCGCCGAGCGGGCCGCCGACGGACTCGACGCCTCGGTCGAGGTGCTCGACGTGCGCACCCTGAAACCGCTGGACGAGGAGACCCTTCTGGCGTCGGTGGCGAAGACCGGCCGCGTCGTCGTCGTCCAGGAAGCGCCGCGCGTCGCCGGGTTCGGGGCCGAGCTCGCCGCCGTGATCGCGGAGAAGGCGATCCTCGACCTGCGCGGGCCGGTGCTGCGGGTGACCGGCTACGACGTGCCCTATCCCTACTGGCAGCTCGAGGATGCCTACGTGCCCTCGGTCGCGCGCGTGACCGCCGCCGCGCGGCGCCTGCTCGACGAGTACTGATGCCGCCCTACGAGTTCAAGCTGCCGGATCTCGGCGAGGGGTTGACCGAGGGCGAGGTCGCCCGCTGGCTCGTCCGCGAGGGCCAGGAGATCGCCGAGGACGACCCGCTGGTCGAGATCCAGACGGACAAGGCGACGGTCGAGATCCCCTCGCCGGCCGCCGGAACCGTCGCGCGGATCCTCGTCGCCGAGGGCGACGTCGTCCCGGTCGGGACGGTTCTCGTCGTCATCGGCGGCGACGGCGCCGAGGCGTCGAGCGCGCCTGCGGAGACAGGCGCAGGCTCCAGGGCGTCCGTCCCTGTCCCTGCGCCTGCGCCCGCAGCGACGAGACGGGTCCGGGCGACGCCGCTCGTCCGCAGGATCGCGAGCGAGCTGGGAGTCGACCTCGAGGCCGTGGTCGGCACGGGGCCCGGCGGCCAGGTGACCGAGGCGGACGTCCGGGGACTGTCCCCCGGGCCTGCCCCGGAAGGCCGGCGAGAGAAGCTGCGCGGGGTCCGCCGCCTGATCGCCGAGCACATGGCCCGGGCGCACCGCGAGGTGCCGTCCGTGACGTGGGTGGAGGAATGCGACTTCGGCGCCGTCGACCTTGGGCTCCTCGTCCCGACGGTGCTCCGCGCGTGCGCGCTGGCGCTGCGCGAGTACCCGGAGCTGAACGCCCGGCTCGAGGGCGGCGAGATCGTCTACCTCGCGCGCTACGACCTCGGCGTGGCCGTCCAGACCGACCAGGGGCTCGTCGTCCCGGTCGTGCGCGGCTGCGACTCGCGGTCGGTCGACGAGCTCTCGGCGGATGTCGCACGGCTCGCGGAGGCGGCGCGCGCGGGCACGCTCGCGCCGGAAGAGCTGCGTGGCTCGACCTTCACCGTCACGAGCGCGGGAAAGCTCGGCGGCCTGTTCCACACGCCGATCGTCAACCATCCGGAGGTCGCGATCCTCGGGATCGGACGCATCGCCGAGCGGCCGGTCGTCCGGGACGGCGAGATCGTCGCGCGGCCGGTCGGCACGGTCGCGGTCACCTTCGACCACCGCGTGGTCGACGGCGCCCGGGCGGCGGAGTTCGGGCTGGCCGTCATCCGCCGCCTCGAGCGGCCCGCTGACCTCTAGGTATCCAGCTTCAGCTGCCCGCGAATCGCGCCGGCGGGGTACTTCGCCGTGTGCACGTTGACGTAGTAGCCCGCGGGGCTGGCGAGGATCGCCCGCACGGTCGCGGCCGGCGCGGTCGTGCAGCCCTCGCGCTTGAAGGCGGCGCCGAACGGCACCACCACGGGCCCGGCCTTCCCCGGCTTGCCCTTGTGGATGTGCGCGGCCACCGCCTTGCCGATCCCGGAGTACGTGAACTCCCAGCAGACCCTGGTCGCGCTCCGGACGTACACCTCGGCGGTGCCCTTGCCGGTCGGCGAGCCCTTGGGCACCTCCACCGAGCCGACCAGGCTGGCCTTGAGCTCCTTTCCCTTGCCCTTCGCCCCTCCGCCGAGTGCCACGGCGGGAACCACGATCGCGACGAGCGCGATCACCACGACTGCCTTCCTCACTGCTCCTCCTTCGCTTCGTTGGCCCCGACTGGGGCTACTTCGGCGCGAAGAAGCGATCGGTTTGCTGCGCGGCCGGAGGCGCAAGGTGCGGCGCGAGCATCCGGTCGATTCGCGGCGCGCTCACGCGGCCTTCGACCCGCTCGACCACGCGCCGCTCCTTGATCAGCAGGAGCGTCGGCACCACGTCGACCCTGAGGCGCTGCGCGACATCGGGATGCCGGCCGACGTCGATCCGCTTGACCCGCAGTCGGCCCCGCTGCTTGCGCGCGAGGTGGGCGAGCAGGCTCTCCATCCGGCGCGCCGGGCCGGACCGCGCGTCCGTGAAGAAGGCGAGGAGCGGGGTCTCGGCGCCCACATTCGCGTTGTCCCCAGCTTCGGCAGAGCCAAACGGGTGAACTACACTGGCGCCGCGATGGGGACCTGGTACTGGATCGGTGTCGCCGCCGGTCTCGGGGCCGGGATCGGGATCGCCCTCGGCGCGGTCGTCCCCGCCGCCCGGGCCGTGCTCGCGGCAGTCGTCGCCGCCGTGCTCGCCGTCGCAGCCGGCATCGGAGTCGGTCAGCTGGTCGGGGGGTGGGCGGAATCGGCCGGCGGAGGGTCGGGCGGCCTGCTCGGCGCGGTCGCGTCGGTCCCGATCGTGGCCGGAGCGCTGCGCGGAGGCGGCACCCGGGGCGGGCTGGCCGCGATCCTCGGCCTCGCCGGGCTCGTCGTCGCCGGGCTCGGGTTCGTGCCCGGGCTGGGCTACGCGGAGGCCGTGGCCGCTCCCGCGCTCGCGCTACAGGTGCGGCGGCGCGGCGTCCGCCGGTACTCGGGCCTCCGCATCCTGGCGAAGTAGCGTGGCCGGCCCGAAGAAGCTCGTCCTGATCGTGATCGACGGCCTGACGCCCTCCGCGTTCGAGGACGCGGTCGAGCGGAAGACGGCGCCGGCGCTCACGTTTCTGGCGGGCAACGGCGCCTACCGCCGCGGGCTCTCGACCTTTCCGTCGCTGACCCCGGTGTGCGCCTCGTCGATCGCCACCGGCGGCCACCCCGACCTTCACCGGATCCCGCATCTCGTCTGGTACCACCGCGAGGAGCGCCGGCTGGTCGAGTACGGGTCGTCCTTCGGCGCCGTCGTCGCGGCCGGAACGCGGCGGTCGATCGTGGACACGATCTTCAACATGAACGCCCGCCACCTGTGCGCCGAGGCGCCGACCGTGTTCGAGGCGCTCGACGACGCGGGCCTGGCCACCGCCGCGGTCAACTTCACCTGCTACCGCGGCCGCACGGAGCACCGGACGACCCTGCCCGGCGTCTCCAGGCGGGCGTCCGGCCCGAAGCGGTTCTTCTACTACAACCTGTTCGAGTCGGACGTGACCGGCGCGCCGCTGGCCGTACGGAAGCGCTCCGCCGGGACGGTCGACGCCTACGCCGCAGCCGTCGGGCGCTGGCTGGTGACGCGCGACGGCTTCGACTTCCTCGTCTTCTACCTCTCCGACTACGACTACGCCTCGCACGTGCTCGGCCCCGAGGGAGCGAGGTCGAAGCTCGCCGACGCCGACGCGGCGGTCGCCGCGCTCCTGGACGCGGCCGGAGGCGGAGACGCTTTCCTGGAGCGATACGACGTCCTGATCTGCTCCGACCACGGCCAGACCGCCGTTCGCGAGGCGGTGCAGCTCGCTCCCGTATTCGACGGCCTTCGGGTCCTGCGCCGAAACGGCGTGGACCGCTCCGACATCGCCGTCACCGCCTCGAACCGTGCCGCACAGGTGTACCGGCTCCCCCGCTGCCCGGAGCCGGCCCGCACGCTCGCCGAGCGGCTCGACTCGCAGCCGGCGGTCGACGTGACGCTCTTCCTGGAGGACGGGGACGCGGTCGCGCGGCGTCGCGGCGCCGAGCTGCGCTTCCGCCCCGGCGAGGACGGGTGGGCGACGGCGGGCGACGCAGAGGCGCTCGACCATCCGGACGGCCTGGCGCGGGCGTGGGCGGCGCTTCACAACCCGAACGCCGGCGAAGTGCTCGTCTCGGCGGCCGAGGGCTACGAGTTCACGGACCTCGGCGGGCGGCACCACGCGGGCGGCGGCAGCCACGGCTCGCTCGTCGCCGGAGACTCGGAGGTGCCGATGCTCGCCGTCGGCGGGGTCGACCCGCCCGCGAGCATCACGGGGATCGCCCCGGCGGTGCTGCGCCACTTCGGCCTCGACGGCGCTCCGACCGTCCGTCGTGCCGCCTGATCTCGCCCGGCAGCGGCGGGAGATGGTCGAACGGCAGCTGCGCTCGCGCGACATCTCCGACCCGCGCGTGCTCGCGGCGATGGAGCGCGTCCCGCGGGAGCTGTTCGTGCCGGAGGCCGAGCGTGAGCGTGCCTACGCGGATGCGGCGCTGCCGATCGGGGCGGGGCAGACGATCTCGCAGCCGTACATGGTCGCGCGCATCTGCGAGGCGCTCTCCCTCCGGGGCGACGAGCGCGTCCTCGACGTCGGCACCGGGTCCGGCTACCAGGCCGCGGTGCTCGCGGAGCTCGCCCGGGAGGTGCACACGATCGAGCGCCACGCCGGCCTCGCCGAACGGGCGCGCGCGGCGCTGGCCGCCGCCGGGTACGACCGCGTCGAGGTCCACGTCGGCGACGGCACCCTGGGATTGCCGGAGCATGCGCCGTTCGCGGCGATCGCAGTCGCGGCAGCCGCCCCCCGGGTCCCGCCCTCGCTCTACGAGCAGCTCGAGCCCGGGGGCCGCCTGGTGCTGCCGGTCGGCGGCCGCGACGGCCAGGATCTGCAGCTCGTCGTGCGCAGCCCGGAGGGCCCCGCCGTGCTCCGATCGGTCCCGTGCAGGTTCGTCCCTCTGGTCGGCGAGGAAGGCTTCGACCATGAGTGAGGTGCGACGGGCGCGGGTGGTCGTCCGCGGCCGCGTCCAGGGCGTCGGGTTCCGGGCGACGGCGCGCTCGCGCGCGCGTTCGCTCGGGGTCGGCGGCTGGGTCCGCAACAGCCCCGACGGCGCGGTCGAGGCCGAGCTCGAAGGGCCGGCGGATCGCGTCAGGTCGATGCTGGACTGGTTCGAACGGGGCCCGCACGGTGCGGAGGTCGCGGACGTCCGGGTCGAGTGGCGCGAGCCTCGGGGCGCCGAGGGCTTCACCATCCGGTAAACGGCGCGGGCGGGTGCGCTACGCTCGCGGCGTGGCGCGATCGACCGCAGCGGGCATCGCGGCGACGCGCGCGCGGCGAGCCCTGCTCCGTCCCCAGAACTGGCTGGAGCTGATCAAGTTCTCGCTGGTCGGCGCCGCGGGGACCGCCGTCAACCTCGCCGTCTACGTGTCCCTGCTGAAGGGCGCCGACTTCCACTACCTCGCCTCCGCCGCGTGCTCCTTCGTCGTCGCCGTCTCGAACAACTACTTCTGGAACCGCCACTGGACGTTCCGGCACCACCGGGGCCACCTCTACTACCAGGGCCTCCGCTTCTTCGTCGTCTCGCTGATCGCCCTCGGCCTGAACCTGGGCGTGCTCAAGGTGCTGGTCGAGCTGGGCCTCGGCAAGATCGCCGCCCAGGTGGTCGCGATCGTCCTCGTCACCCCGTTCAGCTTCAGCGCGAACAAGCTCTGGTCGTTTCGGTAAGCACGTGATGCGCAGGGCAGTCGGACTCGCCGCTCTCGTCCTCCTCCTGGTCGCGCCCGCAGCCCAGGGTGCGGAGCAGCCGACGACTCCGGTCTACGACGGCCAGGGCCGACTCGTCCAGACGCCGTTCGCTCCCGCCGGCCCGTCCCGGTCCCTGACCGAGGCGCAGGCGATCGCGAAGCTCCTGGCCGTCGGCAAGGTGAAGTCCTGGCTCGAACGCTATCCCGAGTCGAGCCTCGTCAAGGAGGCGTCCTACGAGACGGACTACCGCGACTGGGAGGTGAAGATCTGGTCGGGCAAGGCGGGCGAGATCGCCTCCGGGCGGGTCGACGACTTCACCGGCGCCGTCACCGAGGCCTGGACCGGGCCGCAGGTCGCGTGGAAGATGGCCCGCGGGGGCGGCGCGGCCTTCGGGGGCAAGCGGATCAACAGCCTGCCCGTCTGGCTGTCGTTCTGCGCGATCTTCCTCCTCGGCCTCGGCGACCTCCGCCGGCCGTTCAGCCTCCGGAACCTCGACCTGCTCGCCCTGCTGTCGTTCTCGGTCTCGCTCTGGTACTTCAACCACGGGCACATCTTCGCCAGCGTCTCGCTCGTCTACCCGGGGCTCGCCTACCTGCTCCTGCGAACGATCTGGATCGGGATCAGGGACCGGCCGCCCCCGGTCTCCCGGCCGGTGTGGCCGGTCTGGGTGCTCGCGGCGGCGACGGTCTTCGTCGGCGGGTTCAAGGTCGGCCTCAACGTGCGCCAGTCGAACGTGATCGACGTCGGGTACGCCGGGCCGATCGGCGCCGACCGGATCGAGCACGGCCAGTCGCCGTACGGGCACTTTCCGGTCGAGGACGACCTGAAGCCCTGCGGGCCGGCCGACCGCGACGGCGAGATCCGCGAGCGGATCCAGGCGAACGGCCGCTGCGAGTCGGCGAACCCGAGCGGGGACACGTACGGGCCCGTCTCGTACCTCGCCTACATCCCGGGGCTCGCCTTCTTCGGCTGGAGCGGGAAGTGGGACAGCCTTCCGGCCGCGCACTTCACGTCGATCGCCTTCGACCTGCTGTGCATGGTCGGCCTCGCTCTGGTCGGCTGGAGGTTCGGCCGCGCTCGACTGGCGGTGACGCTCGCGTTCGCGTGGGCGGCCTATCCGTTCACCCAGTACGCGTCGAACTCGAACACGAACGACGCGATCATGCCCGCGTTCCTGATCTTCGGCTTCTGGCTCGTCACCTCCCCGTGGGCGCGCGGCATCCTGGGCGGGCTGGCGTCCTGGACGAAGTTCGGCGCGCTCCTGGTCGTTCCGCTGTGGGCGACCTATCCCGAGGTCCGGCGCAGCCGCCGGACGGCACTCGTGTTCGCGGGCGGGTTCGCGCTCGCCACCGCGGCGAGCTTCTGGATCCTCCTGCTGGAGCCGAACCCCCTCCACGCCGCCCGGGTGTTCTGGGATCGCACGATCGAGTCGCAGGTCGACCGGGAGTCGCCGTTCTCGATCTGGGACTGGCGCCAGTACCACGCCGCGGGCATCCCCGACCTCGGCTGGCTGCAGAAGGTCTGCCAGGCCCTGCTCGTCGCCGGCGCGCTCCTCGCGCCGTTCCTTCCCCGCCGGAAGTCGCCGCTGCAGCTGGCCGCGCTGACCGCGGCGCTGCTGATCGGCTTCGAGGTCGTCCTGACGCACTGGTTCTACCTCTACCTCCCGTGGTTCTTCGCCTTCGTCGCGTTCGCGGTGCTGGCCGCCGAGCCTCGGGCCGTCACCGCTCCCGCGACGCAGCCCGACGAACGCGAACACGGCCTCAGGGACAGGATCGGTCCAGTCCCCGAGACTGTCCGTTGACGCCGGAAGCGGCCGATTCCCGGCGCGCGACGCTGATCGCGACGCTGGCGCTCGGGATCCTCATCGCCGGCTGGGTGGGGATGCACCACGGCTTCTACCGCCACAGCCAGATCGCGGACACCCCGATCTACCAGCGCTACGGCGACGCGATCGCACGCGGCCAGGTCCCGTATCGCGACTTCGCGCTGGAGTATCCGCCCGCCGCGCTGCCGGCCTTCGCGCTTCCCTCGCTGCTCCGCTCTCCGCGCGGCGACCTCGCCCGCTACGAGGACTGGTTCGAGGCCGAGATGCTCTTCTGCGGAGGCCTGGCGCTCGTCTTCGCGCTCTCGGTCCTGCTCGACCTCCGGGCCGGGCCGGGCCGGATCGCCGCCGCGCTCGGGTTCGTCGCGGTCGCCCCTCTGCTGCTCGGCTCGGTCGTCCTCTCGCGCTTCGACCTCTGGCTCGCCGCGCTCGTCACCGGCGCGCTCGCCGCCCTCGTCGCCGGCCGCAACCGCCTCGGCTCCGGCGTCCTCGGGGTCGCCTTCGCCGCCAAGCTGTTCCCCGCGGGGCTGCTGCCCCTGGCGGTCGGCTGGGTTTGGAGGCAGCGGGGCCGGCGCGAGGCGGTGATCTGCCTCGCCGTCTTCGTCGCGGTCGTCCTAGCCTGCTTCGTCCCGTTCGTGGCCGTGGCTCCGCACGGCGTCTGGGACGCGCTCACGAGGCAGACGAACCGTCCGCTGCAGATCGAGTCGCTCGGCGCCGGAGTCCTTCTGGCCGCCCATGCCGTCGGCGGCCTCGGGATCACGATGCGACCCAGCCACGGCTCGCAGAACCTGGCCGGCAGCCTGCCGGACACGCTCGCCGCGGTCCAGACCGTCGTTCAGATCCTCGCCCTCGCCTGCATCTGGATCTGGTTCGTGCGCGGGCCGGCGACGCGCGACCGGCTCGTCCAGAGCTGGGCGGCTGCCGTCTGCGCCTTCGTCGCGCTCGGCAAGGTGCTCTCGCCGCAGTTCCTGATCTGGCTCGTCCCGCTCGTCCCGCTGCTGCGCGGCCGGCGCGGACTGGCCGCCGCGGCCGTGCTCGGCGTCGCGCTGGTCGTCACCCAGATCTGGTTTCCGTACCGCTACTGGCGGCTCGCGCTCCATTTCGACGAGGTCGCCTCGTGGCTCGTGCTCGTCAGGGACCTCGTGCTGCTCGCGCTGCTCGCCGTCCTCGTCTGGCCCGGCGAGCGGAGTGCGAGGCTCGCCCGCGGCGCCGCATCGGCTCGAGCCTGAGTCGGCGCACCCGGCGCCGGCTGCTGATCAGCATTCGACTCGCAGCGCCTCGATCGCGGTCGCCCGGCCGTCCGGCTCGCAGTCGATCACGACTCCCTCGATCCGGACTCCCCCTTCCGCGGGTCGGAACCGGACGGGCATGCCGGTGCGCATGCGGGCGATCGCCAGGGCCGCCTCCACCCCGATCACCGAGTCGTGCGGGCCGGTCATCCCCGCGTCGGTGATGGCCGCCGTCCCACCCGGCTGGACGCGGGCGTCGCTGGTCTGGACGTGGGTGTGGGTGCCGACCACCGCGGTGACGCGGCCGTCGAGCCAGCGGGCAAGCGCGACCTTCTCGCTCGTCGCCTCGGCATGGAAGTCGACCACGACCACGCGTGCCTCGCCGCGGGCCTCCTCGACGAGCTCGTCGACGACCTCGAACGGGCCGTGCGGGACGTCGAGGAACAGCGAGCCGAGCAGGTTGACGACCGCGACCGGCGTCCCGTCGGCGGCCGGCCGGACGGCGAGCGCGTGCCCGGGCGACCCGCCCGCGACGTTGGCCGGCCGGATCACCCGCTCGGAGGTCGCGAGGTACGGCGCGAGCTCGTCGCGTGCCCATACGTGGTTGCCGAGCGTGACGACGTCCGCGCCGGCCGCGAGCAGCCGGTCGGCCAGCCGCGGGGTCAGCCCGCGCCCGTCGGCGGCGTTCTCGCCGTTGACGACGCAGAAGCCGGCGCCGAGCTCCGTGCGCAGGCGCGGGAGCCGGTCCTCGACGGCGCGCCGGCCGGCCGAGCCGAAGACGTCGGCCAGGAACAGGATCCTCACGTCGGCGGCTAGGGCAGCGACGTCGCCGAGTGGAGCTCGATCTCGACGTGGTTGCCGGCGTCCTGCGTGTACCGGGCGAGCGCGAGCCGCTCGACGCCCGAGAAGTCGATCACGTTGCCGACCTTCGACGAGCCCGCGGAGAGGTCGGAGCCGACCGCGAGCGCCGGGTCGGGCCGGATGTGGGAGACCGAGACGACGACCGACGGCTCTCCCGCAGGCTGGATGTCGACCACCGACCCGTACTCCTTGCCGTCCAGGACGTAGCTCCGCAGGCCGACGACCGTGCCGTCGACCGGCGAGTACACGTCGGTTCCGGGCGCCGCGCCGACGTTCAGCGAGCCCGTCGACGGGCCGTCTCCGCCGCCGAGCTGGTAGTAGGAGAGACCGCTCCCCCCGCCGCCGAAGATGCGGTGGAACGCGCGGGCGAAGAGGCCCTCGTTCGCCTGGTGGCCGAGCGGGTCGAAGGGAAGCGCGTCGTCGCCGGCGGCGTGGTAGCCGATCGCGGTGACGTTCCGCTGGTTCACGGGCAGCTGCACGCGGAGCGAGTCGTGGACCGCGATCACGAGCGGCTCGGGCGGGCCTGCCGGCAGGAGCCGTGACGCGCTCGCCGGCACGCTCGCGCCGATCGCGGACGAGCCGCCCGACCTGAACGCCGACAGGACGAGCACGACGAAGAGCCCCAGGCCGAGAACCGTCAGGAGGGCGCGGCGCCGGGCACGCCGGACCGTGCTGCTGGGACGACGCTGCGGCCGCCGGTAGGCGGGAGCAGGTTGCATCGGCGGCACGCTAACGGAGCCCGGAGCCGCTGACAACCGGCGTTGTGACGTCTGTTGCTCCGATTCCGAGCCGAAATCGAACCAGAGCTCGTGACGGTCGAGCGCGAGCGAGCCGTCCGTGTCCTGCGCCCAGTCCCACACGGCCGGGGGCCGCCCGGTTGGCGCGGTACGATGGCCGCGATGGCTCCCGGCGCGGCGCCGAAGATCCAGATCCCGCGCTGGATCCAGCTGGTCGGGCTTCCGCTGCTGCTGGTGCTGGCGTGGGTGGTGGCGGGGCGCGTCTTTCACGCGGTCTTCCTCTTCCTGGTCGCGTCGCTGGTCGCGCTGCTCCTCGATCCGGTCGTCAAGGCGATCGGATCGGTCCGGATCGGGAGGTTCCACATCCGCCGCGGCTTCTCGGTCGCGCTCGTGTACCTCAGTCTCGCGGCGGTGCTGATCGTCAGCATCTGGGCTATCGCCACCGTCGTCGTCGATCAGACGAAGACGGCCGCAAACCGGTTCGACACCTACTTTACGGAGCCCCATGGACGGACCGGTCAGACGGACGCCGACCGCGACGTCGACCGGCTGCAGCACTGGCTCGACACCCACGGGCTCGGCTCGATCGACGTCCAGGAGCGAGGCCACCGCTGGGTCAAGCAGATCCGGGAGAAGGACGTCGGCAAGTACACGAGCCGGATCGTCGACTTCGTCGAGGGCGCCGCCATCTCGATCGGGAAGGCGCTCTTCGCGGCGGTCGTCATCCTCGTCGCGTCGATCTACATGCTGCTCGACTTCTCGAAGCTGGCGAGGGCGATCGACAGGAGATTCCCGCCCCATCCCGGCTCGCAACCACTGCTCATCCGGGTCGAGCACGCCGTCGCCGGCTACGTCAAGGGCCAGCTCCTCGTCTCGCTGATCATCGGGGCGAGCGCGGGCGTCGGCATGTGGGTGCTCGGCGCGCTGGGCTGGGTGCCCGGGGCGGACAAGTACGCCCTGCTCTTCGGCGCGTGGGTCGGCATCACGGAGCTGATCCCCTATCTCGGCCCCTGGCTGGGCGCGATTCCGGCCGGCCTCTACGCCGTCGTCGTCCACCCGATCTCGCTGCTCTGGGTGACGATCCTGTTTCTCTTCATCCACCAGATCGAGGGCCACGTCGTCGTTCCGAACGTGATGGGCAGCGCGTTGCGCCTGCACCCGTTGCTGATCATCTTCGGCCTGCTCGCGGGCGGCGAGATCTACGGTCTGGCCGGGATCCTCGTCACCCTGCCGCTGCTCGCGGCCTGCCGTGCGATCTACGAGTTCTTCTCCGAGCGCGTCGCCCTCGAGCCGTGGACGGAGGGCGGCACCGTCCCGGTCGAGGTGGAGATCGAGCCCGAGCCGCCGCCTGCCGCGGTCGTCCCGGTGCCGGAGCCGGGGGAGCCGGACGAGGACGCACCGACGCAGGTCGGGCGGACACGCCCCCTCGCTTGAAGGCAGAACCGCTGCTCGCCGCGCACGGCGTCTCCCGCCGGTTCGGCGACCACACGGCGCTGGCGCCGACCGACGCCTCCGTCTTCGCGCAGGAGGTGGTCGCGCTCGTCGGCCCGAACGGAGCGGGCAAGTCGACCCTGCTCGCCGTCCTCGCCGGCGCGCTGCCGCCGAGCACGGGGACGGTCGAGCGGCGACCCGGCGTCCGCGTCGGCTGGATGCCTCAGCGGCCCGCGCACTACGGGCGGCTCTCGGCGCGTCAGAACCTCGAGCTCTTCGCGCGTCTCGAGGGCGCGGGCGATCCGGAGTCGCTGCTCCGGGCGTTCGAGCTCCCCGACGACGGCCGCCCGGCGGCCGCGCTGTCGGTCGGCAACCGGCAGCGGCTCGACCTGGCGATCTCCCTGCTCGGGTCGCCGCACGTGCTCTTGCTCGACGAGCCCACCGCCGCGCTCGACCCACGGCAGCGGCGCCGCCTCTGGGAGACGGCCGCCTCGACCCGCGACCAGGGCGGCGCCGTCGTGCTCGTCACGCAGAACGCCGAGGACGTGGAGCACCTCGCCGACCGTGTGATGGCCCTGCTCGAGGGCCGGGTCGCCTTTCACGGCCCGGTCGGCGAGTACCTCGCCTCCGAGGCGGCGGACGCGCTGCGATGACCCGCGCTCCGTGGCTGATCCTGCGGAAGGACCTGCTCGTCCTCCGGCGCTCGCCGTTCCTGCTCGGCGTGCTCGTCGCCTACCCGCTCGTGATCGCGCTCCTGATCGGGCTCACCGCCGCCTACGCGAACGCGAAGCCGAGAGTCGCCCTCGTCGACCTGGACGGCATCCCCCACCGGGTGGTGGTCGCGGGGAGGAGCTTCGACATCGACGCGCTGATCCGGCAGGTCGGCAGGAACGTCCAGCTCGTCAGGATGTCGGAGGGCGAGGCCTCGAGCCAGCTCGCCTCGGGCCGGGTGGCCGCCGTGATCACCGTCCCGCCCGGCTTCGTCGCCCAGCTGAAGGCGCTCGTCTCCAGCCCGAAGCTGATCCTGTCGACCGGCACGGGCGGGATCACGCCGCGCGTGCGCCAGCAGATGCAGGCGCTCGTCTACAACCTGAACCTTCGCCTGCAGAAGGCGTTCATCCAGGCCGACATCCGGTACGTCCAGCTCCTGCTCCACGGCGGACACGGCCGCGTGCTCGGCCGCTCGTTCTCGATCATCGGCCTCGACGGGGCGGCGCGGCTGCTGGCGCGGCTGCCGGCCTCGCCCGAGCGGAAGCAGATCGCCGACTTCGTGCACGACGCGCGGCTCGCGCTCGCCCTCACCGACAACGCCATCCGGGCGACCGCGGCGCCGATCGTCCTCGACGAGGAGAAGGGACGCGGCCGGACCTCGGCGCTGTCCGCCCAGGTGCAGGCCTACGGGCTCGCGATCACGATCACGTTCCTCGGCGTCCTGCTGGCCGCCGGAGCGCTCGCCGGCGAGCGCGACGAGAACGCGATCGGCCGGCTGGTGCGCGGCCTCGTCGGCCTCGGCCAGCTGGTCGCGGCCAAGGTCGCCCTCGCGGTCGCGATCGCGCTCGGCCTCGGCGTCGCGATCGTCGTCGGGTTCGGCGTCGCCGTCGAGGTCGGAGACGTGTCGGGCGGCGAGCCGTGGCAACGCGTGCCGCTCGCGCTCGTCGGCGTCGTCCTCGCGGGCGCCGCGGTCGGGGCGGCCGGAGCGCTGATCGGAGCGCTGGCACGGGAGGCCAGGACAGCCTCGCTGGTCGGGGTGCTCGTGGTGCTGCCGGTCGTCTTCCTCGGCCTCGTCCCGAGGCAGATCGTGCCCGTCGCCGCCTGGATCAGCGACGCGTTCCCCTTCGCGCACGCGCAGCGGTTCTTCGCCTCCGCGCTCTACGACGCGTCCCCGTGGGGAGCCGTCGGCCGAGAGGCGGCCTGGCTGGTCGGGCTGGGCGCCGCCTTCGCCCTGCTCGGCCGGCTGTCGGCGCGACGGCTCGTGGGGTAGCGCGTTCCCCGCACCGAACGCCTCCGAGCCGCCGCCGGCGGCCGCAGCCCCGTACTCTTTGCCTATCGCAACCTTCCCCGTCACCCGCCTCCGCCGCCTGCGCCGCACGGGCGCGCTGCGCACGCTTGTCAGCGAGACGCGGCTCGACCTCGAGGACTTCGTCATGCCTCTCTTCGTCGGCCCGACCACCGAGGCGAACGGGGACCTGCCGGCGATGGGGCGCTGGTCGGTCGACGAGCTCGGCGAGGAGGTCGACCGCCTTGTCGCCGCCGGCGTGCGCGGCGTGATCCTGTTCGGGATCCCCGACGAGAAGGACGAGGAGGGCTCCGGCGCCTGGGACGAAGATGGCGTGATCCAGCGGGCGTTGCGCGCTCTCCGCCCCCGTTTTCCGGAGCTCGTCCTGCTGACGGACGTCTGCCTGTGCGAGTACACCTCGCACGGACACTGCGGCGTGATCCGGGACGGAGAGATCGACAACGACGAGACGCTCGACCTGCTCGCCCGGGCCGCGGTCAGCCACGTCGAGGCGGGCGCCGACGCCGTCTGCCCCAGCGACATGATGGACGGACGCGTCGCGGCGATCAGAGAGGCGCTCCCGGAGACGCCGATCGTCGCGTACTCGGCCAAGTACGCCTCGTCGTTCTACGGGCCGTTTCGCGAGGCGGCGGACTCGACCCCCGCCTTCGGCGACCGGCGCAGCTACCAGATGGATCCGGCGAACGTCCGCGAGGCCCTGCGCGAGTGCGAGCTCGACGTCGCCGAGGGCGCGGACGTGATCATGATCAAGCCCGCGCTGCCGTACCTGGACGTGATCAGGGCGGCGCGCGAGCGGTTCGACCTGCCGCTCGCCGCCTACAACGTCTCCGGCGAGTACGCGATGGTCAAGGCGGCCGCCGCACGGGGCTGGCTCGACGAGCGCCAGGCGGCGCTGGAGTCGCTGACCGCGATCAAGCGGGCCGGCGCCGGTCTCGTCGTCTCCTACTGGACGAAGGACCTCGCCGCGTGGCTCTGATCGACCCTCCCTACGTCCCGGCCCCGCGCTCGACCGTCGCACCGGGCCGGCGCGCGGCCGTCTCGACGTGAGCTCTCTGACCACGCGCTCCGAGCTCTACCGGCGCGCGCTCGACCTGATTCCCGGCGGCGTCAACTCGCCGGTCCGGGCGATGCGCGCCGTCGGCCTGGACGAGCCGGTCTTCGTCCGGCGCGGCGAGGGCGCCGAGATCGAGGACTTCGACGGCCGCCGGTACGTCGACTGGGTGATGTCGTGGGGGCCGCTGATCTTCGGGCACGCCGACCCCGGCACGATCGAGGCCGTCGTCGAGGCCGCCGAGCGCGGGACGTCGTTCGGCGCGCCGACGGAGGCAGAGGTGGAGCTGGCGCAGGAGATCGTCGACGCGGTGCCGTCGGTCGAGATGGTCCGGCTCGTCTCGTCCGGCACGGAGGCGGCGATGTCCGCGCTGCGCCTCGCGCGGGCGGCGACCCACCGCGACCGGATCCTCAAGTTCTCCGGCTGCTACCACGGACACGCCGACGCGCTCCTGGCGAGCGCCGGCTCGGGGCTCGCGACGCTCGGGCTGCACGGCGCGGAAGCCCGAGCGACTTCGGAGCTTCTGGGCGTCCCCGCGTCGCCCGGCGTCCCGAGCGGTGCGGCCGCGGACACGATCGTCTGTCCCTTCAACGACGTCGAGGCGGTCGCCGCGGCGGTGGCGCGATGGGGAGAGGGGCTCGCGTGCGTGATCGTCGAGCCCGTCGCGGGCAACATGGGCGTGGTGCCGCCCGCGCCGGGATTCCTCGAGGCGCTGCGAGCCCTCTGCGACGCCTCGGGCGCGCTGCTCGTCTTCGACGAGGTGATCACCGGGTTCCGCGTCGCCCGCGGCGGCGCGCAGGAGCGCTACGGCGTCATGCCGGACCTGACCGTGCTCGGCAAGATCGTCGGCGGCGGCCTTCCGCTGGCAGCCTTCGGGGGACGGGCGGACCTGATGGAGCAGCTCGCGCCGGTGGGCGGCGTCTACCAGGCGGGAACGCTCTCCGGGAACCCGCTCGCGACCGCGGCGGGCCTCGCGGTGCTCCGGCGGCTACGCGATCCGGGCGTCTACGACGCCCTGGAAGCGGCCGGCGCGCGGCTGGAGGCGAGGCTCGCCGGGCTCGGGAGCGTGCAGCGCGTGGGGGCGATGCTGACCCTCTTCCTGCGGGACGAGCCCGTGCGCAGCTTCGAGGACGCGCAGGCCTGTGACACGTCGCGCTACGGCGAGCTCTTCCGGCGCCTCCTTGCGAGCGGGGTCTACGTCCCGCCGTCGCAGTTCGAAGCCTGGATGATCTCGACCGCGCACGGCGAGGCCGAGATCGACAAGACCGCCGACGCCGTTGCGGACTTCGTCGGCCGCTGACCTCTGGCAGGTGATCGCCGATGAGGCGGCGATCGAGAGCCCGCTGTGGGCGGAGGCGCTGCTGCCCGTCGACGAGCGCCGGCCGGTGGCGGTCTTCTCACCCCTGTGCCCGACCCGCTTCGCGCTCGGCCTGGAGACGATCTACGAGGGCTACCTGCTCCACTACGGCCGGCCGCGCCTGTTCACGCCCCGAGACCGGCACACGACGCTCTTGCTCGGCGACTATCTCTACGCGCACGGGCTCGTTCGGGTCGCGGAGACCCGCGACGTCGACGCGGTCGCCGACCTCGCCGCGCTGATCTCTCGTTGCGCCCAGCTTCGAGCCGAGCAGGCAGCCGGCGACGGCGAGGCCTGGGTGGCGACCGCGGCGCTTCTGGGCCGGAGCCCGCTCGCGAGCTCCACCGACCCGCTCGACCTGAAGACGCTGGCCGCCGGTGCGGCGGGCGCAGAGCCGGTCGAGCGGGCCCTTGCCCTGCACCGCAGCCACGCGGGTTAGACTTTCCCCGTGCTCGCGCTGCTCGCCGACGCCGCGAAGGAAGGCCGTGACGTCATCACCGGCATGCTGATCGTCGGCGCCGTCTTCCTCGGCGTGATCGCGCTGGGCACGCTCTCGCGCAAGCTCCGCAAGAAGCACTAGCCCAGGCCGGCTGCGCCGCTCTGCGCTAGAAGGGCAGGGCAAATCGCCGTATGCTCGCGGGCCTGATGCTCGGCATGCTTCGCCGGCGGGCGCGGGATTCGGTCTCGGCGCTCTCGGGGGTCTTCGCGAATCCGAGCCTGCGGCGGGCCGAGGGGGCATGGGCAGCCTCCAACGTCGGCGGCTGGGCGTACGGGGTCGCGGCGGGCGTGTACGCCTACCAGCAGGGGGGCGCGACCGCGGTCGGGGTCGTCTCCGCCGTCCGTCTCGGGCTGACCGCGGCGACCACTCCGTTCCTGTCGCTGCTCGCCGACCGCTTCCGGCGCAAGCTCGTCCTGATCGGCTCCGACCTGCTGCGCGCGGCGGCGCTGGGGGCCGCGGCGCTGGCCGTCCACGTCTCGGCTCCCGCCCTCGTCGTCTACGCGTTGACCGTCGTCGTGATGGTCGCCAACAGCGCGTTCCGTCCGGCGCATGCCGCGCTCGTCCCGTCACTCGCCGACAAGCCCGAGGACCTGACCGCGGCGAACGTCGCCGGCAGCACGATCGAAAGCGTCGGCATCTTCCTCGGGCCGGCTCTCGGCGGGCTGCTGCTGGGCCTCGACGGCGTCGCCGTCGTCTTCCTGGCGGTCGCCGGGGTCTTCCTCTGGTCGGCCTTCCTCGTCGCCCGCATCGGGAGATCCGAGCCGCCGCGGGCTCCGGCCGAGGTCGACACGAGCGGCGTCCTCCACGGCGTCGCCGGCGGCTTCCGGACCGTCGTGCAGGACGCCCGTGTCCGTCTCGTCGTCGGGCTCGTCTTCGTCCAGACGATCGTCAGCGGCGCCTTGAACGTCCTGATCGTGGCGATGGCCCTCGAGCTCCTCGACATGGGGCGGAGCGGCGTGGGCTATCTCAACGCCGCGGTCGGGGTCGGCGGCCTGCTCGGGGCGCTCGCGCTGCTCGCCCAGTCGCGGCGGTTGGGGCTGACGCTCGGGTTGGGCGTCTTCCTCTGGGGGACGCCGATCGCGCTGATCGGGATCTGGCCGCACGAGGTCGCGGCGCTGCTCCTGCTCGGCGTGGTCGGGTTCGGAAACAGCCTCGTCGACGTCCCCGCGTTCACGCTCCTGCAGCGCTCCGCGCCGAACGACGTCCTCGCACGCGTGTTCGGCGTGATGGAGACGGCGATCCTGTCCGGGGTCGCGATCGGCGCCGCGCTCACGCCGGTGGTGATCCACCTTGCGGGCCTGCGCGGAGCGTTGATCGTCGCCGGCTGCTTCCTGCCGGGGGTCACCGTGCTGCTCTGGCAGCGGATCCGGGCGCTGGACGCCGAGACGCAGGAGCCGCGCCGCGCCCTCGAGCTCCTCCAGACGATCCCGCTCTTCGCACCGCTCTCCGCCGCGACGCTCGAGGCGATCGCAGCCAACCTCGTGCCGGTCACGGTTCCCCCCGGGACCGCCGTCGTCCGGGAAGGGGACACGGGCGACCGCTTCTACATCGTCGACTCCGGCCGCCTGGAGGCGACACAGGACGGCCGGCACCTTCGCGACCTGGTCGACGGCGACTTCTTCGGCGAGATCGCGCTGCTGCGCGACGTGGCGCGGACCGCGACCGTCACCGCCGCCTCCGAGGTGCGCCTGCTTGCGCTCGACCGCGAGGAGTTCGTCGCCGTGATCACCGGTCATCCCGACAGCACAGCCGCCGCCGATGCCGCGATCGCGACCAGAATGGGCTCGCTGCGGCCCTCGATCGCCACTCCCTGAGCCCCCATGGACGAGCAGAACGGTCAGCAGGCGTTTCCGGAGGGGATCGTCGACGCCCTGCGAGAGCGCCTGGCCGATCCGAGCTCCGCGCCCGGCGGCGGATCCGCCGGCGCCGTCGCCTCGGCGATGGCCGCGAGCCTGGTCGCGAAGGCGGCACGCCGTTCGGCCGAGTCCTGGCGCGACGCGGCAGGCGTGGCGGCGCAGGCCGAGTCGCTCGCGCGCCGCTGCGGCGAGCTGGCCGAGTCGGATTCGCGCGTGTTCGCGGAGGCGCTTCGGGCGCTGGAGAGCAGGGAAGAGCTCGAGCGTCCGCTGGCCGAGTCGGTCGTCGTCCTGCTCGAGCTCGTCGAGGCGGCGGCGGACGTGGCGGAGCTCGCCGCGCGGACCGCGGAGCATTGCGACGGCACCTACCGCGCGGATGCGATGTGCGCGGCCCTCCTGGCCGAGGCTGCGAGCTCCAGCGCCGCGATCCTCGTCGCTGCGAACCTGACCGTCACGGAGCACGACGAGCGACTGCTGCGGGCGAGGCGGATCGCCGGCGCGGCGACCGCCGCCCTCGCGCGTGCGCTCGAGTCGGGCCCGTGATTTGATCGAGGCGCACATGGGGGGTCGCGCGGACGACGTCGATCTGGTGCGGCGCTGCCGGGCGGGTGACGGCGAGGCCTGGAACGAGCTCGTCGAGCGCTACTCGCGCTACGTGCACGCGATCGTGTCCCAGGGCTACCGCCTCCGCGGCCCGGACGCGGAGGACGCGTTCCAGGACGTGTTCCTGAGGATCTACGACCGGCTCGGCTCGCTTCGAAACCCGGAGGCGCTGAGGCCGTGGATCGCGCAGCTGACGCGCCGCGTGTGCCTCGACCGGATGACCGCGCTCGGACGCGAGGAGGCGGCCGAGCTCGAGGACGTCCAGGCCGGATCCGTGATCGACGAGCTCGACGAGGCGTTCGCCGTCCGGCAGGCCCTGGCGGAGCTCTCCGACGAATGCCAGGAGGTGCTCGACCGTTTCTTCTGCCGCGACGAGAGCTACCGGACGATCGGAGAGGCGCTCGGAATCCCGCACGGGACGATCGCGAGCAGGATCTCGCGGTGCCTCGCGAGGCTCCGAGAGCGTTTCGAGGGAAGATTCGAGGGCGGTCGGGAGTCTGGTGAAGTGAGAGCATGAGCTACGACGAGGAGACACTGGCCAAGCTGCTCCGGCGTCTGCCGCCGGCCCCCGAGGGGTGGGTCCGCGCGGCGCAGGAGCTGCCGGCGGCGCGAGCCGCGCTGGACGACCTCGTCGCCCGTGCCGAGGCGGATGCCGAGCTCCGAGCGCGCATCCTCGCCGATCTCGATGCGGCTCTGACGGGAGAGGGAATCGAGCCCGCCCGACGGGCCGTCGAAGAGCTACGCACCCGCCTCGGCGCGCAGTAGATTCGCGCGAGCCAGCCTTGGTTGCGCGACAGTGACACCATCACAGGCTCTCTCGACTCTCACGTCGTTTCGACGTGCCGCCGGAGCCGGGCCTTGCCCGGCGGGAGGCTCCGATTGATCCGCGGATCGCCGCGGCGAAGGAGGGGGTCCGTGGGGGAAAGCCGGCCGCGACGGGGTCGGTGTCGCGCGGCCGGTGCCCTGGAAGGGGCGCGCAGCGCCCGAACAGAACCTCGGGTTCCCCCACGCTGATGTCGGAGCTTCCGGCCTGGAGCCTGCCCGCGGGTGCCGCGGATCGGATCGCAGTCGCGATCGAGTGGCCGGCGGAGGTCACCCGCGAGTGGGCGTGGGGCGGTGCGACCGGCGAGGGCGTCGCCGTCTGCATCCTCGACAGCGGCGTCGACCGGAGCCACCCCCGCGTGGGCCGTGTCGACAGCGCCGTCGCGGTGTCCGTCGGCGAGGCCGGAACGACGGTCGTCAGCGAGGACGAGGAAGGCGACCTCTGCGGTCACGGAACCGCGTGCGCCGGGATCGTCCGGGCGCTCGCCCCCGAGTGCGAGCTGCACAGCGTGCGCGTGCTCGGGCCCGGTTTCACGGGCGGCGGCAAGATCCTGCTCGCCGGGCTGCGCTACGCGATCGAGCAGGGGTTCGACGTGGTCAACATGAGCCTCTCGACGACGAAGAAGGACTATGCCGCCGTCCTCCACGAGCTCGCCGACTCCGCCTACTTCCAGCGCACGGTGCTCGTCGCCTCGGCTCACAACATGCCGGTCGAGAGCTACCCGTGGCGCTTCTCGTCGGTCGTCTCGGTGGGGAGCCACGAGGAGGAGGACCCGTTCGCCTTCTTCTACAACCCGAACCCACCGGTCGAGTTCTTCGCGCGCGGCGTGAACGTCGAGGTTGCCTGGCTCGGCGGCGAGACCCTCCTGTCCTCGGGAAACAGCTTCGCGACGCCGCACCTGGCGGGCATCTGCGCGCTGATCCGCTCCAAGCACCGCGAGCTGACGCCGTTTCAGCTGAAGAGCGTCCTCCACCTGACCGCGACGAACGTGGGCCCGAGATGAGCGCCGACGACCTGCACGCGGCCGTCGCCGCCGGCGTGCTGGGCTCCGAGGAGCGATTTCGCGAGCTCCTTCGTTCGGTCGTCGAGGTGGCGAGGGCGATCTTCGCCGCGAAGGCGTCGTCGGTGCTCCTGCTCGACGAGGAGACGAACGAGCTGGTGTTCGAGGCGGTCGTCGGCGAAGGCGAGGAGGACCTGCTCGGCAAGCGCTTCCCGGCCGGCACCGGCGTCGCGGGCTGGGTCCTCGCGACCCGCACGCCCCTGGTGCTCGAGGACGTCGCCCGCGACCCGCGGTTCGCCAAGGACCTCGCCGAGGACACGGGCTACGTTCCCCAGGGCCTGATGGCGGTGCCCCTGCTGCACGACGAGCGGGCGCTCGGGGTGCTCGAGGTGCTCGACCGGCAGTCGCGGTTCACGCTTCAGGAGATGGAGCTCCTGGGGCTGTTCGCGTCGCAAGCCGCGATCGCGGTCGATCTGCTCCAGCGTGCTCGTGAAGCAGAGGCTGCCTTGTCGGGTCAGGCCTCGACGGCGGTCGTCGCACGCCTCGCCGCTGCGGTGCACGCACGCGACGACGACGCTGCGCAGCGGCTTCTGGCCGCGCTCGAAGACGTTCTCCGCCGGTAGCGAAAGGGGCGAGCCGGTGGCTCGCCCCTGCGAAAACTGCTCGTCCGCGTCTACGCGGTGGGGAAGCTACGCCTCGACGTCGCCGCTCGAGTGGCCGCCGTGCGTGTGGCCGCCGCTCGAGTGGCCGCCGTGCGTGTGGCCGCCGCTCGAGTGGCCGCCGTGCGTGTGGCCGCCGTGCGAATGGCCGCCGAGCGAGAAGGCGTGCCCCTCGACGTCGTTCTCCTCGTCCTCGTCCTGCTGAGCTTCGATCTCCTGATCCTTGGTCTCGTCCGTCACCGCACTGCCTCCCTCTGGTCGTTTCCGCGCGCTGCGGCTGATGTCTACTAGACGGTGTTCCCGGCCTGGATCTTCCCACGTCCGGCGGTGAGTGGCAATTCGCACGACGTGACAGCACGGGCCCTGCGGCCGATGATTCGTGCGTGAGAACGCTTCCGTCCGGCACGGTCACGCTCCTGTTCACGGACATCGAGGGCTCGACGCAGCTGCTCCACGAGCTTGGACCGAAGTACGCCGACGTGCTCGCCGAGCACCGCCGTGTGCTGCGCGAGGTCTTCGCCCGCCACGGAGGGGTCGAAGTCGATACCCAGGGCGACGCTTTCTTCGTCGCATTCGCGACCGCCTCCGCCGCCTCCGCCTCGGCCGCCGACGCACGGGAAGCGCTCGCCGCGAGCCCCGTCCGGGTGCGGATCGGCGTGCATACCGGGACGCCGTCGGTGGCGGACGGGGGTTACGTCGGCGCCGACGTCCACCTGGCGGCGCGGATCATGAGCGCGGGTCACGGCGGGCAAATCCTGCTGTCCGGGAGCACGCGTGCGCTCGTCGCCGAGCCGGTCGTCGACCTCGGCGAGCACCGGTTGAAGGACTTCGACGAGCCGGTCTCGCTCTACCAGCTCGGCGACGACGCGTTCCCGCCGCTGAGGACGATCTCGAACACGAACCTGCCGCAGCCGGCGTCCTCGTTCGTCGGCCGCGGGCAGGAGGTCGGGGACGTGGCTGCGCTGGTTCGGGAGGGTGCGCGGCTCGTGACGCTGACCGGGCCGGGCGGCTCGGGGAAGACCCGCCTCGCGCTGGAGGCGGCGGCCGAGCTCGTCGGCACCTTCAAGAGTGGCGTGTTCTGGGTCGGGCTGGCGTCGGTCCTGACGCCCGAGCTGGTTCTCCCGGCGATCGGTCAGATCGTCGGCGCGCGCCAGGAGCTCGCGGCGCACATCGGGCGCCGGGAGCTGCTCCTCGTGCTCGACAACCTGGAGCAGGTGATCGGCGCGGCACCGGAGCTCGTCGAGCTCGTCGAGGCCTGCCCGAACCTGACGCTCCTCACGACGTCCCGGGAACGGCTGCGCGTGCGCGGCGAGACCGAGTACGAGGTGCCGCCGCTCGCCGAGCCCGAGGCCGTCCAGCTCTTCTGCGCCCGCGCCCGGCTATCGCCGAGCCAGGCGGTGGAGGTGCTCTGTCGCCGGCTGGACGACATGCCGCTGGCCCTCGAGCTTGCCGCAGCCCGGGCGAAGGTGCTCACGCCGGAGCAGATGCTCGAGCGCCTCGGTCAGCGTCTCGACCTCTTCAGGGGCGGTCGCGACACCGAACCGCGACAGCAGACGCTGCGCGCGACGATCGAGTGGTCGTACGACCTCCTCTCGCCCGAGGAACGTTCGCTCTTCCGGAGAATGGGCGTCTTCGTCGGCGGTTGCACGCTCGAGGCCGCGGAGGGCGTCTGCGACGCCGACCTGGACTCGCTGCAGTCGCTCGTCGAGAAGAGCCTCCTCCGACACACCGGCGAGCGGTTCTGGATGCTCGAGACGATCCGCGAGTTCGCGGTCGAGCAGCTCCAGGCCTCGGGGGAGGGAGACCGCTACCGGCGGCGGCACGCCGACCACTTCCTCGCGCTCGCAGAGGCTGCCGGCCTGTCGGTGGAGGCGGTGGAGCGCGAGGAGCCGCAGCGCCACGACGCCGCCTTTGCCGAGCAGGACAACCTGCGAGCTGCGCTCGACTGGACACTCGAAGCGGATCCGGAGCTCGGACTGCGGCTCGCCGTCGCTCTCGAGCAGTTCTGGGTGACGATCGACCCCAGCGAGGGAGTTCGCCGCTACGAGGCGCTGCTCGATCGAGTTTCGCCGAGCGGCATCTCGCCCGAGCTGCGAGCTCGCGCGCTCCGTGCCTTCGGCGGCTCCTTGCAAATCGCCGGGCACACGCCGACCGCCCAGCGGCTCTTCGAAGAGAGCGCAGCACTCTTCCGCGCCCTCGGGAACGATCCCGCCGTCCTCCACATGGAGCTCCGGATCGCGAACAGCCTCGCCCTGGACGGCAAGACGGAGGACGCGAGGCGGCTGTTCGAGGAGGGAATCGCTCGAGCCCGGGCGCTCGGAAGCCGCGTGCTCGAGGCGCAGGCCGTCGGGCAACTCGGCTATCTGGAGCATCACGCCGGAAGCCTCGAGCGTGCATTCGAGCTGCTGGCCCGGAGCGTCGAGCTCTGCAGGGCGGCCGGGTTCGTCTGGTTCGAGGGCGGCATGCTCGACGAGCTCGCCGGCTGCGCGCTCGAGCTCGGCCGCCTCGACGAGGCGGAGGAGTACGCCCGCCGGTCGATCGCGGTCGCGCGTCGGATCGGCGACACGAGACTGCTCGTCTACGCCCTGGGCAGGCTGGCCGGCGCGGCCGCGTCGAGAGGGGAGCCGGCCCGAGCCGGCCGCTTGTGGGGCGCCCTCGAAGCCGAGGAGGCCCGTGGCACGTTCGAGATCTGGGCGGGAGAACGCGACTCGTTGATGCGGCCGCTCGGGACGGTCCAGGAACCGGCGTTCGACCGGGGTCGGGACGAGGGGAGGCGCCTCGCGCTCGAGGCCGCGGTCGAGGAGGCGCTCTCCTCGTAGACTGACGCCCCGATGGCGCCCCCGGCCGACCTGCGCGCGTGGATCGCGCTGCTCGAGCGCGAGGGCGAGCTCGTTCGCGTCTCCGCCGAGGTCGACCCGTACCTCGAGGTCACGGAGATCGTCGACCGCGTCGTCAAGCGCGGCGGGCCGGCGCTCCTCTTCGAGCGTCCGAAGGGCTCCGACCATGCCCTGCTCGTCAACCAGTTCGGCACCGAGCGGCGGATGTGCCTCGCGTTCGGCGTCGAGCGGCTCGACGACGTCGCCGCGAAGCTCGAGGACGTGCTCGAGATGCAGCCGCCGCAGGGGCTGGTCGAGAAGGCGAAAGGGCTGATGAAGCTGAAGTCGATCGCCGACTCCATGCCGAGGTCCGTTCGCGGCGGCCCGGTGCAGGAGGTCGTCCTCACCGGCGACGACGTCGACCTCGACCTGCTTCCGATCCAGACCTGCTGGCCCGGCGACGCCGCCCCGTTCATCACGCTGCCCGCCGTGATCACGCGCGACCCGCGCAGCGGCGGGCGCAACGTCGGCATGTATCGGATGCAGAAGATCGACCGCCGCTCGACATACGTGCACTGGCAGATCCACAAGGACGGACGGATGGACTACCTGGCCGCCGGCGGGCGCCTCGAGGTCGCCGTCGCGCTCGGCCTCGACCCGGTGACCACGTACGCGGCGAGCGCCCCGCTGCCGAAGCACGTCGACGAGCTGATGCTCGCCGGCTTCCTGCGCGGCGAGCCCGTCGGGCTGGTCAAGGGCAAGACGATCGACCTCGAGGTCCCGGCGGAGGCCGAGATCGTCCTCGAGGGCTACGTCGAGGCCGGCGACGAGGGGATCGAAGGCCCCTTCGGCGACCACACCGGGTACTACTCGCCGCCCGAGCCGTTCCCGGTCTTCCACGTCACGGCGATGACGATGCGGCGCGACGCGATCTACCCCTCGATCGTCGTCGGCAAGCCGCCCGCGGAAGACGCGTGGCTGGGAAAGGCAACGGAGCGGATCTTCCTGCCCGCGGTGCGGATGTCCGTCCCGGAGATCGTCGACTACGACCTGCCGGTCGCGGGCGCCTTCCACAACTGCGCGATCGTCTCGATCCGCAAGGCGTTCCCCGGCCAGGCGCAGAAGGTGATGCACGCGATCTGGGGCCTCGGGCTCCTCAGCCTGACCAAGTGCGTGGTCGTCGTCGACGAGTGGGTCGACGTGCACGACTACGCCGAGGTCTTCTTCCGCGTCGCTGCCAACGTCGACCCCAAGCGGGACGTGCTGATCTCGGAGGGCCCGCTCGACCACCTCGACCACGCTCCGACCAGGCAGTTCGCGGGCGGCAAGCTCGGGATCGACGCGACCCACAAGGGCCCGGAGGAAGGAACACGGCCTTGGCCCGAGGAAATCCGCATGTCCGAGGAGATCCGCGAACGGGTCACGAGCCGCTGGAGCGAGTACGGTGTCTAGTTGTCACACCGACGGCCGCCCGATCGTCGATACTTCGGACGCGTCGAGGCAAGTGTTACGTCGTTGACACATCACGCAGGCGATCGTTTGAATCACCCTCGGATGGACAGGGCGTCGCTCTATCCAGCCGAGGCAAGCGACAAGGAGGACTACGAAGGTGGATCCCCACCGCGGGGACGATAAGCCGCATCTTCCGTCCCCGACCCTCTGGCCGGTCGGCTTCGCCGTCGGCGTCGCGTGCGTCCTCGTCGGCCTGATCGTCAGCTGGCCCGCGGTCGCGGTCGGCGGCGTGATCGCGCTCGTGTTCGGGTTCCTGTGGGTGCGCGACCTCACCGCCGGCGTGCGGGTCGCTCCTCCGCCTCCGCCTCCTGCGCCGGCGGCGGAGACCGGGCCTGCTCCGCCCGCGACCGCTGGACCGGCCGGGATGCCGCTGCCCGATGCCGGCGAGCGCTTCCCGCGGAGCCGCTTCCTCGAGGGCGCGACGCTCGGGCTCGGCGCGCTGATCGGCGGCGTCGTCACCGTCCCGCCGGTCGGGCTGCTCGTCGCCTCGTCGTTCGAGGGCCAGACGTTCCACGACATCGACCTCGGCCCGATCTCCGAGTTTCCGTCGGGCAAGTTCATGATCACCACGTTCGTCGAGGACCCCGCCGCCGGAGAGGTCTCCAGGCGGACGGCGTACATCCGCTACAACGGGCTCCTCCAGGGCCAGCCGAGCTTCACCATCCTGTCGAACCGGTGCGCGCACCTCGGCTGTCCGGTGCAGCCGAACGGGCCCGTGCAGGAGCAGCCGGCGAAGCTGGTCAAGGACAAGGCGGGAAACGAGCTGCTGAGGCTGACGCAGGCCCAGCCGGCCGGCTTCGGCTGCCCGTGCCACGGCGGCCAGTACGACACGGAGGGCAACCGCACCGCCGGCCCGCCCGTCCGCGGCCTCGACCGGTACAACTACTCGATCAAGAACGGCCGGCTCGTCCTCGGCAGCGCCTACAGCGTCGACTACGTCCGCGGCACCGGCAAGGACGCGCGGATCAAGAAGTACCCGTTGCACAATCCGGGCCAGCACGTCGCCGGCCCCGAGTTCTGGCTCTGGCCGATCCCGGAGATCCGTGCCTAAGTCCGAGCGCAGAAAGCAGGTGGAGGCAATGGTCCTCTACCCGCTCGACTGGCTCGAGGAGCGCTCCGGGCTCGTCGGCGGCGTCCGCTACTTCCTCTTCCGCAAGGTCCCGAGCGACTCCGGCTGGGCGCACACCCTCGGCTCCGCGACGCTGACCGCGTTCCTCGTCCAGGCGATCACGGGCGTGATCCTGGCGATGTACTACAAGCCGAGCCCGAACGAGGCCTACTCGTCGATCCAGCACATCACCAACGACGTCACGTTCGGCTGGCTCGTGCGCGGGATGCACCGCTGGGGCGCGAGCGTCTTCATCATCCTGCTCTTCTTCCACATGGCGAGGGTCTTCCTGTACGGCGCGTACAAGTACCCGCGCGAGCTGAACTGGATCGTCGGCGTGTTCCTGCTCATCCTCGGGATGTTCGAAGGGTTCACCGGGTACCTCCTGCCCTTCGACCAGACCGCGTACTGGGCGACGGTGGTCGGGATGAACATCACCGCGAACGGGCCGTTCGTCGGGACGCTGCTCGGGCAGATCCTGCAGGGCGGGCCGGCGATCGGCTCCGACACGCTGTCGCGCTTCTACTCGCTGCACATGCTCGTCGCGCCCGGCGCGATCTTCGCCCTGATCGGCCTCCACCTGTACCTCGTCGTCCGCCTGGGCGTCTCGTCGCCGCCGTGGTCGAAGGAAGCCGCCGGCGCCGAGCACATCGAGCCCGAGCCTCCGCCGCCCGGCCGTGCGGGTCTCGTCGCACCGACCATGCGGGGGAGGCCGCAGCCGTGATCACGAAGCCGAGCCCGAGCCTGCAGGCACGCCGCGCGCAGCACGCGCGCTACAAGGAGGACGTCCAGAAACGGGGGAAGCCGTTCTACCCGTACGCGATGTTCCACGACACGGTGATGAGCCTCGTCGTCGTGTGCGTGATCGTCGTCCTCGCGGTGATTTGGAAGTGGACGACGCCCGGCGACCACACGGGCACCGAGGCAGGCTGGCTCGGGCCGCTGTACACCGACAAGGCCGACCCGGGCACGACCAGCTTCGTCCCGCGCCCCGACTGGTACTTCTACTTCCTCTTCTACCTGCTCCGGATCTTCAAGTGGCCGGACTCGGTGATCCTCGGAACCGTCGGGATCCCGACGATCATCATGGTGCTGATGCTGCTGCTGCCGTTCATGGACATGCGGCGCGAGCGGAGGCTGTCGCGGCGGCCGGTGGCGGTCGTGATCACGATCCTGACCGTGATCTCGATGGGCGTCCTGACGTACAAGGGCGCGACCGCGAAGGAGGCGCTCGCGAGCGAGCTCGCCAACCTCCCGCCGGAGTGGGCGAAGAAGCAGGGCTTCGAGGGGAACCAGCAGGCGCTCGCCGGCGCGAAGCTCTTCACCCAGGCGGGGTGCTCGACGTGCCACACGTACCTCGGCACCGGCTCCTCCAATCTGGGCGCCCCGGACCTCAGCAACGAGGGGACGAGGGGGCGCGGCGTGCAGGGGCTGGCCGCGTACATCGCCGACCCGAGCAAGTTCGGGAACAACGTCATGCCGCGATTCGGTTTGCAGTTCACCGACGCCCAGATCCGTTCGATCGCGGTCTTCCTCGACGCGTCGAAGGGCGGAAAGTAGGCACGATGGTGGGCGCGTGCATGTCTTCCTCGGCATAACGGGCGCTCCCGGCGCTTCGTACGCAGCCCGGATCCTCGAGGCCCCGACCGAAGCCGACCGCGGCGTCCGTGTGCTCGACTCGGAGGGAGCGATCGACGTGTCGGCGACCGAGCTGGGCTTGAGCGCCGGCAGGGCGAGCGCGGAGGCGATGTGATCCGCTCGCGCTCGAGGGGAACGCTCCGAACGATCGCATCGGGTGCGATGTCCGACCTGATCCACCGCGTCCCGGGCGCGGCGCCGGCGGAGGAGCCGCAGCTCGTCCTCGGGCATGTCCCCGGCGGACGTGTCGCCCGCGCTGGAGGGGTCAGACCCCTGACATGACCGGAAGGGACGCACGTTCGCGCAACCAGGCGCCGGAGGGCGGAGGCGCAGTGGCGACTTCGGCCACGGCAGGGGTCAGACCCCTCGACACGGCTGGACGGGACATGGCCGCCGGTTGGCTTCCCGCTGCCGACGTCCGGGGCATGTTCGACCGGATCGCCCCGGTCTACGACGCGATGAACCGCGTGATGACCGCCGGGCTCGACCTCCGCTGGCGGCGGATCACGGCCGAGGCGGTCGTTCGGCCGGGCGACCGCGTCCTCGACGCCTGCTGCGGCACCGGGGACCTCGCGGTCGCGGCGCGCAAGGCGGGCGCCGGGCAGGTGACGGGGCTCGACTTCGCGCCGCGGATGCTCGCGCGCGCGAGGCGCAAGCTGCCCGAGGCGACGTGGGTCGAGGGTGATCTGCTCGCCCTCCCGTTCGAGGCCGGGTCGTTCGAGGCGGCGACCGTCGGCTTCGGCGTCCGCAACGTCGCCGACCTGGAGCAGGGTCTGGCCGAGCTGCGCCGCGTGCTCGCCCCGGGCGGCCGGGCCGGGATCCTCGAGATCACGACCCCGTGCGGGCTCCTCGCGCCGTTCTACCGGGTCTGGTTCGACCGCGTCGTTCCGCTGCTCGGCAAGCTGCTCCGCGGCGGGGGCGCGTACTCGTACCTTCCGGCCAGCGTTCGCCGCTTTCCGTCGCCCGACGAGCTCGCCGAGCGGATGGAGCAGGCAGGGTTCGTCGGGGTCGAATGGCGAACATTCGCCGGAGGGATCGTCGCGCTCCACACGGGACGGGTCACGTGACCGTCGTCACTCTCGACGGTCGTGGGGCTCTCCGCCGCGACCGGCACGGCAGGCGCGGCAGCTTACGGCCGCCGGGCTGTGAGCGCCGTCGGCAACACGAGCACGCGGAGGAAACCGGCCGTCTCTCCCGCGAGAGCGAGCCGGAGGCGAGCGGCGCATGAGCGCCCTGGCGACGATCCGCGAGACGCCGGGGCTCGAGTCGTACCTCGAGGAGCTCGAGGAGCGTCTCGAGGAGACCGTGGCGACCCATCCGGGCCTCGTCGCGGCCGTCTCACGCGACGCCCTCAGCGCCGGCGGCAAGCGGTTGCGGCCGTTGCTCGTCTTCTTCGCGACGCCGCCGGGCGAGGCGCCGTCGGTCGCCGCCGGCGTCGCGGTCGAGCTGGTGCACATGGCGACGCTCGTCCACGACGACCTGATCGACGGCGCCGAGTTCCGCCGCGGGCGTGCGTCGGCCTGGTCGGCGTACGGGCCGGCGGCCGCGCGGGCGACGGGCGACTACCTCTTCGCCCGCGCGTTCGCGGAGCTCGCGGCGACGGGCGACGACCACGCCGTCTCGCTGCTCGCCGACGCCGCCCTCTGCCTCGCCCGCGGCGAGGCGATGCAGCGGCGGCAGACGCACGACCCGGACACGTCGGTCGAGGCCTACCTGGAGCGGTGCGGGCTCAAGACCGGCAAGCTGTTCGAGGCCGCCTGCCTGCTGGGCGGGGGCTCGGGCCGGCCGCGCCTGGGCCCGTTCGGGCTGGCGCTCGGGATCGCGTTCCAGATCACGGACGACATCCTCGACTGCTCCGGCGAGACGGTCGAGACCGGCAAGATCGCCGGCGTCGACCTGCGCGAGGGCACGCCGACGCTGCCGCTGATCCTCGCCGCGCGCGAGGACGAGGTCGTGCGCCGGGCGCTCGCCGGCGGCCCGCTCGACGGCGCGCTCGTCCGCGTCGCCGCGACCGGTGCGCTCGAGCAGGCCAGAGACGTCGCGCTCGACTACGCCCGTCGGGCCCGAGACTGCCTGAACGGCGAGCTGCATCGCCAGGAGCTCGAGGCCCTGACCCACCTGGTCGTCCACCGGGAGGCCTAGTGCCCCTGCGCCTCGGCCGGATCAGCTACGTGAACATGGCGCCGGTCTTCTACCGGCTCGAGCACGTCGTCGAGGAGATCAGCGGCGTCCCGACCGAGCTGAACGGGCAGCTGATCGCAGGCGAGCTCGACCTCGCCCCGATCTCCTCGATCGAGTGGGCCCGGCACGCCGACCGGCTGCGGATCCTGCCGCGGATCTGCGTCGGCTCCGAGGGCGCGGTGGACTCGATCCAGCTCGTCTCCAGGATCCCGCTCGAGCAGGTGCGGCGGATCGCCGTCACGCCCGAGAGCGCCACCTCGGTCGTCCTGACGAAGGCGCTGCTGCCCGAGGCGGAGCACGTCCCGCTCGACCAGGCGGCGGACGCGGATGCGAAGCTGCTGATCGGCGACGCGGCGCTGAAGAGCGCCTTCGAGGACCCGACGCCGCACTACGACCTCGGCCGGCTGTGGCTCGAGCGAACCGGCCTGCCGATGGTCTTCGCGGTCTGGGCGACGCCGGACCCGCCGCCGCCGGGGCTCCAGGCGCTCGAGGAGGCGCTCGTCGCCTCCGTCCGCCGTGCCCGCGCCGAGCCGGAGCAGCTCGCCCACGAGGCCAGCGAGCGCTACGGCTACCCGGCTGGCTTCCTCGCACGCTACTTCGAGAAGCTGCGCTACCGGTTCGGCCCGAGAGAGCGGGCGGGGCTGTACACGTTCATGGAGATGGCGCGCGACGTCGGCGAGCTCGACGGGGTGCCGGAGCTGCGCTTCGTGCACGAGGAGGTCAGCGTGTGACCGGTCGCAGCGCGCTGCTCGAGTCCCTGATCGACCGCTTCCCGAGCGTGCCGCCGGAGGCGGTGCTGAAGGAGGACCTGCTCCGGACGGGGATCGCCTTCGACGACGCCGCGCTGAGCGAGAACCTCGACGGCGCCGTCAAGCCGAAGTCGTACTTCATCTTCTCGTTCGACCAGCAGCCGCTGGCGAGCCTCGGCGAGGCGGCGCGGCGCCGGCCGCCCGAAGAGATCGCCCTGACGGGAGGGCCGTACGGGCTTCGCCGGACGATCGTCTCCGTTCGTGTGAACCCGGGCTCGCCCTACCGCGTCGTCGGCGGCGAGGGCGCGCTCCGGTTGACGCTCGAAGGGCGCGTACTCGCCGACGTAGCCGTCCCGCCGCTCCCCGAGTACTACCGCCACACGCTCGCGAACGGGAAGACGGTGATGGAGACGGCGCCGACGATCGAATGGGGCTACCTCGTCTACCTGACCGTGCTCCGCCTCTGCCAGTACTTCGGCGCGAAGGAGGAGTGCGGGTTCTGCGACATCAACCACAACTGGCGCCAGCACCGGAAGGCGGGCCGTCCGTACACGGGGATCAAGCCGGTCGAGGACGTCCTCGAGGCGCTCGGGATCATCGACCGCTACGACGCGGATCGCGCCAGCAAGGCGTACACGCTCACCGGCGGCTCGGTGACGAGCACGGTCGAGGGGCTCGCCGAGGCGGATTTCTACGGGCGCTACATCCAGGCGATCGAGGAGCGCTTCCCGGGCCGGTGGATCGGCAAGCTGAACGCCCAGGCGCTGCCGCGGGCCGCCGTCGAGCGCTATCGCGACTACGGAATCTCGATCTACCACCCGAACTACGAGGTCTGGGACGCGCGCCTGTTCGCGATCATCTGCCCGGGCAAGCAGCGGTACGTGGGCCGCGAGGAATGGCACCGGCGGATCCTCGACGCGACCGAGGTGCTCGGGCCGCGGCACGTGATCCCGAACTTCGTCGCCGGGATCGAGCTGGCCCGGCCGCACGGCTTCCGCAGCGTCGACGAGGCGATCGCGAGCACGACCGCAGGGCTCGACTTCTTCATGAGCCGGGGCGTGACCCCGCGCTTCACCACCTGGTGCCCGGAGCCGACCACGCCGCTCGGCCGCGACAACCCGGAGGGCGCGCCGCTCGAGTACCACGTCCGGCTGCTCGAGGCCTACCGCGCCGCGATCGAGCGGCACGGGCTCTCCGCCCCGCCCGGCTACGGCTCGCCCGGCGTCGGGAACGCCGTCTTCTCCGTCAGCTCGTTCATGGACGTCTTGCCCGCCGGGGAGCCCCTGGTTCCCCAGCGAGCCCCTTCCTTCCCTGCCGCGCCCGCCATGGCGGGCGCAGCGGCGACCGCCGCCGACGACGGTAAGGAGGCCTCGTGAGCGCTCTCGACCGGATCGCGACCACGATCGAGGCCGGCGAGCGGATCACCGTCGACGACGCGCGGGTCCTCTGGACCGAGGCCGGCGACGACGAGCTGAAGCGGCTCGCGCAGGTCGTGCGGGGCCGCCGGCACCGCCCCGGGCACGCGACCTACATGGTGATGCGGATCGTCAACTACACCAACGTCTGCGTCGCTCAGTGCGACTACTGCGCGTTCTACGTCCTGCCGAACGAGGAGGGCGGCTACGTCCTCTCCCGCGAGCAGGTGTTCGCGAAGATCGACGAGCTGCTGGAGCTCGGCGGCGACCTCGTCGGCTTCAACGGCGGGTTCAACCCCCGGCTGCCGCTCGACTACTACGCCGACCTGTTCCGGTCGGTGCGCGAGCGCTACGGCGACCGGGTCGAGTTCTACGCGTTGACGATCGCCGAGTTCCTCTACCTCGCCGACCGCGCCGGCCTCTCGTACGCCGAGGCGGCTGCGCGGCTGCGCGACGCGGGCGTCCATTGGGTGACGGGCGGGGGGAGCGAGATCCTCACCGAGGGCTTCCGCCGGCGCCACGCGAAGTTCAAGTACACGGTGCGCGAGTTCTTCGAGGCCCAGCGGGCGCTCGTCGAGAGCGGGATGAAGACGACCGCGACGATGGTGATCGGCTTCGACGAGACGCTCGACGAGCGGCTCGAGCACCTGCAGCGCACGCGCGACTTCCAGGACGCCTGCCTGGCCGACGGGTACGAGGGCCTCTTCTCGTTCCTCTGCTGGACGTACAAGCCCCACGGAACCCAGCTCGGCGGGGAGGAGATCTCCGCGGAGGAGTACCGGCGGCACATCGCCCTCAGCCGGATCTTCCTCGACAACGTCGAGCACGTCCGGACGTCGGTCCTGACGCAGAACGAGGAGGCGTTCCTGGCGCTCGACTACGGCGCGGACGACTTCGACCTCCCGATCGAGGACGAGGTGACGCAGAAGGCCGGGGCCCGGATCGACCTCGACCTCGAGCGGCTGCTCGAGATCCCCCGCCGGCTCGGCTACACGGTCGAGTACCGGCGCGCGGAGCGCCCGGCGGTCGCGGCAGCCTAGACCCGTGCTCGCGTCGCTGACCTCCTTCGTGGGCGACCACGGCGTCTACGCCGTCTTCCTGCTCATGCTCGTCGCGGCGATCGTGCCCGCGGCGAGCGAGCTGGTGATGATCTACGCGGGCGCGGTCGCCGGCGGGACGTTCGCCTCGGCGCACGTCGTCCTCTTCGGGGAGCGGATCAGCACCCCGGCCTGGGCGTACGTGACGGTCGCCGCCGCCGGGGCGATCGCGAACACGATCGGATGCCTGGCCGGCTGGGCGATCGGCGACTACGGCGGCCGCCCGCTGCTCGACCGCTACGGCCGCTGGCTGCACGTCACCCCGGCGCGGGTGGAGCGCGCCGAGCGCTGGTTCGACCGGTTCGGGACCTTCGCGGTGCCGCTCGGCCTGGCCACGCCGGTCGTCCGCTCGTTCGTCGCGATCCCGGCCGGGATCGCCAGGATGCGGCTCGCGAGGTTCGCCCCGCTCGCCCTGCTCGGGTGCCTGCCGTTCTGCTTCGGGCTCGCCGCGGGCGGCTGGGCGCTGGGCGCGAGCTACGACCGCCTCCACCACGACTTCACCTACGTCTCGATCGCCGTCGTCGCCCTCGTAGTTGTCGCAATTGGCTACCTGGTCGTCCGGAGGCGCTCCTCTAAACTGGCCCAGCGCGCCGATGATCCCGCTCGTTGACGTCAAGGCGCAGTACGCGCCGCTGATCCCTGCGCTGCAGGAGCGGCTCGCGGACGTCCTCGAGTCGGGCAGGTTCATCCTCGGCCCGAACGTCGCCGCGTTCGAGGAGGAAGCGGCCGCCTACCTCGGCGTGCCGGCAACGGTCGGCGTCGCCAACGGCACGGACGCGCTCGTGCTCGCCCTCGGGGCGATGGGGATCGGCGAGGGCGACGAGGTGATCTGCCCGGCGTTCACGTTCTACGCGACCGCGGAGGCGATCGTCCAGAGCGGCGCGACCCCGGTGTTCGCCGACATCGACCCGGTGACGCTGAACCTCGACCCGGAGGACGCCGCGGCCAGGATCACGCCGCGGACGAAGGCGATCATGCCGGTGCACCTGTTCGGCAGGCCGGCCCCGCTCGCCGAGCTGGCCCGCCTCGGCCAGCCGATCGTCGAGGACGCCGCCCAGGCCTTCGGCGCCGCCGGCGTCGCGACCACCGGCGTCGCCTCCACCTTCAGCTTCTTCCCGACGAAGAACCTGTTCGCCCTCGGCGACGGCGGCCTCGTCGCGGCGACGCACGAGGAGGTCGCCGAGCGAGTGCGCCTCCTGCGCTTCCACGGCTCGCGGGACAAGGTCGACTTCGACCTGATCGGCTTCAACTCGCGCCTGGACGAGCTGCAGGCGGCTGCTCTGCGCCTCTTCCTGCCCGAGCTCGACGGCTGGAACCGCTCGCGCCGCGAGGCGGCTGCGCGATACACGGAGCTCGGTCTCGGGGATGTGTGCGAGGTGCCCCTCGACGAGCCCGGCCACGTCTACCACATGTACGTCGTCCGGACCCAGGAGCGCGAGCGGCTCGCCGCGGCGCTCGGTGCGGCGGGGATCTCCTGCGCCGCCTACTACGTGACGCCGCTCCACCTGCAGCCCGCGTTGCGGTTCCTCGGCTACGAGGAGGGCTCGCTGCCCGAGACCGAGCGCGCGGCCCGCGAGAACCTCGCGCTGCCGATGTGGGCGGGGATCGACGCGCCGGTCCAGGAGCGGGTCGTCGCCACGGTCCGGGAAGCGTCCGCGATCGGCGCGCCGCGATGACGTTCCCGATCAACCGGCACCGGGTCTGGCAGCTCGCGGTCGACGCCTGCCTGGTCGCGGCCGCCTGGTATCTGGCGTTCCGGCTCCGCTTCGACCCGCGGATCCCGCCGTACTACCACACGCTCTTCACGCGGACGATCTGGATCGTCGTCCTGATCCAGCTCGTCGTCTTCGTCCTCTTCGGCTTCTACAACCGCTGGTGGCGGTACGTCTCCACCCGCGACATGTGGGGCGCCGCGCGCGGAGTCACGGTCGCCTGCCTCGTCTCCGGCATCGTCGTCTACTTCGCCGACCCGGTGGCGCAGGTGCGCCTGCCGCGGTCGGTCGCGATCATGGACTGGCTCCTGCTCCTCGCCTTCGTCGCCGGCGCGCGGATGCTCGCGCGCACGCTGATGGAGCGGCCGAGCGCCCGCGGGCTGGTCGCGCGCGGCAAGGAGGTCGTGATCGTCGGCGCCGGAGACGCCGCGCAGCTGATCGTCAAGGAGATGCAGAAGAACCCGGCGCTCGGCTACACGCCGATCGGGCTGGTCGACGACGACCCGCGGAAGAAGAACCTGCGCGTGCACAACGTCCGCGTCCTCGGCACGACCGACGAGCTGCCGCGGATCCTCGCCGACTTCCGTCCCGACGAGGTGCTGATCGCGATCCCGTCCGGCTCCGGGTCCGTGCGCCAGCGGGTGGTCGACCACACCCGCGCCGCCGCGGTCCCCGTCAAGACGCTGCCCGGCATCTACGAGCTGATCTCCGGCGACCTCGACCTCGCCGGCCAGATCCGGCCGGTGCAGGTGGAGGACGTGCTCGGCCGCGAGCCCGTCGACGTCGACCTGCACGCGGTCGCCGCGTACATTCGCGACGCGACCGTGCTCGTCACCGGCGCGGGCGGCTCGATCGGCGCCGAGCTCTGCCGCCAGATCGCCCGGATCGGGTGCAAGCGGCTGATCCTCGTCGACCGCGCCGAGACGGCGCTCTTCGAGATCGAGCGCGAGCTCGTCTCCGAGCGCGGCTTCGCGCCGAGCGTCCCCGTGCTCGCGGACGTGGGCAATCGGGCGCGCATGGGGCGCGTCTTCGAGCGGTACACGCCTTCCGTCGTCTTCCACGCCGCTGCGTACAAGCACGTCCCGCTGATGGAGGCGAACCCGCTCGAGTCGGTGCGCAACAACACGCTCGCGACCAAGGTGATCGCCGACGTCGCGGTCGAGTACGGCGTCGAGCGGTTCGTGCTCGTCTCGACCGACAAGGCGGTCAACCCGAAGACGGTGATGGGGCAGTCGAAGGCCCTCTGCGAGTGGATCGTCGAGCGCTACGGCGCGCGCACGGACGTCGCGACGCGCTTCGTCGCCGTGCGCTTCGGCAACGTGCTCGGCTCCTCGGGCAGCGTGATCCCGATCTTCCGCCGCCAGATCGAGCGCGGCGGCCCGGTCGGCGTCACCCATCCCGAGATGACGCGGTACTTCATGACCATCCCCGAGGCGGTCTCGCTGATCGTGCAGGCGGGCTCGATCGGACGCTCCGGTCAGGTGTTCGTCCTCGACATGGGCGAGCCCGTCTCGATCCTCGAGCTCGCCCGGAACATGATCCGGCTCTCGGGGAAGGAGCCCGACCGGGACATCGCGATCGAGTTCATCGGCGTTCGCCCGGGGGAGAAGCTGCACGAGGAGCTCTGGGGCGACGGCGAGTCGGTCGGCGCGACCCCGCACCCGAAGATCCTCGCCGTCACCCGGCCGGCGGTGGACGCGGCGTGGCTCGACGAGGAGCTGGCCGAGCTGGAACGCCTCGTCGCCGAGGGCGAGACGCTCGAGCTGGTCTCGAAGCTGGGCGCGATGATCAGGGAGCCGCGCCGCGCCTCGACACCCGCTCGTGCGCAAGCCGAGACGGTCTCGTACCAGGCGACGACCTAGCCTCGCTCTAGGCTGGCGGTGTGGAGCTGAACGCCGAGCAGCGGCGGGCGGTCGAGGCCGTCCGCGGCCCCCTGTGCATCCTCGCGGGCGCGGGCTCGGGGAAGACGACGACGATCACGCACCGGATCGCGAACCAGGTCGTCTCCGGCGCGTTCCGTCCCTCCGAGCTGCTCGCCGTGACCTTCACCGACAGGGCCGCGGGCGAGCTGCGCGGGCGGCTCGAGCAGCTCGGGGTGACCGGCGTTCGCGCGAGCACGTTCCACTCGGCGGCGCTGTCGCAGCTGCGCTACTTCCGTCCGGACCAGGTGGGGAGGATCCTGGCGTCGAAGGCGCTCGTGCTGCGCCAGCTGGCGAACGCGCTGCCGCGTCCGTTCAGGTTCCGGCCCGCCGGCGACCTCGCAACCGAGATCGAGTGGGCGCGCAACCGCCGGATCCCTCCCGGGCGGTACCTCGATTCCCTCGACGGCCGTGCCCCGCCGATCCCCGCCGAACTGATGCTCCGCCTCTACGAGCGCTACGAGCGGCGAAAGCGCGAGCAGGGGCTGATCGACTTCGAGGACCTGCTCGAGCGGGCGATCGAGATCTTCGACGACGAGCTCGCGGCCGCCGAGTTCCAGGGGCGGTACGCCGCCTTCACGGTCGACGAGTACCAGGACGTCAACCTGCTCCAGCAGACGCTGCTCGAGCGCTGGCTCGGCAGTCGCGACGACCTCTGCGTCGTCGGCGACGACTACCAGTCGATCTACGGCTTCACGGGGGCGTCGGCCGCCCACCTCCTCTC
>Ga0070741_10003058_pt1 | contig 42634 bp, 38 predicted proteins | sample Coa_R1_4_FD_66440 | JGI IMG/M metagenome (GOLD analysis project Ga0070741, IMG submission 66440) | Surface soil microbial communities from Centralia Pennsylvania, which are recovering from an underground coalmine fire - Coalmine... | ecosystem: Environmental > Terrestrial > Soil > Unclassified ... | reverse complement strand
TTGCTATGCCGCAAATGAATGGTCTGCAGGCCGGACGCGAGATATTCAAATCTTCCCCGCTCCCCATGTTGCTGCTCACCGTGCAGGAGGTCTCTCCGGAACTCGCACGGGAAGCCCGAAATGCCGGATTCCAAGGCGCTATTTCTAAGAGCAGAGGAGTAGAGGTGGTGAACGGAATTGAAACTCTGCTGCGCGACCAATGCTTCTTCCGACCTGCCTAGATGCCAGGTCCGAAGTCAAGCTAGAACCGGCAAACCACAATAGAGCCGTTCTGGTAGGGGCATTCCAGCCCGGGAACATTGTGCTGTAAGACGAGCCAGTTCACCCCATAGGTCGATTGCAGGCGGCGAAAGTCTTGTAATTGAAAGTGACCCCATCCGGATTGCGCCTGCAGTTGCGCCCACCATACTTCCGAGAGTTGGGGAAACATGGACGCAGCACCGGCATCTTTGTCGTCATCCGCCATGCTGCTGCGACGGGATACGGCCCGAAACCCTTGTTCATCCTCGCCCGGCAGCGCCGAATAGGCTGGGTCGAGCGCAAAGATGGCATCAGTCGGTGTATTTTGTCGGACCCATACAAAAGCTTGAACCCAGGAATTCTGTACCGAGATTCCCGGCCACTCCACATGAGGATTACCGGCAAATAGCGCTCGCTGCGCCGTAAACATACCCGCAGAAAGAGGAATGAACAGGACTAGCCAGCGCCAAGCCCTGCTTTTCAAAACAAATTGGGCGAGAATGCCGCCTGCAATAACGATGAAAACCACATAAACGAGATACAACGATCGCATTGGCTGCAAACGCGCTAGCGTCTCAAGGCGTCCCGGCCAGCAAAGCAGCAAAGCCGCCATCACGTAAATCATTTCAAAGATCACAGAGGTGCGGCAAAGCAACTCTACGCTATGCCATTTGCGTAACCGCGCAATGCGGCCGAGCCACCAGAGAATTGCGGCAGGTCCAATCACGCCCAGCCATTCGTACCATTGCCACTGCGTCACATAAAAATACGAATGCCTCAGCATCACTTCGCGGTACGCGCTCGGCACTGGCCCGAAAGAAATTCCAAAGGGCAGCAAAACTGCGAAAGCACTGAGACTCGTTTCTTGCATCAAGACCACAAGCACACAAAAGGAAAATGCGAACACAGACATCAGAGGATGGACTACAGCGGCGAACATCAGAAACAGCGCCGCTTGAACAAATTCCCGATCCAGCGTCTTCACGATGGCGAAGATGGTCGCAAACGCGCACAAATTACGCGGGTTGAGATATTGGTCCATTAGATAAAGCGCAGTTCCGGCAATGGGCAGCGTCAGCAGCGCCGTCACCAGGAGGACGCTTCCCCACTGAGCTTTGCGATCCGCGAAACATCTTGCGCTGAGGTGCCAGCAAGCCAGCAGCAGAAGCAAAATCGAGATCACCTGCCACACAAACAACGAGCTCTCTAAACTCAAGTGGCTGAAACGCACTGACGCTGTAATCAATCTCGGGAACAGTGTGGCGTTCGCGTGGGGCTTGAAAAATTGTGCGTTGAATGGAAAGAGTTCGGGGTGGAGCAGCTTTTCTACTCCAGGAAGGTAAATTTCCGCGTCTTCCGCGTAAGGATGGTAGCCGTGAATCAGCAGCGCCGCAAAAGTCAGGATCAGCAGAAAAACCAGGTCCTTACTCTTCAGAGATCATCCCCCGCAGACTGAAGTGCCGATTTGCAGGTTCAGTATATCTTTGTCGCAATCTCCTTTCCCGTGTCCCAGGTTTCGCGGCCAACTCCCATCCTGCCGCCGCCCTCACGATGGGCTCATGTCTTCAATAACGATGCCGATGAAATCGATGGCAGAGATTCGGTCGAACTCACTCGTCTTCGAGAGGGCGACTGATGCGCAAACCTCACATCTTCATCGCGCTTCTATTGCTCGAATCAATGTGCTGACGGTCGATGGCAAGAGGCTGGAAGAGGCTGGTTGTCCATTGATGGGTGCCGGCCAACGCTAAGCGGAGACGCGGTTACTCCGGTAATAGTCCCCACCGGATATGTAATTGACCGGCAGTCGCCGGCTTCGTAAATTCGCCTGAGGGGGTTGTATGAAGGACATTCACGAGGTTCTGCGTCGTAAGCAGGCCAAGTACGCCCAACTGGGAAAACAGATCGAGATGTTGCAGCAGGCAGCGGAGAAACTGCGCGAAGTCGCCCCGTTGCTGGCAGACACCGAGGACGATGACGTCGCCGTGCTGTCGGAAGTCGACGAACCAGCTTCGGCCAAAGCAGCTGCCGCCGCGGCGGGAAGCACTGCAAAACCAAAGAGCGGAACTCCGCGCTGGCCGTAAACAGCACCCGGAGCGCCAAACGAGCGGCTTATGACGTTTCACGCACTTCTGGTATCAAAGGATGAGCAAGCCGCTGCTGTGCTCAATTCGGTCCTCCCCGGCCTGGGAATCACCTCTGTTTCCTGTGGCTATCCTGAGGCGATCTGCCAATTAACTGAACAAAAGTTTGACGCCGTGCTGGTCGACTTCGACGACCCGCATAGTGCCGCTTTGGTTTTACAGAACGCGCAGCAGTCCGCCCCCGATCATCATCCCATCATCGTTGTTCTACTGAGCGACAGAACCAAGCTGCGGAACGTGCTCGGACAAGGGGCAAATTTTGTAATTTACAAGCCCGTTTCCCTGCTGCAGGCCGAAGCTAGCCTGCGGCCCGCAGCCGCCTTGATCAAGCGCGAACGGCGCTCCTCTTGCCGCGTTCCACTACAGCTTCCGGTTCAATTGACGCCGCAAGATGCCCCGGATCTGGAAGGAATCCTCCTCGACCTAAGCGAGACTGGAATGGAAGTTCTCGCGGCGCAACCGCTTTGTCCCGCCGGGCAAATCAGCGCGCGCTTCACGCTGCCGGATGGCAAGACCGAACTGCAGGTGCGAGGCGAAATCACACGGGCCAACCCGAACGGCGAAGCCGGTGTTCGCTTTACTAGCCTGACAGATAACGCGCGTGTAGTGCTCAAGGCATGGATCGCAGCCAATGCACCGGAGTTGCCGCCCGCCGATCATGATCCGGTCACCCAATGCAAGCTGACCGATCTGACTCTGAATGCCTGTTATGTTCAAACCGAATCGGTCTTTCCCGAAAGGACTCAGGTCAAACTGTCGTTGAAAGCGGGCGATTCAGAAATTCAAACTGACGGCATCGTTCGTGTGATGCATCCAGAGTTTGGCATGGGTATCGAATTCAGTCAAAGCTCGACGGGGCAGGTCGAAGGATTTTTTGGCTTACTGGCAAACCACCCTGGCACTCAGCCTCAACTCACAATTCTTCCCGTCGCTCTTTCTCATTCCGATGAATCCATGTTTGCGAGAACCGGCAGTCCCGAAGACGCACTGCTCGAACTGCTTCATCGCCACGAGTCACTGGCCCAAGAAGATTTTCTGCACGAACTGCAAGCCCAGCGCAACCCCGAAGTGACTCCCGCCTAGACGGCAAAAACAATAATGGCGCTAAAGGGGTCTGCACGCCGTCTCTCGTGAAAACCCCTGTAGCACCGGGTTACTCCACCTCGAATGTTCCGAGTCTACCCAGACACATCGATGTAAAGGTTTCAGCAGCGTTAAAATTCGGTAAAATCGCCCCGAATTTGTCCACAGCCAATAAATCCCACGAAAGCCGCTGTCTCTCCTATCGGGGCGGCGGACTGGCCGGTTGGCCGCTGTTAGTAATCGCGGTCACGACCGCTGCCGTCGTACTACCGTTCTTATTTTTCGGAATTCCATCCGGCCACGATTTCGAATTTCACCTCAATTCCTGGATGGAAGTGCTGGGCCAGTGGCGCGAAGGAATCGTTTATCCGCGATGGGCCCCGCTCGCGCACTATGGGTTTGGAGAAGCCCGATTCATCTTCTATCCGCCACTTTCCTGGATGATTGGAGCCGCTTTAGGCGCGATATTGCCCTGGAAATTCGTGCCGGCCGGATACATCAGCGTGGCCCTGACTCTCTCGGGATGCTCGATGTTTCTCCTCGCCCGCCGCTGGTTAAGTCGCAGCGATAGCATATTCGCGGCTGCCCTGTATGCCGCAAATCCATATTTCATCGTCATCGTTTATTGGCGTAGTGCCTATGCCGAATTGCTCGCCGGCGCCTTCCTGCCACTGCTGCTTCTCTGTCTTTTGGAACTGCACGAGAGCGGCAGCCGGGCCGTCGTTCCGCTGGCGTGCGTTATTTCCGCTGCCGCACTGACTAACGCTCCGTCCTCTGTAATGGTTAATTACTCAGTCGCCGTTCTGGCGCTTACTCTGGCGATTCTCTTTCGCTCACCGAAAATCCTTCTCTACGCCGCGGTCGCAGGATTTATGGCGTCCGCCTTGTCGGCGTTCTACATTTTCCCGGCGATGTATGAAGAGAAGTGGGTCAACATCTCTCAAGTTCTTTCTCCGGGCGTGCGGCCGCAGGACAACTTCCTGTTCACAACCATTACTGATCCTGATCACAACCGCTTCAATTCTCTGGTGTCCACTATTGCGATGGTCGAGTTCACTTTGGCTGCCATTGCCATTTTTCTATCACGCAAGCGATGGCACCAGAAAATTTTGCTTCCGCGGATGTTGCTGGTTTGGACCGTTGTTTGTGCGCTCCTGATGTTTTCCTTCTCGGGTTTTCTTTGGGCACACTTGCCTTTGCTTCGATTTCTACAGCTGCCCTGGCGATTGCTGCTGTGTGTCAACCTGGGATTCGTGTTGTTCGTGACGATGACGCGATGGTCATCGCGGATCGTTTTCTATTGCGTGATGCTTGCCGCCTTAATCTTCGTCGCCAGGCATTTCCAGCCGCCATGGTGGGACCATGCGGCCGGTGTCGCCGACATGGTCAGCCAACATAGCAGCGGCGCCGGGTATGAAGGCACCGATGAGTACGTTCCCACCGGCGCCGACCCGTATGATGTCAATCGGGATGAACCCCGCGTGGCTTGCGTTGGCGGAACGCCAATACGGGTGGACTTTATTCGATGGAGTGGAGATAAAAGGATCTTCATCGCAAACACATCGCAGCCATGCACGCTTATTCTGCGATTGTTCAACTACCCGGCATGGCGAGCGAACGTAAATGGGCATGACGTTGAACCTTCGACCCAGGAAGATACGGGCGAAATGCTTATTCCACTTGCTGCCGGACAGAACCACATTCGGCTAACATTCGCTCGTACGTGGGATCGAACGCTTGGAGGAATCGTTTCATTGTTTGCCGCTGCAGGTCTGCTGTTGTGGTCGTTACGGAGCCGGTTTTGAAATGACCAAACGAGTTCTCATCGCTACCTCGAATCCCGGCAAGCTGCGAGACTTTGCTGGCGCCGCGGAACCCTTGGGAATTGAGATCGCTTCCCTCCCCAACTTCTCTGCCCTGCCCACGGTCGTAGAAGACGGAGAAACTTTCGAGGCGAATGCGCGCAAAAAAGCCGAGGGTTACAGCCGCTACGCGCCAGGAGAACTCGTCCTGGCGGACGATTCCGGTCTCGAAGTCGATGCTCTCGGCGGTGCTCCCGGCGTGCATTCTGCCCGATATGCTGCCGACGAACCGCATCTGGCGGACAGCAACACCGACGACGAAGCCAATAATGCGCGCCTGCTTCGCGAACTGAAGGAGATTCCTCCCCAGAAGCGAATAGCCCGATTCGTATGCGTGATTGTCGCCGCTCGCGATGGGGAAACCATTCAGACCTTCCGCGGACAGGCGGAAGGTGTAATCATCGACGCCCCGCGCGGAAAGCACGGATTTGGCTATGATCCGCTGTTTTACTTCCCATCCATTGAGAAAACTTTTGCCGAATTGCAGTCCCAAGAAAAAGCGCAATACAGCCATCGCGGAGCCGCATTCAGGAAGTTCTTGCAGTGGTATCAGAACGTCACTGGTTAGCATCTAGTTGTCTTTGTTGTCACGCCGCTCGTAGCGAGGGATCTGCAGTTCGCAGCATAAAAATCGCATGATTATTATTGTCATTCCGATCGGTCGTTGCGCAACGAACGTCGCGCCGGGTCGAGGAATCTTCGGTTGCCGATGAACTTTCGCATTCGCACTGCGGCCTTGGCCGACATTCCGGTTCTGCGCGGCTTGATCGATGCGTCCGTGCGCGGCTTACAAACGGCTGATTACACTCCAGCTCAGATTGAAGCAGCGCTAAAGACGGTCTACGGTGTTGACACTCAGCTGATCGCGGATGGAACCTACTTCGTCGCGGAAATCGCCGATGGGGGTCGGGCTTTTACAACCGGTGTACCGGCGGAGATTGTCGGCTGCGGCGGCTGGAGCAAGCGCAAGACCCTCTTCGGAGGCGATCAATGGAGCGGCCGTCATGACGACTTGTTGGATCCGAAGAAAGACGCCGCCAAGATTCGTGCGTTCTTTGTTCATCCAGCATGGGCCCGGCATGGCATCGGCAGCCTGATCTTGGAAGCTTGCGAGAGCGCAGCCTGGTCCGCTGGCTTTATGCGGCTCGAGATGGGCGCAACCCTGAGCGGCGTGCCATTCTATAAGGCCAAGGGCTATCACGAACTCGGGACCGTGCAAGTTCCTCTTGGCAACGGCGAATCGATGCTCGTCATACGCATGGCTAAAAGTTATGGAAAAAACCTGTCATCTTGAGCGGAGTGTTTCGATTCGCTCCGTGAATCGAAATGCGCAGTCGAAAGATCCCTTTCTCAAGTCGCAAGTCCATAGGGATCCTTCGACTGCGTAGCTGCTTCGCAGTGCGAAGCAGCTACTGCGCTCTGATGACAATGCTCTCGCTCCCTTCCTTGACTTCCCTTCTGTCCCGCCAAGATAATAAAAAGTTATCTTGTCATCCTGGAACTTATAAGGGACATCGTGGCAGCAACCGCCAGCACTTCAGCTCCGACCACAATTCAACATGGTGTAGCGCCGTTACGGGCAGGCCAGGGATATTCATTTGTCTTGCGCCGCTTGCATTCGCTCAGCGGGATCATCCCGATTGGGGCCTTTCTCTTCGAACACATCCTGATTTCCAACGCCAGCGCGATCGGGGGACCTTACGCCTATGCACGCCAGGTCCGGTTCCTTGCCGGTCTGCCCCTGGTTCTTGGGCTCGAGCTGGTATTCATCTGGATCCCGATTTCCTTCCATGCGCTTTACGGAATTTACATCTGGTATCGCGGCGAAAGTAATGTCGGCGAATACCCTTGGGCCGGCAACTGGATGTATACCACCCAGCGCTGGACGGGCATTGTCGCCTTTGCCTACATCATCTGGCATACCTGGACGATGCGCTTTAGCGGCATTGACCTGCACGAATTTCCCGCCGCGTCATTTGGCAAGGTACAGAGGGAGCTGTTTTCGCCTGGGTTGTTCGCCTTTTATGTAATCGGCCTGTTGGCAGCGTCTTGGCATTTTGCTTATGGAATTTGGCTGTTCGCGGCAAAATGGGGAATCGTTACCGGCCAAAAGGCGCAGCGGGGATTCCTGAAGATTTGCATCGCTTTCTTTTTGGTCCTGGCCGCTGTGGGACTGGCAAGCATGACCTCGTTCCGGTCTCGTCCCCAGCAGCCGACGGATCCGGCGGGAGCGCGCGCGGTGGAGGCTACGCCGCCGACTCCGCAATAAGTTATGGCAGCAACTCCAAACATTATCGTGGTGGGCGGCGGCCTCGCGGGTCTTTCCGCGGTCATCAAGATCGCTGAAATGGGCGGGCATGTAGACCTGTTCTCCATCGTCCCGGTAAAGCGTTCTCATTCCGTGTGTGCGCAGGGTGGAATTAACGCCGCCAAGAACCTGAAGGGTGAAGGCGACTCTACCTGGCAGCATTTTGATGACACCGTTTACGGCGGTGATTTCCTCGCCAATCAGCCACCGGTCAAGGGCATGTGCGATGCCGCGCCGGCAATCATCGACCTGCTGGACCGTATGGGCGTACCGTTTAACAGGACTCCGGAAGGTCTGCTCGACTTCCGTCGTTTTGGCGGAACTCTCTACAACCGCACCGCATTCGCCGGCGCAACCACGGGCCAGCAACTTCTCTATGCTCTTGATGAGCAAGTGCGCCGTTACGAGTCAGAAGGCAAGGTCAAGAAATTCGAGCACTGGGAATTTTTGTCAGCAGTCCTCGATGGCAACCGCATCTGCCGTGGTATTTGCGCCATGGATTTGCGATCTATGGAGGTCCGCACCTTTCCCGCGGATGCGATCATCATCGCCACCGGCGGAATCGGGGCCATCTTCGGGAAGTCGACCAACTCGGTCGTCTGCACCGGATCGGCACAATCGGCGTTGTATCAGCAAGGCTGCTATTACGCCAATGGCGAGTTCATTCAGGTCCATCCCACATCCATCCCCGGCGAAGACAAGCTGCGCCTGATGTCGGAATCCGCCCGCGGTGAAGGCGGACGGGTGTGGGTTCCAAAGCAAGCTGGCGATAAACGCGATCCAAAATCGATTCCGGAGAGCGAACGCTGGTATTTCCTCGAGGAGTGGTACCCGAAGTACGGAAATCTCGTTCCGCGTGATGTTGCGACCCGCGCGATTTTCAAAGTCGTCTACGAGTACAACCTTGGGATCGATGGCAAGCCGATGGTCTATCTCGATCTCACCCACATCGATCGCAAGATTCTGGATCGCAAGCTCGAAGGCATTTTGGAAATCTACGAGAAATTTGTCGGCGATGATCCACGGGACACGCCAATGAAGATCTTCCCCGGGATGCACTACACCATGGGCGGCCTGTGGGTGGATTTCACGCAGTCCACCAACATTCCTGGCGTTTTCTCGGCCGGGGAAAGCGAATACCAATATCACGGCGCCAATCGGCTGGGCGCAAACTCGCTGGTGTCCTGCATTTATGGAGGATTCGTCGCCGGACCGGCGGCGGTTCAGTATGCGCGAAGCGTTTCCGCTGCACCCAGCAACGGGCATTTCGATTCCGAGCGCAAACGCCAGGAAGAAAAGAATGCCATGCTGACCAGGGCCGAGGGCGACGAGAACCCCTTCCGGCTGTGGCGCGAACTCGGCGAGCTGATGACCAAGAATTGCACGGTTATCCGATACAACAAGGCTCTGCACGAAACCGACGCAAAGCTCTGCGAGATGCTCGAACGGTTCCAGCGGATCAACATGAGCGATCGCTCGCAATGGGCCAACACAAGTGTTGTGTTTGCTCGCCAGCTCTATAACATGTTGCAGCTTTCGCGTGTCATTGCTCAAGGAGCGGCCATGCGCGACGAATCGCGCGGTGCGCATTACAAGCCGCATTTCCCGGAGCGTGATGATAAGAACTGGTTGAAGACAACCAAGGCGTATTTCGCTCCCGATGCCGACGAGCCCAAGTTTGAATTTGAACCGGTGGATATTTCGCTGATTCCACCCAGAGCAAGAAAGTATTAAGGCTCCGCAGCAGCTAGGAGCTAGTAGCCAGAAGCTGAACCAGATATCTGATGCCTAATACCTCAGTCATCATCAAAATCCGCCGCCAAGCCAATCCCAACGACAAGCCGCACTGGGACGAATTCGAACTCGCCCACAAGCCCAACATGAACGTGATCTCATGCTTGATGGAGATTGCGGCCAATCCGGTCACGCGAGACGGCAAACCCACCACGCCGATCTTCTACGACTCAAATTGTCTCGAAGAGGTCTGTGGCTCCTGTGCCATGTTGATCAATGGACGTGCCCGAATGGCGTGTTCGGCCCTGGTGGATCAACTCGATCATCCCATCAAGCTTGAGCCGCTTTCGAAATTTCCTGTGGTTCGCGATTTAGCGGTGGATCGGCAAGTTCTTTTCGAAAATCTAAAAACGGTCAAAGCCTGGGTGCCGATCGATGGCACCTACGATCTCGGTCCCGGCCCACGCATGACCATGCAAGAGCAGGAAGCCGCTTATCCGCTCTCGCGGTGCATTTCCTGTTGCTGCTGCATGGAAGTTTGCCCCCAGTTCAACGAAAGCACCGGCTTTGTTGGTGCAGCAACCATCTCGCAGGTGCGCTTATTCAACACACATCCGACTGGCGCGGCTCTCAAACGCGAGCGTCTGGCGGCCTTGATGGGCGATGGTGGAATTCAGGAATGCGGCTATGCCCAGAATTGTGTTGAAGTTTGCCCCAAGGACATCCCGCTTACCCGCTCCATTTCCGAGGTGGGTGGCGCCGTAATGAAACAAGCTATCGGTGACCTATTTCGGAAGTAGTTTGCCAATTTTGGGCCTTTGCGACCCTCGCCGGCAGCCATCCCGCAGCCGTCCTGCTTGCAGTGCAAGGCTTTAGGAAGGACAGCTTCCGATTCTGAAGCGGCATCTAAGCTGCTTGTATTGTTGAGGGTGAATTTGCCAGGTGCTGTAGAGTAACCTCCGGTAACTGGTATCGAGGGCTACTCTTTAGTAACCTTTTGCAGAATTCGCAAGTAGCTGGAGCGGTGACTGCTTTAGAATAACCACCTCAGCGACCAACAGGAGATTCCGCTTCTTGGAAGTAAGAACCAAGCCGGCTTTTCTGGCCATTTTGCTGATCGTGGCAATTTGCGATCAGGCATTCGGCCTTCATCAGTACATTCCGACGCACCGTCCGCGCAAAGCATCCGTTCATGTCGTAAAACACCGGGCCGCGGCGCGTCGGGCACACTTGCGCCGGCTCCTCTGGAACCCGGTTTTCCGCCCCTCGCACGAGTCTCTGGTGCTGCAGAATGCCGAGATCGACCGCATGGATTTGCCGCGCATCCACGATGATGCCGAACTCCGCGAACTGATTGCTAGTGGCGACCTGGTGCCTATCGAGGAATCCGACAGCCTGCGGATTGAGCACCGGCTGGATCCCGGGCGCCGCTATTGCCGCCCATGGACTCGGGATTTCCTGCAGGACTTCAGCGAAGCGTACTACAAAGAATTTCACAGCCAGATCCAAGTAAACTCGGCCGTGCGCACGGTTGTCGTGCAGAAGAAATTGCGCCGTCATAATCGTAACGCCGCGCCTATCGAAGGTGACACAGCTTCTTCTCACCTCGCCGGCATCACCGTCGATGTGCAGCGCCGTGGCATGACCCGCCAGCAGATCAAGTGGGTTGAGCAATATCTGATGCCCCTGAAAGAAAAGGGCCTGGTTGAGCCTGAGGAAGAACGGCATCAGTGGGTGTTCCACATCGCTGTTTCCGGACGCTACGCGGACCTGCACGCACCAGATGCGGCCGCAATTGGTCATCAGGATCAGTTGACCATGCCTGACCTTGGGCTTGTTGACTTCCAGCCCGAGCGCGTTTCCGACCCGAACCCCAACCAATAAGTCCTAGAGTTTCGCTTCCAGCGATATCCTGGCAGGCCGACAAACGTACGTCCTAATTCCACTACGAACAAACACGAGGGCAATTCGAAGCGCTTCGTGGAACTTTGTAGCCTTCGTGGTTGATATACAATTTCCCTTCTCCATGATCAAAGCCAGGCACTTCTTTCTACTTCTCTCCATCATCGCGACAGTCGCCTCCGCCCAAATCCCCGCCACGCCAAAAGCCCGCGCCATTCATGATTCTGCGATTGTCGTGGATACCCACGCCGATACGCCGCAACGTTTTGTCGACCAAAACTTCGATCTCGGAAACAGCGATCCCAACGACCCCGGGCAATCTGAGCCTCGACAAAGCCCGCGCCGGAAATCTTGGGGCCGAATTCTTCTCCATTTGGGTCGATCCGGATACCAATCAAGGACACTTCGCGAGGCGAACATTCGACCTGATTGACTCGGTCTACGAACAAGCTGCCCATCATCCCGATCGCATGATGATGGCGTATTCAGTCGCTGACATTGAGGACGCTCACAAGCAGAAGAAACTCGCCGCTCTCATGGGGATTGAGGGTGGCCACTCCATCGAAAACGACATCCGCCTGCTCCGCGACTACTACCGTCTGGGTGTTCGCTATATGACCCTTACCTGGTCGAACACGAACGAGTGGGCCGATTCTTCGGGTGACATCGATGACTCAAAAGTCCAGCACCATAACGGGCTGACGGACTTCGGCAAGCAAGTTGTCCTTGAAATGAATCGCCTCGGCATGATGGTCGACATTTCTCACGTTGCTGACAAAACTTTTTGGGATGCCCTAGCAGTAACCAAAGCTCCGGTGATCGCCTCGCACTCTTCCTGCCGCGCTCTGGTGACTGCCCCGCGCAATATGACCGACGACATGCTTCGTGCCGTGGCCAAGAATGGCGGCGTCGTGGACGTGAACTTCTTCTCCGGCTTCGACGATCAGCAATTCTGGGACGCCGCCCAAGCTCAGAAAAGCTCGCAGGATGCCGAAATGCACGCATACCTCGAGAAACTGAAGGCCGAAGGCAAGACTCCGACGTTTGAAGATGAAGACAGAATGGAACGAGCGTTCATGGCAAGAATTCCTCGTCCGCCGCTGAAAGTGCTGATCGATCAAATCGATCACGTGGCCAAGGTCGCGGGCGTAGACCACGTTGGCCTTGGCTCGGATTTTGACGGTGTAAGCGGGGCAACTCCCCAAGGCATGGATTCCGCCGCAGACCTGCCCAAAATCACTCAGGGACTGCTGGACCGCAGCTACAGCGCCGATGACATTCGCAAAATCCTCGGCGGCAATGTCCTCCGCGTCTTCGCGGAAGTGGAACGTGTGAGCCGAGAGATCCAACTCGAGACCGTCTACGTCCACGCTGGCTCCGCGGAAACGGTCATGCGCCCCGACAGCCACTGAGTGGTTGGCGTACAATTGTTGGCTTGGGCTGGCAATATTTTTGTCATTCCGAATGGGCCCTGGCCCCGGGGAATCTGTAGTTATTCTGATTAAGGAGCTATCATGCGCAAACTGCTTCTGCTCTCCTGCGTTCTCGCCTTCATCGCAGTGCCGGTTATCGTCTTAGCCGTTGCCGGTGTTCAGCCGACGGCTGTTATCGACACCACGGCCGGCAAATTGACATGCACGCTGTTCCCCGACAAAGCGCCCATCGGTGTTGCAAATTTCATTGGGCTTTCGGACGGAACAAAAGATTGGACCAGTCCCGTTACCCATCAGAAGAAGCACGGCGTGCCCTTGTATGACGGCACCATATTCCACCGCGTCATTCCCAACTTCATGATCCAAGGTGGCGATCCCATGGGAACTGGGACAGGCGACCCCGGATATCAGTTCAAGAACGAGACCTCATCCGATCTGAAGTTCGACCGTCCTGGCCGTCTCGCTTATGCCAACGCTGGCCCGGACACCAACGGCTCGCAATTCTTCATCACAGAAGTTCCCTATCCCAGCCTTAATGGCGGCTACACCATCTTCGGCCAGTGTGATGATGCAAGCGTCGCGATCGTGAAGCAAATCGCCCGCATGGGCCGCGACGCCAACGACCGCCCCTATCGTCCCGTAAAGATCAACCACATCACCATCGAGCATGCGGGGAGCAAGTAAATCATCTCGTAGATCAATTGCAAAGCCGCATTGGACGAGTTGCGAACGACCAACGACCTGCGACAAGGACGCAGCACGAAAGGATTTCTCATGGCACGTCAACCCGGCACTTATGCCGTTTTCAATACTTCCGAAGGAACCATAGTTTGTCGCTTGTTTGAAAAAGAAGCGCCGAAGACAGTGGCCAACTTCGTTGAATTGGCCGAAGGCAAGCGCGAGTGGACCCATCCGACAACTCGCAAGAAAAGTAAAGATCGACTCTACGATGGATCGATTTTCCATCGTGTTATCCCGAATTTTATGATCCAAGGTGGCGATCCGCAGGGTACAGGCTTCGGTGGCCCCGGCTATCAGTTTGAAGACGAAACCAAGGGCTCTCCGCACAAATTCGACAAGCCGGGCAAGCTGGCGATGGCGAATTCCGGCCCTAACACCAACGGCTCACAATTCTTCATCACCGTTGCGCCGACAACTTGGTTGACCGGCAAGCACACTATTTTTGGCGAAGTTGTCGAGGGCCAGGACGTGGTCGACAAAATCACAGCCGTGCCGCGTAATCGCCAGGACAAACCGAACACCGACGTGGTGGTGAAATCGGTGGTGATTGAACGCGTCTGACCCGTTTTCGCAAAGTTAAGAACGGTTAGTAGACCTACTTGAAGGTGCGCCGCTGCACGACCCAACTTCCTCAACCACACGGTTCAACTCCGTGAGCAGCGGCCTTTGGGTCCGGGTTTGAAAGGCTTTGACCAGTTCGCGGTAGTACCACAAAACCCCGTCTCTGCCCGCTGTGAACCGATCCCAAACTTTATCTCCGATCGCGCGATAATCCGCCAGGATCGCGCGTGCGTTGTGAAGTTTATCCGCAAGCGACACAAGGATGGCGTCGTCAGAGGCGTTTGCGATCTGACCGATGTACGCTTCTTTTCGCGCTCGCCACGGTGGTTTAGGCTGGACATCACTGTCAGAACACTCTAGAACGATGCCGGCAACCCGATCTCCGAACTTTTGCCTGATGGTTTCAAGTGTCGACTGGCCACCCTGATCCTCGACAGCGTCGTGCAGCAAGGCGGCAATAGCGAGGTCCTCGTCGCCACCAGCCTCAAGGACGATAGCCGTTACGGCCATCAGGTGCGCGATGTACGGGATGTCGGTCTTCTTCCGCGGTTGGTTACGATGGAGGGAATGTGCTAACAGGAACGCAGAATCGAAACGATCGGTAAGCGCTACCATTTTTTATTATCCGCTAAGAGAGCCTGCTACGCTAGCTCGTTGGATCATGGACAAGCGAATGAAGTTGATAAAAAGCGTGGTCGCTATTGCGGTCATCGCTTCCTCATACGTTGCCAGCGCACAAGTTGGCAAGACTGAAATCACTAAATGGCAATATGGCAAAAACGGAGCGGTCTCGCTCACCTATGACGATGGATCGATCAATCAGTTCCGCGTAGCCGTGCCACTCATGGATCAGTTCAGCATCCCGGCCACGTTTTTCATCATCACCGGCAATATCGGGGGCTCGCAATACCACGGCACATTTGTCGGCCGCCCAACGAAATCGATCATCCAGGAAACAGCCTCTATTCCCACTAATAAAGACAACTTCTTCGAACGCGCATCAGCGATCGGTTTTCTAGGTTACGAAGGCACGCTCGACTACCATACCCGCGCCGGCGAACTTTACGACGAAGAAAAGAATGCTGAAGGCGCATATCGCGTGTTGGACGAAGGCTATGAAAACGTCCGAAGCGGTCTTCTCAAACGGACTCCCGAGCACGAAAACTCAAAACCGAAGAACGAAACGGTTACCTGGGACGAACTCCGTTCACTTGCGAACCGTGGCTATGAATTTGCCAGCCATACGGTGACGCATCCGCGCCTGGCGGTTCTCGATGGCGCTAACCTGACTTACGAACTCGAAAAGAGCCGCCAGGACATCTTCGATCACCTCGGCTTCAAGCACACCTTCTCCGTCGAATGCCCTTACGGAACCGAGAACGAAAGGGCTGTGCAGGCCGCTTTGGCGCGATATCAGCTCGCACGCAATTACATGCCGGACAAAGAAGTGGATGATCTGGACCGCTCGAACGATATGGACCCAGCGCTGTCAGATAAAGAATATGTCCGATGGCAACGCGGCGCCGTGACCGAAACCCCGATGCCGCTCATGAAGTCCTGGATCGATAAGACGGCGCCACCAAGCAATATCTGGCTGGTGCTAGTCATTCACGGCGTCGATGGTATTGGATGGGAACCACTGCCGGCTGCTGAGCTGAAAGAATATTTTTCTTATATCGATTCCAAGAAGCAAAATCTCTGGGTTGCTACTTTTCAGGACGTGGCCAAGTACATTCGCGAGCGCGAGCACGGCTCGGTTGCCTCGTAAAGTGACGGCGAAGATATCACCGTCGTGCTGCGCTCTGCGCTTACCGACTTGAGCTATGACCTCCCGCTCACTCTGAAAACCTACGTCCCCGAAGAATGGAAAACCGTCGAAGTCCGCCAGGGGGAGCGAACCCAAGCTATGGACGCTATCGAGGCTGCTGGTTCACGCTACGTGCTGTATCAAGCCGAAGTCAATTCGCAGGTTGTGACCCTGTCCCGCGCCACGCACGCGAAGTGAAGGCTCATTTGCGCTGGTTGAATCAGCGAAGATAGATGGTGAGCGCGGAAGGAATCGAACCTTCAACCTACTGATTAAGAGACAAATTTCAGGTCTTATTGAGACTTGTAGTCAGTAGGTCCCTCGTATTTGATTGTTGTTGAAAGCTTTGTCATGTTCTGATTGCGGACTGTAGATGGCGGCGGGTTGAGGATGCTTTCAACAGCTACATTTTCGTCTACAATCGGTTCAAGCCATTCAGCACCTCACAATGAATTCAAGAACGCTCGAAGCTCGATCTTTTGCTTCGGTGCTAAGAGCTCGTACCGTTCGCGAACACATGCCGCCTCCCGTCCATGTCGCATAATCGCTTGGTGATAGGTAATCGATCTACCGTCGTGCATCATCCAGGAGCGGAAGCGTAAGCCCCACAGCGGAGCTGTGCGGAATTTATTGGCCGTTGAGGAGTCCAAGTATTCCGGCTTCGCAGCTTGGGGAATATCATCTCCTGTGCCGATATCGTGCAGAAGGAAATCGCTGTATGGATGGATCGTTTGGCTGCCAATAGATTCAGGAATGCGATAAGTTCCACCGTTGATTAATGTTCCCGAAGGCAGAGTCTTATAAGTTGCAATATGACACACGCCGCCCGATCCGCTGAAAGACAATCTCTCCCGAAAGCGCATCTGTGGTGGCTGCCAGATCTCGATCGCGAGAAGGTGGAAGTGTTTGACGCACGTCGCCAACCACGCGTTCAAGTTGCGTTGCCCCAGTCTTTGGATCGACAAAGTCGATTGGTGACTGGGTAGCCGTGGACATGTAGTTCAGGTATTCGTCAGGGTAAAGTCTGTTGCGAATACCCAGCTCATTCCGCAGAGAGTCAGCACACGCTGACATCAGACTACTGTGCTGACTTTTCCAACCGAAACGCCCAACCCTAGTTTCTGAATGCGTCGAGATCGATTCTAGGACGGGTGCGTATACAAGGTTTCCTGCAATACCATCTTTGCTGGCCCGCTGCTCGGCCGCGTTTCTTCGTAAGTCCTCGTCAGCGATGGCTTCGATAAAACCGTTGCCCAGCAGATTGATGGATACCCGTTCTCCGATAACCGTTTTCAATGAAGATTGCTGGCCTAAACCGCCGTGTCGATGAAGAACCCCATCTTCCGCGGCCGGAACATACCTACCGTTTGCCCAGTGCCCCGCTCTTTCCACGGTCAACTGGCTGCTACCAAAAGTCAGCGGCACCGAATGGCATTGTTGGCAGCTAGTCGCATTATCGGGATAGCTGGCGCTGTGAGCCGAAGCATGGCAGAGAAGCAGTGATAGAACGCAACAGGCAGACCTGCCAAGAAACAGCGAAAGGTTCATTGCCTAGAAGCCACACACGGGAGTTAGTTCGCCATCATTGGCCACTTTGTCGTACGTGTAGCTCAGAGTCGCAGCCAAGTTCTTAAACATAGGACTCTCCCGTGAGATCACGTGTGTGCGTTACCTTTTCACCCGTGCCGGATCGTAGCCTCTCCACCGGAGATTTGAGATGTGCAGTGGTGAGGTACTCCGAATCCGGATCGCTACGATCAACGCAGAGGCGGGGCGTTGTCTCCGGGTGAAGAACATGTCCTGACCCCAGAAGCCGTGTTGATCCATTTCACATGTCGTACCGTTGTCCATTATCAATTCTACGTCTGGCACAACCTTCTCGCCGTTGGGCATCACAATGTCAGCGTTCAGTCCAATCTCATGAGGAGATGTTATGCCGAAGCTAAATTCCTCGACCGGCTGCGTCCAAGTAAGCGGTTTAGGCGCGCGAATCACCACCCAGTGGTTTGATATTTCAGCCGAAGGGGAAATTTGAATCTCAGTGTAACGATCTCTGCAGCCCAGAGCTGCCCACAATAACAGAACGACGATGGCTCGACGAAGTCTCATTGTCAGTGAGTGCGAGGGTACGGCGTCCAGCCGTTTACGAGGTTCCCATTTGACTGAAAGCGTAATTCAGATCTTCAGGTGTCGTTATTGACTGTGGAAGTCCCGTTATTGGGCTCATTGGAGAAGTTAGGTTCACTCCTATTGAATGCAGGCCTTGAACAATAGGCGTGACGCAATTTCTTCCAAACAAGTTGTAGTTTCCCTTGTAGTTTTTTAGAAAATTAGACAAATGGTGTTCTTGGTCATGCGTGAGACTCAAATTGTAGCCCAGCCCAGAACGAAAAGTGTTTCTCCCTATGTATGCGTCAGCGGCCTCTATATCCATGTTGCCGGGTTTGCAGCACTTATTTGTTCCGGAATCTCCACCGGATCCGGGCCCCCAAGAGTATGAGGTTCCATTAATCACGATAGAAACGTGGCCTTGAGACGACTCGCCGGAGCCTACGGCGTTCCAAATTATCACTTGAGTCTGCAACCCGAACGGATCGATTGAATTCAGTGGATCGTTTCCGACGCTGTCGACAAGTTGCGGGCCGTTGAACTCACACTGATCTCGATCAAGATGTGGGGCTGGAACCTCTGGTTGCTGTGCTTTGAGGTTCTGACCGTCTACGTTTTTCGCTACAGTGATGCGAACGACCGCCTGAAAAAAGCCCATCTCGTTGAAAAGGTTGGTGAGCGCGGAAGGAATCGAACCTTCAACCTACTGATTAAGAGTCAGTTGCTCTGCCAATTGAGCTACGCGCCCGCTAAGGCAATCGGGGTGCTGGCCAGGTCGCGGAATAAGAGTTTCTATCCGTCTGGCCCCTATTCAATGTAACACGAACATTGCGGCGACATCGTAGGCACAGGCCGCGCAAGCCCCCCAACCACGCCCACAGGATTGTCGCGCCTGCGTAATTCAACATCCGGTTCCAGCCGGATCGACGCCCGCTTGGTTTGAAGCATGTGCATCTTTCCTGCCGCCAGTTTCTCGTCAACTACCAATTCGTAATCGGCGCTCCAATTACCGTCGGCCAATCTGCGCGTTACCGCAGCGTCTCGCGCCCATTACTGAAGTGGCATTTACAGCCATTGTTTCCAAAGTTAAGATCACTCCTGTTTTTGGCAGTTCTGGGGGAGGGCTGCCAGGGGCGTCCTGAGCTAAACAGCTTCGGACGCTTTTTTATTTGCTGTCAGTTTCGTACTCCCGATGCAAGGTCTCCCAGAAGCCGTCTTCTGGCATCCATCGCACGCGCCTGTTGTTCTCAGAAGGTTCGAAGATCGCAAGGCTTAGGATCACGAGCAGCGCGCCTGTGGGAGATCAATGACCAGGCGTGTGTCGACGAAGCCTCGTGTCGAAGCGGGATGTTTGATTTAGAGCCGATGCTGGGCGTCGGCGGCAAAAGGTGCAACAGAATCCGAGGCCGGTTTTGCCCGAGTTGAAAAACGCTGCGGTTCCATTGCGGGCCGCTGTTCCAACGTTCCCAGAACGGGAAAATCAGCGTCGCGTTCTGACAGCGGCACAAATCCTTTTTCGGCACAAAGACCGTCGATCCAATGTTGCTGTTTGGGGCTAAGCACCTTCACGGGTAGGGTGTGGAAGTTGCGGAAGATCCAAAGTAGGTAAACCCGTTGCCGGAAGGAAGGCTTTACATATCGCGGGCCAATCGGGGTGAGCACACGCAGAACACCCCAACAGAGTCTTTGCAGCCACATACGAAGAATCACCTTTTCGCGAAGTGCCTTACCTCAAATGCATTGCAATTGAAGGGCCAGCATTATTGCACCAACAAGGATGCAAAATCAAACACAAACCGAATTAGGAGAACCACTCTGGGTTCTCGGCCCTTAGCAGAGGGCGAAGTAAATGATGTGTTTTGTAGGAATTACGCGCACGAAGGGGCTGAACGACGACGGATCGGTCGCCCCTCCCACGATGTCCAAGAACCGGACGGGGATCCGTGAAACACAGGTTTAGGGAAAGATGTCCCAAACTAGCACCAGCATCGACAAAATTTGCCCACATCCGAGCCCCTACAAAAAAGCATCCCGTTTACTTCATCAGCGATCGCCCCGAATCTCTTATAAACTCTCTGCTGGTCTCCAAGGAAGAAAGCCATGCCTCTATCGAGAAGACGGTTTGTACAAGCCTCGGGTGGACTCGCCAGCGCGCTGGTTACGCTACCTCTCACGGCCGGCACCCTCGCCTCATTCGCCAACGCGGCAGAAGCAAGTTCGAATACGCCCGTTCGCCTGGATAGCAACGAAAATGCCTACGGACCCTCCCCGAAAGTCGTCGCTGCCATGCAGGACGCATTGAGCATGGCAAATCGCTACCCGCGCCCCGAATACTCTGGCTTAGTTCAGCGCATTGCGTCCATGCACAAGGTTGAACCGAAACGTGTGCTGCTGGGCTGCGGCTCGAGTGAAATTCTTCGAGTGGCTGCTGTGGCTTCACTGGGGCCAGGGAAAAAATTCGTGCAGCCCTCTCCAACATTCGAAACTGCCGGCAACTTCGCCAAACTGGCTGGAGCCGACGTGATTTCCGTGCCGTTAGACAAGCAGTTCGCTCATGATCTCGACGCCATGCTGGGCCATATTGACGCGAACACGCCATTGGTTTACATCTGCAATCCCAACAATCCCACCGGAAGCATCACGCCAAGGGATGCTCTGGAAAGATTCATCGCGAAAGTGCCTGCGACCACCATCGTGCTGATCGATGAGGCCTATCATCATTTTGCGCTGGAGTCCGCGGGCTATCGCTCTTTTCTGGATGATCCGATCAATGACGGGCGCGTCGTCGTTTCGCGCACCTTTTCAAAAGTTTATGGACTTGCCGGAATGCGGCTGGGGTACGCGATTGCGACGCCGGAACTGGTTGCCCGCTTGAGGCCATACATCACTCCGGTCAATGTAAACGCGGTTGTGCTGCGTGCCGCATTCGCCGCGCTTGGCGACACTGATTACGAGCAGCAATGCATAGCGAGAAATGCGTCCGCTCGCCAGGAGTTTTTCACTCAGGCTGCGACCAGAGGACTGAAACCTGTTCCCTGCGCGACCAATTTCTGCATGATGGATGTGGGCCGCCCTACAAAACAGGTGGTTGAATATTTCCGCTCGAAAAACGTGTGGATCGGACGCGAATTCCCGCCGCTCACAACCTATATTCGCGTTTCTCTCGGCAAGCCGGAGGAAATGAAAGAATTCTGGCGGGTTTACGATCTGCAGGCTCACGCCGCCTGACGTCATGGCAGCCCGAAGGCATACAGCGAGCTTCCGGCCGCAATGGCTACGTACTCTTTTCCATCCAGCGCGAATGCAATGGGCGCGGCATAAACAGCCGCCCCGGTCTGAAAATGCCAGAGCGGTTTTCCCGATTGCGCATCGAGTGCCATGAAGTTGCCTTCCGAGTCGCCGGTAAAAACAAGACCGCCAGCGGTCGACAACACACCCGCCCAAGAAGGCGATGGATGCCGAAACTCCCACTTGATCTGCCCATTTGCAGGATCGATGGCGCGTAGCGCTCCCCAGAATGGCTCCGCCGCATCCGACGGAAAGTACGCGCTGCCATAATAAGCGTGCCCGGCTTCATACGGCTGAGGAGCTGTGCTGAAGATGTCACACTGTTCGCGAGCGTTGACGTAAAACAGAGCCGTTTGAGAATCGTAAGTCGGCGACATCCAGTTCGTCGTGCCGGCCGCGCCTGGACACACCTGACTTCCTTTGAGCGTCGGCTCACTTTCTTTATTGGAAGTTGGACGCCGTTCGGCGTCCTTGCTATCGCTCCAAGTGACTTTTCCGTAAGGATTGGCAAACAGCAGCTTGTGACTGCTGCGGTCCACGACGTAAAAAAATCCATTGCGATTGGCTTGAGCGATGAGGTGCTTGTCGCCGTCATCGATCATGACCGGCACCTGGGTCGCGTCCCAGTCATGCTCGTCGTGCTTAGTGAACTGGAAGTCCCAGTTCAGTTTGCCGCTGTCCGCGTCCAGAGCAAGTAGGGTATTGCTGTACAGATTGTCGCCGGCACGGCCCGCGCCACGATTCGAAGGCGATGGATTGCCCGTGGGCCAAAACAGTTGATTGCTTACAGGATCATAGGTTCCCGTGATCCAGGCGGGCGCACCGCCGATCTTCCACGAATTGCCCTCCCACGATTCGTGTCCAGGCTCGCCAGGACCGGGGATGGTATAGAACCGCCATTTGCGCTGCCCCGAATCGGCATCGTAGGCGTCCACAAATCCACGAATCCCGTACTCGCCGCCCGATACTCCAAGCACAACGAGGTTCTTCACAATCAGCGGCGCAAGCGTGAAGCTGTACCCGAGTTTGTAGTCCACCGCGGGCACATCCCAGATCACGCTTCCCGTCTTCGCATCCAGCGCCACGAGGTGCGCGTCGAGTGTGCCGAAAAACACCTTGTTGCCGAGAATGGCAACACCGCGATTCACGCGCCCGCAGCACGGGCGAATGTCGCCCGGCAATTGACGCTGATAAAGCCAAATCGGCCGCCCCGTGTGAGCATCTAGCGCAAACACCCGATTGTCCGGCGCGGTGCCGTAGAGAATTCCGTCTACCACGATTGGTGTGGTCTCAAACTTTCCGGTCGCTCCGGTCTGAAAGACCCACTTCGCAATCAGCGCGCTGACGTTTTCCTTGTTCACCTGGTCGAGAGCGCTGAAACGATGACCCGCGTAGTCACCCGAATACATCAGCCAGTTCTGAGGTTCTTTCGCTGAATTGATCAGCCGGTTGGAAGTAATTTGCCCAGAGGCGCCGAGACAAGCCGCAACAATCAACAGCAAGAGCTGCGTCTTCATTTCGCGCCCACGCTCACCAAGTAGGCCACGATGTCTTGCAGATCTTTCTCGCTTAGCAGATTCGCATCATAGATCGGCATCATGGAAGTGCGGCTCTTGGTAAACGACCGCAACTTGTCTTTTTCAAACGTATAGATGGTCTCGCCCGCATCCATCATTTGCACCGTGAAGCTGTCTTCATTCAACGCGACTCCCTTAATCTGTTTGCCATCCTGCGTAACAACTTCGACGGTTTCATATTCCTGCGGAAATTCTTTTGTCGCCTCGAGCAGGCCTTGCGCAATACTCTGGTTGGGATTCCGAACCGAATCTTCAACGTATTGTGGACTGCGGATTCCTCCGACGGTCGTCAGATTCGGCCCCAGTCGTCCACCTTTTCCCTGCACCATGTGACAGCCCGAGCAATTGGCATCGCCATAGAACAACTGTTTTCCATGCGCAGCGTTTCCAACCGGTTCGACTGGCGCTTTCACTTCCACCGCGCGTATGTAGGTGATCACCTGCCAGATTTCTTCATTCGTCATTCCGACGCCTTGCCCCGTGGTTCCATTAGGCGGCATCGCCGTACCAGCAACACCATTGTTGATGGTGTTGAATAGCTCCGCATCCGAATTGCCGTGCCGCTTTGTGGCCCGCGTCAGGTCAGGGCCACGGCCACCGCCCTTGGCTCCTAATCCATGGCAAAAGGCACAGTTGATGCGAAATTGATATTCGCCACGTTTCGCCATGGTCGCATTGCCGGCATAAGGATTGTGGTCCTGAGAGAGCACCAAAGTAGGAGAAAACAAGAGAAGGACTGTTCCGAGAGCGTGGGTACAACAAACTCTGAATCGCGTTGGCATTATGGGCGACCCCAATGCTTGCGCGAATGATATCACCGTTACTTTTGATGGTCGCGGTAAAAGGCGGCGATGGAGTCCACAACCAGGTTCTGTTGCTCGTCCGTCATCTCGGGAAAAACCGGAAGCGCCAACACTTCCCTGCTGGCTGCCTCGGATTCCGGCAGATCTCCGGACTTGTAGCCCAGATACGCAAACGCCTGCTGCAGGTGTAGTGGCAGCGGATAATAGACTTCGCTCGGAACGCCGTGTTCCTTAAGGTAATTCTTCAATTGGTCGCGATGCGGCGCTCGAATCACAAACTGATGGTAAACGTGGTTGCACTTGGATTGGAGTTCCGGCAGGCGGATCACTCCCTTAAGCCCGCGATCTTTGAATAGGTCCACATATCGCGCAGCTTTATGTTGCCGTCCGTGCGCCCAGTCGTCGAGGTGTCGCAACTTCACTCGCAGGATTGCTGCCTGCAATGCGTCTAGTCGGCTGTTCAGGCCGATCCGTTCATACTCATACTTGTTATGTCCGCCATGCTGGTGCAAAACGTAGAGCTTGTCAGCAAAATCTGGGTTATTGGTTGTAAGGATTCCACCGTCGCCCGCCGCCCCGAGATTCTTTGACGGAAAGAAGCTGAAACATCCACACGCGCCAATGCTTCCTGCCGGTTTGCCGGCATAAGTTGCACCGATCGCCTGCGCTGCATCCTCGATCACTGCGATGCCACGCTCGGCGGCAATTTTCATGATGGTGCCCATGTCAGCGGACATCCCAAATAAATGAACAGGAAGAATTGCCTTCGTCTTTGGCGTAATCGCTGTTTCCAATTTCGAGGAATCCAAGTTGTAGCTCGCCGGGTCGATATCTACAAAGACCGGCCGACCACCAAGACGCGCGATCGCCGCCGCCGTCGCAACAAAAGTAAAAGGCGTAGTTAGGACTTCATCGCCAGGGCCAATCTCCAGCGCCATTAGTGCCAGCAACAGGGCATCGGATCCCGAAGCACAGGCAATCGCAAATCGCGTGCCGCAGTACGCGGCAATTTCCTTTTCCAGCCCCTCGACTTCCGGACCCATAATGAAATATTGCGATTCCATCACACACTGGACCGCCGCATCGATTTCGCTCTTAATCGAGCGGTATTGCGCCTTCAGGTCAACTAGCGGAAACGTCGTCAGCTTCGTTGTGGGTGACATAGGAGAGGTGTCGGTTGGCATGGGTGTGTCTAGGATAACCGGTTTGTCTCCTCAATATGTGACGAGCGTCACGATTTCACGGCGGAAGCCGTTCAGGATGGGCATTTCTTGCTTGTGGCAAGGTCGATGCTCGTTCGGGACGACATGTTCGTCATCAGCTGTGTCGACGTACAATGTCGCGCATGCCCATCCCGGATTACGCCGCGATGCTGTCGACCGCAATTGCAGAAGCGAAAAAAGGACTTGCAGAAGGTGGAATTCCGATTGGGGCTGCCATCTTCGATCCTGAAGGGCGGGTTCTGGGAGCCGGGCACAATCGCCGCGTGCAGAGCGGTGATCCGTCGCTTCATGGCGAGACGGACGCGTTTCGCAATGCAGGACGCCAGCGCAGCTACCGCAATCTGATTATGGTGACGACACTTGCGCCATGTTGGTACTGCAGCGGTCTGGTGCGGCAGTTCGGATTCCGTAAAGTTGTTGTGGGCGAAAGCCGCAACTTCCAGGGCGGCCTCGATTGGCTTCGTTCACTTGGCGTGCAAGTCATCGATCTCGATTCCGAAGAATGTGCAAAGATGCTGGGCGACTACATCCGCGAGCATCCCGACATCTGGAACGAAGATATTGGCGAGGAATAACTACTTCACTTGAACCATCACCTTTCGCGACACGGCGGTGACCAGTTTGCGGGGACTAAAACGTGTTGCTTCCGCCAGCAACCAATTGCGAAATCCGGAGATCACCAACGTTTTGCCCGCCATCAACCCGCGATAGCCGTCGCGCGCGACCGAGGCCGCATCCATGGGACGCAGCTTCCGAAACAACAGCGTGTCCTGGGTTCCGGCCCGACCCTGAAAACCGGTGTCCGTCGCTCCAGGGCACAGGCAGGTCACGGTCACTCCGCTTCCTGACAGTTCATTGGCCAGAGCTTCGGAGAATGAGATGACGTATGCTTTCGTTGCATAGTAAACCGCCATCAGAGGCCCGGCCTGAAAACCTGCGGTGGACGCGACGTTCAGGATGTTCCCGGAGTGGCGAGCAAGCATCGGCTCCAGAAACAGCTTTGTCAACGAAGTTAACGCCGTGATGTTTAGCTGAATCTGCCCGAGGCTCTCTTCCAGCGGAATCTTGGCGAAATCACCGAACTTGCCGAAACCCGCGTTATTGACCAAGACGTCAACGGCAATGCCTTCCCGCTGCAATTGGTCGAAGAGAAAATGCGGCGCGGGAGCGGCGGTGAGATCCAGCGCAATTGGCTTCGCCGAAATGCTGAATTGACGCTCTAGCTCGGCCGCCAGTTCGTTGAGCTTAGCGCTGCTCCGCGAGACCAGCACCAGGTTGCAATGATCGGCGGCGAAAAGCTTCGCGAGTTCACATCCGATTCCGCCCGACGCGCCGGTAATGAGAGCGGTTTTGATGGTCATGGAAGCATAGTAATGGGGCGAGAAGCTACTAATGAGGAAATTCCCACCCTTCGAAAATGCGAAGGGTGGGTCAACCGAGCTATCGGAATTCTATGCGCCGGCCATGGCGGGTTCGGCGTAGATGGAGTGCCACGAGGTGGCGGCCTTCAGGCGATCATTGACGTTGTTAATGTTCTTGACGCCTTCTCCCTGCAGCCACTTGCGGAAAGCCTCGGCGCCCTGCTTTGCATAAACCGGAATGCCTTCCTTCCAGGTAGCTCGGCCGCACAGCACGCCGTTGAACTTAACACCGGCTTCGGCGGCGAGTTCGAGCGATTCGGTAAATTCAGCATTGCTGACGCCCGCCGACAAATAAATGAACGGCTTACTGGCTACGGCGGCGGCCTTGCGGAACAAGTCCATGGCTTCGTTCTTGCTATACGCCTTCTGCCCCGCGTAACACTTCGCGCCTTCGACGAACTTCATGTTGACCGGTACTTCAACTTTGAGAACATCAACGCCATAGCGGTCTTTGCTGAACTCCTTCATGCTCTCCATTACGACTTGAGGCTTCTTTCTGGCGTAGTCCAATCCCTTCTCATCGGCGCCTTCTTCGTATCCAACGAACTCGAGAAAGAATGGGACGTCGTTGGCGCGGCATTCGTCGCCAATGCGTTCTACCCAGGCATGCTTCTTCTCATTCACATCCTTAGGATCGAAGGGCGTGTAGTAGAGGAGAATTTTGACGCAATCAGCGCCAGCTTCTTTCAGGCGACGGGCGGACCAAAGATCGAGCAGGTCGGGCAAACGTCCCGGGCCGGTTTTGTCGTATCCGGTCTTTTCATACGCCAGTAAAAGCCCAGCATTCTTGGCTCGACGCTTCGAGGCGGGTAAGCCCCATTCGGGATCCAGCAGGATGGCGCTGGCGTGCGGCGTGAGAACTTCCGTGACCAGCGATTTGAACTCTTCCATCATGGCGTCGTTGACGGGGCTTCCCTTCTCTTTTGCTAATGATTTCTGCAATGAGCCGCGCTGGTCCATAGCGGCGGCGGCGATGATGCCGCGATCGGTCGACACCTTGCGCAGTCCCGCCAATTTTCCGGGCGTAAGTTTCATAATGCCTCCTAATTTAATTGCGTTTTGATGCAACAAAAGTATCTATAAGTCGGCAAACATTGTAATACGGCGGCAGGGTTGGATGCGGTGAGGACAGGGCTACTGCCGCAACGTAAGGCCTCCCAGGATGGCCTGCTGCTTGGCGATTAGAGCCTGAACACCTTGCCGGGCTAGCGACAACATTTTCTCGAGCTGCTGGTCATCAAAAAGCTGGTGTTCGGCGGTGGCTTGGACCTCTACCAGCTTTCGTCCAGCAGTCATGACGAAATTCATATCGACGTCAGCACGGGAGTCTTCTTCAAAAGAAAGATCGAGCAGGGCTTCCCCATCAACGACGCCCACGCTAATGGCAGCGATGAAATCCCGCAGCGGAACCGATGTGAGTGTCCCGGCTTCAACTAGCTTTTCGAGCGCCAGCCCCAAAGCGACAAACGCTCCCGTAATCGATGCAGTACGCGTTCCGCCGTCGGCCTGGATTACGTCGCAGTCGATCCAGATGGTTCGTTCGCCCAGACGTTCGAGATCCATGACGGCCCGCAGGGACCGCCCGATCAGGCGCTGGATTTCATGGGTACGTCCGCTCTGCCGGCCTTTGCTTACTTCACGGGCTGTACGGGTCAAAGTGGATCGCGGCAACATGCTGTATTCCGCTGTCACCCAGCCTTTTCCAGTGTTCCGCATGAACTGTGGCACGGTTTCTTCCACCGAGGCAGTACAGATCACTCGCGTGTTGCCGACTTCGATGAGCACCGAGCCTTCGGCCGTATGGATGAAGTCCGGCGTAATGCTCACCGGCCGCATCTGGTCGGGAGCGCGATTGTCAGAGCGGTAAATCATGAGCTTCAATTGTACGCGAGGAGATTACCGGCGATCGGGATCTCACTGCTGCGGAGTCATGTCGCTGACCAATTGATTCATTGCAGCCAGATCGTAGGTACGAGTCAGGTCAGCGTGGCCGGCAAGCGTCTCCCGCTCCTTACCATCCACCAGAATGCGGACTTGGGTAATGCCTGGTATGTTGGCGCGCAGGCTTTGAATAAGCGAAGCGACTGTCAGCGCTTCAACTAATACTCCGGAACGATGGGTGTTAGCGAAGGCCGCATTGAGATCGATCACCACCAATCCGGGATCGACCAGATAAACTCCCCGGATCTCGGAACCCGGCCCGAGCACATGGGGTGAAGACTTGCCAAGATACACGTCCAGCAGAGCGCGAAGCAGCTCTTCAGCGCGCTCTTGACGTCCTGCCGGAAGTGAAATACGAATCGGCATCGCAGGCAGCGTTCCGCTGGCATCGTCAGCGACAAAGAGAGTGGCTTGCTCTGTAGGACCCGAAGCAGGCGGCGGCAGCGATTGTTTGCTTATTACTGCCGGAGTAATCGCACGTCCTCGCATTCGCCATGCATAGAAACCAGCGCCCAATGAGACTACGAGCATCACGGCGACGCCGATCGTGAGATGACGAGGGATCATTTTGCTTGCACCTGAAGCTGGTCACGTACGTCGACGAGACCAGCCGCAATAGCACCTGCGACCTGGTGCTGGTATTCCGCTGAAATCAACTGCGAAACGTTACCGTTCGCTGCGCTGATCTCGACGGCAATTGCCGGCGCAGCGATGTTATTCAACGGACGCAAGGGTGCAGCGAGCGCGCGAACAAGCAGTCGACTGTTTCGCAACTCTCCCGCAACTCCATTTTCCGCGTTTTGACTGGCAGAACGGAATTGAGCTTGCGCCGTCTCCCAATCCAGAAACACGCCGTGATTCTCACCAGGCTGGGAGAGCAATGCTCCGTATAGGTTCACGCCACCTCCATCTGCCGCAGCATGAACAGAAATATAGATAGCGGCACCGGACGAATTCGCCATAGCGGCACGTTGATCAAGGCCTATAGTCGTGTCACCGTCGCGCAAGAGCGAAGCAGTGAGACCATGAGCGATGAGTTCCTCGCGCAATCGCCGAGCGAACGCGAGCGTTACATCCTTTTCTGGAAGTTGGTCAGTGAGAGCTGCGCCACGTTCATCCCCTCCGTGAGCGGCGTCAATGATTGCGAAGACGTGTTGCGGGGTGGGAGCAGGGACCGAGGCGACCGTCGTTGTTGGAACGGGCGAGGCTGGAGTGGGGCTTGGTGCCTGCGTTGGCTTTTGCGCCTGAACTGCAAGCGCGGGCGGGGCAATGGTAATCGTCCGGCCATCGTTGCTGAAGCTAGCCATCACCGGGCTAGTGCTGTTGACCACGATTTCCGCAGCGCCGTTACTTTCCTGAAAACTGGCCGATGGTATCGTCTTGCTGTCAAATGTAAGCACTTGGGAACCCGGGGCGACGACCGGCTCATGAGTAAACGTCATCCGCAATTTGCCCGGCTCGGTTGCGATAGCCGGGTTCACAGGTGAACTGAAGCTCATCACCAACTTGGCGTCAGCGATCTGGGCGGTGAAATGTACACCAACATTTCCGATGAACAGGCGCCTTGCTGGTTGATTGAACGTGATCGGCCCTCCCAGGATGCGCGGGAGCAGGACACCTAAACTCGAGACGGGCACGAAGCCTCGGCCATTCTCTAAAAGGAAAGTTCCGGTCAGCAGAAGCGCCGTACCTCGCACGGTTACGGTCGGTTTGTTCGCTTGGAAGCCGCACTCGAGGTCGTTGTATCGAAATTTCCACCGGTCCCCATTCGCTTTCGCGGAAACAGATCCTAGCGGCTCAAGTAGCTCGAACACTCCAACGTAGTCGACTCCATTTCGCTGGAAGACTGTCGCTGAATAATTTGCAGCAGTGGAATAAACGGAAATGCGTTTCTCCTCGGGTGCACCGGAAAGGAATATCGCAACGAAGGTCACCAATACGGTGCTGAAGACTAGCAATGGGAAGAGCGCGTGCTTACGGCGATACTCCGCATCGCTGCCCGGTTTACCGTCACTCCAAGGCATAGATCGTCACGCCGCTTAGCAGCTTCGGATAGAAGTCGGTCGACTTTTGCGGCAGGACTTCCCCGGCAAACGCGATGTCGCGCACTTGGCGGATCCGGACAGGATTCATCAAGAACGCGATGTTCGCATTTCCGCTACGCACGCGCATCATTGCTTCGGCTGCATCGCGGACATAGCTGATATTGCGCTGCTCGCGAATAGCATCAGGGGAGATTCCGAGCACCCCTTCCAGCAGACACTTATGGAGCTGAACGACATCGAGCGCCTGCTGGCGCAGCGACACACCGGCGAAGAATTCGGACGTATTGCCGCGTGGCGTATCGATCAGGAACGCGCGATCTGCAGTAACGGCCAGCAGAGCAGTTCCGGAATGTCCTGCTTCTCGGAGAATTGCCGTCGCGCGACCGGCGTTAATCGAGCTATCCACTTCATCCACGCTGAAGTATCTGCGAGCCTGGTCACGAAAAGAGTCAGGGGAAAATGAATCGAGCCCGTGCACGACCCGGTGAGTCGGAAGGATGACCAACCCGGGGCTGTCCATATTAATAAAGGTCATCATGACCAGGTCATAAGGCGCAGGTGAGCTGACGGAATGGCGCGGAGATGCCCCCCGCTCATTTCGGTAATTCAGAGCTGTTTCGTAGCGGTGATGGCCGTCGGCAATGATTAGCTTCTTGTCGCTCATCGCAGCCCTAACTTGCTCAATCAGAGCAGGATCGGAAATCTTCCAAAGACGATGGCGGACATCGTATTCGTCGCGAATCTCCAGCTCTGCTTCCGACGTATTTCGTAGCAAGCTATCAATGGTGCCGTTCGGATCGCTGTACAACATGAATAGTTGGCCAAAATGAGCCCGGGTCGCGCGGAGAAGTTCCAAACGATCAGCTTTGGGCTTGGCTAATGTCTGCTCGTGGCGAAAAACTACGCCGGAAGCGTAGTCTTCGATCCTTCCAAGGGCGATAAAGCCCCTTCTTTCAAGCTCTTCTTTCCCACCGGGGCGCACGAAATTCTGCACGTAGGAGTAGATCGAGAGCTGCTCATCCTGCCGGAGAACACCATCTTGACGCCAGGCATGGAAAAATCCGGCCGCTCGCGTATAGACGTTCTCTCCGGGCCCGTCGCCTTTATCAGCCTTGCCCAGGATGATCCGCACAAGGTTATAAGGGCTAGCACCGTAATACCTCTCTTGCATTTCAGGGGTGATCTTGTCATAGGGCTGAGTGACAACCTGCGCAAGCTCGACCCGGCCAGGGTCGTAGCGCGCGGCACGAAACGGCGCAATTTCAGCCATAAGAGGAACTGGGCATTGTACCGGAAGTGGGCACCTGCCTGCCGTACCACCCTCTCGTGGGCACGCCACGCAATGGCTGTAAGCAGCTCCGGGTTTGACAGCAATTTGACATGGGAAATGTCGAGGAGTGCTCTAATGCAAAAAGTTGCAGTGACAAGGCCTGGAATCAGCGGTAAAAGGGAAACTCTTGCTGGCTGGAGGCCATCGTAGGAGCGGCAATAAATTTGCTGGTTTGGCAGGGTTGCACCTGTGGTAGCATCAGCAGCAATCGAGGTGTTTATGGCCCGCCGTCACGGGTCATCCCGCTCCTGGGGTAGCACGAACGCGCTGGCTTTCTGTGCTCGGAAGGTCGCTATGCGCACCGCGTCATCTCGGTACATCAAGTTCGGCATTTTCCTCGCGCTCACAGCCTTTCTGCTCGGCTCTGCCTGGGCCCAAGTTTCCATTGATGACGTCCACATCGCGCCTCGTGTTGAGCCTTCAAACGGCGGAGGAAATGAGGGCAGCGGAAGCAGCATCGATCCTTCACTGAAGACACACACTAAGCCGATGAGGGTCGATGTGAACCTAGTGTTGGTGCCGGTTACGATCACGGACCCCATGAACCGTCTGGTCACCGGTTTGGACAAAGAGAATTTCACGGTTTTTGAGGGCAAAGAGCAACAGGAACTGCGCACTTTCTCAAGTGAGGACGCTCCCGTATCGATTGGCGTCATCTTCGACATGAGCGGAAGCATGAGCAGCAAGATCGAACGTGCCCGCGAAGCAGTGATTGAATTCTTCAAGACGGCGAATCCGCAAGACGAGTTTTTCCTGATTGCATTTGCCGACAAGCCTGAAGAAGTTTCCGATTTCACTTCGTCGGTCGAAGATATTCAGAACAAGCTGGTTTACACGGTTCCGAAAGGCCGCACCGCATTGCTCGATGCTATTTACCTTGGCGTCAGCAAAATGCGGCAGGCCAAATATCAAAAGAAGGCCCTGCTGATCATCTCGGACGGCGGCGACAACCATAGCCGATACACCGAGGGCGAGATAAAGTCCGTCGTGAAGGAAGCCGACGCGCTGATCTATGCCATTGGCATTTACGACCACTACTTCCCTACCGAAGAAGAGCGCCTTGGCCCCAGCCTTTTGAGCGAGATCACCGAACTCACTGGCGGGCGGGCATTTACGATCGATAATCCCAACGACTTGGCCGACGTAGCTACAAAAATTGGAATCGAGCTACGCAACCAATATGTGCTCGGATACCGTCCAAAGAATCCTGGGCACGACGGCAAATGGCGTAAGATAAAGGTAAAATTACTTCCGCCTAAAGGATTGCCGCCGCTCCGGGTTTACGCCAAGACGGGATACTATGCACCTTCGGAATGACCGCTACCTAGTTCTCCTCCTAGTTTTGTTGTGTTTGGCTTTCGCAAGCGACGCGCAGACCACTCCTGCGCAACAGCCAGCAGCAAATAATCAGCCTGCACCAACCTCCACGACAGCAACTCCGTCGACAACCGGACGTAGCGCACCACCTGCGGCTTCATCCAGCGCCGGACAAACAGGAGCGCCGGCCTCAACCACCCCCGCGCCAGCCCAGGGCACCTCAGCTACACCGGTCCCCGCAGCGCAGGCTCAGCAGGACCCGCAGCAAGGGATGCAGGCTCCTCCGGACCAGCAGGACCAGACCCAGGCTCCTCCCGACCAGAGCCAGGCTCCCGCTAATGACAACAGCACTTTCGTGTTCAAAACCGAAGTTCAAAACGTCATCCTGCACGCCACGGTCGTGGACGACAAGAACCATCTGGTGATGAATCTCCCCAAAGATGCATTCACAGTTTTCGAGAACAATCAGCCGCAACGGATTGTTTCCTTTGCGCGCGAAGATGTTCCTGTCGCAATGGGGATTGTGATCGATAATTCGGGCTCGATGCGGGAAAAACGCGACAAGGTCAATAAGGCGGCGATCAACCTGGTTCGCTCCAGCAATCCTCAGGACCAGGTGTTCGTAGTCAACTTCAACGACGAGTACTACCTCGATCAGCCGTTCACCGGCAATGTCAATCTCCTCAAGGAAGCATTGGAAAAAGTCGAAGCCCGCGGGGGAACTGCGCTCTACGATGCCCTGGTCGCGTCGGCGGACTATCTGAAAAAGAATGCCCGCTTGCAGAAGAAAGTGCTGTTTGTGGTGACCGATGGAGCCGACAACGCCAGCCGTGAAACTCTGGAAGAAGCCGTTCGCCGGCTACAAGAGGAAAATGGTCCGAGCGTGTATGCAATAGGACTGCTGGGAGAGGAAAAAGAGCGCCGGGCCCGCCGCGCCCTCGAAACCCTTGCACAAAGGACGGGGGGTATCGCATTTCTTCCGAAGACGGTCGATGAGGTTGACGAGATTAGTCGTACTGTCGCGCACGACATTCGCAGCCAGTACATCATTGGGTATAAACCTATGACGCCCAAGAGTGTGGGTGGATACCGGACAATTCATGTGGAAGCACGCGCCAAAGGCATGGGCAAGCTGACTGTGCGTACGAGAAGCGGCTACTATCCAGGTCAAGAGCAATCGCAGTAACCGGTGTTGACGCTAATTCCTCTGTTCCGTACCCTGTAGAGTGCAAAAAACAATCGAGCGTGCGCACCCACCGGTTGCCGACGACATCACCCAACTCGTCGGCGGGACTCCTCTTCTCAAGCTCCGACACGTGGTCCCGCCTAATGCTGCGGAAGTCTATGCCAAGCTCGAATATCTGAATCCCGGTGGAAGTGTGAAAGATCGCGCGGCAATCGGGATCATCAATCGGGCCGAGAAACAGGGCAAGCTTCGCCCCGGCGGCACAATTGTCGAAGCAACTGCCGGCAACACCGGCATCGGTCTGGCGCTGATCGGGGTCAATCGCGGTTACAAAGTCGCGCTTTTCGTACCGGAGCGATTTTCGGAGGAAAAGGTTGTGATCATGCGAGCCCTCGGCGCCGAGGTCACGCGAACCCCGGATGACGAGGGCATGCAGGGAGCCATCAATCGCGCGCGCGAGCTGACTTCGCGTGACCCGAACGCTTTTATGGCCTCGCAGTTCGAAAATCCCGCCAACCCCGACTACCACTACGAGACCACCGCCAGCGAAATCTTCGAGCAGATGGATGGACACATCGATGCCGTGGTCATCGGTGCTGGAACGGCCGGCACATTTACTGGAATCGCACGTTACATGAAAGAACGCTTGCCGAAGGTCTTAGCCATGGCCGTGGAACCGCAAGGGTCCATTCTCGGGGGCGGCAAGGCCGGGAAACACAAAGTCGAAGGCATTGGGGCGAGCTTTATACCAAAGAATTTCGACCCCTCGGTTTGCGACGAAGTACTGACCATCAGCGACGCAGACGCCTTCGACATGGTTAAGCAGTTGGCCTCTCGCGAGGGCGTGCTCGCCGGATCAAGCGGCGGGGCCAATGTCGTTGCGGCTCTTCAGGTGTCTCGACGCCTGGGAAAGGGCAAACGAGTTGTCACTATGATTCCCGATTCGGCCGAACGATATTTGTCGAAGAAAATTTTCGAGGGCGGAATCTGAGAATCGTCGTTCGCCTTCGGTCCTTGGGAGTTCGTTTTCGGGGTTGCTCCTGATGCCCACTCCAAGCAAGATATTTTGCCACCTCGGTTTAAATACTCTTTAATCTAATCATGAAAATGAGCAAGAACGACAAAGGCCAACGACGAACGGCCAACGACCAAGGACGTTTTGGTTTTTCCACCCGTGCCATTCACACCGGACAGGAACCCGATGCCGAAACTGGCGCTGTGACGGTTCCCATCTACGCGACGTCAACATACGTGCAGCAAGAGATCGGCAAACACAAAGGTTACGAGTACGCGCGAGTCTCGAATCCCACGCGCGATCGTTTGGAGAAGAACCTGGCCTCGCTTGAGGGCGGCGTCGCTTCGCGCGTCTTCGCCAGTGGCATGGCTGCGATCAACGCCCTCTGCACGATGTACAGATCCGGCGACCACGTGGTCTGCGGCGACAATCTTTACGGCGGCGTGCCCCGCCTTTTCAATCAAGTTCTCACCGGATACGGATTTGAATTCACCTACGTCGATACGTCGGACGGGCGCAACGTGGAACGTGCCATCCGCAAATCCACGCGGATGGTCTACGTCGAAACGCCTACCAATCCGCTGATGGCCATCAGCGATCTGGCAGCCATCAGCAAGATTTGTCGCTCCAAGAATGTCGACTTGGTTGTCGATAACACCTTCATGTCGCCATACTTCCAGCAGCCGATTGCACTGGGTGCCGATATGGTTGTCCACTCGACGACAAAGTTTCTGAACGGGCACAGTGATGGACTTGGCGGAGTTGTCGTGTGCACGAAGCCGGAACAATCGGAACAGTTGGGATTCGTGCAGAAAGCAGCGGGAGCTATTCTTTCGCCGTTTGAATGCTGGCTGGTATTACGCGGAGTAAAAACTCTGGCTGTACGCATGGAGCAACACGACAGGAGTGGCCGTGCCGTGGCCGAATTTCTTTCAAAGCACAAGAAAGTAAAAAAAGTTTTCTACCCTGGGCTGGCCGACCATCCTCAGCATGCTTTGGCCAAGACACAAATGTCAGGCTTCGGGTCGATGATCACGTTCGAGACTGGATCATTGGCGAACGCCAATAAGATGCTGCGCAAAGTCGAGGTTTGCTCGTTAGGCGAGTCCCTGGGTGGCGTCGAGACGCTGATCTCGCATCCTGCGACCATGACTCACGCAGCACTGGGCGAGGAAGGACGAAAAGCGATCGGCATCACAGATGGCATGGTGCGGATCTCAGTGGGCATTGAGGACATTGATGACCTCATCGCCGACCTCGACCAGGCTCTCGCGGCAATCTAGCGGCCTTAAATTCTGTAGTGCTCTACGGGCAACTTCCTGCGGGACAGAATGCCGTGCTGGGGTTCAAGGGCAGGACAGGGAAAGTATCGATTACAGTCGGTACTGAAAAAGTGCTGCTGACTCCCCAATTGGAAAGCGGGATGGCAACGCCGCGTGGAGGAATCGGACTGAATCCCGGCGTGCCTTTTGCGCTGTAATCGTCTTGAGTTCGATCGGCGACGCACGCCGCCGGTGTTGCAGCCGTGCAGTAGGGATGAGTGAAATGAGGATCAGAGATCGAGGACCCGGAATCCTCAGTCCCGGTGGCACCTGGGATTCCTCTTGAAGACCACTCTACCCAACTGATCGCCCGCGGCCCGAGGCAATGCCATCGTCCATTCCGGAACATGTCATTGCTGGCGTAGTGAAACGGAGTACCCGCTGTCCAATCGGTCTTGCTGTTGAAGTACTGGTTGTTGCTCCAGAACTGGAACTGCTGCGGATTGCCACCCTCGAAGTAATAACCCGACGGGCGCTGGATCTGAAAACTTGGATCAGTCATGCGAGAGTAAAAAATATTGCTCACCGCGCTAAATTGCAGCAATGCGCGCGGCGGCGCGTCTCCTTCGCCAGGCGGACAGCTCTGCACTCCCAGTAGTGAAGTCAGGCCATCGGCGCTGATGTTGTTCTGAAACACATTTTGACAGTTGGAAAGCGAACCGCAGCGGGCATTCGTGTTCGGACCCGACGTCTGGCTGAAGTTGTGGCGCCCGCGATACGCCACATTGTTTTTGACCACCACACCGCCTGACCCATCATCGAGATAGATCGGCTGCGAGCCGTAGCCGTCGCGATCGAGTCCGCTCATGCCGGCGTCGGTCACGTCGTGCACCAGATTGTGGTTCACGACGTTGTTCACTCCGGCTCCCGAGGGCAGACCATCTACTAAGTAAATTCCCGCCGTGTCGTCCTCTATGCCAAGCGCGATGTTCCAGGCGACGTTGTCGTGAATGTTAATGTCGTGCAATCCGTTATTGTTCCTGCCACCGCACTGCGGCTTACAAAGCTCAATGCCTTTTTGGTACCAGTCGTGGATCGTATTGAAGGCGAACGTCGAGTTGTTGATGAGCCCGGAGGTGACAGCGCTCGCGCCTGGATAGAGTCTCGCGCCATAGGCGAAATAGTTGTTCTCGACGTCGATGTGATGCGGCACCTGGCCTTCGTCAGCGCCGAAGCGCGAGTCACCATTGAGCAGAAGCGCATTGGAAGCGATGTCGTAGAAGGCATTCCCCGTTGCGGTAAACTCTGCGCACGGCGCTGAGTGACATTCAAGGATGAAAGCTGCGCCCATGGTTTCCGCGAAAGTGTCCCCGGTTACCGTGAACTGCTGGCAGCCGTTGCACAGAAGAGCGCCGGCCATCTCCGGCTGATCTTGCACGTCGGTATACCCCATCGCCGGGATGATGGTATTGTCGTGGCGAAACGTAAGCCCAGGTCCGAGATTGAGATATCGCGTGCGATCGAAAGTGAAAAGTCCGGCAAAGGTCATTGAGTGCCCGGTGAGGTCACTCTGCGGCGACTGTGGAATGACCACAGCATCTGTGTTGGGATTGGTGTCGCCGGGTTGAAGCACATAGTACAGCGTCCAATTTGGGGCGGTTGTGCGGTCGAGAAACCACTGCCCGGGCTGTCCAAAAAAGTCTCGCACGTTATCGATCACATAGCGATGATTGCTGATGAATCCCGCCCGTAGCATTGGGCCGCGGCCGATTTCTCCGCTTATGGTAATCGTCTGGGAACCGGTGTTAATGCTGTTGACTCGACCGACGCTGACTGTCCATGCCTGAAAGCTGTAGACGAGAATGTCGTTTGGAGAATTGTCTTTGCCGGCGTTAGAGACCGTGATATTCGACCACGCGCTCACCGGATCACCGGCAGCGTAGTTGAACGAACTACATATAGAAAAACAGCCATTGGCAACGCGATAATACTGTCCTTTATTGTCGACGATCACAGTCCCGCCGCGACCATGGCCGGAAGCATTGGGCGAGTCGCAACTGAAGCTGTTGCTGGTCACGGCACTAATGGAACATGTGATATTGAAACCTGTGCCGCCACTTACTCCGGAGACTGTGACCGTGCTTGCAAGCTGCAAGCTGTTGTTGTTGGTGGTCGTATAAGTGGCTATAGCGGCATTGCCGGTTCCGCTCACATTCGCGGAAGCGATGGAGAAATGGAGACCTGCGCCCATCCGCGGTCGAAAGCGCCGCACCCCGTTGTAAAACAATCCCTCGAAATACCGGGTCGTTGAGGGTGAAAGTGAAACCGAATAGCAGTTGCTGATTCCGGAGCACAACCCGGAAGTGCTCACCTTCCAGCCAGTTACTCGCATTCCACCGTCGAAAACGGGCAACTCTCCGGGCACGGCGCGGTAGGTCACAGTATTGTTCGAACTGGTGCCGCCATCGCTCGCCGTGAAGGAAACGGGGTAGGGGCAGGACGGCGTACTGTAATAAGCAGCGATCGCCTTCTGCTGTGATCCGTCCTCGACCATCACCACTACTGGCTTGCTACCGACAAGCTTCCGTACGTGATCGCGCGCCGTGCATATGTCTGCGACGGGCCCGTGCGAACCGGAAGTGAAAGTTGGCGACGTGCCATCCCAATTGTCATTACCATTCGGTGAAACGTACTGGTCGGCGGCGTCAGATCCGCCTCCTCGACTGCCACTGGGAATCGCACCACTCGCCGGTGCCGCGCATAAGCAAGCGGCGAGAAGCACCCGCACCGATACAACTGCCCATCGTTTCATATCCGACACCGTGGGAATAAGTTGGCTTATTTTCTAACGCGACATGGTCAACCGTTTCAAGCGGCACGTTGTGTTCTGTCGGACCAAAGCCGGACTTCTCCCAAGCGGGGTAAAAAGACTCGGCGACGAAAGTCTCTAGCCCTTAGCACGAAAAGGACATTGACTTTAAATTTATTCAACGCTAGAGTACCCAGAATTTTGTGCTGGCTGTAGAAGTCGACCCCCGGTGCTTCGCCATTTCGAATCCCATGTCTTTCAGAAATTACGAACTCCCATCGTTGCCACGTGTTGCGGTGCTGCTGAGTTTGCTCTGCTTGCTGCCAGAGTTTACTGCGGCACAGAGCTGCATAGTCGTATCGCAGAACCCTGTCACCTTTCCTAAGACCGCCGTCGGCATCAGCACGCAGGTGAAGAGAATTGGGCTTACGAACAAGTGCGGAAAGACGATCACGATTACTGGCATCAGTATCAGTGCTCCGGAATTCCTGCTCGATTATGGTTGGCCGTCAGTCACGAAATTGCCGAGTCAGACAGAATGGTTTGCCATCCGTTTCCGCCCGGACTCAGCTAGCACTTTCAATGGCACCTTCACCGCCACCGGTACTGGCTTCAGCCCGGTCACGGTCAACTTGTCGGGCACTGGGTCCACTACACTGGCCGCAGCAAGTTTCAGCACCACCGCGCTTCCATTTGGTAATCAGGTAATAGGTAGCACCAGTGTTACGCAAACGCTCAATCTCACGAACACGGGTACAGCCAGCTTCAACGTTGAATCGGTTTATGCCGATCCTCCGTTTGCCGTCACGGGTTTTTCTGGACAAAAAACCTCATTGAAGCCTGGGAACTCGCTGCCTTTGCAGGTGACTTTTAGTCCCTGGCAGGCGGGATCTTACAACGGGACCCTCGTCATGACGAGCGATGTTCTGCCGGCCAAAGGAGTAACGCTTAGCGGTACGGGAATATCGGCGCCGTCATTAGCGGTCACCAACTTTCCCACACTGCAGGTGGCCACACAAGGAGCCGCGTTCAGCACGCAATTAAACACTACGTCAGGAACTGCACCGATGACTTGGTCCTTGGGGACTGGCTCAACGCTTCCAACCGGATTGTCCCTCTCTTCGCAGGGAATGATCTCTGGCACGCTTGATCCCTCGGTCGCCCTTGGAAATTACACCTTCACCGTAAGCGTGACCGACTCGAGTTCGCCACCCCAGACCGCAACCAGCGTGCTCACCCTTCCCGTGATGCAACCAAACGGCGACGAATGCAACAATATTGAGTTTGACATGGCCGGGACGTCGACACCGCTCACCGACCTGGTGACGCTTGGCACCGGAACTTATCTTGGCACTCAAGGTGGCTTGTACCAGAACGGGAGTAGCGTGATGCCCGACTCCCACGATGCGGATGGCGTGAGTTTTGCCACCGCGATCCAGCCACTAAATAGCAGTGGACAGCCCGACCCAAATGGAAAATATGTGTTGCTGCTGGTCGGTATGTCCTGCGCTCGCGCCAGCGCGCTGCAATTCATTCAGGATGCCTATGCAGATCCGTCGATCAACCCAAATCTGGTAATAGTCTCCGCAGCCATGCCCCGTGCGTCGGCGTATTTGTGGTCCGGTTCAACTTTCGGAGGATGGACTGATATCACCGACTTCTTCCTGCCGCAGAACGGTGTGACAGCCAATCAGGTGGTGGCGGCATGGGTCTTAACAACTGATGGCGACATCCCAGGAGTTTTCCCCGGAGACATGGTCCAGTTGCAGGCGGAATTCGAGTCGATCGCCCAGAATCTTCACTCACTATTTCCCAACCTGACAATGGCCTTCTATACCAGCCGTTTCTACGCGGGATACGGAAATGGCCAGGCAGGTACGGTCAGCCCGGAACCTTATGCTTATGAATCCGCCTTCGCCGTACGAGGGATGATCCAAGACCAGCTCAACGGCCTTGCGAGCATGAACTACAACCCGGCCAACGGTACGGTCAAGGCGCCTTGGGTAGCTTGGGGCGACTACGATTGGGCCAATGGGCTTAATGCTCGCCCAGATGGCTTCGCCTGGAACTGCCAGGATTTTATGCTCAACAACGGCGAACACAACTCGCCCCCCGGCAGCGAAAAAGATGCCAACCTGATGCTGAACTTCTTCCGTACGAATGACGCTACTGTTCCGTGGTTTCTGGCTCCAGGCAGCAAGCCTGGCAGATCTTTGGCTCGTCGGGCTGGTTGGCCCTTTTAATCGACAAAACACACCCACGGGCTTTCCCTGGAGTGTACTCAGATAAAGCAGTCCGCCCGTATTTCCCACCCGGATGATTCGTCCCACTCTCCATAATGGATCGTTGAACTCAAATCAGATGTTGTATAAAACTGAGTAATCTGAGTGGCTATCGTTCTCACAATGCCCGTGCCAATGGCTGTTTTGCTAGCCCGGATGGCGCAGCAAGCGAACTTCGTGATTAGGCGTAATTGGCTACTGGTACTCCTTGCACTGTTATGCCCACCAGGTTGCTTGGCAGCCACTCGGCATTACTACATCGCAGCCGAGGACGTCACGTGGGACTTTGCTCCGAGCGGCAGAGATTTGCTTTACGCACGAGGCATTCCTTATCCATGGTCGCAGCAGACCCGCTGGAGTAAAACCCGCTACATTGAGTACACAGATACCACATTCTCTACGAGGAAACCACAACCGGAGTGGCTCGGCATTCTGGGTCCGATCATTCGAGCCGAAGTCGGCGACGCCGTGGTCGTCGATTTCCTGAACCGCAGTGCAAGGCCGCACAGCATTCATCCTCACGGGCTTCGTTACGATAAGGCGAACGAGGGAGCTCTTTACCTTCCATTCGAAGGCGATCGAGCGTTGTTACAGCGCGGGCGGTCTGGTTATCCGGGAATTCCGCCGGGCGGACGTTTTACCTACCATTGGTTGGCAGACGAGTCTAGCGGTCCTCCCAAAGGCGGACCCAGTTCGATCGTATGGTCCTATCATGGGCATATCGACGAAGCCGTAGATATCAATGCTGGCCTGGTCGGCCCAATTATTGTCACTGCCAAAGGCAAGGCAAAACCTGATGGGTCGCCGCAGAACGTCGACGATGAATTCGTTGTCTGGTTCATGGTGTTCGATCAACAATCTGGAAAAGATTCCGGCCTGTTTCATGCCATCAATGGATATATCTTCGGAAACTTGCCCGGACTAACCATGAAGACTGGGGACCGGGTGCGGTGGCACCTGCTTGCGATGGGAAACGAGAGGGACCTGCACACGCCGCACTGGCATGGCAAAGTCGTACAGTATAACGATCGCAACACCGATGTGATCGAACTTCTGCCCGGTAGTATGGCCACTGCGGACATGATCGCGGACAACCCTGGCACATGGTTATTGCATTGCCACGTCTCCGACCATATGGAAGCTGGCATGATGGCGACGTATACGATATACGAGCCGCAGCACTGTTCGAGCCCAATCCAATTTGTTTCGGC
>Ga0070741_10003057_pt1 | contig 42639 bp, 40 predicted proteins | sample Coa_R1_4_FD_66440 | JGI IMG/M metagenome (GOLD analysis project Ga0070741, IMG submission 66440) | Surface soil microbial communities from Centralia Pennsylvania, which are recovering from an underground coalmine fire - Coalmine... | ecosystem: Environmental > Terrestrial > Soil > Unclassified ... | reverse complement strand
CCTGCCAGTGCGGGTGCGGCCTCACCGTCCACGCCTGCAACCACCTCCAGTGCCCTTCGGGCGAGCCGATGAAGAAGGAGATCGCCGAGCGGCTCGCGCGAGGCGAGGGCCGGGAGACGATCCTCGCCGCCTTCCGGGCGCGCTACGGCGAGAAGGTGCTCTCGGCGCCGACCTTCCGCGGCTTCAACTGGCTCGCGTGGCTGACGCCGTTCGCCGCCGTGCTCCTCGGGGCGCTCCTCGTCGCGCGCGTCATCCGTCGCTGGGTCCGCGACACGCCCGCGGGCGCGACGGCGCCGCCGCGCGCGGCGCCGGGCGACCCCGCGCTCCGCGAGCGGCTCGCGCGCGAGCTGGCGGAGCTCGACCGCGAGCCATGACGGCGGCGACGGTCCTGGCTCTCCTCGGGGTGGCGCTCGTCGTCACGGTGTCCCTCTTCGTCGCGGCCCCCCTCTTCGGCACCTCCGAGGCGGCCGACGCCGGCCAGGGGGGCGGCGAGCGCGAGCGCTGGGAGCGCCGCAAGCGCCAGGCGCTCGCGGCGATCAAGGAGATCGAGGACGACCACCGCATGGGCAAGGTCTCCGACGAGGACCTGGCCGGCATGCGCGCCCGCTTCGAGGCCGAGGCCCTCGAGGCGATGGCCGCGCTCGAGCGAGGACCACGCACATGATCACGATCGAGCAGTTTCGGGCGATGGAGCTCCGCGTCGGCACGGTGAAGAGCGCCGAGCCGCATCCGAACGCCGATCGCCTCGTCGTCCTCCGGGTGGACCTCGGCACCGAGGAGCGCCAGCTCGTCGCCGGGATCCGCGCGCACTACGAGCCCGCCGCGCTCGTCGGCCGGCAGGTCGTCGTGGTCGCGAACCTGGCGCCGGCGAAGCTCCGCGGCGTCGAGAGCCAGGGCATGGTGCTCGCGGCGTCCGACGGCGAGCGGGTCGTCCTGCTCGCGCCGGACTCGGCGGTCGCGGCGGGGTCGACCGTCCGCTAGTGCTTGCTCTTTCCACGCATGCGCGGGCGCGCGGCGGCCGGGGGCGGGGGTGGCGGCTCATGGTCCTCGCGCACCCTCGCCCCGCGCCGCCGCCGCCCCCCGCGCTGCGGAAATCGCCGGCCCCGGCCGCCGCGCGCCCTGCCCGTGGGTGGCTCGAGGGGTCTCGGTGATCGGGCCCGTGCTGCGGGCGCGCGGGGTCGTCCGGCGCTTCGGGCGCGCCCGGGTGCTCGCCGGCGTCGATCTCGACGTGGACGCGGGCGAGGTGGTCGCGCTGCTCGGGGCGAATGGCGCGGGGAAGACGACGCTGCTGCGCGTGCTCGCGCTCCTCCTGCGGCCGAACGGCGGTGCCCTCTCGCTCTTCGGCGAGGACGCGACGGCGGCGCCGCCGGCGCTCCGGCGGCGGATCGGATGGGTGGGGCACGAGAGCGCGTGCTATCCGGACCTGAGCGCGGCGGAGAACCTCGCCTTCTACGCGCGGCTCTTCGAGGTGCCGGACGCCGGGGCGCGCGTCGCCGAGCTGCTCGCGTGGGCGGGGCTCGAGGAGGCGGCGCGGCGGCCGGTCCGGACCTACTCGCGCGGGATGAGCCAGCGCCTCGCGCTCGCGCGCGCCCTTCTCCATCGGCCCGACCTCCTCCTCATGGACGAGCCGTTCAGCGGGCTCGACCGGGACGCGGCGACGGCCCTCGAGGAGCGGATCGCGGCGCTCAGGACGGCGGGCCACGCGGTCGTGTTCACGACCCACGACGTGGAGCGGGCGGCGCCGGTCGCGACGCGCCTCGCGATCCTCCACCGCGGGCGCATCGCGTGGACGCACGAGGGGCAGGCGGCGCACGCGGTGATCGCGGCGGCGTACGCGGCCGTCGTCGTGCGGCGGGCGTGATGCGCGCCGCGCTCGCGATCCTCGCGAAGGACCTCCGCATCGAGTGGCGGACGCGCGAGAGCGTGTCCGGCGTGTTCGTGATGGGCGTCCTCCTCCTGGTCGTCTTCAGCATCGCCCACGACGCGCGGCCGGACGCGGCCCCGGCGCTCCTGCCCGCGGTCCTCTGGGTGACGTTCGTTTTCACGGGGCTTCCGGCCGTGCAGCGCGCTTTTCTCCTCGAGCGCGAGAACGACTGCCTCGCCGGGCTCCTGACGGCGCCGCTCGACCCCGGCGCCCTCTACGCCGGGAAGTGCGCCGCGAACGTCGTCGTCCTCGCCGCGACGCAGGCGGTCGTCGTGCCGCTCGCGGGCCTCTTCCTGCACGTCGACCTGCTGCCGGGGCTGCCGGGGCTCGTCCTCGTCCTCCTCCTCGGGAACCTCGGCGTCGCGGCGCTCGGGACGCTCTTCGCGGCGGTGGCGGCCCGGACGCGCGCCCGCGACCTCCTCCTGCCGCTCCTCCTCCTCCCGCTCCTCGTGCCGCTGCTGATCGGCGCCGTCACCGCGACCCGCACCGTCCTCGACGCCGGCGTCGGTGCCGCGCTCCCCGGACTCCGCGTGCTCGCGGCCTTCGACGTCGTGTTCGGAGTGGCGGGGTGGCTCCTCTTCGGCTATGTCGTCCGCGACTGAGATGCGCCGCCTCCTGCCCGCCGCGACCTGCGTCACGATGCTCGCCGCGCTCTGGCTCGTGTTCATGGTCGTGCCGACGGAGCGCGAGATGGGCATCGTCCAGCGCATCTTCTACTTCCACGTCGCGTCGGCGTGGATGGCCTTCATCGGCTTCTTCCTCGTCGCCGGCGCGAGCGCCGTGTACCTGTGGAACGGGTCGGCGGGCGCGGACCGCATCGCGGCGGCATCGGCGGAGGTGGGCGTCCTCTTCTGCTCGCTCGTGCTCGTGACCGGCCCCATCTGGGCGCGCCCCGTCTGGGGCGTCTGGTGGACGTGGGATCCGCGCCTCACCATGACCGTCATCCTGTGGGCGATCTACGCGAGCTACCTGATGCTCCGTGCGTTCGGCGGGGAAGACGACGCCGTTCGGCGGTATGCGGCGGTGCTGGGCATCGTGGGCGTGCTCGACGTGCCGATCATCATGGTGTCCGTGCGGCTCCTCCGCGGCATGCATCCGGCGGTCATCGCGCGGAACGAGGGCGGGAGCGGCCTGGTCGACCCGAGCATGCGCTGGGCGCTTGCGGTGTCCGGGCTGGCGTTCGTCCTCCTCGGGGCCTGGCTGATCGCGCTCCGGGCCCGCACCGCCCGCCTGGCCGACGAGCTCGCGATGCTGCGGGAGGAGACCGGATGAACAATTTCCCGTATCTCTTCGCCGGCTACGCGGTGATCTGGATCGCCCTCTTCCTCTACCTCCTCCACCTGGGTCGCCGGAGCCGCGACCTCGAGGAGGAGATCCGCGAGCTGAAACGCCGGGTCGGCCGCTGACGCGCCGGCCGCGGCCGGGGCGTCGGGCGACGCGGCCGTCGCGCGCGCGCCGCTGAGTCACGGACGCGCCACGGCGCGCCGCGCGCGTCTCGCTCGGGCGCACGTGCACGGGCCGCGCCGCGGAGCGCCTGCGCTTTTCCCCGGCACCACTATTGCTGGTCTACGCATTCGGGAGGGGTACAAGCAGTGCGCAAGGCACACGCGCCGCGCCCGAGCTTCGCCGAAGAAATGGCGGAGTTGCTCGTGGGTCGCGTGCGGCTCGCGGCGGCCATCACGGTCGCCGGGACGATCGTCTTCGAGGTGGCGGACGTGGTCGAGGGGCGGATCAGCGTCGCCCTGCACGCGATCAAGCTCGTCCAGCTCCTCTTCGTCGTGGGCCTCGTGTGGCTCCTCCGCCGGCCGGTGCCGCGCCGCCTCGGCATCGCGATCACGGTGGTCTCGGTGTGCGTGATCAGCCTGGGGGCGGTGGGCGGCGGCGTCGTCGCCTACGGGGCGGACACGACGAGCATCCTCCTCACCATCATCACGATGACGGCGGCGACCGTCCTCCCCTGGGGCCTCGCCGCCCAGGCGGTCCTGGTCGCCGTCTCGGCCGCCGCGATGGGGTTCGCGTCGCCGTGGATGGAGATGCCGGACGGCATGATCTATCCCGCCGTCGCGCTGGCGCTCGCCTTCGCCGTCTCGCTCTACTCGGCATGGCTCTTCAACAGCATCCGGTTCGAGCGCTGGCAGGCGCAGAGCGCCCTCTTCCGGTCGGAGGAGCGGCTCGCGCACGAGGCGGCGGTCTCCTCGGCGCTCGCGCGCGTCACCCGGGAGATGATCGCGTCGCTCGACCAGCCCGTGCTGCTCTACCGGCTCTGCGCGCTCACGATGGAGGTCTTGGACGCGCGGTGCAGCCACACGCTGCTCCGCAACCAGCACGGCGACGGATGGGTCGTCGTGTCGACGTGCGGGCACCCCGCGCCCGTGTGCGACGCGATGCGCGGGCTCGTGCTCGAAGGAGACTGGCTCCGCCGCCTCTCGACGCGCGACGCCGAGGGCGTGACGCTGGCGCCCGCCCCGCCGGCGCTCGCGGCGCACTGCAAGAGCGCGTCGTTCATCTGCATGCCGCTGCGGCGCGGCGGGGAGGTCGTCGGCGTGCACCTCGCCGGCTCGGCGGAGCGGTCCCGGCTCACCCGCGACGAGGAGCGGCTCGCCGGAGGCATCGCGGGCGCGGCGTCGATGGCGCTCGCGAATGCGAACGTGGTCGCGGACCTCGAGCGCGCCAGTCGGCTCAAGTCGGAGTTCGTGTCGACCGTGTCGCACGAGATCCGCACGCCCCTCAACGTGATGCTCGGCTTCCTCGAGATGGTCGAGGACCCGGAGTTCGAGACCGCCGAGCGGGGCGAGCTCACCCGCCGCATCCGGACGGTGGCGCACGACCTGCTGGACCTCGTCGAGTCGACGCTCGAGATCGGGCGCCTGGAGGCGGGACGTGACCGCGCGGCGCTCGAGCGCGTCGACCTCCCGCCGTTCTGGCGGAAGCTCGCGGAGAGCTGCGGGCGCTTTCCCTGCCGCCAGGGCGTCACGCTCGAGTGGGGCCCGCCGCCCGACGTCACGCTCGCGACCGAGCCGAAGAAGCTCGGCATCGTCGTCCGGAACCTGGTCGGGAACGCGCTCAAGTTCACCGAGCGCGGCTTCGTGCGCGTGACGGCCGAGGTGGCCGACGACCGGCTCCTCCTCCGCGTCGCGGACACGGGCATCGGCATCCCCTTCGAGGAGCAGGGCGCCGTCTTCGAGATGTTCCGCCAGGCGAACGGGCACGAGTCGCGGCGCGGCGGCGGGAGCGGCTTCGGCCTCTACATCGTGCGGACGTTCGTCGCGCAGCTCGGCGGCACGGTGGCGCTCACGAGCACGCCGGGGGCGGGCTCCGTGTTCACGGTCGCCCTGCCGCTCGCGGCGCCCGCGCGCCCTGCGCCCGGCACGCCGCTCTTGTCCCCGTCGTGACGAGGCGTTAGGGCGAAGCATGCCCGCTCGCCCGGACGGCGCGGCGCTCGGCGCGCTCGCCGACCTCGTGCCCGGCCGCGTCTCGACGCGTCCCGCCGACCTGGACGCCGCCGCACGCGACGCGTCGGCGTGCGCGCCCGCGCGGCCGGACGCCGTCGTGTGGCCGCTCGTGACGGAGGAGGTCGCCGCCGTCGTCCGCTTCGCCGCGGCGCGCGGCATCGCCATCACGGCGCGCGGCGCGGGCTCGAGCCTCGAGGGGAACCCGATCCCGGTCGCGGGCGGCATCGTGCTCGACTGCTCGCGGATGACGGCCGTCGTCGCGGTGCGGCCCGAGGACCTCCAGGTCGACGTGCAGCCGGGCGTCGTCTACGCGGCGCTCAACCGGACGCTCCGGCCGTACGGACTCTTCTTCCCGCCCTCCCCCGGCGGCAGCGCCGACGTCGCCACCGTCGGCGGCATGGTCGCGAACAACGCGAGCGGGATCTACTCCGTCAAGTACGGCGGCACGCGGGACCACGTGCGCGCGGCGACGGTCGTGACGGGCACGGGCGAGGTGCTGCGGCTCGGGAACCGGTGCCGCAAGAGCGCGTCCGGCTATCACCTCCTCGGCCTCGTCGTCGGCTCCGAGGGGACGCTCGCGATCGCGACCGAGCTGACGCTCGCGCTCGCCGGCCTGCCCGCGGCCCGCCGCCAGGGCGGCTTCCGCTTCCCCGATGCGCCCGCGGCGGCGCGGGCGACCGCGGACCTCGTCCGCTTCGGGGTCGACGTCGCCGCCGTCGAGTTCCTCGACGCGCCGACGGTGGCGGCGATCGCGCGCCTGGGCGTCGCGGGGCTCGACCCCGCGCCGTGCCTCCTGGTCGAGGTCCACGGCAGCGCCGCGGGCGTCGGCGAGACCTGGGAGACGGCCGCGGACGTCGTCGCAGCGGCGGGCGGCGCGCCGCTCGTCCTTCCCGACGGACGCGACGCCTGGTCGATCCGCGAGCGCGCGACACGCGCCGTCGAGGCGCTCCGGCCGGACGGCGCGACCGTGCGCGCCGACCTCGCGATCCCGATCGGGGCGCTGCCCGCGCTCGTCGAGCGGTGCGAGGCGGTCGGCCGCGCGCGCAGGCTCCCGTTCCACTGCTTCGGCCACGCCGGCATCGGCATCCTCCACGTCCTCGCGCGCGTCGGCGCGGCGGAGCGTGCCGCGGCCGAGGCCGCGCGCGACGAGCTGGTCGACGCCGTCCTCGCGCTCGGCGGCTCGTGCTCGGGCGAGCACGGCATGGGCCTCGGCAACCGCCGCTTCGCGCCGCGCGAGCACGGCTCCGCGCTCGCCCTCATGGCCGGGGTGAAGCGGCTCTTCGACCCGCACGAGATTCTCAACCCCGGCAAGATCTGGTGAAAGGCGGAGCATGCGAGTCGTCGTCTGCGTGAAGTGGATCCCGGTCCTCTCGGCGCTCAAGTTCGACCCCGAGACGCGCCGCCTCGTGCGCGAGGGCGTGCCCGGGGAGCTGTCCGGGTTCGATTCCCGCGCCCTCGGGGCCGCCGTCGCGCTGCGCGCGCGGCACGGCGGCGAGGTGGTCGCCGTCACCATGGGCCCGCCCGCCGCCCGCGAGGGGCTCCTCCACTGCCTCGCGCTCGGCGCCGACCGCGCGATCCATCTCTGCGACCCACACCTCGCCGGCTCCGACACGCTCGCGACCGCGCGCGCGCTCGCCGCCGTCGTGCGCCGCGAGGCGCCGGACGTCGCCCTCTTCGGCCGCTCCAGCACGGACGCCGAGACGGGGCAGGTCGGCCCCGAGGTGGCGGAGCTGCTCGGGCTCCCGCAGGCGACGGGCGCGCGGACCCTCGCCGTCGACCCGGCGGCCCGGACGTTCACCGTCGAGCGCGAGACGGACGACGGCTCCGAGACGCTCGAGGGGCCGCTCCCGGTCGTCGTCACGGCGACCGAGGACCTCGCCGAGGAGCGCTTCCCGTCGAAGGCGGAGCGACAGGCCGCAGCTGCGAAGCCGGTCGAGACGGTGTCGATCGCGGACCTCGGGCTGTCGGCCGACGCCGTCGGCGCGGCCGGCTCGCCGACGTGGGTCGCGGGCGTCGAGCACGTCGCCATCGCGCGCCGCGGCGAGATCGTGACCGGGGACGGGCCGGCGACGCTCGCGCGCGCGCTCGGCGAGCGGCTGCGGGCGCTCCGCGCCGAGCGGCCCGCGGAGGCGCCGCGCCCGCTCCCGGCGCGCTCGGCGCCCGCCGACGGCCCGGCCGTCTGGGTGGTCGTCGAGGAGGGCCGGCACGGCGTGCACCCGGTCGCCTTGGAGCTCCTCGGGAAGGCGGCCGACCTGGCTGCGCGCCTCGGCGGCGCGGCCGAGGCCGTCCTGCTGCGCGCGGGCGACGGCGACCCGGCCGTCGACGCGGCGCTCGCCGCCGCAGGCGCCGACCGCGTCGCGACGGCGCGGCACGCGGCCTTCGCGCCCTGGACCACCGAGGTGCACGCCGAGGCGCTCGCGCACGCGGTCCTCGCGCGCCGCCCCCGCGTCGTCCTCTTCGGCTCGACGATCCGCGGCCGCGACCTCGCCTCGCGCGTCGCGGGGATGCTCGGGCTCGGCCTCACGGGCGACGCGATCGACCTCGAGATCGACGCCGAGGGACGGCTCCGCGCGCACAAGCCCGCCTTCGGCGGGACGATCGTCGCGCCCGTCCTCTCGCGGACGCTCCCCGAGATGGCGACCGTGCGCGCGGGCGTGCTGCGTCCCGCCGCGCCGGACGCGTCGCGGCCCGTCGTCCCGACGGCGCTGCCGGTGCCGAGCACGCTCGCGCCCGCCCGCGTGCGCGTGACCGCGACGCGCACGCTCGCGGTCGATCCGGGCGCGGCGCTCGCGACCGCGTCGCTCGTCCTCGGCGTCGGCAGCGGCTGCAAGGACGCGGCCGGCGTGGCGCCGATCCTCCGGCTCGCCGAGGAGCTGGGCGCCGCCGTCGCCGCCACGCGCTCGGTCACGGACGCCGGCTGGCTTCCCCGCCAGCACCAGGTGGGGCTCACCGGCCGCTCGATCGCGCCGCACGTCTACGTGGCGCTCGGCGTGTCGGGCGCGATGGAGCATCTCGTCGGCCTGCGCCGGGCGGGCATCGTCGTCGCGATCCACCAGAACCCGAAATCGCCGATGCTGAAGGCGGCCGACCTGGGCGTCGTCGCCGACCACGCGACGCTCCTCCCGTACCTCGCCGACGCGCTCCGCCCGTGATCGCGCGCCGCGCGCCGGACGTGCTCGTGATCGGCGGCGGCGTCGTCGGCTGCGCGGTCGCCGACGCCCTCGCCGCCACCGGCCGCACGGTCCTCGTCGTCGACCGCGGCGCGCTCGGTGCCGAGGCGTCGTCGGCCGCGGCGGGCGTGCTCGCGGCGGCGAGCGGGAGCGAGCCCGCGGGCCCGCGCCTCGCGCTCCGGCGGGCGAGCCTCGAGCTGTTCCCCGCGCTCGCCGCCCGGCTCCGCGACGAGACCGGCGTCGACCCGGGCTGGACGCGCTCGGGCGTCCTCGAGCTCCTCCTCGACCCGGCGGGCGTCGCCGATGCGGAGGCCCGCGCCGCGCGGCGGCGGGCGGAGGGCTTCCGGGTCGAGCGCCTCGACGCCCCGGCGCTCCGCGCGGAGGCGCCTGCCGCGAACCCGGCGGCCGCGGGCGCGCTCCTCTTTCCGGACGACGCCCAGGTGGTCGCGCCCCGGCTGGTCGAGGCGCTCGCCGCCTCCGCGCGCCGGCGCGGCGCGGAGCTCGTCGCCGGCGCGGAGGTCCGCGACGTCGCGTGGGACGGCGCGCGGATCGCGCGCGTGCACGTGAACGCGGACACGGTCACGCCCGGCACCGTCGTCCTGGCCGCCGGCGCGTGGTCGCCGGGCGTCCCGGGCCTCGTGCCGCGGCTCGGCGTCGTTCCGGCGCGCGGGCAGATGGTGGCGCTCCGCCCGGCCGCGCCGGCAGGACCGCGGATCCTCACGTGGGCCGACGGCTACCTCGTCCCGCGCGCCGACGGCGAGGTGCTCGTCGGCGCGACGGTCGAGGACGCGGGCTTCGCGAAGGCGGTCACGAGCGCCGGGCTCGCCGCGCTCGCCGGCAAGGTGGCGGCGATCGCGCCCGCGCTCGCCGCGGCGCCCGTCGTCCGCGCCTGGGCGGGACTCCGGCCGCACGCGCCGGCCGGCGGTCCGATCCTCGGCCGCGTGCCGGAGACGGAGAACCTGGTCGTCGCCACCGGCCACCACCGCAACGGCGTCCTCCTCGCGCCGATCACCGCGGCCGTCGTCGCGGCGGTCGTCGCCGGCGCGCCGCCGCCGGTCGACGTCGCGCCCTTCTTGCCACCGCGGGCAGCGCGGGCGTAGGGTCGCGCGATGCCGTACGAGGAGATCCTGCTCGAGGTCGCGGACGGCGTCGCGGTCGTGACGCTCAACCGGCCCGCGCAGCTGAACGCGTGGACGCGGACCATGGGGCGGGAGCTGCACGAGGCGTTCGCCGCCTGCGACGCCGACGACGCGGTCCGCGCGATCGTCGTGACGGGTGCCGGGCGCGCGTTCTGCGCCGGCGCGGACCTCTCCGGCGGCACCGCGATCTTCGAGCGGAGCGGCGAGGCGACGGCCGCGTGGACGCCGCCGCCCGACCGGCCGTGGGCGCGCCCGTCCTGGGCGATCGCGCCGTGGGAGGTGCGGAAGCCGATCATCGCGGCCATCAACGGGCCCGCGGTCGGCGTCGGCGCGACGCTCCCGATGCAGTGGGACGTGCGGCTCGCGGGCGAGAGCGCACGCATCGGCTTCGTCTTCGTCCGCCGCGGCCTCGTCCCGGAGGCGCTCGCGACGTGGACGCTCCCCCGCACGATCGGCCTGGCGCGCGCGGCGGAGCTCCTCCTCTCGGGGCGCATCCTCTCGGCGCACGAGGCGCTCGACTACGGCGTCGTCTCGCGCGTCGTCCCGGACGCGGAGCTCCTCGACGCGGCCCGGGGGCTCGCGCGGGAGATCGCGCGCGAGGCGGCGCCCGTGTCGGTCGCGATCACGAAGCGGCTCCTCTGGCACATGCAGGGCGAGACCGACCTCGCCGCCGCCGCGGAGCTCGACGCGCGCGCGTTCTGGTGGACGACGACGCAGCCCGACGCGAAGGAGGGCGTGGCCGCCTTCCGCGAGAAGCGGCCGCCGCGCTGGACGATGCGACCGACGCGCGACCTGCCGGACTTCCTCCCGCCGCCCGGCCGCGGCCGGCGGTGACGGCGCGCCGCGGCGCTACGCGTCGGCGGGCGGGGGCGGCGGGCCGTCGAGGCGGCGGACCTGGATCTCGTGCACCCGCATCTGGAGCCCGCGCTCGCTCTGGAGCTCGAGGAGCCGACCGGTGCGGCCGACGACGACGAAGACGCCGGGCACCTGGAGGTGCACGACGCGGTCGCCGGGCCGGATGGTCGCGCCGTCGTCCGTCATCGCGGGCGGAGATTGCCGCGGGCGGCCGTCGAAAGCAAGGTCGCCGATTGCACCATCGCCGCCACGCCCGCAGAATGCCCCGATGCTCGCCGGGGCCTGGCGATTCGCCGCGCTCGCCGCGCTCGTCGGGCGGGTGTACGGCGGCTACAAGCTGATCCAGCTCGGCGCCCGCGCGACGCGCGAGCTCGGCGGCGGGCCCGGGGCCGACGGCCGCCTCGGACGGCACCACCGGCGGAGCGCCGAGGCCGCGTACCGGCTCGCGACCCGGCTCGAAGGGCTCCCGATCAAGGTCTGTCAGTTCCTGGGCTCGCGCGCCGACGTCCTGCCGGCCGAGTACGTGGAGGTCCTCTCGCAGCTCCAGGACCGCGTGCCGCCGCGGCCGCTCGCCGCGCTCCTGCCGCTCGTCCGCGCGGAGCTCGGGCGGCCGCTCGAGACGGTCTTCGAGACGCTCGAGCCGGTGCCGATCGCGGCCGCGTCGCTCGCCCAGGTCCATCGCGGCCGGCTGCGCGACGGCCGCGACGTCGCGGTGAAGATCCAGTATCCGGAGATCGCCGACCGCGTCCGGACGGACCTCCGGAGCTTCCGCGTCCTGGTCGGCGTTCTCGCGCGGCTCGAGCCGGAGCTCGACTTCCGCGTCGTGCTCCGCGAGGTGGAGAAGTACGTCCCGCTCGAGCTCGACTTCGTGCACGAAGCCGACAACGCCGAGCGCATGCGCGCGCACTTCGGAGCGCGCGCCGACGTCGTCGTTCCCGAGGTCATCCGCGCGGCGAGCGCGCGGCGCGTGCTCGTCATGGAGTACGTGCCGGGCGCCCGCGTGACCGACGTACGCCGGCTCCGCGCGCACGGGATCGAGCCGGCGGACGTCGCGCGGCGGCTGATCGACCTCTTCTGCGAGCAGATCCTCGTGCACGGCTTCTTCCACGCCGACCCGCACCCGGGGAACGTTCTCGTCCGCCCCGACGGCCGCTTGGTCCTCCTCGACTTCGGCCTCGCCAAGGACTTCCCGCCCGGCTTCCGCGCGGGCGTCGCGCGCCTCACGGCCGCGATCCTCGGCGGCGACCCCGCCGCCGTCGGCGCGGCGTTCCGCGCCCTCGGGTTCCGCACGCGCGAGGACTCCGACGAGAGCCTCCACCTCCTCGGCGAGGCGTTCCTCGGCTGGGCGGTCCGCAACCGCCGCGCCTTCGCGGATCCCGAGATGGTCGCGCGCTTCGGCGCCGAGATGCCGCGCGCGCTCCGCGCGAACCCGCTCGTCGAGGTGCCGGCCGACGTGCTGCTGGTCGGCCGCGTCATCGGACTCCTCTCGGGGATCGGGAAGCAGCTCGGCTCGACGGTCGATCTCGGCGCCGCGCTCCTCCCGTGGCTCGCCGCCGCGGCGGCGGCGCCGGACGTCGCTACGCCCGCCGACTCGGGCGGGTAGGCGCCCGCACGTTGCGGCGGAGCATCGCGGCCACGTGCTTCAGGAGCACGTCGGCCTCGAGGTTCACGGCGTCGCCCGGGCGGAGCTTCCCGAGCGTCGTCTTCGCGAGCGTGTGCGGGATGAGCGCGACCGTGAAGCGGCCGCCGCGACAGTCGAAGACCGTGAGGCTCACGCCGTCGACCGCGATCGATCCCTTCTCGACCAGGTAGGGTGCCAGGTGCGCCGGCGCCGAGAAGCGGTACGCGACCCACGCGCCGTCCGGCGCGATCCGCTCGAGGCGCCCCGTGCCGTCGACGTGTCCCTGCACGACGTGGCCGCCGAGCCGATCGCCGAAGCGGAGCGCGCGCTCGAGGTTGACGCGCGTGCCGGCGCGGAACCCGCCGAGCGTCGTGCGGCGGAGCGTCTCGGGCGAGACGTCGACCGTGAAGCCCGTGCCCGCCCGCCGCGTGACGGTGAGGCAGGCGCCGTTCACCGCGATGCTCTCGCCGAGGGCGAGACGCGGGAGCCGCCGCGGCGTCGCGATCGTGAGCGCCGCCCCGGAGCCGCCCCTCCGCACGTCGACGACGCGACCGACGACCTCGATGATGCCGGTGAACACGCGGCCGCCGCGCCCGTCAGCCGCGCGGCCGGGAGAAGAAGCTCCCGAGCCAGCTCGTGCGCGCGCGGGCGGCGAGCCGCTCGAGCGCGCGGCGGTCGAGCCAGACGCCGCGGCATTCGGGGCACTCCTCGGCCGTCACGCCCTCGTGCTCCACGCGCACGAGCGGCTCGCGGCACGACGGACACTCCAGCACGGGCGCCGCGGCCTTCGCCTTGCGGAGCTTCTCGAGCGCGGCCTTGTCCCGCTCCGCGAAGTAGCGATCCTCCTCCGCCTTCTCCTTCTGCCGCAGCTTCTCGCCGAAGCGGTCCTTCTCGTCGCTCATGATGGGGATCTCCTCGTCAGCCGGAGGAAGGTGTCGCGCATCCGGCCTCGCAGGCGCTCCGCCCAGGTGAACTCCGCCGCGAGCAGCGTGAGCCCGCCGAAGGCGACGAGCACCCCGGGCCCCGGGATGCCGGGCAGCGAGAGGACGGCCCCGAGCAGCAAGAGCGCTGCGCCGACCACGATGCGGCCGGCACGAATGGTGCGCCGAACGAGCACCGCGCGATTGTAGCGATCGACGGGGCAGCGTCAACGCCAGGCATTGTCCCGACCGTGCGGAGCGTGCTGTATGGGGGGCCTCGCATGATCCCGCTGCGCGACACCATTCCCTCGGCACGCGTGCCGGTCGTCAACTATTGCCTCATCGCCGCGAACGTCGCCGTGTTCGTCTTCGAGCTGTCGCTCGGGGAGCGCGCCGAGGCGTTCCTCTTCGCGTACGGGCTCGTGCCGCGCGAGTTCGCGTTCTCGCGGCTCCTGACGAGCATGTTCCTGCACGGCGGCATCGCCCACCTCCTCGGCAACATGCTCTACCTCTACATCTTCGGCGACAACGTCGAGGACCGCATGGGGCACGGCCGCTACCTCGCATTCTACCTCCTCTGCGGCGTCGCCGCGGGCTCGGCCCAGGCGCTCACGAACCCCGACTCGGGCCTCCCGATGGTCGGGGCGAGCGGGGCGATCGCGGGGGTGCTCGGCGCCTACATGCTCTTCTTCCGGCGCGCGCGCGTCGTGACCCTCGTGTTCCTCTTCCTGTTCATCTTCCGTGCGGAGGTGCCCGCCGTCTTCTTCCTCGTCGTCTGGTTCCTCTGGCAGCTCGGCTCGGGCGTCGCGACGCTCGCCCGAGCGCCCGGGGGCGGCGTCGCGTTCTGGGCGCACGTCGGCGGCTTCGTCGCCGGCATGATCCTCGGCCCGGTCATGCGGGAGCGGCCGCGGCCGCGCCCCGGCTGGATAAATTGACAGCGCGGCGGTCGCGATGTCAGTGTCGGACCTCGTGGACACGCGCGAGAAGATCCTCGAGACCGCGACGCGCCTCTTCTCGGCCCAGGGGTACACGAACACGTCGCTGTCGCAGGTCGCGAAGGAGGCCCAGGTCTCGAAGGCGCTCATCTTCTGGCACTTCGAGAACAAGGAGAAGCTCTTCCGCACCGCGCTCCAGAAGACGCTCGAGCCGTACTTCATCAACATGGTGGACGAGCTCGAGGGCCTCTCCGAGATCGACCAGATCCGTCTCCTGATCGACCGCTACTACAGCTTCGTCTCGGAGAACCTCTACTCGGTCAAGTTCCTCCTGAACCTGATCCTCCGCGACGAGCGGCATCCCGACGACCTGATCGGCCACATGATCGAGCTCCAACGCGTCTACCGGAACCTCCTCGCCGACATCATCGACCACGGCCGCCAGACGGGCGTGTTCCGGGACGACGTGAACCCCTCGCTCGACGCGGGCCTCATCATGACGGCGCTCCACGGCCTCCTCGTCCAGGGCTTCATGGGGACGGAGGCAGGGGAGCCGCCCGACGCCGTCCTCCGGCATCTGAAGAGCGCGCTCGTCGACACGCTCCGGCGATGACACGCCGGGTCCACGGTGGGCAGTGGGTCGGTTCGCGCGACGACCACCGACCCGGGCTTCCGCACGACGTGGTACGAGCCGCAAACCGACCCTCTCCCCGACGGCGTGCGCGCTTGCACATCGCGGGGGCGTCTCGTACGCTTCCCCGGTGAGCGAGGCGCCGAAGGTCCGGGCCGCCGATTCCGCGCGCGAGCCGAGCATCCGGGACTGGGTGAAGGACGTCGCGGAGCGGGCCCGCGGCCGGATGGCGGCCCCGCGCGTCGGGCGGCGGGGGAAGCGGGAGAAGGAGCTGTTCGCGCTCCGGGCGCAGCACGTGAAAGCGCTCTTCCGGACCCTCGAGGGGCTCACGTCGGCGATCAACCGCGAGGCGGGGAAGCCGGTGATCGAGCTCGAGAAGGCGCTCAACCCGAAGAACCTGGGCGGGATCGAGGTGCCGGACCGCGCGCGGCTCGTGCTCAAGTTCCTCGAACGGCGCCTCGAGCTGGTCGTGAAGCCGCTCGTGAACATCGACGGGCGCCCCGTCCCCGTCGGCGCGCTCGCGAGCGCGTCGGTGATCCAGTACGACCCGGCCGACCCCGAGGGCACCGACTGGTACGACCTGGCGCTCCGCGAGGACGGCACGTGGGTGCGCAAGGCCGCCGACGCCGAGGCGCCGCAGCCGCCGCTCGGGGAGAAGGAGATCCGCCGCCTCCTCGAGTGGCTCGTCGGCTGACGCCGCCCGCCGCCTACTCCGTCGCGGGCCCGAGCAGCGACGCGAACACCTGGTGCGTCAGCTCGAGGTCGTACGCGCCCCACGTGCCCGTCACCCGGACGTCGAGCGTGCGGAGCCGGGCGATCGCCGCGACGACGCTCGCCGCGCTCTCCTCGACCCGCGCGGGCGGCATCTCGCCGAGGCGCGCGGCGAGCCAGGCGCGCGCGTTGTCGAGCGTTGCGGCGGTGTAGGCGAGGAGGTCCGCCTCCGCGGCGATGGCCGGGCCGCCCGCGGCCGCGGCCTCGACGAGGAGGGCGCGGAGCGCGGGCATCCGGTCGAGGGCGCGCACGAGGCGGTCGTGGACGCGGCGGGCGCGGTCGGCGTCGCGCGGCGGCAGCTTCACGTCGCCGTAGCGGACGACCTCGGCCATCGTCGCTTCGAGCGCCGCCAGGTAGCGCGTCATCGCGGGCGCGGCGCGGCCGAACCGGCGGCGGGCGTGCGCGGCGCGCGCGGCGCCGGCGCGCGCGGGGTCGACGACGCCGGCGGCGAAGGCCGCCACGTTCGTCCCGTACGCCCACAGGCTGAACCGGCCGAAGACGAGGCAGGACACGCCGCCGACGCCGGCCCGGCGGTAGTACGCGAGGTCGCGCGCGATCACGTCGACGAGCGGCACGGCGACGCCGCCGAAGAGGATCGCGTCGCCGTAGTACTCGAACACGTCGACGCGGCCGTCGAAGAGCGCGAGATGTCCCTCGAGCGCCTCGCGGCACGCGCGGTTCGTCGGGCACGCGGCGTCGTCGATCGCGTGCGCGTAGCAGCGCTCGCGGGGCGCGAACTCCGCCCACACGCGCGGCCCGGGGCGCACCCGGCGCGGCGGCGGCAGCGTGTCGTGGTAGGCGAGGTGCCAGAGCCGCCCGCCCGCGAGCCCGTCGGCCGCCGCGTTCGCGACGACGAGCGCCTGGTCGCTCGGGGAGAGCCCCGCGCACGCCGGGCACGCGCACCATCCGCCGCCGAAGAGGTCGAGGCCCCAGAGGTGGAGGTCGGTGGCCCCGGAGATGTCGCGGCGCGCGGCCTCCGCGCGCGCGCGGACGACCGCGAGCGCCGCCGCGCACGACGGGCAGGCGTTGCCGAGGTCGGAGCGCGCGCCGCCGGGCGTCATCGGGAAGTACTCGGGATGCGTCGCGAAGAGCGCGCGCGGGAGGAGCTCGACGAGCGCGTGCCCGCCGCCCTCGATGGCGAGGCCGCGGCGCGCGAGCTCGGGGACGAGCTCCGGGACGACCCACTGCGTGTCGTTCGCCGAGCGGATGAAGAGGAACGCCGTCGCGTCGGTCTTCGCCATCCAGTCGACGAACGCGACGTCGTCGGGGAGCCGCGCGGCGAACCGCTCCGGCATCGTGTAGTGCCACGTCGCGAGGTCGGACGCGTACGCGCGGCGCGCGAACGCGGGCCGTCCCTCGAGCGGGCCGACGGCACGGCGCACCTCCGACGCGTCGGGCACGTGCTCGTCCTCCTCGGCGGGCGCCCACTCGCAGCCCGCCGCCGCGAGGAGCGCGTAGGCCGCGGCGAGGGCGGCGCGCGGCGACGTCCCGGCGATCGCGACGGCGCCGTCCGCGGGGCGAACGACCCACTCCGCGCCCGCCGGCACGTCGGCCGGGACGGGCGGGGACGGGGCGCCCGCCGGCGCGAGGACGAGCCACGCGCCGGGCGAATCCACGCGCCCGGCCGGCACCGGCGCGCGTCCGAAGATGCGGGCGAGGTACCGGCGAAGCTCCGCGACGGCGAAGGCGAGCGGCGCGGGCGCCGGCTCGGGATGGTGCACGACGCCGGCGGCGAGGCGCGCGAGGTCAGCGGGCGGTGAGCCGACGGGCATGCAGCGTGAGGGAGAGGCCGACATAGTAGACGGGGAAGGCGAGGGAGGCCACCACGAGGCTCCGCGGCGCGCTGTCGAGGCGCGCGAGGACGTAGAGCACGACTGCACCCCAGGCGAGCGCCAGCGCGAGCGTGACGGGCCGCAGCGCCGCCGTGCGCGACGGGTAGACGTAGCGGACGGGGACGAACACCGCGACCGAGAGCGCGACGAGGACGACGGCGTTCAGGACGGGCGGCCAGCCGAGCGCGTAGAGGTAGAAGGCGACGACGTTCCAGTACGACGGGAAGCCCGTGAAGTAGTGGTCCGCCGTCTTCGCGTCGGTCCGGCAGAAGCCGTACGCGCTCGCCATGACGGGACAGAGGGCCGCGACGACACCGCCCTCCCGCGGCAGGAGGTCCATGTAGAGGAGGAACAGGACGGGAACGATCACGTACGTGAAGTAGTCGACGACGTTGTCGAGCAGCGTCCCGTCGAAGAACGGCACCACGCGCTTCACGCCGATCGCGCGGGCGAGCGTGCCGTCGACGGAGTCGACGACGATCGTGTACGCCATCCACCAGAACGCCGTCGCGGCGTCGCCCCGCTCGGTCGCGAGGAGCGCGAGGACGCCCGCGGCGGCGCCGCTCGCGGTGAGCGCATGGACGGCCCAGGCGGCGGCGACCCGAAGCCGCGTCGCCTCGCTGCGCGTCACTCCGCCGTCCCGGGGACCCAGAGGACCTGGACGAGGTTCCCGTCCGGGTCGCGGCAGTAGCAGGAGACCGACCCGTCGCGATGCGTGCGCGGCTCTCGGGCGATCGGGACGCCGCGCGCTCGGAGCGCCGCCGCGGCGGCGTGCACGTCCTCCGGCGACGCGACCAAGAAGCCGAGGTGGTCGAGCGCGCCGCCCGCGCCGGCGTCGCGGTCCTCGTGCAGCGCCAGGTTGTCCGTCCCCGACGTCAGGTAGACGTTCGCCGGGTCGGGCTGCCACACGACCCGCATCCCGAACGCGTCCGCGTAGAAGCGGGCGCTCGCGGCGGCGTCGCGCACCTTGAGCGCGACGTGACGCAGCCCCCGCACGCGGACGGCCGGCTCCATCGCGCCCTTCTTACTGGCGGCGCGCCCGCCCTGCAATCGGCCGGCGCGCGCGCCGCCTCGGGCGCGGCCGACCCGGGGGCCGCGTCAGCCGCGGCAGCTCGTGCGCTTGCCCTTCGGCCGCCGGCAGCTGAGCGCGTCGGTGAAGGCCATCGGCCCCACCTGGAGGTTCGCGCTGATGAGGGGCACCGCGCCGCTGCCGAAGGCGCCCGCGCGGAGCGCCACCGTCACCTGGTACGACCCGCGGCGCGTCGGCTTCAGCACGATCTTCCCCTTCGTGCTCCGGTACCGCAGGAGCCCCGGGTGCAGCGCGCCCGCGCGGAGCCCCGAGCCGAACCCGGTGTCCGCGATCACGCCGGCGGCGTTCACGAGGAGCGCGCGCGCGGCGTCGAGCGGCTCGCTGGGCGGGAGGTCGATCGTCCCGTGCCACACGATGCGGCTGCCGAAGCGCGTGCGCACGGCGGTCAACTTGCTCACGCTGATCGGCTGGCACGCGGCCGAGTCGTCGCCCGCGACGAGGGGGCACGGGTCGCAGAGATCGCCCTTGCCGTCGCCGTCGGTGTCCGTCTGCGAGGCGTTCGGGATCGTCGGGCAGTCGTCGTCGACGTCCTTGACGCCGTCGGCGTCGCTGTCGTCGTCGGCGCCGCCGCCGGGACCGGGGTAGATGAAGCGCACGGCGGCGACGTCGTCGGCGTGGACGGACGCGCCGCGCCCGTCGAAGTGCGCGCGGTAGTACATGGTCGCGTCCTTCAGCTCCGGCGAGGCGTCGTCGTCCTCGGAGCTGTGCCCGATGCCGATCGTGTGTCCGATCTCGTGCGTGGCGACCTCGGCGAGGTTGGTCGTGTTCCAGAAGCCGCAGTTCCCGAAGCCGGAGTTGAAGGTGATGTTCCCCTCCGTGATCTGGAAGAACGTCGTGCCGTTCACGCTCGTCGTCTGCGCGCCCGCGCAGTAGCCGCCGAGCGCGAGGACGCCGCTGCACCCGACGGGGGACGGCATCTCGTCGAACGGGTCGTTGAAGGTGATCTGCGTCGTGCCGTTGCAGGTGAGCGGCGACGGCGCGGCGGCGCCGCCGCGGACGAGGATGATCGAGGCGCCGCTCACGTTCGTCCACGCGGCGAGCGCGCCGTCGATCGCGGCCATCGACTCGTTCACGCCGAGCTTCGCGTCGCCGCCCGCGTCGACGTCGTACACGACCGGCGTCCCGGCGTCCGCCTCGAACCAGCGCGCCGGCGGCGAGTCCATCACGGTGAACTGCTCGACGGCCTCGCGCTCGAGCCCGGGCGCCACCAGCTCGGGCGGCACGGTGACGAGGGGCCGCGGGACGACGCCCGCGTCGGCCGCGACCGCGCGACGGACCGTGCGGAGGAGCCGCGCGAGCGGGACGCGCCGGAGCGCGCGGCCGCCGAGGACGAGGCCGTCGAGCCTTCGCTCCGCCATGAGCTCGCCCGTCCGCGGATGCGCGACCAGCCGGAACTGGCCCATGCCGAAGTTCGTCGTGCGCGCGGTGCCGTCGCGGGACGCGCTCAAGAAGAGGAGCTGGTGATCGCCGACGGCGAAGCGCGGCGAGCCCGCGAGCCAGAGCTGGCGGCCGCCGAGCCGGCCGCCCGGCTGCTTGAGCGTCACCTCGGGGCCGACGTGCCCCTTCTCCTCGCTCTCGACCGCGACCGTGACGAGCGTGTCGATGCGGCCGCTCGGCTCGCCGACCGTCTCGATCCGCGTGACGCGGCCGACGACGATCGCGTCCGCGGTGCGCGCGAGCGCTCTCTCGCTCATCCGGACGAAGGTGGTTGCCCGAGCCGCCGGGGTCGTCAGGATGATGAGGGCGCCGATGGCGAGCGTCGTCGGGATCCGCACGTGTCGTCTTCCTCCGGCACTCGCACGCGCGCGGGCGCCATGCCGCTCTGCAACCCGGGTGCCAGGGAGCGCCCTTCGAGAAGACGTGCGGATCTTCGCGCGCGACGCCCGACGGGGCGCGCGGCGGATGACGCGCCGACGATTACGTGACGCCGGGCCGGGACGCGGCGAGCACGGCGGATGCGCCGTCCGCGCGCGGGAACGCGTCGATCGCCGCCGCGAGGCGGTCGAGCGCGGCCGGTGCGAGGGCGCGCCCGGCGAGCGCGCGGAACTTCGCGTCGAGCTCCGCGGGCGAGGGGAAGTTCTCGGGATCGCCGCGCGGATGGTCGACGCGCGCCTCGAGCGTACGCCCGTCGCGGAGGCGAACGCGGACCCAGCACGGCCACGCGCGCGGGAACACGGCGTCGAGCGTCGCGTCGCCGACGGTGGCGACGCGGTCCATGAGGCTCCGGACGAGCGGGTCGTCGAACACCGCCGGCGCGAACTCCGCCGGCGAGGCCTTCCCGCGCGCGAGCGCCACGGCGACGCCGAACGGCAGGCTGAACTGCGCGTCGACGACGGAGCGCGGGCGGCGCTTCGCCTCCGCCGGCTCCGAGACGATCGGGATGCCCGCGGCGAGCATGCCGACCTCGACGCGCTCGACCGCGGCCGGGTCGACGGCGTGCGCGCGCGCGAGCGCCAGCGTCGCGTCGATCGGCCCCTGCATGTAGCGGCAGCACGCGTGCGGCTTGACGCTCGTCCTGAGGAGCTCGAAGCCGTCCTGCGCGGCGAGCGCGGTTGCGGCGTCCGAGTACGCGCGGAGGAAGCCGAAGCGGCCCTCGACGATCGTCGCGGGGCCGCGGAACCCGGCGGCCGCGAGCGCCGCAGCGTGGAGCCCCGCCGACGCGGCCCAGCCGGGATGGAGGCGCTTCGTCCACGCGCCGTCGGCGAGGAACTCCATCGAGCCGGCCGTCTGGCTTCCCGCGATCCCGAGCGCCGCGGCGAGCCCCGCGCGGTCGAGCCCGAGGACGACGCCCGCCGCGACGGCGGCGCCGAAGGCGCCGCACGTGCCGGTCGGGTGGAAGCCGCGCCCATAGTGCGCGGCCGGGCCGAGCGCCATCGCGAGCCGCGCCGCCACCTCGTATCCGGCGACGACGGCGCGGAGCACGCGGTCGCCGGTCGCCGGGACGAGCTCCGCCGCGGCGAGCGCCGCCGGGAACATCGTCGTCCCGAGGTGGATCGAGCCGCCCTGGTGCGTGTCGTCCATCTCGAGCGCGTGCGCCGCGGCGCCGTTCGCGAGCGCGGCGTGCGGCGGGGCGAGCCGGTCGGTCGTGCCGAGGACGGTCGCGGCCCCCGCCGTCCCGAGGCGCGCGAGGCCGCGGCGGAGCGTCACGCTCGACTCCTCGCCCGCGCCGCCGATCGCGACGCCGAGGAAATCGCGGAGGAGGTCGACGGCGCGCGCGACCACCTCGGGGGGGAGGGCGCCGTCGCGGATGGCGAGCGCGTCCGCCGCGAGCCGCTCGCTCCCCGTCATGCGCTCCCCTCGCGCGCCGCCGGGACGTGCGTGCGCCACGCGGCGAAGCGCCGCTCGCGCTCGTCGGCGGCGAGCGTCGGCTCGAAGAGCCGGTCGCGCCGCCACGTGCCGGCGACCTCGGCCGTCGTCGTCCACACGCCGGTCGCGAGCCCCGCCAGGTACGCGGCCCCGAGCGCGCCCGCCTGCACCACGGCCGGCCGCTCCACCGGGACGCCGAGCGCGTCGGCCTGGAGCTGGAGGAGGACGTCGTTGCGCGACGCGCCGCCGTCCGCGCGGAGGACGGCCGGCGGCGGGTGCGGGACGTCCTGCCGGAGCGCGTCGTAGACCTCGCGGCAGCGCCACGCGATGCCCTCGAGCATCGCGCGGACGACGTGCGCCCGCGTCGTCGCGCGCGAGAGGCCGCCCAGCACGGCGCGCGCGCCCGGGTCCATGTACGGCGTGCCGAGGCCCTGGAACGCCGGGACGGCCCACGCGCCGCCGGCGTCGGAGACCGACGCGGCGAGCGCGGCGCTCTCCTCCGGCGTCGCGAGCACGCCGAGCCCGTCGCGGAGCCAGCCGACGGCTGCGCCGGCCGTGATCGCCGTGCCTTCGAGGCAGAACGTCGGGACGCCGTCGCGCCGCCAGAGGACGAGCGGGTACGCGAGCGCCGTCGACCAGATCGGCTCCGGGCCGGCGTTCAGGTCGACCATCGCCGACGTCCCGTACGTGATCTTCACGTCGCCCGGTGCGAGGCGCAGCTCGCCCATCATCGCCGCCTGCTGGTCGCCGACGAGCGCCGCGATCGGGACGCGCGGGAGGCCGGGCGTGTCGAGCGTCCCGAGGACGGCGCTCGAGTCGACGATCGCGGGGAGCGCGTGCGCCGGCACGCGGAGCGCGTCGAGGAGGGGGGCGCTCCAGCCGCCGCGGAGGAGGTCGTAGAAGCCGCTGCACGAGGCGTTCGAGGCGTCGGTCGCAAACACGGCGCCGCCCGAGAGCCGCCAGGCGAGCCACGCGTCGACGGTGCCGCAGCAGAGCCGCCGGGCGCGGACGGCCGCGCGGTCGGGGTCGACGCGGTCGAGGATCCACTCGATCTTGCTCGCCGCGGCGAGGGGCGAGAGGAAGAGGCCGTCGGCCATGAGGGCGTGGCAGCGGGCGGTCGCCCGCTGGTCCTGCCAGGAGAGCGCGGCGTGGACGGGCCGGCCCGTCGCGCGCTCCCACACGACGGCGGTCCCGCGCTGGCTCGCGATCCCGAAGGCGCGCACCCGCGCCGTCCGCACCTCGCGAAGGACGGCCGTCGCCACCTCGACCGCCCGGGCGACGAGCGCCTCGGGGTCGTGCTCGACGCGGCCGGGGCCCGGGCAGGCGGGCAGCTCCTCGCGATACGCCTCGGCGCACGGGATCCCGGCGGCGTCGAGGAGGAGGGCCCGCACGCCGGTCGTGCCGACGTCGAGGGCGAGCACGAGGTCGGGCGCCCCTTGACGCATCGCCGCTGCTTCTAGTGCAATGGCGAGCGAAGGAGAAGCGCAGATGCTCGTGAAGATGCGTCGCGACGCGACCCCGGAGGAGATCCGTGCGGTCGAGGACAAGGTCCACGCCCTCGGCTTCGCGACGGGGAAGATGGTCGGGGAGGAGATCACGCTCGTCGGCGTCTACGGCGACATCACGAGGCTGCCCGTCGGCGAGATCGAGGAGATGGCCGGCGTCGAGACGCTCATCCCGATCTCGCGCGCGTACAAGCGGGCGGCGCAGAAGGGACCGCCGGAACGGCCGATATACCAGACGGTCGAGATCGGGAAGGTCGTCTGCGGCGCCGAGGACCTCGTCTTCATCGCGGGCCCGTGCTCGGTCGAGAGCGAGGCGCAGATCATGGAGGCGGCGCGGCTCGTGAAGGAGGCGGGCGCGGACGCGCTCCGCGGCGGCGTCGTCAAGTACCGCTCGAGCCCCTACAGCGGCTGGGAGGGGCTCGGCGCGAGCGACACGGAGTCGCTCCGGAAGGGCCTCGCGCTCATCGTGAAGGCGGGCCGCGAGTTCGGCCTCCCGACGGTGGTCGAGATCCTCGATCCCGCCGACGTCCCCGTCTACGAGGACGCGGGCGTCGACTGCTTCCAGATCGGCGAGCCGAACTCGAAGAACCAGGCGCTGCTCAACCGGCTGCGCACGACGAAGCTCCCCGTCATCCACAAGCGCGGGAACTCGCTCGACGCCGAGGCGTACCTCCTCTGGGTGGAGCGCATCCTGTCGGGCGGCAAGGAGAACGTGATCCTCTGCGAGCGCGGCATCGCGAGCCAGAACCGCTACACGCGGAACACGCTCGACTGCGGCTCGATCGCCGCCTTCCGCTACCAGCTCTCGGGCCTCCCGATCGCGGTCGACGCGTCGCACGCGACCGGCATCCGCGACCTCGTCCACCCCGCGACGCTCGCGGGCATCGTGGCGGGCGCGTCGGTCGTGCTCGTCGAGGCGCATCCGAACCCGCTGATCGCGAAGTCCGACGGCTTCCAGGGCCTCTTCCCCGAGCAGCTCCGCGCGCTCGTCGGCGCGGCGCGCGAGACGTGGGCGCTCCGCAAGCGGCTCGACCGCGGCTATCTCCCGTCCGCCGCGATCGAGAAGGCATACCTCGCGCGCGCCGAGGCGGACAAGACGCGGTTCTTCCGGCACTGACGGCCGGGTCGGTCGCGCTACAGCGGGGCCGCGCTCTTCGCGACCGTCGTCGCGGAGGTCGCGCCCGAGAAGGGCTCGCGACGCCGCCGCCGCGGTGCGGACGGTGGCCGGCTCGCCGTCGGACGGCGCGTCCTCCGCGGACGTCGCCGGGCGGAGCGCCTCCGCGACCGCGGCCCACGCGGACTGGAGCTGCGTCATGACGAAGGAGCCGGCGAGGCCGCCGAGGAGTCCGGCGGCGGCGCCCCGCGACGGCGGCCGGCGCTGCCGGGCCCGCGGGCGCCGCGATTCGCCGAACGCGACGTCAGCGCGCGGGCACGAGCACACCCGGGTTCATGACGTTCGCCGGGTCGAGCGCGCGCTTCACGGCGGCGAGGACGGGGTACGAGGAGCCGAGCTCCTCGGCGAGCCACGGCGTGCGGAGCCGGCCGATGCCGTGGTGGTGCGAGATCGTGCCGCCCGCGGCGAGCGTCGCCTGCATGACGCGTCCCCAGGCGTCCAGATAGCTCTCCTCCGCGCGCGCCCAGTCGGCCGGCTTCACGACGAACGTCACGTAGAGGTTCGTCCCCTGCGGATAGCTGTGGGAGCTGTGCGCGCTCGCGACGACGATGCCCGGCACGGCGCCGAGCGTCGCAAGGACGGCGTCGTAGAGCCCCGCGACGCGGTCCCAGCCCGCGGCGACCTCGATCGTGTCGACGATCAGCTCGCGCGCGAGGAAGAAGTCCCACGGGGGCACCGTGTTCCGGCCCGCGAGCCAGTGCGCGGCCGCGGCTGCGTCGCACTCGACGGCGCCCTCGGCCGCGGCGGCGGCGCGCACGGCGGCCAGCTCGACCTCGACGAGCGCGCGCGGGCCTTCGCCGACGACGACGAGCGCGGCGCGGTCCGGCGGCACCCACTGTCCGAAGTGCCGCCCGGTCTCGACCGCGTCGTAGAGCCGCAGCACCGCGGGCCGCCAGCCGACCCGCACGACGCGCCGGATGGCCTCGAGGCCCGCGGCCATCGACGCGAAGGCGAGCGTCGCGAGCGCGCGGTGCTCGGGCAGGGGGTGGAGCCGGAGCGTCACCTCGGTGACGATGCCGAGCGTCCCTTCGCTGCCGAGGAAGAGCTCGCGGAGGCTCGGGCCGGTGGAGGCGCGCGGCGCGGGGTTCGTGCGGACGACCGCACCGCTCGCGAGCACCGCCTCCACACCGAGGCAGAGGTCCTCGATGTTCCCGTAGCGCGTCGACCACTGGCCGGCCGCGCGCGTCGCGACCCAGCCGCCGACGGTCGAGCGGTCGATCGACTGCGGGTAGTTGCCGGTCGTGTAGCCGCGCGCCTGGACGAGCCGCTCGTACTCGCCGCCGTTCGTGCCGGCGCGGACGCGGGCGTGGAGTGCGACCTCGTTCAGCTCGACGATGCCCGTGAGCGCGCCGAGGTCGACGACCAGGCTCCCCGCCGGCGGCGTCGCGCCGCCGACCACGCCGGAGCCGCCGCCCCGCGCGACGATCGGCACGCCGCGCGCGGCGGCGAGCCGGACGGCCGTCGCGACCTCCGCGGTCGTACGCGGGCGGACGACGCACGCGGGGCCGCCCTCGAGCCGTCCCTGCGCCGCGCGGAGATGCGCGAGCACCCAGTAGTCGGTGCGGTGGGCGGCGAGCGTCGCCGCGTCCTCCGCCACGCGGTCCGCGCCGAGCGCCGCCGCGAGCGCCTGCCCGATCTCCGTCATGCGAAGCTCCTCGAGTGCGCCGCCAGGCGGCGGTAGGCGTCCACCTCCGTGCGGTGGCGCGCGGCGTCCCAGCCGAGGCGCGCGGCCGCCAGGTCGGCGACCGCCTCGACCTCGTCGAGCCCCTGGTGGGCGTCGAAGTGGAGGAGCCGCATGCGCCGCTCGAGCACGTCCTCGAGCCCGAGCGCCATCTCCTCGTCGAGCACGTGCTCGACCTCGGCGCGAAGCACGCGCGCCGAGCCGCGGAGGAGGGCGCCCGGCGCCGCCGCGGCCTCGGCGCGCGCGGCGATCCGCTCCGCGTCGGCGCCGTAGAGCCCGACGAGCCGCTCGCCGCCCTCCGGGCCGAGCCCGGGGAGCCGCCGCGCGAGCGCCGCGGCGAGCGTCGCCGGGTCCGCCGGCGCGAGCGCGGCGCCGGGGAGCGCGACGTCCGCGGTCCGGCACGGCCCGCCGCGGCCGAGCCGCTCGCACACGAGGTCGACGGCGCGCTCGGCCATCCGGCGATGGGTCGTGAGCTTCCCGCCCGCGATCGACACGAGGCCGCTCTCCGCGACGACGATCTCGTCGCGCCGCGAGATCTCCGACGGCGCCTTCCCGTCCTGGTGGACGAGCGGGCGGAGCCCCGCCCACGCGCTCACCACGTCGTCGCGGCCGAGCGCCGGCCCGCGGAAGGTGCGGTTCGCGGCGTCGAGCAGGTAGTCCGCGTCTTCGGCCCGGATCTCGGGATGGTCGACGGGCTCGCCGAAGTCGGTGTCCGTGGTGCCGAGGTAGACGAACGCGCCGCGCGGCACGGCGAAGACCGAGCGCTTGTCGGGCGCCTGCATCACGACGATGTGCCGGATCGGGAGGCGCGCGTGCGGCACGACGAGGTGGATGCCCTTCGTCAGGTGGAGGCGGAGGCCCGTGAGCCGGCCCTCGAGGGCGCGCACGCCGTCGAGCCACGGGCCGGCGGCGTTGACGACGACGCGCGCGCGCACGCGGAGCCGGCGGCCGGAGAGGCGGTCCTCGACCGTCGCCTCGCTCGACGCGCGGCCGCACGCGAGGGCGGTGACCGCCGCGTGGTTCACGCAGAGGGCGCCCGCCTCGTGCGCCCCGCGGACGGTCGCGAGCACGAGGCGCGCGTCGTCGGTCAGGTACTCGACGAAGGTCGCCGCGCCGTGGAGGCGCGTCGGATCGAGGAGCGGTTCGGCGGCCAGCGCCTCCTCGCGGCTCCACATCGCGTGGCGCTCGTCCCCCGGAATCGCCGTCATGCGCTCGAAGGTCCAGAGCCCGAGGCCGAGCTTCGCGTGCGCCGCGCGCCCGTAGGTCGGGAGCACCATGCGGAGCGGGACGGCGAGGTGCGGGGCGAGGCGGCGGAGGACCTGCCGCTCCGCCGCGGCCTCGCGGACGAGGGCGACGTCGCCCTGCTGGAGGTAGCGGACGCCGCCGTGGATCAGCTTCGAGCTCCGGCTGCTCGTCCCCGCGGCCCAGTCCGTCCGCTCGACGAGGGCGACGGCGAGCCCGCGCAGCGCCGCGTCCCGCGCGACGCCCGCGCCCGTGATGCCGCCGCCCACGACGAGGAGGTCGAGGGCCGCGTCGGGCAGGGCGGCGAGCGTCGCCTCGCGCGTCTCGGGCGAGAACGGCGAGGCCATCCCGCGCGGGTCTCCGCCGCTCAGCGGGCCGCGTGCAGCTCTTCGAGCGTGGCCCGCGCCTCGGCGACCTTGTCGGCGCGGCCTTGCTCCTTCGCGATCTGGAGCGCGCGCGTCGCGAAGTCGACCGCCTCCTGGCGGTCCCCGCGGCCGTCGCACACCTTCGCGAGCGCGAGGCGGGAGGTGAAGGCGTTCGGGTCCGACGCGATGACCTTGCGGAGGAGGGCCTCGCCCTTCGCCGGGTCACCGCCGAGCACGCGGGGCAGGCGGACGAGCAGCATGCCCTTGGCGGAGAGCGCGTCGTTGTAGTCGGGCTTCAGCGCGATCGCCCGGTCGAGCTCCGCCATGAGGCGGTGGAGCTGGAAGACGGACGTGACCGACTCGCCGTCGAGGCGCATCAGCTCGCCCATGTTGCAGAAGAGGCTGAAGTGGGCCTCGGCGAGCTTCTCGTCGGCGGCGACCGCCTGCTCGGCGAGCGTCTGGCCCTTCGTGAAGTGCGCTTCGCGCTCGGCGCGATCCTGGGCCCGGCGGCCGGCCTCGCACTCGGCGCGGGACTGCGCCGCCAGGTCCGCCGCCGAGGAGGTCTCGGCTCGGGCGCGCACCGCCGGCGCCGAAAGGCAGAGCGACGCCAGGAGCACGGGGAGCACGGCCCGTCGCGGCATGAGGGCGCATGATGCCGGCGCCCCCCGGGGCCTGTCAAATCCCTAGTACCCGAGGCGGCGGATGCGCGCGTCGTCCAGTCCGAAGAAGTGCGCGATCTCGTGCACGACGGTCTTCCGGACCTCGCGCTCGAGGGCCTGGCGCGTGGCGCAGGCGCGCACGAGCGGCCCGCGGAAGATCGTGATCCGATCGGGCAGGTTGCCCGCGTAGTCGTACGGCCGCCCGTCGAGCGGCACGCCCTCGTAGAGCCCGAAGAGCGTCGCGCGCCGCGGATCGAGACGCATCCGCGCGAGGAGGGCGGGCGAGGGCTCGTCCTCGATCACCACCGCGACGTTCTCGAGATGGCGCGCGAACTCCTCCGGGATCCCGTCCAGCGCGTCGGCGACGAGCGCCTCGAAGTCGGCGCGGTCCATGGGGCGCACGGCCGAAGCTGACGGCGTCGCGCGGCGGTTGTCAACCCGCGGCACGCCGCGGCCGGGTCGGTGCTCTACTCGCGAACCGACCCACGGCGTGGGGCCTACAGCCGGTTGAGGCCGTTCAGGGCGGCGACCTTGTACGCTTCGGACAGCGTCGGGTGGTTGAAGACGGCCTCGACGAAGTAGTCGACGGGGCCGCCGAAGGCGAGGACGGCCTGCCCGATGTGGATCAGCTCGGAGGCCTTCTCGCCGATGATGTGGACGCCGCGGAGGCGGTGCGACTCGCGCTCGAAGAGGAGCTTCAGCATGCCCGTCCGGTCGCCGACGATCTCGCCGCGCGGGATCTCGCGGAAGAACGCGTGCCCCATCTCGTAGGGGACGTTCGCGGCCGTCAGCTGCTCCTCCGTCTCGCCCACCATCGAGAGCTCCGGGATCGTGAAGATGCCGTACGGGAGCGCGGCGCCCTCGCCGTTCACGGGGACGCCGAGCGCATGCGCCATCGCGAGACGTCCCTGATGCATCGCCGTCGCGGCGAGGCTCGGGAAGCCGATCACGTCGCCCGCGGCGTAGATGTGCGGCACCGCCGTCTGGAAGTGCCGGTTCACGGTGAGGAGGCCGCGCCGCCCGGGCCGGAGCCCCGCGCGCTCGAGCGCGAGGCGCTCCGTGTTGCCATCGCGCCCGACGGCGTAGAGGAGCTTCTCGCCGACGACGGCCTTCCCGCTCCTCGTCGTCGCGACGACCCGGTGCGGCCCCTCGACCGCCACCCGCGCGACCTCCTCGCCGAGCCGGAGCGTGATGCCCGCGTCGCGCATGCGCGCGACCAGGAGCTCGCTCATCTCGTGATCGGCGAAGTCGAGGACGCGCGGCCGCGCGTCGAGGAGCGTCACCTTCGTGCCGAGCGCGGCGAACATGCACGCGTACTCGCAGCCGATGACGCCGGCGCCGACGATCGCGAGCGAACGGGGGACGTCGTGGAGCCGCAGGATCGTGTCGCTGTCGTAGACGTTCTCCTCGTCGAACGGGATCGCCGGGTCGCGCGCGGGCCGCGAGCCGGTCGCGATCACGACGATCCGGGCCTCGACGAGGCGGGTTCCGCCGTGCGCGTCCGTGACCTCGACGCGATGCGGGTCGACGAAGCGCGCCTCGCCCCCGATCCGCGTCACGTCGTTCCGGTCGAGCTTCCGCTCGAGCATCTCGACCTGGCCGTCGATCACGGCGTTCTTCTTGCGGAGGAGGGTGTCGAACGTGATCGGCTGGTCGATCGACGTGCGGATGCCCCAGCGCGAGCGCTGCCTCACGGCCGCGACCCACTGGATGGTCTCGCGGAGGGTCTTCGACGGGATCGTTGCCGTGTGGAGGCAGCTTCCGCCGAGGCAGTCGGCGCGGTCGACGAGCGCGACGCGCTGGCGGAGCTTCGCGGCCTGAAAGGCGGCCTTCTCGCCCGCGGGGCCGGAGCCGATCACGAGGACGTCGAAGCTGGACATGGCTCCCCGGGTCTATCGGCACCCCGCGCGGCGCCCTTGAGGCCCTTGCCAGGCCCGGCGCGCCCGCGATATTGCGCTGCGATGGCGCTCGCGCCGCTCGTCCGCTTCGGAATCCAGACCCCGCAGGAGGGCGTCCGCTTCGAGGACCTCGTGCGGCACTGGCGGGAGGCGGACGCGCTCGGGTACGACTCGCTCTGGATCGACGACCACTTCTACCCCGTCGTGCGGCCGCGCGACGAGCCGCAGCTCGAGAGCTGGACGCTGCTCGCGGCGCTCGCGCGCGCGACGGAGCGGGTCGGGATCGGGATCCTCGTCTCGTGCAACTCCTACCGGCCGCCGGCGCTCCTCGCGAAGATGGCGGCGACGCTCGACGTCGTCTCCGACGGCCGCCTCCTCCACGGCATGGGCGCCGGCTGGTTCGAGCACGAGTACCGCGCGTACGGCTACGACTTCCCGCCGATCGGGACGCGCCTCGCGCAGCTCGACGAGTCGCTCCGCCTCCAGAAGCGGCTCTGGACCGAGGACCGCGTCACCTTCGCCGGCCGCTGGTATCGCGCCGAGGACGCGCTCTGCCATCCGAAGCCCGTGCAGAAGCCGTACCCGCCGATCGTCGTCGGCGGGGGCGGCGAGCGGAAGCTCCTCCGCCTCGTCGCCCGGCACGCCGACGTGTGGAACAACGGCGGCACGGTCGAGGAGCTCGGGCACAAGCTCGAGGTGCTGCGCGGCCACTGCGCCGCCGAAGGCCGCGACTTCGACGCGATCGAGAAGTCCTGGTTCGGGAACGTCGTCGTCGACGCGGACCCGGCGCGCGCCCGCGACCGGCTCGAGCGCATGGCGCGCGCGTGGGGCACGTCGCCCGAGGACATGCGGCGCCGCTCGCTCGCCGGCACGCCCGAGGAGGTGATCGAGCGCGTGCGGGAGTACCTGGCGATCGGCGTCACCTACTTCATCGGCATGTTCGGACGCGTCGACGACCTCCGCAGCACGCGCCTGTTCGCGGAGAAGGTGCTGCCGGTCTTCCAGGACGTGGAGCCGTCGCGGGCGTAGCGCTGGCCGTCCGTTTTTGATCGCCGGTCCAGGGGGGCGGCGGCGGGGAGCCGCGGCGCCGGCGGCCAAACCCCGGCACGGCCGTTGCTCGATCCCCGGCGATGGCCATCTTCCGCAAGCCGCGCCGCGGGCGCCCGCTCCCTGCCGTCGAGCCCGTCCCGGGCGCCTCGGGGTCCCGCCCGCGTCCACCGGCGCTCGGCGACCGGCTCCGCGAGGTGGCGGCGGCGGTGGCGGCGCCCGAGGAGGCGCTCGAGCGGGCGCTCGAGGTGGTGCTCGAAGCGACCGGCGCCCAGGCGGGCGCGATCTGCCTCTTCGATCAGCGCCACGGCCTCCTCCGCCTCGCCGCGGAGCGCGGGCTCTCGAACGAGGGCTGCCGTACGCTGCGCAGCGTCCGCCGCGGCGACCCGACGAGCTGGGACATGCCGCTCCACGGGCTGCTCAACCGCCGCGCGTACCTGATCGAGAGCGCGAGCCGCAATCGCTACGTCCCGCGCCTCGTCGAGCACGCGGCCGCCGTGCGCACCGTCGCGTGCATCCCGCTCTACACCGGCGCGCAGCCGCTCGGCAGCCTCGTCCTCGTCGCGCTGTCGCCGCGCTCGTTCGGCGAGCGCGACATCCGGCTGCTCGAGCGCTCGCTCGCGGAGCTGGTCGAGATCATCGAGCGCGCGCGGCGCCGCCCGGCGGCGCCCGAGCCGGCACGGCCGCGGCTCGTCGCGCCGGACGTCGTCGCCGAGCGCGACCGGCTCCTCAACGAGGTCGCCGAAGGGCTCGCGGAGCGGGCGAGGCTCACCGCGGAGCTGGCGGCGCGCAGCGGCGAGTGCGAGCGGCTCCGGGCGGCCGTCGACGCGGCGGGCGAGGAGCGGCTCCGGCTCGCGGCCGAGCTCGACCGGGTCCGGCGGGAGGCGGAGCGCGTGGACGGGCTCGCGGCCTCGCTCGCGGCGGCGGAGCGCGAGCGGGCGCGCCTCGCGAGCGCGATCGAGGCGGCCGCCGCCGAGCGCGCAGAGCGGGCGCGCGAAGCCGACGCGCGCGAGCAGGCCCGCGTCGCGGCCGAGGAAGGCCTCGCCGCCGCCCGCCGCGAGCTCGACGTCGTCCAGCGGGCCGCGGCGGCGCGCACGGAAGCGGCGGAGGCGCGGCTCACCCGGCACGCCGCGGAGATCGAGCGGCTCCGGACGCGGCTCGACGCCGCCGAGGCGAACGTCCTCGAGGCAGGCCACCGCGCGCGCGAGGCGGAGCAGGAGGCCGCGCGGCTCGCCGCGGAGCTGCACGCGGCCGCATCGCGCGAGGCGAGCCTCCACGAGCAGCTCGCCGCCGTCACGGCGCGCGTCGCGGGGACGGCCGAGGAGGAGCTCCGCCGCGCCCTCGAGACGGCGCAGGCGGCGGAGGCGGCGCGCGCGACCGCGGAGGCCGACGCGCGCGAAGCGCGCGAGGCGCTCGCGAGCACGCAGGCGGTGGTGGCCGCGCTCGAGGAGGAGGCGGGCGTGGCGCGCGCCGAGGCCGGGCGGCTCGAGGAGGCGCTGCGGGCGGCGGTCGACGAGCGGCAGCGTGCCGCGGGGGCGCTCGAGGAAGCGACGGCGCGCGAAGAGGACGCGCGGAGCCGGCTCGCGGCGGTCGAGGCGGAGCTGGCCGCGCTCCGCGCCGCGCGGGCCGAGAGCGCCGCGGCGCAGCGCTCGCGCGAGGACGAGGCGGCACGGCTCGCGGCGCACGTGGAGAGCATCGCCGCGGAGCGCGACCGGCTCCGCGACGCGCTCGCGGCGGTCGAGGCGGAGCGCGACCGGCTCGCGGCGGACCGGGCCGCCGCGGCGAGCCAGCACGCACGCCTGGAGGAGACGCTCGCGCGCGAGACGGCCGAGCGCGCGCGGCTCGGCACGGCCCTCGCCGCCGCGCAGGCCGCCGTCGACGCGCTCGAGGCGGCGCGGGCGCGGCGCGAGGCGGAGACGGCGGAGCGGATCGGCGCGCTCGCGGCGGAGGTAGACCGGCTCGTCGCCGAGCGCGCGCTCGGCGCGGAGCGCGCCGGCGCGCCGGCGGACGCGGCCGTCGAGCCCGCGCCGGTTCAGTCCGCGGAGCCGGTGGAGGTGGTGACCGTCGCGCCGGCGGGGGGCGGGCGCTCGCGCGCGCGCGAGAGCGAGGCGGGCGGCGAGACGGTCGTCGTGCTCGACACCGACGCCGCGTGGGAGTCGGTCGCGGCCGGCGACCACCACGTCGTCGCGCTCGCGCCCGAGCAGTCGATCGCCGACCGGCTCGTCGAGCTCGCGCCGCACCGGATCGTCGCGAACCTCGCGGCGCCGGGCGCGCTCCTGGCGATCGCGGCCGCGCGCGCGGCCGGCTCGACCGCCCGCTTCTGGGGCTGCATCGCCTCGGCGGAGAGCGACCGGGCCCTCCCGCTCGGCATGATCGAGGTCGTGAGCCCGCCCGTCGACCCGGACGCGATCCTCGCCCTCCTCGGCGCGTACGCGACGCGCGGCACGCGCGTCATCACGGCGGGCGCGGAGGTGGACGCGCTCATGAGCCTGCGGCAGGCGCTCACGCGCGACGGGATGTCGGTGTCGATGGCGTGGGACGGCAAGCAGGCGGCGGACCTGCTCGGCGTCGTGCGGCCCGATCTGGTGGTCGTCGACCTGGCGCTCCCGCGGCGCGACGGCTACGCGACCGTCGCCGCGCTCGCGGCCGCCGACCCGATTCCCGCCGCGGTGCTCGTGCGCGCCAACGACGACCCGGCGGCGGCGTTCGCCGCGACCCTCGCGGACCCGGTGCAGGTCGGCCGCGCGGTCACGTGCGAGCAGGTGCTCGCCGCCGCCCTCGCCGCGAGCGAGGCGCCCCCGCAGCGGAAGCCCGCGAAGGTGCGGGCGGCGGCGGGCGGCCGGCGCTAGGACGCCCGACCGCGACGGCTACGCGCGGCCCGCTTCGCGGCCGACCGCGGAGAGGAGCACGTCGGGATCGACGGGCTTCTCGAAGACCATGTCGGCGCCGCGGGCGCGCGCCTCCTCCATGCTGAAGTGCGAGCCCCAGCCGGTGACGAGGAGGACGGCCGTGCCCGGCGACGACTCCTTCACCGCGCGCGCGACCTCCCAGCCCGGGCGGTCGGGCAGGCCGACGTCGGTCACGACGACCGAGAAGCGGCCGCGGCGGAGGGCGGCGAGCGCCTCCGCGACGCTGCCCGCGGTCTCGACCTCGTAGCCCTGCGTCGCGAGGAGCTCCGACGTCGCCTCGCGGACCGTTGGGTGGTCGTCGACGACGAGGACGCGGCCCGCCTCGCGGAGCGGCAGCCGCGGGACGATGCGGCGCCCGACCTCGGGCGGCGTCGTGGTGGGGAGCGAGACGAAGACGGTCGTGCCCTTCCCCGGCTCGGACTCGACGAACACCGAGCCGCCGTGCGCGCGCACGACGCCGTAGACGGTGCTGAGCCCGAGGCCCGTCCCGCCCGGCTTGGTCGTGAAGAACGGATCGAACGCGCGCGACACCTCCTCCGGCGTCATGCCCTTGCCCGTGTCGTGCACGGCGATGCGGATCTCCCCGCTCCGCTCCGCCGCCGACACGCGCAGCGTGCCGCCGTCGGGCATCGCGTCCATCGCGTTCAGGAAGAGGTTCAAGAACGCCTCGGTCAGCTTGTTCTCGTTGCCGCGGACCTCGGGCAGCGGCGGCAGCGAGAGCTCCATGCGCACGGAGCGGCCGCTCATGTTGATGCGGGGCTCGAGGAGCTGGACGAGATCGCGCAGCACGCGGCCGATGTCGATCGGCGACATCTGGTCCTCGGGGCTGTTGCGCGCGAACGTGAGGAGCCGGCGGGTGAGCGCCTGCCCGATGTCGACCGCCTGCTTGATCGACCAGACCGAGCGCATGACGGGCTCGGGGAGCGACGCCTGCCGACGGAGCGCGGCCGCCTGAAGGCCGATCGCCTGGAGCAGGTTTCCGAACTCGTGCGCCACCTCGGCCGAGAGCTCGCCGAGCGCCTTCAGGTGCTGCGCGCGCGTGAGCCGGGCGCGCGCCTCGTCGAGCTCGCGGCTCTTGCGCGCCAGCTCGTCGGAGCCGGCGCCGACCGCGGTCTCGTCGCGGAGCGTGTGGAGCGTGCCGATCCGCCGCCCGGCCGCGTCGAACAGCGCGCACGCCTGGTGACGGACGAGCCGCACCGCGCCGTCCGGGTGCTCGACGGTGAGGAGCTCGGGCTTGTCCGGGAACGGCTCGGGCGCGGCGAGCGGGGCGAGCCCGGGGAGCCGGGCGAGGTCGGCGATCGGCGTGCCGATGGTGCCGTCCGACGGCTGACCCAGCATGTCGAGGATCGGCGGCGCGGCGTACTGGACGCGGCCGTCGAGGTCGACGAGGATCGCGCCCTCGTCGAAGAAGAAGCCCCGGGCGCCCGCTCGCGCGAGCATGGTCCGGAGCTGGCGAAACGTGTCCCGGAACGCCGCGAGCTCGCGGGCCGCGTCTGCGACGGCGCCGGGCGGCACCGCCGTGATGAGGAGGCAGGGGTGCGTCGCGGCCTCGCTCGCGACGGCGGTCATGCTGCACGGGAGCGACGCGCCGGCGCGGCGCAGACGCACCGCGAGCGGCCCCGCCGCCTCGGCTGCGAAGGCCGTTTCGAGCGTCCGCCAGACGCGCTCGCCGTCCTCGACCAGCTCGCTGAACGGCCGCGCCTCGACCTCCGCGGCGTCGATGCCGAGCGAGCGCGCCGCCGCGTGGTTGCAGCCGAGGACGAGGCCGTCCGGCGCGACGACGAACGCGGGATCGTGCATCGACTCGGCGGTGTCTCGGAAGGGCAGGGCAGGTTCGCTCGCTCGGCTGGTACCGAAAGCCATTCTCCCCCTGCCTCCCGCCCGCCTTTACCCACTCCGCTTTGGCGGCGTCAACCGGGCTCGGACGGAAAGCGGCCGGCGCCGCGGCTTAGAACGTCGATTGACACTCTCGGCCGCTGCCCCTAGCCTTCGATCGATGCTCCGGGACGGAGCGCCGACCGAGCGCGAGGCCCCGCGCGCGCACGTGATCGAGGCCCTCGACGCGTTCCAGGCGGCCGAACGCGCGGGCGGCGACGCGATGGCGCGCTGGATCGCGGTGTGCCGCCAGCCGCGACTCCGCGGCGGGCTTCGGGTGATCCGCGCGCGCGACCTCCAGCATGCGGCGCTCGCGGAGGCGCGCCTGCGCGCCCTCGGCGGGGCACCGGCCGCGCGCATCAGCCGCGAGCTGGCGGGCCTCTGTGGGGTGATCGGCCATCCCGAGATCTCCGATCGGTCGAAGCTCGCGATGCTGCTCGGGCGGTTTCCCGCGCAGGCCCCGTCGCCGCTCGCGGACCTCGCCCGCCGCCTCGGCGGGGACGCCGAGACGCAGGCGCTGCTCGAGACGATCAACGACGACGAGGTCGTGGCGCTCGAGTGGCTGCGCGAGATGAGCCGCGTCCTCGAGCGCGAGGACGGATGACCGACGACGTCGTTCGCTTCCTCGACGACTTCCGTGCCGCCGAGTCCGCGTCGGTCGAGGTGCTGCGAGCGTGGATCGACGTGTGTCAGCTCGACGGGCTGCGCGGCGGGCTCCGCACGATCGCCGGCCGCGAGGCCGCGCACGCGGTGCTCGCCGCGGAGCGGCTCGCCGAGCTCGGCGCGCCCGCGACCGCGAGCGTCCCCGAGGAGGTCCGCGCGGCCGCCGTCGCGCGCTTCGGCTCGCCGAGCGTTCCGGACGAGGAGAAGATCGCCCTCGTGCTCGCCCGCTATCCCGACGACGCCTCCTCGACCCGGGAGATCGCCGCGCTCGCGGCCCGGCTCGCCGACGACCCCGAGACGCGCGAGCTCCTCCGGCTCATCGCCGAGGGCGAGGCCGCGACGGTCGCGTGGCTCCGCGCCTATCACGCCGGGCTCAGCCGGCGGGGAGGCGCGGGGCGCCCGCCGGCGACCCCCGATCGAGGTGCCTGAGCCAGGCGGCGGCGACCCGCACGATCTCCTCCCACACCTCGGCGTCCGCACGCCCGGTGCGTCGCGGGAGCCGGAAGGAGTGGTCGCCGCCGTCGATCGTGTAGAGCGTCGCGCGCGGCGTCGCGGCGAGGACGGGGGCGAGCCGCGCGAGGTCGCAGAGCGGGTCGCGCGTGCCCTGCACGAAGAGCATCGGCACGGGGACGGCCGGGAGGTGGTCGGCGCGCAGCTCCGCCGGCCGGCCGGCCGGGTGGAGCGGGTAGCCGAGGAGGAGGAGCCCGCGGACCGGCGCCCCGGCGGCGGCGAGGTACGACGCGATCCGGCCGCCCATCGACTTCCCGCCGATCACGATCCACGGCGGCCGGAGCGCGCGGTCGCGGGCGATCGCGTCCAGGACGGCCCGGTAGCACTGCTCGAGGACGCGCCGCGGGTCGGGCGCGCGCCGGTGCGCCTCGGCGTACGGGAAGTTGAACTTCACGGTGACCCAGCCTTCGCGCGCGAGCCCGGCGTGCATGGTCGAGATGAAGGGGCTCCGCATGTCGGCGCCGGCGCCGTGGGCGATGACGACGGCGGGCGTGACGCCCGCGCGACGGAAGCCGGGGGGCAGCGCCACGACGGCCGACACGGCGCGGCCGCCGGGCAGCGGGATGCGGCGCCGGCGCGTCGCGAGCTTCAGCGCGCCCTCCCGCGCGGCGCGCTCGCGATCGACGCGACGCCGACGACCGTCTCGCGCACGGCCAGCTCGCGGTTCCGCATCCGGCCTCCTTCTCCGCAGCCGGCGTCCCGCGTCGCCCGCGCCGACCGCGCTCGCGCTTATAGCGGGCGAGCGCGTCCGGCGCGAGCCCGCAGCCTCGACTTCGCGCGGCGGTTGCGATAGCGACGCCGCATGTCGGGAGCGGCGCCCGTCATCGGTCTGACCGGCGGGATCGGCTCGGGGAAGACGACGGTCGCCCGGCTCCTCGCCGCGCGCGGCGCCCGCGTCATCGACACGGACCGGATCGCGCACGAGGCGTATCGTCCGGGGACGGACGCGCACCGGCGGATCGTCGAGACGTTCGGCGCCGCGGTGGTCGCCCCCGACGGCACGATCGACCGGAAGGCCCTCGGCGCAATCGTGTTCGCCGATCCCGCGCAGCTCGCACGGCTCAACGCGATCGTCCATCCGTACGTGGGCCAGGAGGTGCACCGGCGGCTCGCCGCGGCACGCGCCGAGGGGCGGGCGCCGATCGTGCTCGAGGTGCCGCTCCTCGTCGAGGTCGGGTGGAAGCCGCTCGTCGACCGCCTCTGGGTCGTGTCCGTGCCGCGGGAGACCGCGGTCGCGCGCGTCGTCGCGCGGAGCGGCCTCCCGCACGCCGAGGTCGAGCGGCGCATCGACGCGCAGATGCCGGACGCGGAGCGCCGGCGGCACGCCGACCTCGTGATCGACAACGGGGGCACGCTCGCAGCGCTCGAGGCGCGGGTGGAGGAAGCGTGGCGTACGCTCGATCCGTGACGGCGGCCGCGCTCGTCGCGCTCGCCGTCGGGCGCGCGGGGTGGGCGGCGAGCGGCTGCGAGGAGGCGCGCGGGCAGACGGGGCTCGCCGTCGTGTCGCGCGAGGACGGCCTCGCGATCGCCGCCGTCGACGCGGGCTCCGCGGCGGCCCGGACCGGGCTCCGCGCGGGCGACGGCGTCGTGCAGGCGAACGGCACGCTCCTCCGCGCGTGTGCCGACTGGCAGCGGGCGCTCCGCGAGGCGCGGAAGGACCGGAAGGCGCTCCTCGTCCTCGCGCGGCGCGGAGACGCCGAGGTCCTGGGCGCGCTCGCGGCCGACACGTGGACGCGCGCGGTCGCCACCGTCTCGACCCTGCCGCCGGAGCCGCCGAGCGTCCGCGAGCTGGTCGAGAGGCCGCCGCCTCCGCTTCCCGCGGACGCGCGGGTGACGCTCGACGGCGTCGTGCGCGCGCTCGGCGCGCTCGCGCCCGCCGACCGCCCGCCCGCGTCGCTCGACGCGTACCGGCGCGATCTCCTCCGCGTCCATCGCGAGGTCGAGACGCTCGCCAGGCGCGGGGCCGTGCGCACGGACGTCGTCGAGGGGCTCCGCACCATCCTCCGCTATCACGACGCCGCGGAGGTGGCGTGGGACGCCGAGGCGGCGCTCCGGGAGCGCACGCGGCGGCCACGGCACGTGCCGACGGCGGAGGCAGAGCCCGCGCCGTACTTCTCCGACTCCGAGGCCGCCGCCGTGATCGAGCAGTTCCCGTTCCTCCGCGCCGCGGTCGCGCGCGAGCCGGCGTCGGGCGTGGTCACCGGCGAGTCGTCGGGGTCGTGGCGGCCGGTCCAGGCGCGGCGCCTCCTCTGGGAGCACGCGCGCGACGAGACGGGGCGCCTCGACGCGTGGCTCGCGGCCCCCGGACGCTGATCGGCCGCTGTGCCGCGTACGGCACACCCTGTGCGGGGGTGGGCCGCTGGCCGGCGTCGATTCCGTGACGGAGCCACGACGGGCCGTGCTCCAGGCGTCCGCCGGCACGCGGCGCCGAATGGCGTGGGGCTTGCTTTTCCGGCGTGCCCCAGGGCCGGACAGTACGCGTGGACCTCGTCCACTGGATGCTGGTCCTGCGCCGCATCGCGGTGGGCGTCGGCATCCTCCTGCTCGGGACGCAGTCGGCGATCCTCCCCGAGCCGGACGCCGTCCCCGTGGTGCTCGCCCTCCTGGCCTGCGTCGGGGGCTACAACGAGGCCGGCCGGTGGCTCATCGAGCGCCAGGCGAAGGAGCGGGCGCTCGTCGTCGTGAACGCGCTCGTCGCGCTCGACTCGCTCACGGTGATCGCGCTCCTCCACCTCAACGGCGGCATCGCGAGCCCGAGCGTCTGCTTCACCGCGCTTCCCTTCCTCGCGTCGGGCGCCGTGCTGCCGCTCGTGCAGGCGTTCGCGCACGTCGCCGTCATGGCGGTCGGGCTCGGGGCGCTCGCCGTCCTCGAGTCGACCGGGATGCTCGCGCATCACGCCGTTGCCTTCTACGCCCCCGCGGCCCACCAGCGCCTGGACTTCGTCGCGTTCATCATCGTCAACGCGACGATGCTGAACGCGTTCGTCGCCTACGCGGCGAACTACCTGAGCGCGCTGCTCGTCGCGCAGGAGCGGAACGCGCGCGAGCTCGCGGCGGAGCGGGGCGAGCTGCTCGCCACGAACCAGCGCGAGGCCGAGCAGATCCGCGCGCTCCTCGCGAGCAACGAGCGGGTCTACGGACGCGTCCGAGCCCTCCTCGACGTCGCCCAGCACGTGAGCGGCTCGCACTCGGTGAGCGCGCTCCTCCACGCGGTCTGCGACACGACCGTGGCGCTCGTCTGCGTCCCCCGCGTCGAGATCTTCCTCTGGGACGAGCGCCGCCAGCTCCTCCACCTCGCGGCGGCGCGCGGCCTCACGCGGGGCGCGATCGGCGACGAGGAGCGCCACTACCCCGCGGACGTGCCGATCGTCGCCGCGCTGCGGAAGGGCGCGGTGGTCGATTTCGGGGCGGCCCCCGCGCAGCCGATGGCACCGAAGGTGACGCCGCCCTTCCGGCGCGGCTTCGCGGCGCCCATGGTCTGCCGCGGGTCGTTCGAGGGCGCGCTCTTCGTCGGCTACGACGAGGAGAACACGGACGAGCTGAAGGAGCTGGTGCAGGGCATCGCGCGGCAGGCCGCGGTCGCGCTCGTCAACGTGCGCGCCCTCGAGATGCAGCAGGAGGACGCGGACGTGTCGCGCAAGCTCCTCTCCATCTCCCAGGCGCTCTCGGCGTGCCTCGACGAGGACGAGCTCTGGAAGCTCCTCGTCCGCGGCGCGTGCCAGGCGCTCGAGCTGCCCTGGGCGTCGGCGAACCGGTTCGACGAGCAGACGGGCACGTTCCAGGTGGCGGCGACGATGGGGTTCGCCGACGAGGTCGCGGAGGGCATCGCCGACGCGCGCTTCCGGCTCGAGGACTTCCCCGTGCTCCAGGAGCTGCTGTCGAGCCGGCAGGTGATCGTCGGCGACGACGCGAACCCGCGGCCGTTCCTCAAGACGAGGGGCTGGACCATGGGGTCGTGGATCGCGGTCCCGCTCTTCCGCAGCAACCTCGTCGCGGGCTTCGTGGTCTTCGGCGACCTCGCCGGCCGGCGCACGTTCTCCCGGCGGCAGATGCGGCTTGCCGAGGGCATCGGCCACCACGCGTCGATCGCGCTCCAGAACGCGCGCCTGGTCGCCAGCCTCGAGCAGGCGGACCGGCTCAAGTCGGAGTTCGTCTCGACCATGTCGCACGAGCTGCGGACGCCGCTCAACGTGATCATCGGGTACACGGAGATGCTCCGCGAGGGCGCCGCCGGACCCGTGAACGAGCAGCAGCTCGACCTGATCCAGAGGCTCGACGCGCGCGGGCGCGAGCTCCTCGAGCTGATCGAGGACACGCTCCTCGTCGGCCGGCTGGAGGCCGGCCGCATCGCGCTCGATCTCACGTCGGTCGCGCTGCCCGACCTCGTCGGGACGCTCCAGGCCGCGACCGCCGGCCTGCCGCGTCCGGCGAACGTCGCGCTCGAGTGGGAGGCGCCGACGAGCTGGGACGCGCCGATCCTCACCGATCAGAAGAAGCTTGCGCTCGTCGTCCGGAACCTCGTGAGCAACGCGCTCAAGTTCACCACCGACGGCAAGGTGCTCGTGCGTCTCGCCATCCGGGGGACGAGCCTCGCGGTCGACGTCCGCGACACGGGCATCGGCATCAGCGCGGAGCACCTGCCGATCATCTTCGACATGTTCCGCCAGGTGGACGGCTCGATGACCCGCCGCCACGGCGGCGTCGGCCTCGGCCTCTACATCGTGAAGCAGTTCGTGAGCCGGCTCGGCGGCACGATCGACGTGAAGAGCGCGCCCGGCCGGGGCTCGACCTTCCGCGTCGTCCTCCCCGGCGTGACGAAGGGCGATGACACCGGCCGCGAGCGCGAGACGCCGCGGCGCCGGCTCGTCGCGGCGTGAGCGCCGGCCGCGCCGCCGGCCGGGTCGGCCAGTACGTAGGTGCCGATCGCCGTGAACGGCGCCGCCCGGAGCGCCGGCGCCATGGCATCGAGGGACGCGACGCGGGGGTGGACCCTCCGGAGGAGGTCGAGGCCGGCGAGGGCACAGGCGACGAGGAGGGGAGCGTACGCGAGGGACCCGCGGCCAGCGTGCGACGAGTTTCACCAGCGGCGCGGACTCACGGCCGCGTGGCGTCCGACCGGCCTCGCGTGGACGCCCTCGTCATTAGGGGTTTCCTTCATTTCAGTCCCCTCCTCATCGGGGATCGTTCTGCGACGCAAGCGCCGCCTCCGCGCGCTTCACGTTCCTCGTATTTCAGTCCCCTCCTCATCGGGGATCGTTCTGCGACATCCGCCATTCGTGCGGACCTCACAGCGCGTCCTCTACTATTTCAGTCCCCTCCTCATCGGGGATCGTTCTGCGACTGCCACCGGCCGTCCGCGGTCTGGTAGAGTGAACCGATTTCAGTCCCCTCCTCATCGGGGATCGTTCTGCGACCGCCCTCCGAACAGTCGCAAATCCGGTGACTTCTCTCTTCCTCAAGACCCC